>Ga0224512_10000375_pt1 | contig 48117 bp, 43 predicted proteins | sample SF_May12_sed_USG_4_FD_169103 | JGI IMG/M metagenome (GOLD analysis project Ga0224512, IMG submission 169103) | Sediment microbial communities from San Francisco Bay, California, United States - SF_May12_sed_USGS_13 | ecosystem: Environmental > Aquatic > Marine > Sediment | place: USA... | reverse complement strand
GCATTGGGTTCACCATGCCACGACCACGAAGGAGAACTGCGTGTCTTTTGGTTTTTTGTATGCCAGGAGGCCGGCACATGAATTGCAGGCGGCCGCCAGCCGCTCGCGGGCAGCCTAGGACAGTTCAGCCTTCGTCCACAGATCCGGCGAACGCGGCGCCATCGCCTGTCCTTTATGCAGGCTCGCCGCCGACAGTGCCGTAACGCCGCCGCGCATAAGCCAATAGAGCTTTCGATAACGGGGCGCGATCGCCCGTTCGTCCCAGGCCCGCGCTCCTCGGGCGATGACGATATCTCCGATGTTGTGATAAACGCCGTCGGCGGCACTGATGGCCCAGGCGCAACTCAGCGGTAACGCCCGGAGGCCTTCCCGTGCCGAATCATAGTAACGATCGGCCTCACCGAGCAGCCGCTTGACGACGCTGAACACCGCATCGCGGTTTTCCGGCGCTTCGATGCGCTCCGGCGACACGCCGGCTTCCCTCAGCCAGGCGGAAGGCAAATAGATCCGGTTGACCGTGGCATCGTCCATCACGTCGCGCACAATATTCGTCAACTGGAATGCGATGCCCAGATCTGCGGCGCGCTGCAATACCTCAGGTTTCCGCACACCCATGACGTAGGTCATCATGATCCCGACGACGCCCGCTACGTGGTAGCAATATAAAAGTGTGTCTTCGAGAGTCTCATAGCGATAGCCTTCGACATCCATCGCGAAACCCTGAATGAGCTCCATCGGGTACACCGCAGGAATCTGATGGCGCTGGACGACATTCTTCAGACCCCTGAACGGCGCATCCTCTGCCGCGTCGCCGTCGACGGCCATGCGGGTCTGGGCGCTGATGCGACTCAACCGGATCTGCTGCTCCTCGATCGTCAGCGGCCGGGCATCAAAACCGAGCCTCTGGCCGTCAATGACATCATCACAGTGGCGGCACCAGGCATAGAGTAGATAGACATCATCGCGGATCTCGCGCTTGAACAGACGCGCGGCGGTTGCGAAGCTCTTGGAGCCCGCCTCGATCACTTCGCGACTGTTTTCCGTAATTTCGGTCATCAAGCGCGTTCCAGGTCCGCAATGACGAGTCCGGCGGTCGCCTTAGCTGAGTTAATCACACCGGGCACACCCGCACCGGGATGGGTGCCCGCTCCGACAAAGTATAAACCGGGCAGCCTTTTATCGCGATTATGCGTCCTGAACCAGGCGCTCTGGGTTAACAGGGGCTCCAGTGAGAACGCGGAGCCATGCCAGGCATTAAGTTCAGTCGCGAAGTCCCCGGGGGTGAAAATACTGCAGGTCACCAGGTTCTCCCGCAGGCCCGGAATCAATTCACGCTCAAGGCGGGCCAGGATTTTGTCACGGTACCCGGGGCCGGTGACACTCCAGTCGACCTTCGCATTCCCCAGGTGCGGCACCGGCGAGAGGGCATAAAATGCCGAACATCCGGCCGGTGCGACGCCGGGATCGGTATTCGAGGGGGCATGCAGATAGAGCGAAAAATCATCGGGTAATTTGTCGCCAGCGAAGATATCTTTTAGCAATCCCTTATATCGCGGGCCGAAAAGTACCGTGTGGTGCGCCAGATCCGGGTATTCGCCGCGCAGACCGAAATAGACGACAAACAAAGATACGGAGTAGCTTTTTTTCAACAGTCCGGCTCGCACCGAGTCCAGCTGCGGCACGTCGCGGAGCAAGCTCTGATAGGTGTGGACGACATCGGCGTTGCTGATCACTGCGTCGAATTCGTGATCGATACCCTCGGCATCCCGGATTCCCGTGACTCGGCCGTTGCCGGTCAAAATGCAATCTACCGGGCTGTTCAAGCGTATTTCCCCACCCAGTTCCTCGAACAGCGTGGCTAAGGCCGCGACCAGCGCGCCGGTGCCGCCGCTGGCGTAGTGCACCCCCCAGCGTCGCTCCAGGGCATGAATCAGCGCATAAATCGCGGATGCCGAAAATGGATTTCCGCCCACCAGCAGCGTGTGATAGCTGAAAGCCTGGCGCAACTGGGGGTCCTTTATGTACCGTGCGACCATCGCGTAGACCGACCGGTAACTTTGCAGACCGATGAGCTGCGGCGCCACGCGGACCATACTCCAGATGTCGAGGAAAGGCTTGTCGGCCAGATTGATATAGCCTTCTTCGAAAACCGCGTCAGCGTAATCCAGAAATTTTCTGTAGCCTGCGACATCGTCGGGATTTTTAGCCGCGATCTGGCTGCACATGCGGTCAAGGTCACCTGTGTAGTCAAGCTGGTAGCCATCCTGCCAGCGCAGCCGGTACATCGGATCGAGGCGAATCAGGCGAACATAGTCCTGCATAGCCCGACCCGACAGCGCAAACAATTCTTCCAGGCAATTGGGCGCGGTAATCACCGTCGGTCCGGCATCGAAAGTAAAACCCTGGTCCTCGTAGACGTAAGCACGACCGCCCGGACGGGCTCGTTTTTCGAAAATTACCGTCTGGAAACCGGCTGACTGCAAACGGATCGCTGCCGCGAGCCCGCCGAATCCGGCGCCGATGACGGCTGCCGTCTGGCCGCTGTTCATGCCTTCCGGACCGGCCGCGCTGCGAACATTGCGCGTATTGCCGGGATAACCGGCACCGGTGGCTTGCCCGATAAGATTCTCAGGCGATCCATGGCATTTGGCCGGCCCGCGTACAGCCGGTCCACCGTGACCCGGGGCAGGCGATAAAAATGCTGGAGTACCCGGTAGCGATGCTCGGGTTCGGCTGCGAGAAACAACATTCTGTTCAGCAGCCGCAGAAAACGGCTGCGTTTCCAGAGTTGTTCGCTGCGTTGACGGAATGCAGCATAAAGCGCTGGGCTCGACAGATCGGGCATGGCGGCAATAGCGGCGGCGCAGGCGACCGCTTCCGGTAGCGAATAGCCGGTGGTCGGATTAAACAGGCCCGCTCGCACGCCGGAGCGCGGCACGCCGGGATCATCTTTCCAGAACGCCGCGATATCGCCACCCAGGACCACAGGAAGCACACCTTCCTCTTCGCGAACAAGCCGCTGCTTCTGCCAGCCTGAGTCATCGGCATAGCGGCCAATCTCGTCTCGCATCTCATCGCGCCTGAGCTCGGGTCGGTCACTATAACGCGTGTCCTCGATCAGCACTCGATTTGGCGAAAACGGAAGCAGGTATATAAAGCGGAAACCTTCGCGCTGCTCGACCGTGGCATCCATGAGCACAGGGCCCTGCAAACCGTGGGGGTTTTCCAAATCCACGATTTGCCCGAGAAACTTCTGATAGCAAACCCACAGCGCATCGTTACCGGGGTCACCGCGCCCATCGATCACGCCGGGTGCCCGAAATGTGCGCCCGTCCGCCAGTTCGACCCCCTGCGGCGTAACCTTGACGGCGGCACCGTTGAGGACGATCTGCGGACCCATTTGCGCAGTCACCCGCGCGTGGAGGCGCTCGGAGACGATGGCGTGATAGGCGCCTTGAATGGTGCGGCAGCGATCCGGGAAGCGCACGTCATAGAGTTCCCAGGATTGCTCGATCAATCCCTCCAGTTCGGAAAAATGCGCCGGGCTGAGATCGGAACCATGAAATGACCAGGTATGGTTGCCGCCGAGTTCGGAGTTCCTTTCCAGGATCAGCAGGCGCAAGTCCGGCCGGCGTTTGTTGAGCTGCAGAGCAAGCAGGCAGTTAGCCAATCCCCCGCCGACCAGGATCAGATCCGCATCCACTGGGTTCAGCGCACCCGAAAATCAATTCCCATGTCCTGTTCGCCCACCTCAAATGACGCCGACTTGAAACTCGGCGGACCGAACATGCTCCGGGCGTCATTGGAAAATCCATAATCCTCCCTGGGCACTAACATAAAGGTATTCAATTTGCCGTCTGCGTTCTTGTCGTGGTATGCGGCAATCGCGTAGATTCCGGGCGGAATATCGTAAAACTGCGCCAGAACCTCGCCGCCTTCACCGATATCCAGGGATAATTCCGACAGGGTCTTCTTTAAGAAGTTTTCTTTGGAATCGAATAACGCGACCACGAGCTTGCCTTTATCATTCTTGATTTTGCTGATTTTGACGCTGAGACCCGCGTTCAAACTCGTTTTTGCGCCAGCCATGGTGGACGCTGCCGAAAGCACAATAAATGCGGTCGCGATGATCGCGAAGATGAGTCTGTTCATGGATTGATTCGATCTGCCTGAGGATATCGGGCGCACATATGTACCACAGATGCTTACTCGCCGCTACGAGAAATAGATGCCGGAAAAAGGTGCCGGCGCTCCTGGGTCAACGCATATACGAGTATCGGTAATGAGTCTCTGGTACCGTTTTTTAGTTCACCGGCGCGGGCGGCGCGTCCTCCAAAGAGTTCGCCGGCGCAGGCGGGGCATTCTCGACCGCCACAATAGTGATGTCGAAACTCAGGTCTTTACCCGCCAGCGGGTGGTTGAAGTCCAGTATCGCGACGTCGTCATTGATTTCCGCGACGCGTAGCGGGCCAGGGAAACCCTGCGCCTGCAGCATTGCACCGACGACGCGTGCATCTTCGGGAATCTGTTCCAACGTGACCTCCTGGAAGGCTTCGTCATTGACTTCGCCGTAGCCATTGACTGCGGCCAGTGCAACGGTTTTCTTGTCGCCGGCTGTCAGGCCTTCCAATTCTGCCTCCAGGGCGGTCAAGATCTGGCCGCTTCCCTGGGTGTAGACGAGTGGCTCTCTTTCCGTGTTGCTTTCGATAACGTCGCCGTCGATGCTGAGGGTATAGATAAACGAAACCTGTTTGCCTTCTTCAACCATGGCCGAATCCTCCTGGGACATGACGGGAGATGTCACAAGAACCATGAGGCCAAGCAATGACAGGATGTTAAACGTAAAACTAGGAGATTAGACGGAACATGTGTTGCCCTCGGTTAGATATAAGTTGTTTGGTTGGATTACAGTGCGAGGGCGCAAATGCTGCCGGTGCCGTCGCGATCATTTATAGAAGCGTCGCACTCCCGGCGCGCGGAGCAGCACTTCAGCCCGTTTCCGGTGCTCGAGCCGGTGTGCTATGCAGGGACAGAGGCGAGAACAAGAAAGAATAAGCGGAAAGGCTAGCACCTATAATAGGTGCGGGCAACAACTCGACGCTTGCAGAAATGCGGCGCCGATGCCAACTTTCTGTCTTATATCCTGAGAGAGAACCCGTGTTACTTCGTCAATTGTTCGAACGCGATAGCTACACATATGCCTGCCGGTTAGCCGCTGAGCAAACCGGCGAAGCAGACGCTATTGGCCCGATGGCAGAGCAGCTCGATCTGCCGAATTGCAGAATGGTGGACTTCAGCATGCCCGGGAAATGGGTTTGTGGCTTGAGAAATGATTAGGCTATGCCTCAGAATCTGATTCTTGCGCTCGGCGGTGGTGTACTGATCGGGGTCAGCGCCATGGTGATGTTGATCCTGCTCGGCCGCATCACGGGTATCAGTGGCATATTTGCCGGTTGCCTCAAACCGCAGCCGGGTGGGGCCTGGCGTTATCTGTTCGTGCTCGGCCTGATCCTCGCGCCGATTGTTTATCATCAGCTGTCCGGCACGCAGGCGCCGCTGCCGAGCGAAGCCGGTTGGCCACTGACGGTCATGGCGGGTTTGCTGGTCGGTTTTGGTACGCGCATGGGCGGCGGCTGCACCAGTGGCCATGGGGTTTGTGGCATAGGGCGCTTGTCGCGGCGCTCGATTGTCGGCACCGTCTTCTTTATCGGCACGGGCATGGTGACGGTGTTTTTCATGCGTCACGTGGTCGGCTGAGGTGGTCAGTATGGTTCGATCTGCCGTTCCGTTTTTTTGCGGTCTGTTATTCGGGACGGGCCTTGCGATGTCGGGCATGACGGATACGCGCATCGTGCTCGGGTTTCTGGATATCGCGGGCCAATGGAATCCGGCTCTGCTACTGGTGATGGTCGGTGCGCTCGCGGTTACCTTGCCGGCGTTTCACTATGCACTGAAAACATCGAAGCCAGTGCTTTGTGACTATTACTCGCTGCCCACAAAAATACATATTGATGCGAGGTTATTGGGCGGCACAGCCATCTTCGGCATCGGCTGGGGCCTGTATGGCTATTGTCCGGGCCCGGCGCTGGCGTCGCTGTCCACGCTGAATCCCGAACCGCTGCTATTCGTCGCTGCGATGGCAGTGGGGATGATTCGGAAATAAGCCACATTGGCATGGCGATAAACTGCGTCTCGACCGTGGTAACAAATCTGTAATACAAGGCTGTTCTAATACCGGCGTTTAACTGAATCAATACCTTGTGGCGGCACAGCGTATTCTGCTGATAGAGGATGAAGCGCCGATCCGGCATCTTTGCTCGTTCGGACATACACAGATACGTGGTGACGGCATCGATCTGTTTGTCGTGCACAACGATGTAGTCGCCCTGATATCACTATTTCGCGGTATCCCGCAGTGCATGTAACTGCACGTTGCAAAAGAACAGCGCGTGATCGCGGAAAGTGATCCGCGAAGCCGCTTTGAACTTCCAGGAACGCTATATTGGCCGTGGTCGGCGGTCCGGCGCCTTTTCCGCAGCCAAATGCGTGACGCAGCACAACGAAGGAAATGGCCGGAAGCGAGATAATTTCTCGCCAGATTCTGTAAATCCACCACCCGGCAGCAGGCACGTTGAGGAGATTATGTCCTGAGCACCACACCGAAATCACATGGCGAAACAATGGCCCTTCAGGCCAAGCAGGCACGCAAGGTACTGGACACCGAGCCGGACGAGCGGTTCGACCGCTATACGCGCCTGGCATGCAAGATCTTCGATGTGCCAATCGCCCTGGTGAGCCTGGTCGACCGTGAACGGCGCTGGTTCAAATCCCGCTACGGGGTCGAGGTACCTTCGACGGTGCAAGGGTTTTCATTCTGTGGGCTGGAGATGTCCGGCGATGAGGTGCTGGTGATACCGGATGTCCGCAAGGACGAGCGTTTCCGTGATAATCAGTTGCTGGCGATGGCGCTCAATCTGCAGTTCTATGCGGCATGCCCGCTGCAGTCACCCAGAGGTGAGCATCTTGGCAGCCTGTGCCTGATCGATCACCGGCCGCGAGACTTCTCGCCGGATGATGCCGACAAGTTGAAAGAACTGGGGCACCTCGTCGAGGCGGAACTTTCTTCGAGCGTGCTGGCGACCACCGATGAGCTGACCAGGATCAGCAATCGTCGCGGGTTTATTGCCGTCGCGACCCATGCCCTGGCTGCAGCCGCGCGTTCCGGCCAACCGTCGACCCTGGTGCTGTTCGATCTCGATGGCTTCAAGGCGATCAATGACGATCTTGGCCATGACGTTGGTGACCAGGCACTGGTTGATTTCGCGCGCGCATTACTAAAGACGTTCCGCGAATCTGATGTCGTGGCGCGCCTCGGCGGCGACGAGTTTTGCGTGTTGCTGAGCCCGGTCAAGCCCGAAGCCGTACAAGTTGCCCTGGGCAGGCTCGATCAAAGCCTCGAACAGCGCAACCGGGGACTTCAAAGCAAGTACAGGCTGCGGTATTCGGCGGGCATTTTGGATGTCGACCAGAATCGTCAAAGTGAACTTGACGAGCTGCTGCGAGAAGCCGATCAGCGTATGTATAAGTCCAAGCGGGAACGCCGGTACCGCGGGGATTGAGTAGCCCCGGTTTGATACTGCGACGAGCTTAAAGGATACGCTCGATCTAAAAACGCCGCTTAGCCAGCAGTTGCTCGGGCCATCGGGCCGTCACGCGCGAAATCGCATCCGGCGCGGCTTTCTCGAACACGACGCGGTTTAGTTCCTGGTAGAACGGCGGGCCGCCTTCCTCGGGCCACTGCCTGGTTGCATCGATAATAATCTTGCTGGTGGTTTTGCGGTCCGGCGCGGCCGGGTCGAGCGGAAACGCGCGCCGGCCGTCGAAAATTTTGCTGGCCGTCGACGGGTGCCAGCGTGAACCTACGGCAAATCGCACCGCGGCCGAATCCATGACGTCGATATCGTCGTCAACGACGATGACGACGCGCGCCAGCGGATTGAACTTTGCCAACGGCTCGGCAACCTTGATGCCCTGACCGACGGCGTCTTTTTTAATGCTGATATACACGAGACCCTGCGAGTCGTGCGGTGAGTGATAGTCGACGACATTCGGAAACGACTTGCGGATCGAATAGATGCTGGCTGCGGTTTGTGGCGCGGAGATGTACTCGGAGATGACCCCGGTAAAGCTGTTCATGACCCACGGGTTTTTGCGGTGCGTGACTGTGTCGACACTGAGTACGTAGTTCTTGTCCTTCGCGATGCCCATATAACCATACATTTCGTGGTATGGGCCTTCGGGCTCGAGATTGATGATGTCGACTGTACCCTCGATGACGATCTCGGCCTGCGCCGGCACGAGGAATTCGCCATTCTCCGTCCGCACGACATCAACGGCCTTACCGCGCAGCCCGCCGGCCACGGCGAGTTCATCGATCGGCTTGCGATTGCCAATCCGATTTGGAATCCGCGAACTGCTGACCATCCAGGTGATTGGGTCCTGGCCGACGACCAGCGTCACCGGGATTGTCGTTTCGCCGCGTTCTTTGGCCGCGTTGACCATCCGGATACCGGTCTGCCCCGATTCGAAATTGACCATGATTTTGCGCGGCCCCTTTACCTGGCAACGGTAAGTGCCGAGGTTGACGCCAAGATCCGGGTCCTTGGTGAACACCGACGCCGTGTTGATATATGGGCCGCCGTCACCGGGGTTGCCACGAAAAAATGGAAACGACGTGACATCGACATCGTTGCCGGTGAGCTTCACCTGTTTGACTGGCGCGTCTTTCTCTGTGACTTCGTGAGGTTCGATCAACGTATAGCCACCGTCGGTTTTCTCGAGCCGTTCGAAATGCATTTGTTTCGCGGCTCGATAGGCGGCGGTCGGATCGTAAGGGTCACGCGGCAGGTTCCAGAGAATCGCCTCGGCATCCCAGTGCCCTTGCAGGTTGGACACGACGGGACCTGTGAACGATTTTCCATTGGCGGTAATGTCGTCGAACCAGACGGCCGGCGCGCCATGCACGCCAAACTGATCGATCAACTGGTAGATAATTGCGGTCGCTTCGTATTTATCCTGATCGACGCCGGAAAAACGCTGCAGCAGACCATGCTGGTCGAGTGCGTCGACAAAGTCGCGCAGCGAATCGAAAGGTGCTTTCGGTGGATTCCCGACCGGCTTTTTTGATTTGTAGGTATCGGCGCGCACCTCGGTGCCGGTCAACGCCAGCGATGCAGCCGCAATTACAGCCCCGGAGGCCATCAGCTCACGGCGCGTGACCTGGTGATGCTGCGTGGAAGTGTCTGTCGCATTCTTGTTTGACATGTGTTTCACCCGGAGTTTGACGTTGACGGCATTTTTCCACAAATACGCGCAAAAAGGTGCCGGATTTATTTACCGATGCACCGGAACGGTGCCAGAATTGATCCGGTCATCGCAAATCAATAATTCGGCCGCCCGTTTCGTTGCGGCATCTGGAGGATAAGTCAGTGGAAATTGAGTTTCTCGGCGCGACTGGTGAGGTCACCGGTTCGCGTTATCTGATTCATGCGGCTGGCCACCGTGTGTTGCTCGAGTGTGGGCAGATCCAGGGTAGCCATGCGGACCAGGCGCGCAACGTCGAGCCGCTGCCGCTACCCGTGGATCAGATCGATGCGGTAGTGATCAGTCACGCGCATATCGATCACTCAGGCCGGTTACCACTGCTCGTGCGCCACGGTTATAGCGGTCCGATTTACATGCAACACGCCAGCCGGGCGTTATGCGAGATCATGCTTCGTGATTCCGGATATCTGCACGAAAAGGACGCGCAATGGGAAAACAAGAAGCGCGAACGCAAAGGCCTTGAGCCGGTGACGCCGTTGTTCACTCGCGATGACGCGGAGCAGACCATGGGGCTGATCAAGAGCGTCGGGTATGACACGGCGAAGGAAATCTTACCGGGTCTGAGTATTTGCTTCCGGGACGCCGGACACATCCTGGGTTCGGCGATTGTCGAGATCCAGACGCAGAATGATGGGGCCACGCAGAAACTGGTGTTCAGCGGTGATCTTGGGCAGGCCGAGTCGCCACTGATGGAAGGCCCGGCCAAGATCCGGGAGGCCGACCTGGTGGTGATGGAGAGTACCTATGGCAATCGCTTGCACCGGCCGTTTGAAGCCACTCTGGCTGAACTTGCGGAGATCTTCTCGGCCGCCAATGCCAGCGGCGGCAATATCCTGATACCGGCGTTTGCCGTGGGTCGCACGCAGGACCTTCTGTACCTGATGGCCAAGCATTTCGACGACTGGGGGCTCGGGGGCTGGAAGATTTTTCTGGACAGTCCGATGGCCATTCAGGCGACCGACGTTTATTACCGTTATCGAAATCTTTACGAGGCGAAGTTATTCCGCGACGGTTCGGCACGGCCAGACCTGCGCAACCTCGAGATGTCGCGGACCAGCGAGGACTCGATCGCCATTAATACGCTGAAATCCGGCGCGATAATTATTGCCGGCAGCGGCATGTGCACCGGGGGCCGCATCAAGCATCACCTGAAAAATAATATTTGGCGCAAGGCATGCCATATCATTTTCGTTGGCTTTCAGGCGCGCGGGACGCTGGGCCGCAAGATCGTCGACGGCGCCGAGCGCATCCGCTTGTGGGGCGAAACGATCAACGTGGGCGCGACGGTGCATACCGTGGGCGGCCTTTCCGCACATGCTGATCAACAGGGTCTGCTCGACTGGTATGCAGGGTTTAAGGGTAAACCACCCGTCTACCTGGTGCATGGCGAGCCGAAGAATCAGGCGGTGCTGGCGGCGCGTCTGCGAGAAGCCGGTGGTCATGATGTCCATATTGCGAAGTACCGGCAGCGCGTCCGCGTCGGCTGACATCGGCAGTTTTTTGGCTTTGTTGTCGCGGGTTATACTCGCCGGATGGGCAGATATAATCCCCACCGCACCCGTAATATTTACGGCCCGGGTTCCGAACGGCCCTTCAAGCTCAGTCGCTCGAAAATCGACCTGTTCGTCGAGTGTCCACGCTGTTTTTACATCGACCGTCGCCTCGGTGTCGGTCGACCGCCCGGCTTTCCGTTCAATCTCAACATCGCGGTGGACAACTTATTAAAGGCGGAGTTTGATACGCATCGGGTGGCCGGCACAGTACACCCGCTGCTCGAGGCCTATGGTATAAATGCGCGCCCCGTCGCACACGCGCAGCTCGCTGACTGGCGCGAAAATTTCAAGGGTGTGCAATACCTGCATGAACCGACGAACCTGATGATCACGGGTGCAATCGATGACCTTTGGCAGGACGTGGCTGACCAATATATTGTCGTCGATTACAAGGCCACGTCGAAGAAGACACCGATCACGGCCCTCGATCAGGCCTGGCATGCTGGCTATAAGCGGCAAATGGAAATCTACCAGTGGTTGTTACGTCGCAACGACTGCGAGGTCTCGGACACCGGCTATTTCGTTTATTGCAACGGGCGTGCCGACGAAGCAGCGTTCGATCGCAAGCTCGAGTTCGACGTGACATTAATCCCCTACGAAGGCAGCGATGACTGGGTCGAGGAGACACTGCAGATGATTCACGCCTGCCTGAACGACGACATCATCCCCGCCCCCAAAGACTCTTGCGATTACTGTGCCTATGTTGCGGCGGTGGGGGAGGTGAGTTCGTAACAAAAAAGGCGTCGGATTTCGAGTCTGGGATATAGATTCAGGATTGATTGCGGAGAAAAAATGTTCCCCAATCAACGTCTTCAGAGCGACGTCTACCAGCATCTAGATCTAGATCTCTATTTGATCCCCGTCTATTTCTTCCAACGGGTTCTCGAAGCCAAAGCCAAACAAGGCCGGGTCTTCACCGATCACGATCGCCGAGAAGATATAGAAGACATAGTCGTAGGTTTCTTTCGGAATCTTGTGCTGTTTCAAAAGCTGCCAGAAATTTCTGTCGCGGGGGTTATCCGGCATTGCCCGAATGCGCTTGCGAATATTGGTGGGTCCCCAATTGTATGACGCGATGACCAGCAAGCCTGACGCTTGCGCTTCCTTGTTATAAATATCACGCAAGTAGCGGGCCGCTGCAGCCGTGGCGCGGTTCGCGTCGAAGCGATCGTCCCGCGGATCATGGCGGGGCAGCTCCACCAGCGGACCGGTGCGCAGACCGTAGCGCATTGCTGTGCTCGGGATGAATTGCCAGATGCCTTTGGCGAATCCGAATCTCGTCCGGGGGCCTACGGCTCGCGCATCAAAACCGCTTTCATGCAGCGCCAGGTAAAGAAACTGCGGCGGCAAGTGGTTATCGAGCATCGCCGAAGTGATTATCGGTGCCAGATCATGCTGATGCATGCGCTGCAGTGATTGGCGCAGGCGACCTGTAGTCTTCCATTTGGCGATGTAATTGTTGACCTCTTGTACGAAGCCTTCCGGCATATTCAGTTCGCACTCGCCGAACATGCGTGCTACCCGCAGAATAATCCGATCCTCGTCACTGAGATCGGGGCCCAGTATGCCGAGTTGATCCAGAAACTGGTCGTATTGTGCCTCCATCGCACTTATTCCTGCGCGGCGAGAGTCGACTTCCGCGAGTCGCGCCGTATCTCCGGAATCACGAACCAGATCATCAAGACGGGCGACCTGTACCTGCATGGTCTTCATGTTATAGAAGATGTCCATCGCAAGCTGGCGAGTCTTTTGCAGCATGAGGAATTGATAGATGCCGATGCCGATGCTTATTGACAGCAAGCCAACGGCGCCAGCAATGATGTTGCGATAACGGCGCTTCTGTTTTTTCTCGACTTTGCGATAAGCACGACGTACCAGCATCGTCTGATGACCGACTTCGCCATCGGCGGGGTCACCAAAGTAGTGCTCGGTAATTTCTGCTACCGATGCACCGCGTGGCGCGCCTGGCACCTTGACCCAGAGCTTGGGACCAGCGCTGCCGAGCCGCAGCGTCGATTTGCGTGGCAGGATCGCCTTATGAATCAGGACGCGGTCCAGGAAAGTCCCGTTGCCGCTCTCCAGATCAGCAATATGCCACTGTCCCGCCTCACACCAGATCTGGACATGCTCACGGCTGACACTTTCATCACTTAGGCGGACGTCGCAGCATGCATCCCTCCCGATGGTTATTGCCTGCGTGAATTTCGCTGTTTGTTTTTCGCCGTCGACCAGCCACGTTACCGTGACCGGTTTTTGCACGTCGCCGCCGCGTGCCGTCTCGGGTCGATCCACGACTATCGTACTTTCGGCATCCGGCTCGCTGCGCGCCGCGGGTCGTTCCATCAAGCTGTGGTCGTTATCTTTCATAGAGGAGTGATCTTCCGGAGAGAACCGGGAATTCGGTGGCTATCCTACTGAGTTCCGCAGAGAATGCCGCGATCGGGTCGGTTTTTCCGGCGAATTCTGAGATTATGTCGAGCCAGACGCCGTACTTAGGTAAAAGTAGAAGAAATGGCGCTCAGCCCGGGGTTTTTGCAAAAAAATAGAGGAACTCAGATTGCTATATGATAAAAGTCAATCAAAGGCTTTTTATAAGCTGCAGAAAAACCGCGGTCTGACCCCAATTATTCTTAAGCTGATCACGCATTATGACCCTGTATGACCTATTCCTGATGTTGCACCTCGTGCTGTTTTGTTACTGGCTCGGGGGTGACATCGGTGTGTTTTATTCGTCCGGTTTCGCGGCCGACCCGAAACTCAGCATCGAAGCACGCATGGTGGCGGCCAGGATCATGCTCGCTCTTGATCTGGTGCCGAGGCTCTGCGGCGCCGTGATGTTGACGGTTGGCGGGGTGCTCGGTGAGTTTGTCGGCGTCGAGCATCCAGCCTGGCAAATGGCCGGCATCATATTGCTGGCGCCGGTCTGGCTGGCCCTCGAGCTGATACTGCATTTTAAACATGGCACGCCGCTCGGTAAGGCGATGCAAAAATTCGACAACCCGTTCAAGTGGACGATTGTCGTTGCCTGCATCGTGTCGGCCGGTTGGGAGCTCGCAACCGGGCAGCTCGACCAGGCACCGTGGTTCGGGTACAAGATACTCGTCTTCGCCGCGATCGTATTTTGCAGCTTGATGATCAACAAAACGATCGGCCCGTATATCGTCGGCATCGAACGCATCGCTGCCGGGGTCATCAACGATGAAGAGAATGCAGCCATGGCCAAAAGTCTGAGGCAATGTAAATGGGCCGTGCTCGGGATCTGGGCCGGGCTGGTCATCGAAGCGGTGCTCGGCGTGGTTCAGCCGGGTGGTTGAGGATTGCCCTGTAAGCCGAGCCGCGGGATCTCGATCGCCGGGCAGCGATTCATGATCACCTCTAATCCCGCATCCACGGCACGTCGGGCGGCTGCCTGATTTTCTATACCGAGCTGCATCCAGAGTACCGTTGCGCCGATCGCAATCGCGTCATCGGCAATCGGTCCCACTTCTTCGGCGCGGCGGAAGACGTCAACCATATCGACGGTTTCCGGAATATCCTGCAGACTCCCGTAGACCGTTTCACCGAGTAATTCCTGCCCGGCCAGGCGCGGGTTGACGGGTATGCAACGGTAGCCTTGCTGCTGCAGAAATTGCATGACACCGTAGACGGGCCGGCTTTGTTTATCGGATGCACCGACGACGGCAATCGTCTGCACCGCTGTGAGGATATTGCGAATCTCGGTGTCTGTTGGTTGATCCATATCTCTATAGGGCGGGTCCGAGTGCAAGTTTTGATCCATCGTAGAAACGGCTGAGCCGAAACGGGGTCAGATCGATATCCATATCGGCATTGGTGACGAGTTTGGCGACAGCTTCGCCGGCACCCGGCCCGATGCCAAAACCATGCCCGCTGAATCCGGTTGCGATGTGCAGGCCCGGCAACTCATCGCAGGCTGAAATTACGGGTTTGACGTCCGGTGTGACATCTATCATTCCTGCCCACGATTCGACGAACGGCGAATCATCCAGTGCCGGAAAATACCGGTCGAGGTTACGACGCATTTCGCGCATGATTTTTGGGCTCGGTGGCGGATTCAAGACCCGTGTTCTTTCGAACGGTGACACGTCGTCCAGTGCCCATTCATCGGTGCCGTTCAGGTCGTGCAACAATGGGTTACCGCGACGCACGCGAATTGTGCCTGTTTCACGCAGCATGGCCGGCAGAAATTTTGCGCAATTACGAAACGAGGCGCTGTCCAGGAAATGTTCGGACATCGAACCATGCGCCACCGTATAGCCATCATCCCGGCGGCGGCGCAGCGCGACCGGTGTGGACCATACCGCGCCTGACGTGATGGCTTCGGCCGGCGCGGTGCGCGCAACCGTGTTACGCACGGTCAGTTGTGGGAGCCCGATGCCGAGTGAACGACAAAACAACGCGCTCCATGCACCACCGGCACAAACGACGTTCGTTGATTTTATGTTACCGCGCTCGGTGACAACGCAGGCAACACGTCCCGCGGCGGTTTCGATGCCACGAACTGCGCAGGCGGTCAGGATCGTTGCGCCTTGGCACTCGGCCGCATGGGCGATCGCGGCAACCGCGGTATGTGGCTCGGCGCGGCCGTCACTGGGGGTATACATGGCACCGCGCCAGTCCCTGGGCTGACACTGCACGACCGATTCAAGCTCAACGACCTCGAGTATTCGGGTATCGAGTCCGTGGGATTCGGCCAGTTCCAGCCAGTTGCTGAAGCGAGCCAGGTCTTTGTCGGTTTTCGCAAGATACAGGCAACCGCCCTGCTTAAAACCGATGTCATCGCCGATTTCCGTGGCCAGTTCACGCCAGATCTCGAGACTGCGAATCATCAACGGCAGTTCTTCTGCCGCGCGCCCCTGCTGTCTGACCCAGCCCCAGTTGCGACTCGATTGCTCGCCGGCGATGTGTCCTTTTTCGCAAAGCGTGACGTTTATGCCCTGTTTTGACAGGAAATACGCCGTGGAAACGCCGACGATGCCGCCGCCGATAATGACCACCCCAGCGTCGCAAGGGCAGGTGCCGGTAGCAACCGGCAGGCCGGACCAACAACTTGAGACGGTTTTCGTCATGACCGAAAAATCCGGCGCCTAGCCCCGGGCACTCTTGTTAATAGAAATACAGACCGACTTGAACGCAGGCGTTTTGCTACGTGGATCGATTTTCCGGCCGACCAATATATTCGCCTCCGGAAAATACGCCATCGCATCTCCGGCAGGTAAATCGAAGCTATAAACCTGCACTGCGGCCATCAGACCATATGGCGAGCGAAGATCCGCCTGGTCTCCCTCTGTTAAATCCAGTCGACGCATATCCTCGCCATTCATCATGACCGACCAGCGATTATCGGTGCCGCGATAAGAGTCCACTTCCTCATAGATAATCGTATTGAACTGCCCCTCGCTCCGCACTGTCATGAGTTGAAACGGGTATTCATCGCGCAGTGGCTGATCAATGGTCGCCGGAATGTTAGATACGCAAAATCGTGCGCGATTATCGTCGGTCCGGAATTCCGGAGTATGCAAAAGCCTGCCACTTACATGAAATTCCTGTTTGGCCACGTCGATATCCGCCAGCTGCTCCATGCCGGGCACTGTCTGGGCAATCGCCTGGCGTATCTTGTTGTGCTGCTTGAAGGTATTGAACAAGACCGGCGAATCGGGCAGCAGCCGGTCGGCAATATCACTTAGAATCGTGACCTCGGGCCGGACATTATCCAGGCGCTGAATACCGCCATCACTTAAACGCACGTAATTGAACATCGACTCCTGGGTGGTGGGCTGCCATTCCTCGTCTCGCGCCGTGACCGGCAGAATCATGGATTCATTTTCATCAACGCCATGCACGTGCCCTTTATTCAAGGTTGTTGTGAGGAATAACTTAAAGCCGATTCGGTTCAGCGCCTGTGCCGACCAGTCGCTGTCCGGTGTTGCGCCATACAGGTTACCGCCCATGATCAATGCCGCATCGATCTCACCGTCAAAGGCGGCCTGCATCCCTGCCAACGTGTCGTATCCGGGTGTGTCCGGAAGGGTAATGCCAAATTCGGCTTCCATCTTTCGAAATACTTCCGCCGGCAAGACCGGCTTGACGCCAATCGTGCCAATCCCCTGTACGTTGCTATGCCCGCGCAGCGGTAACAAACCCGCATAGCGTTTGCCGATCATACCGCGCAACAGGGCCAGATTGCTGATCTGCTCAATATTCTCTACGCCATGAGTATGGTGCGTCATGCCCATGCCCCAGGCGAAAACGACACGTTGTGCTTTGGCGTAGCGTGCCGCGACGCGAGTAATGTCGTCTCGTGGCACGCCGCAACGGGCTGCGATTCGTTCCCAGCTGCTGGCTTGGATATCGTCGCGAAAGGCGGCAAAGCCGGTCGTATGCTGTTCAATGAAGGACCTATCGTGAGCCGCGGCCTCCAGCAGCGCTTTCGCCAAACCTTTGAACAACGCGATGTCAGAGCCAATACGTGGTTGCAGATAGTCCGAGGCGATCCATGTCCCGCCGGTGAGCATGGATTTGGCGCTCTTCGGCACGGCGAATTTCACCAAACCAGGCTCTTTGGCGGGTTTGATGATAATCACCTCGCCGCCACGGTCCCGGCATTGTTTGAGCTTATGGATAAAGCGTGGATGATTCGAAGAAGGATTCGCACCGATTACAAAAATCAGATCGCAATCCGATAAATCTTCGAGTTCCACCGTGGATGTGCCGACGCCGATGGTCGAGGCCAAAGCGACGCTGGTTGCCTGATGGCAGTAATAAGAACAGTTATTGACATTGTTAGTACCATACAAGCGCGCCAATAACTGCAAGACAAAGCCTGCTTCGTTCGAGGCACGTCCGGATGAATAAAAAAAACTGCGCGAAGGGTCGGCCGCGGCGAATTTTTCCACAGCATATTGGATGGCCCAATCCCACTCGACAGCTTGATACAGATCGCTTTCGTTGGCTTTAAAGAGAGGGTTATTCAAACGCCCTAAATGTTCGAGTTCATGCCCGCTCAGCTCGCGTAACTCCGCTAATGGGTGGGCAAATATTTCCCGGGGTATCGGGGGCTGAATGTCGGTGGATTGGGCCTGAATACCCTTATTGCAGATCGCCGGGAATTCGTCGAGTTCATTGGTCATGCCGCCGTGCTGACCACCCATGCCCAGCCCGCAGGCCTTGCAGGCATTCTTTGCGGTCAGGGCTTTGGCGGAATTCAGCAAACCGATACGCTTGACCGTATTCAGCGTGTACAGGACTTTTTTACCGCCGCCGCCGACCGTGCCGGTCAATCTATCTGGAGTGCTTGACACTTTACGTTCCGATATCGCAGTGATCCAAACTAACCGGTGTCTTACACCATTGAGTTCGAATGTCCTACCAGGGCAACAGCTCGCCGTTGGTATGCCAAAAGCTTCCCGACGTCTCCACCGTCAATTGCTCGATGCGCGCGAGCAGTCCTGCCACCGATTCCTCGGGATCGATAAGGCCTGAATGGCTGGTCATGTCCGTTCTGACATAGCCCGGATGCAAAATGGCCACCGCAATGCCCCGCGATGCCAGGTCGTTTGCCAGCGACACACCGGCAATATTTAAAGCCGCTTTCGACATACGATAACCGTAACGACCACCTGAATCATTGTCCGAAATCGACCCCATGCGGCTGGTGATCAATGCGATTTTTGCGCCAGTCTTCAGTGCGGGCAGCAACGATTGCGTGACGCGCAGCGGACCGAGTGCGTTAACCTCGAATTGCCGACGAATCGAGTCGAAATCCAGGCTGTCCAGCGATTCGTTGCGCAAAATGCCGGCATTGTTGATCAATAGATCGATGCTGGCAGGGGCCAGCGCCTGTGCAACGGCCTCGACGACGGCCGCATCGGTGACGTCGTACCCTTCATGGATAGTCACGGATAGCGCCTGTAACGCCCCGCTGGCCTGGCGGCACAGGGCGGTCACTGCATATCCGCGGTCCGTGAGGACCCGACAAAACTCCAGCCCGATGCCTCGGTTTGCTCCGGTTATTACGGCGTGCGGCATGACTGTTTAACAGCAAGCAGACCTGGACTAATCCAGCCCCTCAACGAGGATAAACGTGCCGCGGCTCGCATTCTCGCGGAGCTTGCGCGCTGCCTGGTACTCCGGGGAATGGTACCAATCATGAAAGGCGTGCTCAGACTCGAACTCGAGAATCACGGTTCGCGGGTGTTCGACGCTGCCTTCGACCATCGTCGGTGCTTCGTCAAACGCCAGAATTCTTACCTGGTGTGCCTGCAGAATTGGCATCGCCGCCGCGACGTATTCGTCCAGCGTTTCCTGATCATCGACGCTTGCTTGTGCTATTGCATAGACAGACATCAGTATTCTCCGTTTGATTTGATCTAATAAGGCGGCGTTTACGGTCTTCCCTCGCCATTGATGAACTCCCGCCCGGGATTGGCGCGCGGGTAGCCGCGCAGGTAATCGAAATACTGTTCGAGCCCACGGTCGATTTCCAGCAGCGTACCCTGTACGAAACGAATATTTTGATACACGCTCTGATCTTCCGACATGATTTGCAAATTCATCGCCTTGATGCTGTCAAGCACCTGCTGGCAGGCCTCCGGCGTCTGCTCTGGCACATCGGCTTTCTTGACGGCATTGATACCATAGCACTCGCAGGACTGAGGCCCTAGCGAAACCAGGCTGGCCGTACCGCCGGTCCACATGTTGTTGATGATCGATTCTACGCGCACGATGTTGGTGCCGAATACAGTTGCGTGCAGTTCTTTAAATACGCCGGTCGAGTCGAAGTATATGTCTTCATCCACCGAGTAGTGTCCCGAGCAGTCGGAAAATGTCATCGGTGGCACTTCGAATTCCGGTGCAAACTCGGGGCCGTGCAAAAATTGCGTGTGATTCATGTCGGGTGTCTGCGAAATGATCACCCATGGATCGACCGCGAACGACATCGGCGTCTTGAATGCATGCACGGCAAGCTCCGCGTCGGCCACGGCAAAGCCCGGTACATCAAACAGGGGTTCCGCGCCGTTAAAGGCGAAAACCACGCCATACTTCTCTACCGTGGGATAGCGGTACAGGCGGGCTCCTGCCGGCGGCGCCTCGCCGTTGCCAATTTTGACTGCGCGGCCCGAACCGTCGTAATAGAAGTGGTGATAGGGACAGCGGACCAGCCCATCGACCAGCGAACCACATTGCAGGTCGACCCCGAGGTGTGCGCAGAAAGCGCTCGTCACGCTGACCTCGCCATTCGCATTGCGAAACGCGATTACGCGTCCGCCGAGAAATTTCCGGCCAATAATGTCATTTTCGCCGAGCTCGTCTGACAGGCAGATCGGATACCAGGTCGCAGAATACAATCCGTCATCGCCCTCGGCGGGCAGGGCACGGGCAGGCCGTTTTTCGGCGTTCCGATTGTTGTGCATGCGTATTTTGTGCTCCTTGGGCAGTGCGCGGCAGTTCCGGGAACAGGCTAAGATAGCTGCCGATCGCCAGAACGATGGTAAGCGCATCGTTCCGTAGTGGCAGCGCCAAGGCTAAATCGCACCGCCATGCGGTGGAAAAAATAAGTCTAACCGCAAAATACGCAGGTAGACTATCACTATTCGAAATATAGAAAACAAGGGCGCACTCCGGGGTGATATTAAACCGACGTTCGACCCGAAAGGAGTTCTGATGATTCGATTATGCGTTGCAATTATCCCGCTGGCTTTTTCAGCGGCAGGTCTGGTGCAGGCGGACGAGATGCCGCGCACAATTTCGGTCAATGGCAGTGGGTATGTCACTGTCCCACCCGATATTGCCCGAGTTAGCCTGTCCGTCGTTGAGCGCGATGTGTCGCTGGCGGCGGCCCAAAAGGCGGCGGGAACGGTCACGGCCGACGTTCTGAAACTTCTTGAGGGTCTCGGCGTCGATCGCAAAAAAATCAATTCCACGGGCGCTACGGTACAGCCCAACTACCGCTGGAATAGAGACACTCAGGAGCAGGAACTCATTGGTTACATTGCGCAACGCCAGATCGAAGTCGAAATCCTCGATTTGGACAGTCTCGGCAAAGTCGTCGAAGGTGCCGTGGCGGTCGGCGTAAATCAGGTCTCGCGGCCGGTACTGGATAGCACCACCCGCCGTGCGGCATATCGCCAGGCGCTCGCCAAAGCGGCAACTGATGCGCGGCAAAATGCCCAAACGCTGGCGGATACCATGGGCGTGAAACTCGGGCCGGTTATGCAGATGAGCGCCGGCGGTCCGATACCCGAGCCGCGCCCGATGATGCGGGCGCAAGCGGATATGATGGCCGTCGCGGAATCCGCGCCGGAAACATACAACGCCGGTGATATCCGTTTCGATGCATCGGTTAGCGCCGTGTTTACGCTGATCGCTGATTAGACAATCGCATCAAAAAAGTACGGGAAAAAGTACGGGATTTATTTTCTGTTTGCCCGATTTGGTTTAGATAATATTGCCTTGATTCTGGGGAAAATAGCTTCGGTACTTTTTTCGGTCGCAATTATTAAGGTTAAGCACCAGCCTGTTCGCCAGGCTGCAGCGCTTGCATTTTCGTAGGCCGGTAGAAAATGAGTTCAGGACGAGATTCTTGAGAAATGTCTGGGTAGACAGCGATTTTGGAAAAAATTTGGGTCTGACGATGCATCGCCTGAAATGAATGGCACGCAGATGAAACTCTCAATTATCATCCCGGCTTACAACGAAGAACGGCTCATTACGCATTGCCTGGAATCAATCGACGCGGCGCTCGCGGTCAATAGTGAGTTCGGTTACCCCTCGGAAGTTATTGTCGTCGACAACAACTCCACTGACCGCACCGCTGAACTGGCGAGCCAAGCCGGAGCCCGCATCTGCTTTGAGCCGGTTAACCAGATCGCAAGGGCGCGAAACGCCGGTGCGGCCGCAGCAGACGGCGAGTGGTTAATGTTTGTCGATGCCGATAGTTGGCTGAACCCGAGCTTGCTTGCGGACATTTTCAGCATGATCGATAAAGGCATGGCAGTTGGCTGTGGTAGCACAATGCAAATGGCAGGGCTGCCGCGCTGGGCGCGTTTCACGTTGTGGTTGTGGAGCCGGGTGTCGATCATGTGTCGCTGGGCGGCCGGTTCATTGTTGGTGTGCCGTGCCGATACGTTTCGTGATATCGGCGGTTTCAATGAGGCTCTTTACGTTGCTGAAGAGATCGATCTGAGTCGACGAATCAAGAAATGGGCGCGGCAGCACGGTCTAGGGTTTGTCATTCTTACGGCGCACCCGCTGCAGACGTCTGCGCGTAAAATGTCCCTTTATTCCGGCAAGGAGATTGCCGGGCAATTCTTGCGGCTTGGTCTGCACCCGCGTCGTGCAATTCATGACAAGCAGCAACTGGGATTGTGGTATGACGGGCGACGTTGAGGAACTTCGAGCCTCAGAAAAGGCGAGAATAAAAATGTGAGTCAAGCAGGAAAAGGGGACAGCAGTGAGCCAATCCCCTTTTCCTTCGTCGTTGGCGGCTCTTTACAAAGTATAATGACCGGCAATGTTTAAGCAAATGACAGTCATGCTGTTTGTCGTCGGCGTATTTTTCGGCGGGTTGTTCGGCTGGAAAGCCTATCAGGCTTATCAGACGGAACAGCGATTGAGCAATCAGCCGATGCCCGCGGTGACGGTGTCGACGACTTTGGCCAGCGTTGAGACCTGGACACCGATCATTCCCTCGGTCGGCAGTTTGCGGGCTAGTCAGGGCGTCGATATCACTGCCCAGGAAGCCGGCGTGATCACCGCGTTGCGGTTCGAGTCGGGCGCCAAAGTTCGGCAAGGCGATTTGCTTGCCCAGCAATACGTCGCGGACGAGCAAGCGCGCCTGGAGGCGCTTGAGGCGGATGTCAAGCTGGCAGAGCTCAATCTCGAGCGCGCGCAGGATTTGCTCGAGAAGAATCTGATTTCGCAGTTCGATTACGATACGCGCAAGACCGATCGGGATCGCGTCGCCGCCGAGGCGCGCAGCGTGCGCCTGATCATTGAGAAAAAATCCATTCGTGCGCCGTTCAGCGGGCGCATTGGTATCCGTCAGGTCAACCTTGGCCAGTATCTCGAACCAGGTGATTCGATCGTTCGTCTCGAAGCGGTCGACAAAATGCTGGTTGATTTCCCGGTGCCGCAACGTTTTGTCAGCCGGTTGCGCGCAGGACAGCCGCTGATGATAAGGGTCGACGCGTGGCCCGGTAAGGACTTCCATGGAAGAATTTCCGCAATAGCGCCGCAGATACGGGCAGCGACGCGCGACGTGCGGGTCGAGGGAATTATTGGCAATGAAGCTGAGCAACTGTTGCCCGGCATGTTTGTGGAGGTAGGCATCCAGCTGCCTGTCAGAGAAGAAGTCGTCACGCTGCCACAGTCGGCAATCACATTCAGTCCCTATGGTGATTCGGTGTTTGCTGTCGAAGAGACCACGGATGCTAATGGTGAGGTGATGCTCGTCGCCATTGGCACCAGCGTGGAGACGGGTGAGACGCGTGGCGACCAGGTGGCAATACTTTCGGGTGTTCGGCCCGGCGACACTGTCGTGACTGCCGGACAGATAAAGCTGCGCGAGGGCACGCGGGTGCTCATCGATAACAGCGTACTCGTCAGCAACCAGCCGGCATCGACTCCGGAAAACAATTAGGCCCGACTGTTGCACGAGACCGCCCCATTTCCTCGATGAATTTCACTGATATCTTCATTAAACGCCCGGTACTTGCGATCGTAATCAGCTTGTTGATTCTGCTGGTCGGCTTGCGCTCCCTGCAGCTATTGACTGTCGCTCAGTATCCGAAAAGCGAATCCGCGATCATCCGTATCTCAACGACGTATACGGGCGCCGACGCCGACTTGGTCAAAGGATTTATTACGACGCCGCTGGAACGCGAAATCGCGAGCGCCGACGGTATCAACTACCTGACATCGAGCAGTTTGCAGGGCGTCAGCACGATCACGGCTCACCTCGAACTAAACTACCCACCGTATGATGCGCTGACGCAGATCACGTCGAAGGTGAACCGCGTGCGGGCTGATTTACCGGAAGAGTCCGAGGACCCGGTTCTCGAGCTTGCGATCGGCGAGGCGGCATCGGCGATGTACCTGAGCTTTAACAGCAAGACGCGACCGGCGAACCAGATAACGGACTACCTGATTCGCGTTGTGCAGCCCAAACTCGAGTCGGTAGCGGGCGTGCAGCAGGCCGCTATTCTCGGCGCACGAAATTTCGCGATGCGCGTCTGGCTCGATCCACCACGCATGCATGCCCTCGGCGTCACGCCCGGCGATGTTTACCGCGCCTTGCTGGCCAACAATTACCAGGCAGCCGTCGGCAAGACGAAAGGCGATGCCGTATCGATCAATCTGAATGCTGCGACCGATCTACACACGGCTGAGGAGTTCCAGGAACTCGTGGTCGTGGAACGCGATGGTGCGCTCGTTCGCCTGGCCGATATCGGCACGGTTGTACTCGGCGCCGAGGACTATGATACGTCGGTCGTATATAAAGGCGAGTTTGCGACCTTCATGGCCATTGATGTTCTGCCAACCGCGAACGCACTGACCGTAATCCGTGAAATCCGTGAAATTTTTCCCGAGATTCGGGAGCAGTTACCTGACGATGTGCAGGGCTCGATATCCTACGACAAAACCCGCTATATCGAAGATGCGATCAGCGAGGTGATCAAGACACTGACAGAAGCGGCGCTTATCGTTATGGCGGTGATCTTTCTTTTTCTCGGCTCGGTGCGCTCGGTCGCGATACCGATCGTCGCTATTCCCCTGTCGCTTATTGGTGCTGCCGGGATCATGCTCGTCCTCGGGTATTCGATAAACCTGCTAACACTACTCGCGATGGTGCTCGCGATTGGTTTGGTTGTCGACGACGCGATCATCGTCGTCGAAAATATCCAGCGCCATATCGAGGAGGGCATGCCGGTAATGCAAGCCGCGACCGTCGGCGCGCGGGAACTCGCGATACCGGTCATCGCCATGACGATTACCCTGTTCGCCGTTTACGCGCCGCTGGGATTCTCCGGCGGACTGACCGGCAGCCTGTTTCGTGAGTTTGCGTTTACCCTGGCCGGGGCCGTGATTATTTCGGGCGTCGTGGCGCTGACGCTTTCGCCGATGATGTGCTCGCGGCTGCTGGACGGCGATCGCCGGGCCGGTGGCCTGGCGCGTCTCCTCGATCGTCAATTCACGGCACTGCGCGAAGCCTACCGCGCACGGTTACATCGGACGCTGAATTATGTGCCGGTTACGTTGACTTTCGCGACGTTGATTCTTATCAGTATCTATTTCATGTTCGTCACAGCGGACCGCGAACTCGCGCCTACCGAGGATCAGGGCGTTGTGCTCGTATTGTCCACGGCCGCCCCGACTACCTCGCCCGATCAACTGACTCGCTACACGAGCGCGCTGATCAAAACCTACGAAGAACTTCCCGAGATTGATCAGACATTCTTGTTCAACGGCAGTTTCGGCAACGCGGCGTCGATTAGTAACCTGGCCCTGTCGGGTGTGGTATTGACGCCCTGGAATGAACGGGATCGAACGGTGATGGATGTGCTGCCGATGATTCAGGAAAAGGCCGACCGAATCGCCGGGCTGGCGTCTGCCGCATTTACGCTGGCGCCGATGCCGGGCGCCGGAGGCGGCCTGCCGGTGCAGTTTGTGATTGGCTCCACGGAAACGCCGGGTGCGATTTACGACGTTGCCCAACAGCTGCTCGACATAGCCTGGGAAAGCGGCCTGTTTGTATTCGCGGATATCGATATGAAATTCGACCGGCCGCAGACGGATATTGTTATCGATCGCGAAAAGGCCGCCAATCTCGGCATCGACATGCAACAGCTTGGCAGTGAGCTTGGCGTGATGCTCGGTGGGCGATACGTTAACCGCTTCAATATCGACGGGCGCAGTTACAAGGTTATTCCGCAAGTCGAACGCCGCTACCGGCAGAATCCGGAACAGATCGGCACTTTTCCGGTCGCCACGCGCAGCGGTGATTTGATACCGTTGTCCGGACTGGTTTCGTTCTCGACTTCTGTGCAGCCCCAGGAACTCAAGCGATTTCAGCAGCTCAACTCAGCGACTTTGTCAGCTGTTCCTGCAACCGGCGTGGCCGTGGGCACGGCGCTCGACTTTCTCAAAGAGAAGGCCATGCAGATTGCACCCGCCGGTTATACATTCGATTACGCGGGCGCATCGCGACAATATGTAGAAGAGGGCAGCAACCTGATCGTGACCTTCTTTTTCGCGATTATCATGATCTACCTCGTGCTCGCCGCGCAGTTTGAATCATTTCGTGATCCCCTGATAATGCTGATCAGCGTACCGATGTCGATCGCCGGCGCGCTCGTGTTTCTGACGCTCGGTGCGGCGACCGTGAATATCTATACCCAGGTCGGGCTGATCACGCTGATCGGTCTGATTAGCAAGCATGGCATATTGATCGTGCAGTTCGCTAACCAGTTAAGAGAGCAGGAAGGCCTCTCGAAACGCGAGGCAATCGAGCAGGCCGCTGCCATTCGGCTGCGACCCGTATTGATGACGACCGGGGCGATGGTACTCGGTGTGGTGCCGCTGCTATTGGCGACGGGAGCCGGCGCGGTTAGTCGCTTCAGCATCGGACTCGTGATCGCGAGTGGTATGTCTATCGGTACACTATTCACGATCTTCGTCGTACCCGCGATGTATCTCGTTGTGGCCAGAGATCATGTGACACGAAAATCGACAACTCTAAGCGAGATTAAATCCTAGCGAAGGGTCTTCGAGCGCGCATTTGCATCCGTCGAGTATGGCCTCGGGGCACTTTGGCTGACGGGGGCATTCTCTTTTTTTTAAATGCCGGATAGTATTCCAACGCTATTGGCGGAGATAAAAATGAGAATGTACCGCTAAATCTATCTATGTCGGTACCAATCCGAGATTTCGCTGCCCGTTGCGAGCCAGACATCCTCACGCGAACGCAGGTGCTTCAGTGCACGATCCAGATATTTGCTGCGAAACCCGTGACCAATCAGAAACGGATGCAGGCTGATGGACATGACGCGCCCGCTGACTTTGCCATCTTCGTACATCACGTCGAATTGGTCGACGATGCGCGTGTAAAAATCCTCGGCCGTGCCATGATTACCAAGAAACACCGTAATGTCGTTGATCTCGATCGAATAGGGCATCGAGATAAGCTTGTTCGAACGCACCTGCATCGCATAGGGTTGCTCATCGTTTGCCCAGTCCGCGAGGTACTCGACGCCTTCCTCGGCCAGCAGGTCCGGAGTATTGAGCGACTCCGTCAGGCTCGGACTGAGCCAACCCTTCGGGCGCTGGCCGGTCGCCTGGCCGATTGTATCCAGCACCTCGCGGATCAGAGTGCGTTCCTCCGTTTCTGACTGCTGGTTGATCCAGACGGAATTGGTCTTGCCGTGACCCATATGCTCCCAGTCGAGTGCACAGGTTGCTTCGATAATTTGTGGATAGTGATGGCAAACATCGGAATTCAGTGCCACGGTGCCGCGAATGTCGTTTTTCTCCATAACCTCGATCATGCGCCAAACGCCGACGCGCGCGCCGTAGTCGCGCCATGCGTAATTCAGCACATCGGGCACGAGGTTCGCGGTGACGTCGGCGATCGACGTGGACGGGCGGCCGAAGGCAAAGTGTTCGATGTTTGGCACGACCCAGACTGCAATCCGCGCACCATTAGGAAACCGCAGAGGCGCGCGCGCAACGATCGGTGAATAGTCATAACGGCCGTGTTCCATGGATGTGGTTCCGCTTAAAAAATATAAAAATCTGGTCAGCCCGAAATTTTCTCTGAAATCTCTGTATATGCAAATATTCCTCGAAAAATCTCGGGCTGACCAGATTTTTTTATTTTTCCTGTTCGAACGCAAATGCGGCGCGGTAGAGACTGGATTCGTCGAAATGTTTTGCGACCAGCATCATGCCGACCGGCAGCCCGCCTGCCATGTCGCACGGTATCGAGATTGCCGGATGCCCGGTGATGTTGAACTGGCAGGCATTTGCGCTGGTGCTGAACAGGTCCTGCACGATGTAGTCATCAGTCATTTGCTGTGGCGACGCGGGCAGCCTTGACGCTTGAGTGATCGTCGTCGGAAGTAACAGCAGGTCGTGTGCGGCCAGTGCCTGATCGTACGCGTGGCGCAGGCGCGGTACGAGATTCTTCGCCCGCGCGTAATACCGGCCACCATAGCGTTCCATATAGCGTCCGAATACCAGCACCATTAACACGTTGACGGGTACATCGTGCAGACGCGATTTCCAGCCGAGCATCGCGTCGGCCAGCGCCGGTGAGCAGACGCTGTCGACGTTGAAATTGACGCCGCCCATCTGCAACGCGTGGCATACTGACTCGATGACCACGCCACTCCATATGATGGCGCCGGGCAAGTGCATCGGTACCGATATTTCCTCGACGGCGGCGCCCAACGCCTTGAATCTCGCGGCACCAACCCGAACTGATGCATCGACGGCCGCGGCAGCGGCCGGCTGACCGAAACCCTCACGGAGCACGCCGATCTTCATGCCGGCCACGGGTTTGCCGAGCGCTTGTGTGTATTCGTGTACCGGGATCTCGCCTTGCCGTCCGTCCAGACCGTCCGGCCCGGCCAGTACTTGCAGCGCTGCGGCGTTGTCCGCAACCGTCGCCGTGATCGGCCCGACGTGATCGACGCCGGCCTCCATGCCCGGGATACCGGTGAAGGGGACGAGCCCGTGGGTGGCTTTCATGCCGACCGTGCCGCACCAGCTTGACGGGATGCGCACGGAGCCGGCCTGATCGGTGCCGAGCGCGATGTCGACCGCGCCACTGGCGACGAGTGCCGCGCTGCCCGACGATGATCCGCCGGATGCATAGTCCGGGTTATGCGGGTTGCGCACGAATCCCGTGCTGGCCGTGACGCTGCCGCCGTGCAGACACAGGTATTCGCAGACGGCCTTGCCGGTGATGTCGGCGCCGGCATCAAGCATGCGGGTCACGACCGTTGCGTCGAAATCGGGTTTAAAACCTTCCAGAGCCGCTGTGCCGTACATCATCGGTACGTCGGCGACGAAGATGCTGTCTTTGACCGCCACGCGCTTGCCCTGCAAGGGTCCTTTGTCGGCGCCGTGTAATTCCGTCTTGACATACCAGGCGCCGAGCGGGTTTTCATCCGGCTGCGGAAATCGAAAGCTTCGCTCGGGATACCGAACCCGTGGCAATGACGCAGCTTCTGCCTCGAGGTACTTAAAGCCTTCGCGGAACGGCGCAAAGTAAGACAACAGCGCGTCGGCGGCATCGTTATCCAGCGCCTGGCCGAGTTCTGCGGCCAGCGACTGTAATTCATCGCGGTCGGGCAACCTGAATGTCATTTCTTATCCTCTGTTCGAACATCAGTCTAATAAATTGCAAGGAAAAAGGGGACTGGCTCCTTTTTTATGGCGCTTTGCAAAGAGGCGAGAAAACGCATCAAAAAAAGGTGCCTGTCCCCTTTTTCCTACCCAAAAAGAACACCGGGGACAGAACACCGGGGACAGAACACCGGGGACAGGCACCTTTTTCGGTGACTTTGCAGGGAAGCCGGGAGTTCTGCGGGAAAAAGGAGCCAGTCCCCTTTTTCCTTCCCGAAAAGAACACCGGAACACCGGGGACAGGCACCTTTTTCGGTGACTTTGCAGGGAAGCCGGGAGTTCTGCGGGAAAAAGGAGCCAGTCCCCTTTCTTCACATTTATGCTGTCGAGCGCTGCGGTTAGAATGCGCGCAGATGAATATCTCTGCATACCTCCTGGAACGGTTGAAGTCGCTAGGCGTCGATCATGTGTTCGGCATCCCGGGCGACTACGTGCTGCGGTTTTTCGAAGCGCTGGTCAAAAGTGACGTCGAACACGTCGCGACCTGTAACGAGCTGAACGCCGGTTACGCCGCCGACGGTTATGCGCGCCTGAAAGGGCTTGGTGCCGTTGCCGTGACCTACGGACCGGGGTCCCTGAGTCTCGTCAATGCGGTGGCGGGCGCCTGCGCGGAACGCGTGCCGGTGGTCGTGATTTGTGGCGGTCCCCGCACGGAAGCCTACCGCAGCCAGCCTTACCAGCACCATCTGTTGCCGGGCAATATCGCCGCTTCGCTGAAAATCTTTGATGAGATTACCGTTGCAGCCCGACTGGTGGACGATCCTGACCGGGCGCCGAAGGACATCGATGAACTGCTGGGTATTTGCGTTGCCGAGTCCCGGCCAGTGTATTTGGAGATTCCAATGGACCTGCAGCAGCATGATTGCGCGCCGCCGGGTGACTGGCCCACCTCGGCGCGGCTGCACGCCGATGTTTCGGCAACGGCCAAAGCTGTGGCGCGGGTCGTTGACCGGATCGGCGTTGCCGAACGCTGCGTGCTGCTGGTGGGGCACGAGATCGCCGCTGCGCGGCTCGAGGGTAAGGTATGCAAACTGATCGATAAGACCGGCTTGCCGGTCGCATCGCTTTACAGCGGCAAGCCCGATTTTCTGGAGCAACATCCGCGCTGCATTGGCATTTATCAGGGGCTTGGCAGCCAGGCCGCGGTGCGCGAGTTCGTCGAACAAGCAGATGCCGTCATCTGGCTCGGGGCGGTGCCCTCCGATTTCAACCTGGGCGGCATGCCGGATCGGCTGACTCGGGAACAGATGATTAGCATTTTCGATGGACGCGTCAGTCTGGATGGTCAGTCTTTTGTCCATGTGCCGATAGCCGACATGGTTGCCGGACTCGTCGACGCGTTGCCGGCCGATTGCGGCGCGGATATGCAGGCGCCCGTGCACGAATTCGCGCATCGGGCCAGCCAGGCCTATGCGCCGGTCACCGACGCGCCATTGAGCAACAAGCGATTTTATGATCGGCTGGCGCATTTCATCAGGGCCGGCGACATCGTCTGCGCGGACGGCGGTCCGTCACTGAGTCTGGCCTATGTGCAGTTCCCGGTGGGCGCGCGCTATGTTGCCTCGGCTTATTGGTCAGCGATCGGTGCGGGCTTTGGCTTTGCCGTGGGTGCTTGTTTTGCAGCCGAGCCCGGTCAGCGGATTATCGCCGTCGAGGGGGACGGCTCGTTGCAGATGACGGCGCAGGAACTGGCGACACTGATTCGCTACGGCAAGAACTGCATTATTTTTGTCGTCAACAACCGCGGCTATACCGTGGAGCGAATTATCCACGACGGCCCGTTTAACGATATTTCAGACTGGCAATATCACCGTTTGCCGGAGGCATTCGGTGGGCGGCGCGGTGTCGAGGTGCGCACCGAGGGCGAACTCGAAGCCGCGCTGGAAAGAGCCGATGCACATACCGGGCCGGGTCCCTTGCTGATCGAGGTGCATCTGGATCCCTGGGATGTCCCCGAAGCGTTCAAGCAGATGGGCGCACACATGGGTCGCCGCTAAAGGAAAATGGGGACTGGCTCCTTTTTTAGAACTCTTTCTTATCGATTCGAGCAAGCCTATGGAAAAAAGGTGCCTGTCCCCATTTTCCTCTCCAAAAGAACGAAAAAGGTGCCTGTCCCCATTTTGCTCGCCAAAAAGAACACCGGGGACAGGCACCTTTTTCGCTGACCTTTCGGGGAGGCCAGGGTTACCGCGGGAAAAAGGAGCCAGTCCCCTTTCCTCGCCAAAAAGAACACCGGGGACAGGCACCTTTTTCGCTGACCTTTCGGGGAGGCCAGAGTTACTGCGGGAAAAAGGAGCCAGTCCCCTTCCTTTCTTATTCACGTTCTGCGTTGATTTTGTCGATATAAGCTTCGTCGATCTCCGTCACGCCATCTTTCAGTGCACGTTCAACGATGCCCTTCAATGCATCTTTCATGAACGGTTCCGGAATGCCGGTGAGTTTCTTGCAGGCAGCCTCGTTGACCCGCACCCGGGTGTCGATTCGATTGGCGAGGTAAAAGACCGTCTGGTATTCCATGCCTTTGACCTTCGGCGGCGACATGCTTAATGGTGCATGGTGTTCGGCGAACCAGAAGCCGTTATCCGGCCGGTAGCCGCAAAATATCGGCATGTTCGGAAAGATATCGCCGTGTTCAATTCCTGCTGCATATTCTTCCTTGACGAGTATCTGGTCGACCATCAGGTTGAAGTGACTTTCGTAGCGATGCCCGCGTTCATCGGTTTTGCTCTGCAGGTCAAAGCGGTCATTCCAGGTGCATTCGATTACCTGGAAAGCTTCGCTGATGATTTCTGGAAATTCCGGGTTTGCGGCATTCTCGGGTGAAGGCGACGCGACGAGTGTGTACGGGTTGGCTTTGATCTTGTCCGCGAGCGGCATGCCCGGATAGCCGAGATTTGCGATACCCTGCAGGCGATCGCGATCGAACGGCACGTAGTTCAAAGCACACTTGCCGGTTCGGCGGATATTCGCCGCGGTACCGCTCGAGGCGCGGCTGATCAGAAGCATCGAATACGGTTTGTTGATGGTGAACGGGAATAGCAGCGCGTGCGGGCCGATGCCGGTTTCACCCGTCTCATGTACGGTCGTGACCAGCGCAAATGACATCGGGATAAATGCACTGGTCTGGTAAAAATTATCCAGCGCGTCGATCGAGACAAATTGGCCGTCGTCCTTCTTTGTGTTTGCTGTTGCAGACATGACGCAACTCCCGCGCGGTTCAACGTTTTCCTATTCTAGCAGCGTCACGAATAATGGGGACATTCCCATTGCTGTCCCGCTTAATCGTACAAGCTGTCCAGACGACTTGGTTTGCGATCTCTTTCTGAGACTGTGGCCCGCAGGGACGCGGGCCCCAAGCCCACATGGACGTGTTTACGGCGGGTCTCAGAAAGAGATCGCAAACCAAGTCGGCCCGGCTACGGTCTGTACGCAGCATCGGTAACCTTTGGGTTTCAGCCTGGACAACCTTTATTAAGTGGGACAGCAATGGGACATTCCTCATTTTTTTCATTTTTTTGAGATTGAAGAATAGCCGCATTAGCCAAGAAATGAGGAATGTCCCCATTTCCACAAAGGGACTGGCTCTTTTTTTAGACAATTTTTTATAGACCCGGAAAAAGGTATCGAAAAAAGGTGCCTGTCCCCGTTTTCCGTTTTCGATCAGCTCAGGGCTCGAACGAGATGCTCACCGATCAGGCGAATCGCCCGTTCCGGCTCGCTGTATATACAGAGCGCGATTTCGGTCAGGCCGGCGGCCTGAAATTCACGCATGCGCTCGACTTCCCGGTCTATCTCGCTAACAGGGGATGCCGAAACACCACCAGCGACGATTTTTTCGAGGATCTCGCCAGGCACGCCGTCGACGTCGGGGGATTTCGCCTGGTAGGCCTGAATGAAGGCCTGGGTGTGATCGGTGACGACTTTCGCTTCAGCTGCATCGAGAACATCGCCAATATAGTCCGGATAAATCGTACCGCGCACGGCCAGGTTGATTCGCGCTTCACGCTGCGCTTCCTCGCGACTGTCGAGCACATGCCAGGCCCAGAAGTTATTCAATGGATAATGCGCCGGCTCGCGGTCGTATTCCTTCATTATCGGGTCGATAATCTCGTGCGTACGACGTACCCGGTCCGGGGTGAAATCACTGACCATGATACCGTCGGCATAACGCGCCGCGGCTCTTAGCATTTGCGGCCCGTTCGCACCGACATAAATCATGGGTGCCGTTTGCGTTGTCCAGCCAACGTCGAGCCATCCAACCTCGTAGAGTTCGCCTTTGTAAGAACCGGGTTTACCGGCGATCGCCTGGTTCAGAATCTCGACACATTCGCGCACGGCGCGGACCATGCGCTTCGGTCTCTGTCCAATAATCTCGGCCGTGCCGCCGCCGCCACCGACGACGATTTGTGCGCGTCCCTCGGAGATCTCATTCAGCGTCAATAGTGAGTGCGCCATCTTTTGCGGGTGTAATTCGAACGGACTCACCGCAATCGGCCCCATGCGTATTTTGTTCGACTGCTCGGCCAGCGGTACGAAGTTCACGAACGCATCACGAGACGAGTAGTTGTTTGCGATCCAGACACCACCGAGGCCGCAATCCTCGGCCAGCTTGCCAAGCTTGACGATCTCCAGATGCGACAAATCGGATGGCAATATTGCGTCGAATCTCATGTTTCTCTCCCGAAAGACCAGTGGCGAGTGGTTGCTTAGCTTTCAGATCGCGTCGAAATACTCTTCCTGCTTGCGGCGCAGTGCCGCATCCGGCAGCCGGCCGTGTGCAGCGCCGAAGTTGTCGCTGGCATGATGGGCCTTGGTTGCGCCCGGAATCGCGCAGGTCACGGCCGGGTGCGAAATGACGTATTTCAGGAAGAACTGTGCCCAGGAATCACAGTCGAATTCGGTGGCCCATTCTGGCAGCGGTCGATCCGCCACGGCCTTGAATAATGCGCCACGAGCGAACGGGATATTGATCAGCACCGCGATGCCTTTGGCGTCCGCCAGTGGCAGGATCCGCTCGGCGGCTTCGCGATTACTCAGAGAATAGTTGACCTGGATAAAATCCATTCTTTCCTTGTTCATCAATTCGAGCATGCGCGGATGTGTGCTCGTATCCGAAGTCGTGATGCCGACATAGCGAAATCGTCGTTGCGCCTGCCAGTCGCGCATGATCGGCAGGGTCTTTTCGGCGGCGTTCATCTGGTGTGACTGCATCAGATCGATGACCGGTGTCTGCAGCTTCTCGAACGATTCTTCCATGCGCTGGATAGCTGATTCCTGATCCTTCTTCTCGACCTTGGTTGCGATGAACAGTTCGTCACGGTTGCCGAATTCAGCGATCAACTGGCCGAGGATGTTTTCCGAGGTCCTATACACGGGCGCAGTGTCGATTACCGTGCCGCCGAGATTAGCAAAGACTTCGAGTGTGGCCTTGAGGCCGGCGTTCTGTTCCGGCGTGCCGACGTGATAGCGGTTCGTGCCGATGCCAATCGCCGGTATCTTCTCTCCGGTAGCCGGGATGGCTTTACGGGTGATTTCTTCGGCCTGCGCCGCCAGCGGATTCCAGCCGAGACCCAGTGAAGCGCCGGCGCCGGAAGCGAGTTGGATCAGTTTGCGTCGCGTGATCGCGTTCTTTTTCATTACGGAATCTCCAATCCGGGATGCACGGTTCTTGTTTGATTCAATTTCTCAGTCAAAGCGGGTATATCAATCGTAGCGGATCCTTTCAATCATAAAGTGCTCGCGACGCCCCTCGATGGTCAGCATTATTTCGTCATCGACTTGTTTCTTGAGCAAGGCGCGCGCCAACGGTGAGTCGATACTGATGCGGTCCTGCGCTGCATCGGCCTCATCGGCGCCGACAATACGATATTCGATCCGGCTGCCGTCATCTCGCTGCATGGAAACCCAGGCGCCGAAAAATACCTGGTCGGATGCCGGTGAATCCCGGACGATGTTCAGTTTCGGCAGGCGTTTCTGCAAATAGCGGATGCGATAGTCGATGCCGCCAAGTTCTTTCTTACGATAAATGTATTCGGCATTTTCAGATCGATCGCCTTCTGCGGCCGCGGCCGAAAGGGCTTTGACCACGTCCACGCGGCGCACCCATAAGCCCTTCAATTCATCCTGCAGCGCCTGATAACCATCCGGTGTGATATACGGCGACGATTCTGGCCGTGGTGCTCTCCAGCGTCCCATTTGGTTACGCGTCCAATTTCAGGAACTACGCCAGCGCTGTTTGAAAAAAATTATTGATCCATCCATGCCGGTTTCAGTATATGTCGTCTGGTCGGGTGGAGCATCGGAGTGGGTCGGCGTGCCGGTCTATTCCCAGCCATTCAGCGCACGCACGAATTTCGCCAGTTCACTAATCTCGTCCGCCGTCAGTACCTCACCGAATGCCGGCATGCTCATGACATTATTGCCGCCGCCGCTGATCGCCGCTTCTACAGATTGCTGATCTGTTCCGTAGATGCCACGGTACGCAGTCGGAACCATATGACAGGCGGCACAGTTCTCGCTAAACAGGCGTGCCCCGGCGCTGTTCGCGTCTTGCGAGGCCGCCAGCTCGGACCCGGTGTTTGGTGCCGCGGACCAATCGGATTCGGATGTATTTTTCGTCTTGCCGCCGCGCGCCACACGAAATCCCATGTTGGTGGCCCGGCCAGTCTGCGGGCGTCCGGCGCGCACCGTCACGCTGGAGCGTTCGACAAGGTTCAGAAATGAGCCGCCCCGAATAACGCCAAACTGACAGCCGCCCTTTTCGTCGAGCTCGTCAACCCAAATCCCGCCATCTGCAGGCGCGCCTTCGTAATCCTTGTGATTGCAGTCGGCAACCCATTCCCAGGCGTTACCCTGCATGTCATGGAGCCCGAAGTCATTCGGCGCGAAGCTGCCGGCCGGGGATGACAGCGGCATGCCGTCATCACACGGAAACCCGTCATTACGATCGGATTCGAGCTGGCGTTTACTGATCGTGTGCGCGCCCGGGCTGCGCACATTGGCGTAGCTGCAGACTTTCATCCGGTCGGAACCCCAGTGGTATGGACCGGTCGAACCGGCCCTGGCTGCATATTCCCATTCGGCTTCTGATGGCAAGCGATAGATTTCGCCGGTCAGATCGCTTAACCAGGCCGCATAAGCTTGGGCGTCGAAAAACGACACGCAGCCGACCGGTGCATTGCCGGCTTGCTCGAAACCGGGCTTATCCCAGTCGAAGTCTTCGCTGATCTTAAACGTGGCTTCCGGGCTGAATTCCATGCACCCGCCGCTGGTGTCGTGATCCGTCGCTGCAACGAAGGCTGCGAATTGTTCTACGGTGACCTCGTATTTGCCGATCGCGAACGGACTGTCGATCGTGACCACGTGCTGCGGCCCATCGTTAGTTGCGGGTTTGCCGGTGCGCGGGTCGGTCAGACGGTCGGCAACGGCTGTGCCCATCAGGAAACGGCCGGCCGGTAGTTTCACCATGATCGGGCAGTCCGGACATTCCTGAAATTCGTCGGCAAAAGTCGGCGCTAAACCCGCGATCCCGATCAATATCACAATCGCCAGGCGGCTTCCGGCTGCGGAACGAAGATGCATGTTGCACTCCTTGATGGCGGGTCAGAAGTGGCTTTTATAGTCTCTCGGTTTCGAAGCACTCATCCTCGGTTTTCGGGTCGCCATCTGACGGGCATTCGATGCCTTCCGCCGCAACCCACAACGGCGTGCCGGCGACCATCAGGGTCGGTACGGCCGTGTAACCGTCGATATCGGCAACTTTCAGATCGTGCAGCGGATTGATGATGACATCCAGGCTACCTTTCTTGACCGCGGTGTTACACGCAGTCAGGTCATTGACATATTTTGTCTTCACCGTGTGTTCCGGCAAGTAGGCTTGCGCGGCCTGCGTGGTCAGTGGCCCTGCGCAAATGCTGACATCTGGTCGCGCCATCAGATCGTTCAGGCTTTTGATTTCTTCGACGAGCCTGGACTTTTCGGGAATATGAATGAACTGACTCGAAGCGCTCATAGTGCAACTGAATCGCCGTGAAATTCGGCGCCGCAATCCCTGGCTGTTGCCGCCGCTGGCATTGAGCTGGGTGATAAAGTCGACTTTGTTGGCGTTCAGCAGAGAAGTGATCGGCAGGCGACCGGGCGGTACGACCACGCTCTCGACGGTGAGCTCGACGTCGTAGTGCTTCTCGATCTCCGCGAATACCGCTTCCTGGTATCGCTGGCTGATACCGGAGAAATACCACGATGTGTTTTCCGGTGTTTCCGGCACGCCCTGCACGAGTTGCCGGATGACGCCGGTTTCAAGAATGTCTTTGAACATACCGACCGGCTTCTCGGGCCACTCGGCAATTTCCGGCTGCGGCAGGCAATCGGCCAGGCGCACCATATAGCTCAGCGCGGCACCGGGTTGGTTGGACGGCTCGCTCGCCAGGATTTCCAGATCTTTGCGGCTGGCGATGACCCGAATCCACCCGGCGTCGAAAGCGCGAATCAGCTGTTCGCGACCTTTGGCCGTCTCGTCATCCGACCAGTCGCCGTTTCTGGCCGGCAGCTCGTCGATATTCGAGGCCTTGGCGCCGCCATGCGCTCCTGCCATCGCGATGCCAGCCGTCAACAGCATCGCAGCGACACTGATAGCAAGCCAAGTTAGCGGGTTCATTGATCTCATTGCTTATTCTCCATTATTTTAGAAAACACAACTCCAGGCCCTGTTTAATTCTGCATCAAGAATAGGATCCGACCCACTACCGTCCCATAAACTATCGCGGGCTCTTTCCAGACCGCAGTTAGTATATGGGGTTATTCGCAGATCGTCCCGCTCGAGACGTGGCTTATACCTCTTGATAAGCCATTGGACCGGTTGTATACGGCGTTCATGGGACAGCAGTGGATCTGACCCCGGTTATCGATATTTGGGCAGCGGGTCTAAGCGGATGCCGCTTCCGCGACTTTGGCGGCGTCAACCTGCTCGTCGGCTTTTGACTTTAAATTGCTCGCAATAATGAGTAGCGTCGCTGCCAGCGTCGCCATAACGAGCAGTGCCGACTGATAGCCGACCGTGCCCCCGCCCTGCGAAGCGGCTACAGTCCCGACGACCGCAGCCCCGACCAGTCGGCCGATCGAGTAACACATGTTAAGCATGCCTTGCATTGCACCTCGATCTTGCGGCCTGGATTCGTTGAGCAGTATCAGACGCAGCGGGGCACCGAGCAGGCCTGCCGAACCGATGCCGCCAATGATGCCGGCGACGATATATATCGGGACCGTTAATTGCGTCAGCGCGTAAATCAGCAGGCTGGTTACTGCGAATGTCAAACTGGACATTATGATTCGGCGGGTGCCGATATAGTTGACCAATTTTCCAGCCAATGGCGAAGCTAATGTTGATGCGATGACCGACGGCAACATCAGCCACGCCGCGTCGGATGCGGCGATACCCAGCGCGGACACAGCCAGCGTCGGGTAGAAGACTGTTACGGACTGCATTGCACCGACACCCAGTGCTACAAGGCAGGTGACCCGAATTTGCCGAGAGTCAAAAAAGGCGGGTCGGACAATCGGATCCGCAGCGCGTTTTTCAATGCGCCAGAACAACCACGCAGCGACGCCAAAAACAATGAGCAACGGACCGCACGTCGGCGAAAGCAGACTGTCCAGAATCGCCGCCGGGTCAAAGTTATTCAACGCAACCACGAGTGTAGTCAGCCCAATAGACAGGGCGATTGCGCCGCGGGCGTCGAAAGGTTTTCGATCGCTTTTGCGTGGCGCCGGGCCTGCCAGCAGCTTGAAAGCACCGCCTATTAATATGGCTGCAACCGGTAAATTAATAATAAACAGCCAGTGCCATGAGAACTGCAGCAGAATGCCGCCAAGGATCGGACCAATCAGGAACGCAACACCCCAGACCACGCCGATCAAACCGAGCGCCGGCCCGCGTTTTTCGGGTGGCAGCTGCGCACCAATCACGGCGGACGCCACGGGGAATATGCCGCCAGCGCCGAAGCCCTGGATCGCGCGACCGGCAAATAACCAGCCCGCGCCCGGCGCCACGACCAGCAGCAAAGAGCCGAGAGCGAAGCAACTCAGACTAAAAATGTAGATGCTGCGCGGCCCAAAGCGGTCGGACATTTTCGCCAGCAATGGCGTGCCGAGTAGCTGACAGAGCACGTAAGCATTGAACAGCACGGCCAGTTGACGGCTGTTCATGCCGAATTCGGCCTTGATCGCGGGCAGCGCCGGGCCGATGATGGCCAGGTCGAGAGCACCCATCAGCACGCCAACGAATAGCAGTGCGATCAACGCTTTGGTGTTTGCTTGTTTCACTATAAGTCTTTGATTAAAAATGGTTTGTCAGGCGAGTTCGGTAATCCTGCTGACCTTCTTGAATTCGCTGAAAACGGCCGACCGGATTGTCTGACCGTCAGGCACAAGGCCGGAAAAATTGCCCCGGAGGCTATGAAATTCGGCATAAAATAGCATTTCAACTGACTTTCGAATTCATTATTAAACCAAACCCCTGTTGCCAGCATCTAATTATATGCAATGCAGGTATTGGCGATGACAGATCATAAGGCGAACAAGCGTGGCGAAACCGCCACGGCTGAGCGGTCGCTGGTCCGGGATGCGCAACGCGGCAGCCGGCCGGCGTTCGAGGCTTTGTATCGTCAACATGTCGGCCAAATATACGCGCTCTGCCTGCGCTTGATGGGCAATGTGGCCGACGCAGAGGAAAGCACGCAGGACGCGTTCGTGCGGGCCTGGCGTAAGCTCGACAGCTTTCGCGGTGGCAGCGCGTTCGGTACATGGCTGTACCGGATCGCCGTGAACGAGTCACTGGCTCGCCAGCGCAAGTCGAGACGCACGCAGCCGCACCTATACCTGGTCGAGGCGTCCGGTCCAGTCGGTGCTGCCAAAGAGGTGCAACTCGATGAGCTGGAAAAGGCAATTGCCCGATTGCCGGAAGGTGCGCGACAGGTGTTTGTCCTGGCGGCGGTTTATGGATTCAGTCATCGGGAGGTAGCCCGCATGCTCGGCATCGCCCCCGGCACGAGCAAGGCGCAATTACACCGTGCACGACAGTTGCTCGCGGAACGATTGGAAGGACCAATGGCCCCGACCAGGAAAAATCGATGAAGAAAAAGGCAAAGGAAATGCCCAGTCAGCTCCACCGCTTGGCACAGCAGCTGCCTCGCGATATACAACCTGCGACCGATCTTTGGCCCCGGATCGAGGCTCGTCTCGACGCGCCGTCAGCAGAGCCGAACGTCGCGACAAACCGCTCCGGGTTATGGGCTGCGGCCGCCGCCCTCGTTCTGGTCGCGACATCATCGCTGACAACCTTGATCCTGGTTCGCGAAACCAGGGGACCGGCGCCGGCAACCGCGGGGCTCGGTCCTGAGCCGGCGGTCATCGGTGTCGGCCTTCGCGCGCCGGAGCTGTTGGTAATCAGTGCGTTATCGGATGAGGTTCGCGATGTCGTGATCACGAATCTCGATATCGTGCGTTCGGCGCGGGCAGACATCGAGCAGGCGTTGCAAAAGGATCCGAATAACACCTGGTTACATCATTCCTGGTTGCGCGCCTACCAGCAGGAAATGGACTTGCTGAATGAGGCGACCTGGACGACAAATTCATTAGCCGAGAGGTTGAAAACATGAAGAGATATGGCATCTGTATTCTGGCGGTTTTCGCAGCAATGACTGCGTGGGCGGGTGAGCCCATTGATCAAAGTATCGAAGCGGAAGAAGGCGCTACCATCCTGGTGGAAAACGTTGCCGGTCTCGTACGGATCACCGGCTGGGATCGCCCGGAGGTCAAGGTCACCGGCGAACTTGGCGATGGTGCGGATCGGGTGGTGGTGAGCGCGGAGTACGGTCGCGTGCTGGTGCGGGTATTAATGCCACGATCATCGACGACGGCGGATACCGAACTAATCGTCAACGCTCCGGCGTCAAGTCCGCTCGTGGTCGAAACGGTCAGCGCCGATATCGAGGTCAGTGCGATGAACGGGTCACAACGTCTCAAGACGGTCAGTGGCAATGTGACCACCTTCACTGCCGGCGACGACCTGGAGGTCAAATCAGCAGCCGGTGACATAACGATAAACGGTGACGGCACGACTTCTGATGCGACAATCGCATCCGTCAGCGGAGATGTTTTGATCGATGGAGTCACCGGCGAAGTGAATGCCAAATCGGTCAGCGGTGATGTTCTTCTGCAAGGGACCGGCATCACCCAGGCCCGCTTGTCTTCGACTTCCGGCGATCTGCGCCTGGCAGGCAGCGTAAACAGTGATCCGCAGCTGGTCCTTGAATCGATTAGCGGAGACACGACTATCGAAATTGACGGAGACCTTTCCGGCGAGTTCGATCTGAAGACGACATCCGGCGAGATCAAGACCTGTTTTGGTCTTGAGCCTGACAGGGATGAGTATGGTGCGGGGCAGTCATTACGCCATACTGAGGATGAAGGCGAAGCTCAGGTTCGGGTGAAAACCATGAGTGGTGACATCAGTATTTGCCGCAACTGATCAAATAAGACGATGCCGAGCGATAGTTCTGCAGCGAGCGTGAGACTCGGCAAGCGGGGAGGGCGCCGAGTCGTTGAAAACGACGGCGCGCCAGGTCTAATAGCCCGAGATTCGCTGCTGATTTAAAACACGCGGGGGGAGTCGGCTATCCGCCGTTATCGGCCGAAGCAGCGGCCGTATCTTCCATTCTTGACGAGTTACGCTTCCTGCTTTCAATCCAGTCACTCAACGTAATGGCAACAAAACATCCGGCAGCGGCAAAAACCATCAATACTGCAACAAATATATCCATATATCCGTCCTTCTGAACAGGAAAGACTGTCCTTGTTTCGTAATGTGAGCATATTTTATTCTTTGTTGTGAAAAAATATACGACGTACTTATCACTATAGACTTGACAGTACGAATGTGTCGAGGGTGTTGACATACCTTAATCGGCGCCAGAATAGCCGGGATTTCAACGACTTCTTTATCGTGCATGAGGACTGGAGCGTCATGCTGATTGAAATGTAATGCGAACCGGGGCTGCCTTCAGATCAGGAGTTCAGTATCTTCGTCAGCATGTCTTTGTCGATGTTACCGCCGCTAATTATGATGCCGATCTTGCCTTCGGCGTTGACCGCGCCACTCAATAAGGCAGCCAGGCCGAGGGCGCCCGAAGGCTCGACGACCTGTTTCATGCGATAGAAGAAAAATTTCACTGCTTCCATAATCGACTGTTCCGATACGGTTTTCATATCGGCGACGTATTCGAGTACCAGTGGAAATGTGATGTCCCCCAACGAGGGCGTGCGGGCCCCATCGGCGATCGTTGGCGGATTCTGTATGGTGTGCAGCTTACCGGTATGAAACGATCGAGTCGCATCGTCCGCCAGTTCCGGTTCGATACCCATCACCCGACAATCTGGTGAGACGTATTTTGCACTGATGGCGGAACCGCTTAGCAAGCCGCCGCCACCACAAGGCACCAACAGCAGATCGAGGTTGCCGATTTCCTCGAACATTTCCAGCGCGACTGTACCCTGTCCGGCGATGACGTCTGCATGGTCGAATGGCGGTATCGTCGTATACCCGTGCTCGAGTGCGAGCTGTTTAGCTATATCTTCGCGCATCCTGACGTTTGGATCGTATTCAATAACAGTGGCGCCATAGCCTTCGGTCGCGGCCCGCTTTATGGCGGCGGCATTATTCGGCATCACGACGGTGGCTTTGATATCAAGCATCTGACTGACCGATGCGACTGCCTGCCCATGGTTTCCGGAAGAATAGGCAATAACGCCGCGGGCCTTCTGCTCATCGGATAACTGCGAGATAGCATTGAATGCGCCACGGAATTTGAAAGCGCCGACTCTCTGCAGGTTTTCACACTTGAAAAAGACCTCCGCATTAAGCATCCGGTTGAGCGTTCTGGACGTGATAATCGGCGTGACATTCGCCCAGCCCTTCAATCTTTCCCTGGCAGCCTGGATTTCATCAAACATCAGTCAGTTTCCACGTCGCAGACGCCTGGGCGCTGAGTAAACCGAGAATCAAGCCGGCACCAAAGAGATCTCATACAGCAATGCTTGCTCGCATCGCTATCGCGGCACGACACCGAGACCAGAATGGCCGAGCATAGTCCACTGACCATATGAATTCTCGAGGTTCAGGCTTATGGCTCCGTTCGCCTCGGTTGAGCCGTTACCTATTTCTGCAAGCCTGAACTCGATGCCATTCGGCATATCAAGGCGCACTCGGTGTCCATCGCCAGTCACCGGGCTTCGAATTGGGCTGCCAATCGACTGCACGATATCCGGAATAACAACGTGTGCCTTGCGCTCTTCTATGTCGATGTGGAACTCGATGGGTTTGAACAAGGTCTCATGCACCCGGTCGCACATCGCGTGATACACCCACCAATGAGTCGCTGCTTCGTTAGTGTTTTCGCCACAAATGATTGAATATAGCGCTGCGCGCTGCGCTTCATCGGCCTGCTCATCGATGATCGCTTGCATTTCACCCTTGCCCTCGAATACGGGGCCGGGCCATGCGTACAGTGCTCCCGCCTTCAATCCATCGAGCTTCAGATCACCAAAATGTCCCTTATCGATGCGAAAGACTCCGAAGGCGCGGCAATCACCGTGAGTCGGCAGTGATTCAAACTGACACGGGCACGACCAGTCGCAATTACAGTTGCTAAAGGAAGGACCTTCGACATACCAGTCAATCATGGACATTCTTCTGCTCCTTGATTAATCGGTTAGTGAAAAAACCGATATAGCTCTACCGCAATCAGAACTTAATCTTACCTTTTAGCATGTCCCCGAACATTACCCAATCACCGGCAAGACTCAACAGCGGGTAAGAAAACGTTGCCGGGGTGTTCTTTTCGAAGAAAAAATGACCAGCCCAGGCAAGTCCATACCCTAAAACTGGCAGCAACCAGAGCAAAACCCAGGAGCCGGTCAATACGCTGTAAAGCGTCGTGGCTAATACCAGCGAGGAGCCGATGAAATGCAAGCGACGACAAACGCGATGGCTGTGTTGGGAAAGATAGTACGGATAAAAAGCTTGAAATGTCTGGTATTCTCTGCTCATTCTCATATTTGATTGGCTGGATAATTCTCCGAATCCATCTCCACTGACTGATCATCTGCCGGCAAGAATTTGCGAGACGGCAATGGGTTTGACCGCCTTTTCTCTGTTTCGATTATCATACCGACATTCCCACACTGGAGGCCGCCCATGAATAATAATTGGATGAGTAAACCCCGCAGTCGCCGTGAGGCGCTGCAGTCGCTTTTATCGGCCGGCGGCGTCGCCACCGGTGGCCTGTTGCTTGGCGCCTGCGCCGCGCCAACGGATTCCGGTTCACAAAAGCCGGCAGGGCCAAGGCGTGAGACGGTCGACCTCAGTGATCCGGTGCAAAGCCTGCGCTCGTTTATGAAATTAACCGGGGATCTCGATCCAGGTGTGGAAACGCCCGGCTGGTTTGGCGGCACCGTGTTCGGCGATCACCGCCGCGACCGGCCGCTGCAGCCACTATTTGGCGTCGAGGGCTTCGGCGTCGTGCGCACCGAACCTCAACCGGACGGATCGTTCAAGGTCTTCAACCGTGAGCTGGCATTTTATAAGGATCTGAAAACGGGTGAGTTCCTTGATGTCTGGAAGAATCCCTATACCAAGGAAGAAGTCGAGGTTATGCCGATCCACAACATGACCGTGAATGCGCACCTGATCGTCAGCGAGAAGGTCGGCACGGCGATCGAAATGGATTTCGACGGAAACCTGATGGAGATCCCATTGCCGCTCGGCTGGGATTCGTTCGGCGACAAATTGTTTTCGACCTTCGAAGTGCACACGATGTTTCCGAATGAACTCAAGCCGGAAGAATGGCCGCGCGAATCCGCCGGAAAAATTCTGCGAATTGGCGAAATATTTCAGCGCGTCGCGAACCTGGCGGAACTCGAGAATCCGGACACCACCAGCGCCGATTATTCGGGCACCTGGACGCGGGTCGGGCCGTGGTTACCGTGGATGCTGATGGGCCAGGCCGAGGGCAATCTGTTCTTCCGCACGTTCATGACGAAGCTGAAGTCGATCGACGAAATTCCCGGCCCGTTGCGGGAAATCACGGAACAGCGGTTGCCGGAATATTTTGTTGCGCCGCCGCCGGAGACCTGGGGAAGCAAGAACGATTCGAGCTTTAGCGTCTACGCGAGAGAGAACGAGCCGAAACCGCCGAAGGAGTAAATATAGGGATCAGGCCCCTATTCCCTGGGCGAGATATCCCGCCGTCAGTTCTTCGGACACCGTCCAGAGCTTTGCAGCCATCTCGGTGTTTTCCGTATGACCACCGGGGCGATGCGGATTGCAGTGGTTGAAAAAGTAACCACTGACTTTATTCAGCGACGGATGCGTGGCAACGTAGCAGGTTGTCGCGGCGCCCTGCGGGATTGTTTTGGTGAATGGTTTGCCGATCGTCTTTAGCGCCCAGACTTGCCATTGCGGCAAATGCCGTCCGAGATTCGTCGGGATCACGCCGGGACGCAGGGCATTCGAAGTCGCGTTCGTATCCTGCAGGCGGCTGGCGAGTTCCAGCGAAAAAAGCACATTGGCCAGCTTTGATTGCCCGTAAGCGCGGCCCGGATCGTAGCCTTGCTCGCCGGACAGATTATCGAACTCGATGCCTGACTCGGGCGCAGTGCGTATCGCAGAGCCGCTGCTGACATGGACGATGCGCCCCTGCGGCGCGCTGATGACCTGCTCGAGCAACTGGTTGACGAGCACGAAGTGGCCGAGGTGGTTAACGACGAACTGTTTTTCGATGCCGTTCACCTGCTGGAGTTCCGGTAGTTCCATGACGCCGGCATTGCATATCAGCATATCGACAGGTTCCCCCATCGCCTTGACCTGGTCGGCCGCGGCCACAATGCCGGCAAAATCGGTCAATTCGACGACCAGCGGCGTTGCGCGGCCCTCGATGCCCGCACATGCGGCCTCGGCTTTTTCAGCCGTGCGTGCGGCGCCTAGCACATGGGCGCCGCGCAGCGCGAGCACGCGCATGGTTTCGTGGCCGATGCCCGAGTTGCAGCCGGTCACCAGCGCGGTTTTGCCGGTCAGGTCGAGGCCGGCCGTAACGTCCTCGGCAGTGGAGTTCTTGTCGAATGGACCGATCGGCACGCCAGGTGGCAACGGCAATTCTTCGCCGGAGCCGCAGGCAGCGATATAAGGCGCCACGGCGACGGCTGGTGCCGCCTGCAGCAGTCGGCGGCGGGTCGGTGAAAAAGACATCGGTCTACTTTAGCAGAACGCAAAAAAAGCCGTCAGCCCCTGCCTGGTAACATGGACTGACGGCTTCGTTGCGGCTGGTGGTCTTGCGTTATTGCTGGACCGAGTTATCGGTGAAGCGGGCAGGGTCCTCCTGTGCTTCGGCCTGCGGATTACATTCAACCATCAGGTTCTGGCCATCGCGCAGCAGCGGCGAGACGCGCTGTGCCTGGGCAATTTCCGACGGGCCGAATATCTCTTTCTGACCGACCACGGCGATGTAGTTACCCGTGGCACCGGATTCGTTCCAGATAATCATTTGGTATTCACCCGGCAACGCATCATCGATTGCGAAATCCGGACCTTCCCACATGAGCCGGCCACCGAAGGGTTCGAAGAACACGGGACGGTCATCGACCGTGTCGAACTGGTTGCGCACGACGACTGCGCCATGGCCTTCGGGCAATGATACCGGCAAATCAGTTTCCGGTGCCGGCAGTCCCGGTCCCGTCAGCGCGTAGGTGACGCTGAATGATTCGTATTGCGGACAGAATGGAATATTGGTGCTGGTAAAAATTCGCGCCGATTCTTCGATCGTAATGCTCACGATGTCCACGTCGCCTGGTTTCTCCAGAGCAGCGTGAAGCGACTTGGAATTCTCGACATCCTCGACAACAAACGGTGCTTCAGATGAGTAGTCGGCTTTTTCTACGTATGGCACATGCGCGTATAGGGGTGCGCTTAGGCACAGGGCCACTGTCGCGACAACGATATTCAACTGCTTTTGCGTAATCATGATCGGTTCAGTCCGGCCGCAGTGGTGGTTGCGCTGATGCGATAGTTATCGGGATACGGATCGCCAGAGACACCGGGCACGCTATCGAGGTTTCCGCTGCCCTTGCCAACCTTAAGTTGCGCTTTCATTCCCTTGCCGGTGTGCTGCGGGATGTCGCAGTGGACCAGATAGGTGCGTTCGTCACTCGGCACTATGAAGCTTCCCGTCGTCTGACCGCGGCCGTTCAGTTCCATATGAAACATGCCCTGCGGGTAGAGGTACTTGGGCAGCCCGTGCAGCATCCACTGGTGCCGCACATCGTCGTCATTGATAAAGGTGACGGTGACTCGAGCACAAGGCGGAACTTGCCATTCATTATTACTGTAGCCAAATACCTTGCCTTGCGACATTGCGTGCCCCGTGCCGGCGCGGACCGTCAGCTCGATATCCTCGGAGATGGCTTCGCAGTCCATCGGCAGTCGGTCGCTGTTGCCATTCATGACCATGGCCAGCATGTCCATCTGATGGTCGCCAGCATGCAGAGCCGGCGAAATCAGGCTAATTAATAGTGTTATCAGTAGGTTACGATTCATCCCGTGCTCCCCGGTTTGGGCTTTCAGGGATGTATACGCTGCGCCGGCTTAATTGGATTCAACGGCGGGTTCGCCGAGGCGGCCGTCCGGGTCCGAGGCGATCCAGACGGG
>Ga0224512_10000374_pt1 | contig 48138 bp, 48 predicted proteins | sample SF_May12_sed_USG_4_FD_169103 | JGI IMG/M metagenome (GOLD analysis project Ga0224512, IMG submission 169103) | Sediment microbial communities from San Francisco Bay, California, United States - SF_May12_sed_USGS_13 | ecosystem: Environmental > Aquatic > Marine > Sediment | place: USA... | reverse complement strand
TGTCTTTGGGTATCGAAGAAGCCGGGGTCGGTAGCCCTCAGGTCGGTGGGGGAAACCTGTGCTGAACAAGCAACAACGACCACCACTCAGCCATCCCCGACTATCACGACCACTGTTGCCGGTCAAACTACTGAGCAGTTCGGATTCGTCCGGAGCGTGACCGATGGAACACTCGTCTTCGATCCGGCCGATTTTCTGACCGGCGTGGAAGCCGTGGCGGCTGCTCGGGCGCGGCCGACATCAGCCAAAACCAAACTCGTACCATGGGTTGCGGCCGGCGGACCAGACGCGTGGCGGCTTCCCTAGCCGGCCGGCGTCACCGCGCATCTGTCGGCGCCACATGATTCAACCGCCCGCAATCACGGTGCCCAGGCCGGCCGACCGGGCCTGTCGGTAGGCCTCCGGGAGGATGGCCGCGTACTCGCCCCAGATTCCCAGAGCTACATAGAGGATGACCTCATCGTCTGATTGCCGACCAGGAATCCGTCCGGCGACGATGTCCGGCCACTCGGTTGCGTCGCTTCGCCGTAACCGGCCGTCGGTAATCAAGGTGATCATCTCGGGGATCCGCGAACTCACGTACTCCCAACTGTCGACTACCAGCCGGTCGGCGTCCAAGAACAGCGCCAGGGCTACCTCCTGGTGGGAGCCGAGCCGGGCGATGAAGGTCCCCGGTTGCACCCACTCCGGCTCAACGTTGGCGGCGCTACCCGTCGTGACGGTGACCACGATGTCGGAACCCCGGACGGCCTCCTCGGGTGCTTCCACCACCCGGATCGGGGCCCTCAGTCCATCGGCCATCTCGAGGGCGAAACGGTGGGCGGTCTCCGGCATGGCGTCGACGATCCGGATCTCGTCGAGTGTGAACACGTGGTCGAGCGCTTCGGCGTGGTGGCGACCCAATCCTCCTGCCCCGAAGATCGTCGCCACCCCTGCATCGGGTCTGGCTAAGCGGCCGGCCGTGACCGCGGTTGAGGCACCCGTCTTGAGGCCGGTGATCCAGTTCGCCTCCATGACCGCCGCCGGCAAGCCGGTTTCCGCCTCGAACAGCAACACGACTGAATCGGTCACAGGTAATTGCCGGGCGGGGTTGCCTTCGAAGAAACTGAACGTCTTGACATAGGCCAGGTCTTCACCGTCGAGATACCCCGAGAACGGTTTGATGAACCCGCGGTCGCCGACCGGCATATAGAACTTATCGCCCGCAACTTTACCGGCGGCGTCGGCCTCAATGCCTCGCTCGGCGAGGGCAATGGCCTCGGACATGGTCATCGATTGTCCTAGGTCGGCTTCGGTCAGGTACACAATGGTCGGTCGGCTCGCCACCTAGCCACCTCCTCGTTGCCTGTCGGCGTCGTACTGAACGTAACACTTCGGTGGCCCTGGTCGAGCAGTCGAGCGGAGGCGACGACGACTCCCAACAACGCCCGCCCCGAATTCGAGCTATGTGCGAGACTGGACCGATGGTCACCCCCACCTTGGATCTGCCGGCCGGGATCGTCACGTTCGTTTTCACCGACATTGAAGGCTCGACACGCCTGGTACATCGCCTCGGCGACGGCTACGTCGAGGTGCTCGAACGGCACCGGCAGATTCTTCGCGAGGCCTGGTCTGCTCACCACGGACGCGAGGTCTCGGTGGAAGGGGATGCCTTCTTTGTTGCATTCGAGCGGGCCGACGATGCGGTCCGGGCATGTATCGCCGCCCAACGCGGCCTGCTGGCCGAACCGTGGCCGGTCGACGGCGGGGTCATGGTGAGGATGGGCATCCACACCGGCCTGGCCACCCCGTACGCAGGCGATTACGTCGCGCTGGCCGTCCACCAGGCGGCCCGGATCGTCGCAGCGGGTCACGGTGGACAGATTCTGGTGTCCGAACAAACCGCTGAGAGGATCCAGTTAAACGACGAGCTAGATCTCCGACCACTCGGGCGATACCGGCTCCGTGATTTCGACCAGCCGGAAGAGGTCTTTGGTGTCTTCGGCGAAGGCCTGCCAACCGACCTTCCCGCCATCCGTGCCGTCCCTGCCGATGGCCATAACCTTGTTCGTCAACCGAACCCGACTATCGGGCGGGATGAGATCGTCGCCCGGGTTGCAGATGAGATACGCCCCCTTCGGTTGACGACCCTGGTCGGACCCGGCGGAGTCGGCAAATCCAGGGTGGCCGGCGACATCGGTGTGCGCATCGCCCCGGCCTGGGCGGACGGCGTGTGGAGAGTCGACCTCGCCGCAGTGACCGAGTCAGATCTCGCCGCAGCGGCCATCGCAGAAGAGGTCGGCGCCCCGGCCCGTCCGGGGAGTGACCGCTGGACCGACTTGGTCGAACACCTGGCGACACGCCAGGCCGTCATCCTCCTCGACAACTGCGAGCATCTGGTGACCGTCTGCCAGCATCTGATCGGATCTCTGTTCGACTCCTGCGAGGGAGTAAGTGTGTTGGCGACCAGTCGTGAGCCGATCCGGGTGTCCGGCGAATTGTTGTTTCCGGTGCCGCCGCTCCCGCTCCCCGACCCCGGAACGACCACTCCCGAGGAGGCCCTCAGCTCGCCGGCCATCCGGCTGTTTGTCGAACGCGGTTCGGCTGTGCGGCCCGGGTTCGCTCTCGACGATCGGAACACCGCCACCGTTGTCTCCATATGCCAGCACCTCGACGGCCTGCCGCTGTCACTGGAGCTGGCTGCTGCCAACCTGGCTGTGCAGTCCGCGGCTGAGATCCTCGCCGGGCTGAAGGACCGGTTCCGCCTTCTGCGGAGCCGCGATCGGGAACTCACCGACCGGCATCACACTATGGAAGGTGTTCTCGAGTGGAGCTACCGGTTACTCACCGATGTCGAGCAGGTTGCTTTCCGGCGAGTGTCGATATTCGGGACCACGTTCTCCCTTCGCACGGCTTCAGCCGCCGTCGCCCCAGACGGCATTGCCGGTGCGGATGTTCCGGATCTCATCTGGTCGCTGGTTGACCGGTCTCTCGTAGCCGCAGAGCTCGCCGCCGACGACACTCGCTACCGCTTGCTCGAGACGATTCAAACCTATGGTCGGGATCGCCTTGCCGAAGCGGGCGAGACCGAAGCCGTTGCCGTCAGCCTGGCCGACTACTTGCTCGACCACACCGGACCATGGCACCCGGCCGACCGCCGCTGGCTCGGTGAAGTCGGTGTTGAGCTCGACAACCTCCGGGCTCTTGTCCCGCTTCTGGCCGGCGACCGCCAGGAGCTGGCGCAGCAGATCGCCAGCACGATCGGCCGGTACCACGACGCCACGCACTCGTTCCGGGCCGGCATCGAAGAACTCACCCGATACGCCGACTCGTTGATCGGCCCATCATCGGTCAGGGTCTCGATGCTGGCGACGCTCGCTGATCTGCATCTTCGGACCGACGACACCGAAACTGCCACACGGCTGGTCGAGGAAGCCGAAGCACTCCAACGGATCCACGGCCTCCCCGAATGGGACGACGTAGCGGTCGACCGAACGCGCGGCGAAGTGGCTCGGCGCTCTGGTGATTTGCCGGGTGCCGTTGCGATCGCTCGCCGGGCGCTCGAACGGGACCTCTCGGACCGGGGACGATCACGCATGTACAACCTGTGGGGCACATCAGCCGCGGCATTGGGGGACCTCACGACTGCTCAACAGGCACTCTCACAAGAGCTGGACCTGAACCGCCGGGTCGGATATGAGCCGTATGTCGCCAGTGCGCTCGGAAACCTGGCCGAAGTGGCGCTGCGGTTGGGTGACATCCCGGCCGCCGCGCGCCACCAGCGAGCCTGCCTCGAGTTGGCGACTGCCCAAGGCTCCCTACCTATGGTCGCCTATTCGTTGATCGTTGCGGCTCGTGTGGCCGGGTCTCGCCAGGACTGGACCCCCGCCGTCCGTCTCCATGGCAAGGGCGAAGCGTTACTTTCCAAGATTGGCCTTGTGCTCTACGACGACGATCGAAAGGAGAGCAACCGGCTCCTGGGCGAGGCCGGGGAGGCTCTCGGGCAGAGCAGTTTCGACCAGGCTCACGAGGAGGGAAACGTTCTGGATATGCCGGAGGCGATCCGCCTGGCCGACTCGGTGCTGGCAGGCGCCGAGCATCCGCAAGTAGCCCGCGAGTAAGGTCGAGAGAGTCAAAAGGAGGCATATCGTGGCGCGACTATCGGGCCCCTGGCAGACGCGAGTTTCCTTTGCCCCGGGAGGCGGCTTCGGCTACCGGCCCGGCGAAGTGCTGGTGCGAAGGGATGACTTCAAGGAAGCCGAGGCCGTACTCATCGATCTCGCCGGACAGGGAGGGCTCGCCAGGCAAGAAAGGGACAGCCCTGATGACTATGACACGGTCGGGTCATTTGCCAGATTCAGTGGTGTGCCGGACACGCTCGACGCCGTCACGAAGCTCAACCAGGCCGGAATATACGCCCAGGTGAACCATGTCCTCTTCGCTCATGGTGCTCCGGACGGTGGCGGATTCCAGGCGAATCCGTTCTATGCGAATCCGTTTTATGCGAATCCGTTTTATGCCAATCCGTTCTACGCCAACCCGTTCTACGCCAACCCGTTCTACGCCAACCCGTTCTACGCCAACCCGTTCTACGCCAATCCAAACCCTGCGGCCGATCCGAGCTTTCAGGAGACCGGGCAGCGGCCCAGTTCGGCCAGACCGGCCCTCGAAGCAAAGACATTGAATCCGGTTACCGATCCCTCGCCCCCGGTGATTGCGATCCTCGATACCGGGTACGCAGCAGGGCAGGTTCGCGATTTAGTCAACCCCGGGAATGTTGAGGTACCAGATCTCGATAGGAAGGGATACCTCGATCCAGTTGCCGGGCATGGAACGTTCATCGCCGGCATCATCGAGCAGTATGTTCCCGGGTGCAAGATCGAGGTCCACTCGGTAATCAGCCCGTACGGAGACGGCGATGAGGTTGTCATCGGGCGGAAGCTGCGCGAACTTGCCCGGAGTAACGATCGACTGGATTTGGTCAACCTGTCGTTTGGGGGCTACTCATCATCCGGGATGGGGGTTTTGGCCGAAGCCATTGCGGCACTGCACTACATGGGGACGGTCGTCGTGGCCTCAGCAGGCAACGACGGCACTTCCCTGCCGATGTACCCGGCGGTTCTCCCCTACGTAGTGGCGGTGGGTGCCCTTGATCATGAAGGAGCACCCGCCCCATTCACCAATTACGGTCCGTGGGTTCGGGCGTGCACCCTGGGTGTTGAAGTCGTGAGCACCTTCTTCACCAATTTCAATGGTTCACATCCTTCCCAGGCCGGAGACGACATCGACGAGTTTTGTGGTTGGGCAGCGTGGAGCGGCACGTCTTTTGCGGCCCCTCGGGTGGTGGCCGCACTGGCGCACCATATGCGCACCACAAACACCTCTGCTCATGAGGCCGTGCAACAGATCATCGATGCTCCCAACCTCGAACGTAAAGCCCTCCTTGGAACCGTGGTCAGGTAGGCCAATCGGTCCTTGCGACCCCTCGAGGGAGAAGAGAGAGCGGCGGCCACAGCGAAGATGATGACGGCGATGCCGTTCTTCGGTGAGTACGAGCAGAAGACCGACCGGGTCATGCCCGTGATCCGCCTGGCGCGGAAGGCTCGATCCGCCTGATCAGACCAGAGAGAACCGAACCAGGGGAGCATTGTCGACCCAGGTGGGCAGGTCCGACATCGCCTGGTCGGGGGTGGTGTTCCAGCTTTCCGTGAGGATGCGAAACAAGATTGTCGCCCGTTCGTCCGGGTCGGTGATCGGCGTAGCCGTGGCCGGCAGATCGGCCGCTACCCCTCGTTTGAGGTGCAGGGTGAACTCCGGGTTGGCGACCATGTTGGCCATCCAGTCCCGCTTACGTCCGGGACGTCCGGTGATGAAGTAGTCACCATCGAACTCGTGAAAAAAGATCTCGATCCGGCGTGCCAGACCGGACGTACGTCCGGTGGTGGTGATGTCGACCACCCCGCCGTGTTCCAGCGCCTTTCGTACGTCTTCATCCATGGGCGTGAGAACCACTCGTCTCGGGTCGCTATTCCCACCGGGGCGGTCTCACTGCTCAGCGACGATGACATCGTCGCGCGTTGTCGGCCCAACTCCCGGTGTTGGAGATGACGAACGCCGAGGCCAGCCACCGGTACTCAGCGCGCCGCGAAACGAAGGCTTGGGGTCGGCCAAGCATCCTCCCTGTGGTGGCGTGAGACTAGGGGAGCCGGCAGCCAGCAGCCAGCAGCGAAATCCGAACGGTGTCGGTCTCTGGTTACATCTGGTCGTGGGGCAGAGGACTACGAAAGGCCCGGAGGAACCCGTTGGGGGTGGCGTAGAGAAGGTTCGATACCCGTGAGGTGTACACGTCGGCGTATCGCTCGATCTGGCGGGCAAACAAGCTCTTGTCGACTCCGGAGCGCATCAGCAGACCCCACCGTTCATTGTTGAGTGTGCCTGCGGCGATGGCCAGCGGAGCGATCACCTCATCGAGGTCGGTCAGCTGATTGCGGACGTCTTCGATCTCGCGATCCAGGCTGCGGTTGCTGCGGGCCGGCTCGATCGGGGCGTATCGGTTGCGCTGGCGGATGAGACGCAATTCCGCTTGTTCGGCCTCGAGTCTTTCTTTCATACCCATCAACTCGATCAACTCGGCCTCCTGTTTGGCGAATCCCGCCAGGGCGTCGATCTCTGCCTCGAGCTCATAGATCACCAGCGCGGTTCGCCAGCGGAGCGCCGACTTGGAGGCGTGAACGTCACCGAACAGGTGGTCGCCGACATAGAGGATCTCTTCGCCCGATAGACCGAGGCTCTTCTCAACCCGGTGGGCCGAACCGCCGAAGTACACGCCCCCCGGTTCCATTGGCCCGAAAGCCGGTTTGAGCAGCGCCCGGTCCTCATCGACAACTCGATAGAGCGCTTGGTCACGTTCAAAGAAATCGGGTTTTGAGGCCGAGACGATGACCGTGTCAAAAAGGTCCTGCCAGGTCTGGGAATCGGGTAGTTGGGGATCGAACACGTGGGTGAGGATCTTCTCGGCGTACTCCCACTCCGAGTTGGTGATCAGCATCAACTGCTTTCCAGCTTCTCGTTGATCGATCAGCATCGGCACCACTTTGGGGTCGGGCTCGATAAACCGGTCCGGGTCGGCCAGCACCTCGCCTTTGAGGGTGCCTTCCATATGGGCTGCGTCCAGGGCCCGGCGTACGGTGCGGTAGAGGTTCTCGTAGCCGACCACTTCGGGGATGGCTCCGTCGTCGGCCAGATCGACGAGTTGAGCGAACAGCGACGCCTCCGACAGCGAGAAGAGCGTGTTGATGAATACCCACCGGTTCTGATGCAGATCAACCACCGTGCCGGCGTAGGAGCGGCGCACCTCATCGAACTCGAGCAACCTCGTGCCGTGGGAAGCCCGGATCACATACCCGAACCGTGTCACCTTCAATAGATTCCCCAATTCCAGGTCGATGGTCAGACCCTGGATCACCTGGTCCGGGTCGAAAACCAGATCGGCCACCGGCCAGCCCCGCTCCGCCAGACGCAGCTTGGTGTGGTGGTAGGCGCGCCGCTCCCACTCGAAGGTGTTGTAGTGCACCAACGTGTAGTCGAGGTCGTAGCCGATCGCTTTGATCGAACGGAGGTTGAGGGTCCGGTTGCAGAAGATGCCCCGGTTGGGCGGAGTCTGGGTCATTGCCATCGCATGGTATCCCAGTCCGGCGCTCCTTAGGTCCCGACGCGTTGAACAGCCCTTTGGCGGGTTTGCGGCGACCCGGAGCATGCGCGGATGGCGGCTGCTGCAAAGAGGGCTCCAGTCTCCGGGCCTGGAGCCCGGTCACCTCGTTGACGTCGTACTCCAGGCGACCGGCCGAGACGCCACGAGCGACGCCGATTCTGAACGTTAGATCGGCTATCTCGTCGACGGGAAACCTCGGCGCCGGCGGTGGGCGCCCCGCTTCTTTTGCGCGAGGAGGCGGGCCTGATCGCTGAGCAACTCTTCGCGGCGGTCCGCCACCCGGCGTCTTTCCAGAATTGGCAGATCGATCAATTCAATGCCGCTCGGCAGCGCGGCCAGTTGCTCATCGAGTTCTTTGAGTAGCGCGACGATTGACCCGGGGTCGGCGGGAGGGGACGACCCGCGGGGCTCGAGTTCCTCGATCAGCCGGTATTCCGCGGTCAGAAGCGACTTTTCTAATGTCTCCTCGAGATTCGCTTGGAGAGACGCAGTTACCGGTTCTTGTGCCTCGTCATCGGAGGGTTTCTCGATGCTCCCGGCGCCGAGTGCAGCGGGCTCATCGTCTGGTTCGGCCGGGGTCGGTTCGGGATCGTCGGTGGCGGACGTTTCCTCTTCCTGAGGTTCCGAGGTTGTGATTTCGGGGGTGGTGTCGGCTGGTTCTTCGATTGGTTGGTCCGGGGTCGGTTCCGGCGGCTTTGCCGGTGGCATGTCGATGACTTCCGGCGTGGTCTCTACGACGGGTTCTTCAGCCAGCTCCCCAATGACAGATTCGGGGCCATTGGCGGCGGGCGCTTCTTCTATGAGCGCCGCAATCGGGGGCACGTCGGTGTCTTCGGCGGCGGTTGCAGGGTGGTCTTGGGACGGTTCATCCATTGCAGGTTCGGAGCCTTGAGCGCTACTGGTTTCGTCCTCGATGACGTCTGGGACGGGGTCGTTGTTCGGCCCGGGTTCGATCGCTTTTGACTCGGACGAGTCGACGGCGTCAGGGGCCCGGGAAGCCCCTTCGACGACTTCTTCTCCAGATGCGCCTACCGGGCCGTCATCGCCTTCCGAGGCCGGGTCCTGGGCGGTCTCCGCGGGTTCCGGCGCAAACTCGTCGGGAACCAGCCGGGTAGGCGGGGACGCCAGGAGAGGGCCCATGACCTGGTGAGCGTGAGACTCCCGCATCCGGCGCGCATACGTGGCGGTCGAACGGAAGTACCGGTAGGCCACGAAGGCCAGCACCACCATCACCGCCGCACCTATATAGGCGAGGATTTCCGAGGGCACGTACGCTCGATTCCGTCTCGCGACCTGATTCGGTCGCCACGTTGGCTTGCAGAGTCCTGGAAACCTTACCGCGATGCGGTTTTGCCACCTGGGTTTGCCGGCCTCGCTTCGCCTCGTCAGCCTCTTCGAAAACCGGGAGTACGGGCGCCGAGCTTCAAGCTGATGGTGGGAAGCCCCGGCTGCGACGCTTCAAGCCCTATCCTGCTGGCGGTCCCGCAAAACCCTCCGGAGGATCTTGCCGGAGGACGACTTGGGGATTTCGTCGACCAGTTCCAACAGCCGGATCTGTTTGTAGTGGGCGACGTGGCCTGCCACGAACGCCATGAGGCTTTCGGGCGAGGTGGAATGACCGGGTTTCAATACGACGAATCCTTTTGGCAGTTCTCCAGCCTCGAGGTCGGGGACCGGGATCACGGCCGCGTCGGCCACGTCGGGGTGGGTGAGCAGCAGCCCCTCTAGCTCGGCCGGGGCCACCTGGAATCCCTTGTATTTGATCAGTTCTTTCAACCGGTCGACGATGAAGTAGTGGCCGTCGTCTTCGACGTGGCCGATGTCACCGGTGTGCAGCCATCCCTCATCGTCGATGGTGATGGCGGTAGCTTGCGGTTTGTTCAGGTAGCCCTTCATGACCTGCGGGCCACGAATCCACAACTCGCCGTCCTCATTGCGACCCAAGTCTTCTCCTGTGATCGGATCCACGATGCGCACCTCAGTGTTGGAGATTGCCACTCCGATCGAGCCGGCCCTGAACCGGCCGGGCGGTGTGGCATGGGTAACGGGGCTCGTCTCGGTCAGACCGTACCCCTGCACTACCTCACATCCGATCCTCCCGGCTGCCTCGGCGGCGAGGTCGGCGGTGAGGGGCGCAGCACCGGAAAAGACCCGGCGAAGAGAGGCCAGGTCGTAGGCATCGATCAATGGGTGTTTGGCGAGGGCCAGCACGATGGGCGGGACTACATAGGCCTGCGTGACCTGATGCTCCTGGATGACTTGCAGGAATTGCTCGAGATCGAAGCGCGGTAAGGTGACCGTCGTGCCGCCAGAGTGGAGTACTCCGTTCATCAATACCTGCATGCCGTAAATGTGAAAGAACGGGAGCACGGCGATCACCACTTCATCGTCACCCATCACCACGGCGTGTTGGGACTGGACCAGGTTGGCCACCAGATTGTGGTGGGTGAGCATTACCCCTTTGGGAAGACCCGTCGTGCCACTCGAATAGGGGAGGACTACTACATCGGTCTCGGGATCGACCGGCGCCTGGTCGTTGACGGGGTCGGCGGCCGCGAGGGATATGAACGGGGTGGCGCCCTCGGCAGGATCGAAGGTGAAGATCTCCTCGACCCGACTCCGGGCGGCTCCCTCGCCGGCGGTTTCCAGGAACGGGGAGATGGTGACCATTAGCTTGGCCCCGGCGTCGTTGAGCTGGTATTCGACTTCCTCGGCCGTGTAGGTCGGGTTGATGGTGGTCGAGATACCGCCCAGCAAGGCCGCGGCGTGGAATGCGATCGCGTATTCGGGGAGGTTGGGGGCCATGATCGCCAGGACGTCGCCTTTACCGAACCCGCGGGCGGCCAAACCGCCGGCGACCCTTCTGGTGAGATCGTAGAGCAGGCCGTAGGTGTAAGACCGACCGGTGGGTCCGTCGATCACTGCGGTCTTGTCGGCCAGGTCCTTGGCGTGGCGGAATACGGCCGGAGTGATGGCTATGGGTGGCAGTTCCACCTCCGGGAGTGGACTGGTGAAAATCATGGCGGCACTCCTCGAGGACGTCGATGCTGTTGAGGTTACCGGGGCCAACCTTGCCAGGGGTGGACGCCCCCTTCCGAGGTCGACCGGAGACTGCGCCACGGAACGTGGTAACCCAATATCTGGGATCAGATCGATTTTGCCGGATCGAGGGTGGAATTGAATGGCGGTTCGAGCCGGTAGGTCGGGTGAATATGCGCTACCAGCTTCATTGGTTGCCAGATGTGGGTGGGGGTTGACAGGGATTGCGGCGTGGAGTGAAGTTGGGGGGTGGAGCGGCCCGTCATTGCCAGACACGAACCGGCCGCGGAATGTTCTTGACCGTCTGATCGCCACGGTCGTCGAATTCGGCATCAATCTTGTTCTCGACGCTCTGATGAACAATGTTCGAAATGCACACGCCACCCGGCTCGCATATGCCTTCCAGGCGGGCGGCCACGTTGACGCCGTCTCCGAAGATGTCATCGCAACGCGTAATCGTCCCGGACTCGTCGCGTTCCATCAGTCGCGAGAAACCCACTCGTTCACTTCCTCGGTGAGGGCATTGACGCTAGCTGCCACCACAAGTCCGACACCCGAGGCCGGCACGGTGGGTTATGTGGTGACCGGCCGGGCAGCGGAGGCGCGTTGAACAATCACCTGGGCTATGTGTTGTGCGTCCTCTTCGATGCCGTAGATGATGCCTGACTTGCGCGTGTGAAGCTGAAGGATTTCGTCCGGGATCTTGGCACTGACCGGCGGGATACGTCGGCGACTGGAGAATCCCCGAAGCGATGACGACTGCCCCCGCGTCGAACAGGACGGGGTCGCCGGTAGCTGACTCTCCAACAACTGAGAACCGACCATCGCCGTCGGCTCTCTGCACACGGGTAACGGTCACACCGGTTCGGACCGGCAGATCAAACCGCTCGACGTATGCCTCAAACGATGCCGCGAGCTCACCGTGGGTCATGAACCCGAGCGGATTCGTGCCCTCATACGGGGCGCCGGGAAGCCCATTCATCCAATTTGGCGTGTTCGACTACCCGTTGCTCTGCCGTTTCGCATCCTGCGCAGCGACACTTCCCAGTCTTCGCGAACCTCTCCCCGGCGAATCGTCGGGATCGTCTCTTCCGTCCGATTCTGGCTGCGTCGTTCCTTCCGCGCGACAATGCTCGGTGTCGTGGGAGTAGCCGTGTGAGCAAACGAGGAACAGGGCACCGTCAACAGACGATCGGCTTTGGGTTCGTCGTCGCCCTCTGCCTCGTCATCAGCGTCTTCCCCATCCTCGCGCCGCGTGCCCCCACCGAAGACGACCCCGGCGCCATCTCAGTCGAGCGGGCACTCGAGCATGTCGAGTTCATCGCTCAGGAACCACATGTGATGGGGACACCGGAGATCGAACGCGTTCGTGAGTATCTCATCGAAACCCTGACCGGGGTCGGTCTTGAACCCGAGACGTTGACCGTCGAGACACCGGACTACTTCGGGGCGCCCGGCGGGACCGTTGACGTCACGGATGTGCTGGTTCGCGTCGCCGGATCCGGCGACGGAGAGGCCATCCTCTTCATGGCGCACTTCGACACCGTGCCGAGCACGCCGGGAGCGAACGACAACTCGACGGCCGTCGCGGCGTTGCTCGAAGTCGGCCGTGTCCTCGCGTCTGAGCCGACGCCGCCGAACGACGTGATCCTCCTCTTCACCGATGGTGAGGAGCCGACCCCGCGGTTTGGAGCGTGGGGTTTCGCCGAGTACCACCCTTGGTTCGCCGACGTCGCCCTGGCGGTGAACCTCGAGGGCATCGGCGTAGCCGGACCGACGATGCTCGTCGAGATGAGCGGGCCGAAGGACGAGCTCATCTTGCGCCTCGCCAACGCTGCGCCCGACGTCGTCGCGTTCTCATTCATGACGCAGACGGCCGACCTCATCGGTGGAGCAGTGAGCGACTTCGACGTCTTCCGCGACGCCGGCGTGCCGGGATACGACTTCACCTACATGCGGGGCATGTCGATCTATCACACCTCCAGGGACGCGATCGACGTCGCCAACGTGAACGGCCTCGCCCACGATATCTCGCTGTCGCTCGGCATCGCGCGGAACTTCGGATCCCTCGAGATCGGGAACGCGACGACCAACGCCGTCTTCTTCACCGCCCCGTTCGGCTTCGTCGTGCGCTACTCGGCGACCGGGGCGATCGTGAGTCTCGCTGCCGCTCTGCTGCTCCTCGTCGGCGCGCTGTGGAGCCGTGTGAGGCGACGGGGCACATCGGTGCGGAAACTCCTGTCCGGCCTCGGCCTGGTGCTCCTCGGTGCACTGGCCGCCCTGGTGGTGGCGACCGTGGTCTGGGTCGGGCTTGTCAACCTCAGGAGCGACATGGGTGTGGTCGAGGGGTACGCGTACCTCGCCGCCCTCGTCGGGCTGACCGGACGTGCCTGGTACCTGGTCGAGCGCCGGTCGGCTATCAGCGGCAGTGATGCCGGCGGCGGCCTGCTGATCACGTGGCTGGTGCTCGCCGTGGTCGCCGGCGCGTTCCTGCCCGCCTTCGGCTACCTGTTCGTGTGGCCTGCAATCGCTGCCGGCATCGGCGAGCTGCTCACGGCCCGCAACCGGGGTTTCGCGTCGCGGCTGGCGTCGGTGATCGTCGTGGCGCTGGTCACGTTCGTCGTGCTCGTGCCGGCGGTCGACACCTTCTTCCACCTTGCGTCGCCCCGCCCCGGAAACCAGGGCTCGGACCTCAGTTTCACGATCGTGGTGCCGCTGTTCCTTTCGTTCCTCGCCGTCGGCCTGATCGCCGCCCGGGTCTCGGAGCCCGGAAGGCTCTCCACGCCAACTCATCCCGACGTCACGGCCGCCTGACTCGGTTGCTACGGCGGTTCGTCGGGGGGTTGGTCGTCGAGTGGTGCACCGCTCTGGGAGCGCATGCTCATCCTCCGGCATCGCCGGGCCCGAGACAGGGGGGTCGTTGGGAAGTGCCCCGGCGGGCCTTCGCCGCATTGGCGAGGTGGCTCCGATCGGGTGTCGCGGCGTGCATGGCGCCGTGCGGGGGCATCGAGCCGGTCGGCAGCTCTCAGGCGTTCACGCCACCGTGGGCAATGACCTGGTCCATGTGAAGGCGGGCGAGGAGCTCACCTTCGACGCCGTTGCGAGGCGAGTCCCGAAACTGCGCTCGCGGCGGACCAACTATCGGGAGAGCCGTCCCTGCTCCCCGAGTCTCAGGCTGGAAGGGGAGACTCTCTTCGCCGGGAGGTGCATCTCCTCCTCCAGCAGGCCGAGCGTGAACTCCCCGACGACGACGTGAAGCTGCTCAGAAGACGCGCCGAGAAGCATGGTTTGGTACCCGAACCCGGAGACTGACCCTCGACCCCTACCCCGATCCCCAGCCACTCGGATGATGCGCTACGGAGCACACGATTCAACCGCCAAGCGATCACTCGCCGAACCGGCCGCCGAGACGACCTCTTCCACACTGGCCGACCGCCCCCGATCGCCCTATTCCCGAGCGATAAGACGCCACTCCACAAATAGCGCATACCGGCATCTCGTGCGCTCTGGGGACGTACCAGCGTCGAACACTGACTGTGGCGGCGGATGGTCCACCTGCCGCCGATCTGCCAGTTCCCGGGCTGTGTCTTGTCGTGGTGACCACCGAGGCGAGGCGCGTTATGTGCACTCCTTTAGGTAGATCTCGAACGTTGAGAGCGATGGCGGTGAGAGATAGTGCTACTGCTCCTAGGAGTATTCCTGGTCAGGCCTCAGTATCGTCGGCACGTCGGCGGCGGGCGGTTTGTTTTGTCGCGAGGTCGGACGGAGGTCAGCGCACGACAACGTCAACGCCGGGTGGCACCTCCAAGAACTGGGCCCGGCGGCCTTCGGCGCGTAGGGAAAGCACTCCGTCTCCCAGCCGGAGGCCGTCAAGCTCGAGCTCGATACCGTCGGGAAGCCGCGGCGCAACGACCACCCGTCCGGCCGGCAGGTCTGGACGGATCCCGAGTAGCTGCTCGGTCAGGTAGATGGGCACTGCCGCCGCCCACGCCTGGGGTGACGAGCTGGTTGGATAACCGACCGGATGGGGGACTTCGTCGCGGGAAATACCGGAGAACAACTCGGGCAGCTCGTAGGAGAAGTGCGCCGCCGCGGCCAATAGCCCGCCCGCCACGATGAGCGCCTCATCAGTGTGGCCGTAGGAGAGCAGCCCGGCGATGGCCAGCATCGTGTCGTGGGGCCACACGCTGCCCCGGTGGTAGGAGACGGGGTGGTAGGCCGGGTGACTCCGGGCCAGCGTGCGAATGCCCCAACCGGACCACATCTCATCACCGACCAGCAATCCGGCCACAGCCTTTGCCTTGTCCGCGTGGATCGCTTCCGCCCACAGCAGGTGCCCGGGGTTGGACGAGACGGAGTCGGCTACCGATCCGTCTTTGCCGATCGCCATCGCGAAGGTGCCCAGATCGTCAATCCAGTAGCGGTCCTCGAGGCGTTGCTGCAGTTCGTCGGCTTCGACCAGGAGGGAGCTCACCCGGGTCGCGTCTCCCAGTTCGTTCTCGAGGCGGGCCGCCGATCGAAGGGCCGCCACCGCATATCCCTGTGCCTCCACGACGGCGATGGGCGGGTCCAGGGGCCGTCCGGTTCCGTCCACCATCGAATCGCCGGAGTCTTTCCACCCCTGATTGCTGAGGCGGGTGATGTCACCTGTGTAGGTCAAGAACCCGCCGCCGGATTCGAGTGCGTGCCGGATCCACCCGACGGCGGTTCTCAGGTTGGGAAGCAGAGCCTTCAACCGAGCCGGATCGGCTCCCCACCGGTGCAGCTTGTCGAGCAGCATGCACCACAGCGGTGTGGTGTCGACCGCTCCGTAGTATCGGCTCATCAGGTGATAGGGGTGGCTGCGTTCTCCGAACCGCACTTCGTGGAGGATCTTGCCGGGCTCTTCCGACACCGATAGGTCGGTCGTCGTGCCTTGCAGGTTGGCCAGAAGCTGGGCGGTGCCCAGAGCAGCCTCCCGGTCGAGCAGCATCGCCTCCATCGAAGTGATCATGCTGTCACGGCCGAAGAGCGCAACGAACCACGGTATGCCGGCCGCAAACACGCGCTGGCCGTCCATTCTGATCTCGAGGGCGGCCAGATCGCTGAGACTGCGGGCCCAAAGATGCTCGAGCGCATCGGCCGACGAACGCAAACCGGGTGGGTGGGCCATTTGTCGGGGGGTGGTGGTCTCCGCGTGCGGGTGGTGGCCGGTCGTACAGGAGCGTTCGATCGCCATGGGGGAACCATCTAGGACGGGAACAACATCGAGGCAGGTCTTCCAGCGTTCATTGGGTTCGATCTGCCGGGTCAGGACCAGGCAGTCGCCGTCACTGGTGGCGTCTCCGGAGGTAGCGATATGGGTGGCGCGTTCGAAACCCTCCGAGCGGTAGGTGAAGACCAATTCACCGTTGGTCCGCCGAGCATGAATCGAGCGTTCGGTCGCCGGCCCGGCCCGACGCACGTCGAAGACATCGGCGAAATCGACACTTACCTGCAACTCGACGGTCACCTGCGCCGTTTCACCGGCCCGGTTGTCGATAATGATGTCCTCGTGGAGGGTGGGGCCTTGATAGCGATGGCGCCGGACGACCAGCCCCGGTTCGGCGTGCTCATCCTGTTCGATCGACCGGCTTCGGAGGAAGAAGACCGCCTCATCGGCGTCGACCGATGCCGCGTCCACGACCTCAGGATCGAAGCCGTTGATCAACAAACGAAATCCCGAGAGGAACCGGGTGTCGTTGTTGAAGAACCCCTGGGGCCCCGGCTCGGCGATGTTGCCGCTGCGTCCCGAGACACAGAATGCCCGTCCGGCGATCGTGAAGATCCCGCCGCCCGGATGGGACGGGACCCTACCAATATCCGACCACACAGGAATGGCACCAATCCTTCGTAGCTATCGGAGTACATGGTACGAACCCCGGGCTTCGGTCACAACGACCGGTCGACCGGCGTGCGCAGGTCGACCGTGGTAACCATTTCATAGACCTGCTCGTATTCGGCCACCATTCGTTCCACGGAGAAATGCTCCACGACGTGCTTTCGGCAATCGTGGGCTTGCAGTGCTTCGGTCCGCTCAACCGCTGCACAGAAGGCATCGAGATCACCCGGAGGGACGACGAACCCGGTTTTGCCGTGGGCGATGACTTCCCGCGCGGCCCCCGTGTCGAACGCCACGACCGGGGTTCCGCAGGCGTTGGCTTCCGGCATGACCAATCCGAACGGCTCCGCCCATTGGATGGGCAACACCACCGCGGCCGCTCGGGCCATGAGGTCAGCCTTGCGCTCGTGATTCGGGTCCGGCACTACCTCGATGCCGGCGGGCGCCGAGGCAATCAGCGGCTGCAACACCTCCTGCCAATACTCCCGCTCATAGCGCTCGTTGATCTTCATCGCCATGATCAACGGCCGGCCCAAGCGACGGGCGACCTCGATCGCCACCTCAGGTCCCTTCTCGCGGTTGGCGCGACCGACAAACAGCAGATAGTCGTCCTTGTTGGCCATGAACGGAAAACGGTCGACGGGGATGCCGTTGTGGACCACCGCGCTGATAGGAATGTCGTCGGGCGCGCGAGCAGCCTGATCATGACTGATCGCCACGAGCCGCACCGGCGGCGCGATGAGGCGGGCCAGCCGGATCTGCTCATCCAGCCACGGCAGGTGAAGAGTGTGAACAACCGGTGGCCCGTCGGTCATAGCGGCCAGGGCAGGACCCACCGCCGCGGTGTGATCGTGGATTAGGTCATAGTCCCCTCGACGGCGGTAGGCGGTGAGCGCATGGATGGTCTCGAGCCGCGCGTCCCCGAGCTTCTCGAAGGGTGGCTCGTCGAAGACGGTCTCGAGCCGTGCCCGCGTCTCTGAACCACCCGACGCGAACAGCGTCACATCGTGTCCGGCGTCGACCAGACCATCGGCCAAACCGCTCACGACCCACTCGATACCGCCATATGCAGAGGGTGGCACAGACAGCCACGGCGGTGCCACCAGCAGGATTCTCACGGTGCACCCCTCGGAGGGACGGTCTCACTCATCATTGCACAGGGTGGACCGCAAGATTCGGGAAACCGGACGATATCGCTTGGTCTCTTCGAGCCCTCGACTTAGATCGGCTCCTCTCGGGCTCAAGCACATCTTGGGTGGGGCGAGCCCTCAGTCGGTGGCCTGGACCGTGTACAAAGGCTCGCCGTTCACCAGGACAACGCTCCCAGAATCTCGTATGTCAAGGTGCTGGTGGATTGGGTGGACAGGACTGGGATGGGCCACACCTGGTGGTGGGCAGGCTCCTATTAGGTCACACCGCCCGTTGAGGTCGTGGCGGGCGGGGTCCAGGTCATTCGTCGGACAACGCCATGCGGCGTGTCAGCCGGGTTCATCGGGTCAGACCCCACCCACGTTCTTATGCCGCCCGTGGTGGGTGTTTGAAGGTTTGGCGGGCGACGTAACGTTTCAAACAGCGCATGATCTCTGGGGTCCTCAACCCTTCGTCTCGGGGGCGCGCCACGTAGCGGCGGGTCTCTTGGTGGCTGCTCATGCGGGTGAGCACGATGCGGTAGAGCGCCGAGTTGGCGTTGCGGTCACCGCCACGGTTGAGCCGATACCGGCCGCTGGTCTTACCGGGAGCTGTGAAGACCAGATAGCGGAGCTGGTTCAACGTTTGGATCCGTTGCCACGCGCCGAACGGCGAGCCACCAACCACGCGGTCGTATTGATGGTCTCCAGTTCTTGGCTCAGGCAGGGCCTTCCAGCTTTCCAGGGTCTTTCCTTCCCAATGTCGCCTCTTTCGGTAAGGTGCCTGCATTCTCATGAGGCTCTTCTTGATGCAGTCCCTGTTGGCATTCATCAGGCTCAGCCGACCCCACTTCCTGATGGGCGGAGTGCTCATGTTCGCTCTCGGAGCGGCAGCTGCCGGGCAATTCGATCCGGTCGGGTACGCACTTGGGCAGGCGATGGTCACCGCAGCCCAGGTCACGGCTCACTACGTCAACGAATACGCCGATCTCGAACCCGATCGGGCCATTACCCACCGCACCCTCTTCTCGGGCGGGAGCGGGGTGTTGGTGGGCGGCCTGCTGCGTCCTTCAGTTGCGCTTCGGGCGGCCTGGGTCAGTACCGGTCTAGCGGTTTGCGCAGCCTTGGCACTAGCCTTCTCGAGCCTGCCTGCTGCGCTGCTTGGACTGGTGGCAGTCTTGGTCTCCTGGTCGTATTCCATGCCCCCGTTGCGGTTGCTGGGGTCCGGTTTTGGGGAGGTTGCAGCATCAGCAGTCGTGGCCGGCATTGTGCCGGTGATCGGTGCGCTCGCCCAGGGTGGGGAGGTCACCGCTCCGCTCTCATGGCCTATTGCCACCTTATTCCTCGTTCACATGGCGATGATGCTCGCTTTCGAGCTGCCGGATCTCGACACGGATGCAACCATCGGGAAAAGGGTGCTGGCGGTTCGGATCGGCCGGTCCCGCACCCAGGTGCTCATAGTCGTGCTGCTCGCGAGTGCCGGGTTCCTGATTGTCGGGCGAGGCCTGAAGGCAGAGTGGCCGGCTCCGGAGTGGGCGGCGCTCCTGGTCGGCCTTCCATCGGCCACTGTCATGATCGTGGGGATGATCCGCAAGCGCTCCGGTCTGCTCACCATTGCTGCTGTCGCAACCCTGGTGCTCGTCGCCGGGGGGTTCATCTACGGATTGCTCCGGTGACGCGAGAAGTCCCACAGACGTTTCCGCCTATGGGACTTCTCTTCGAGGCGGTCCTGGCGGACCGACTCTCGACCTCTGGTGATCCAGCCCAGAAGGACTTACGTTTCCGGCCGTAGCTACAAGGTACACCCTGTCGGACAACCGCGGGTGTGGTTTTTCAACCGGTACCCGAACCCCCCGCCCGGCGCTCCGGGGTGCGTTCGAGGATGCCCCGCACGTACATCGCCTGGCCGGCGTGCTGGAGGTTGTCGCTGATCACGCTGACCAGACGCACCCCAACCGACACCGGCGGGTCGTACGACCGGTCGATGATGCGATCGAGTTCAGTGGCATCAACGACCACCAGGTATTCCAACGTGCGGTCCGAAACCGCGGCGTGGTAGTCGGTCAGAAGATCGGGCCCCAGCGGTCTTACCGCAGCCACCTGCTCCGAGGTATGGCCATAACCAGTGTCGTGAGGATCGGCAGGCATTCCGAACCTCTCCGCCCAACCGTCCGTGATCCAGGTCTGGTCCAGGCCGGCGATCTCTGCAACATGGTCATCTTGGGTCCGGGTCAAGTGCCAGACCAGCCAACCGATCGAGTTGGCGTCGGCGTCGGGGCGAAACGCCAGGGCATCGGCGTCCAGCCCGGCAACCGAACGGTCCACTAGCTGTCGGATCCTGCCGAAGGCTTCTCTGACCACGTCGCCGGTTTCCATCCTCTTGGTGCCTCCTCTGGTTGCGACCGGGCCAGGAATGTGCACCCACCCTACTGCAACCGATCTTCGTGGCATGGGCACGGAGCTAAACGACCCGGCGGCGTTTCTTGTCCTTGCGTCGGACCAGGCCAAGCGATCCGAAACCGGCGATCACCGCTATGTAGAAACCGAAGTCGTAGGCCAGACCGGTGTTGTCTGGTTCATAAATACGGACCTCGTCGTTGAATATCTGCACGATCAGGGTGACCGGGGCAATCCATCCATGCCAGATCCCGCTGAAGAACCCGGCCGGGTCGTTGGCGCTGTACTCGTCGGTTCCCGGCGCACAAGCCGAGAGCGCCACGACGATCAGCAGACCTGCCATCCATTTCCGCATGTCCACCTCCAGTCCGGAGAGTAACGAAAAGAGGTGATCGAATGCCGGGTCTTTCTTCGGCGCTGAGTAGCCTCCGGCCCGCATGGAACCAATTCCTTCGAACATTCGTGACGATCGACTTCGGGCAGATATCCGCCGCCTCGGTATCCAACTGGGCGACGCACTAACGCGCCAAGAAGGCCATGAGTTGCTTGACCTGGTCGAGGAGGTGCGGGCCCTGACCAAGGCGATCAGAACGGACGGGGATTCCGGCGCGGGCATACGGCTGGACGTGGTGCTTGGGGAACTCGACCTGGAGCAGGCTATCAACCTGGTGCGAGCGTTCTCGGCCTACTTCTACCTAGCCAATGTGGCCGAACAAACTCACCGCATCGGCGACCTGGCCATGGCCGACGAAGGTCGCACCATTGTCGAAACTGTTGACCGCATCTCCGCCGCCGGACTCGACGCTGATCTGGTCGCTTCGATCCTCAATCGGCTCGAATTGCGACCCGTATTGACGGCCCACCCGACCGAAGCGGTTCGCCGGACTCTCCTCACGAAGCTTGGTACGATCGCCGACCTGCTGACGGCCCGGGCCGACGTTCGGGCTTCAGAAAGTGACCACGCGCGAATCGATCGGCGGATGGCCGAGATCATCGATCAGATCTGGCAGACGGACGAACTGCGGGCCGAACGACCCACACCAATGGACGAGGCCCGGTCCGCCATCTTCTATCTCGATCAGTTCGCCACGCAGGTGGTACCGGAGCTGGCAGAGGAAGTAGCCATCAGCCTTCAACGTCTCGGTCAGGACGTGGCCTCTGATCATTCGCCGATCCGCTTTGGCACCTGGGTGGGAGGGGACCGGGATGGAAACCCGGCGGTGACACCGACCGTCACGATGCAGGTGCTGGAGGTGCAGCACGACCACGGCCTCCGCAACCTTATCGCCCAGGTGGAGGAGCTGGCCGAAGAGCTCTCCACATCCGCCCGGTTGCGTGAGGTGAGTCACGAACTAGCTGATTCGCTGGCGGCGGATCGTCGATCATTACCGGAAGTGTGGCAACGTTTCCACACTCTCAACCGCGACGAGCCGTACCGGCTCAAGTGCGCCTTCATTCACCAGCGTCTCGGTAATACCCGGCTCCGCCACAGGGAGGACGCCCGGCACGTACCGGGCAAAGACTACGGAACGAGCCAAGAACTACTCGGTGATCTGAGCCTGATGCGACACTCTTTGCTCGCCAACGCCGGACAACTCATTGCCGACGGCGTGCTCTTGCGACTCATGCGTAACGTGAGCATCTTCGGGTTTCATCTGGCCAGCATGGACATTCGCGAACACGCGGATCGCCATCACGACGTGCTCGAGCTACTCCATGACCGGGTAGGGGTCGAGTATGCCTCTCTCGACCGCCCTGCCCGCCTTCGGCTGCTGACGGATGAACTAGAGAATCGGCGACCGCTGGCCTCGTCTGTCACCGTCTTGGCCGATCCGGCCGCGGCAACTTTCGAGACATTTGTCACGATCCGCCGGGCGTTCGACCGGTTCGGCCCCGGCGCTATTGAGTCGTACATCATCTCCATGACCCGCGGCGTAGATGATGTGCTCGCCCCGGCCGTCCTTGCCCGGGACGCTGGTCTCATCGACCTACATGGCGGTGTTGCGCTGATCGGCTTTGTGCCTCTGTTGGAGACCATCGAGGAACTACGCAGGGCCGGAGAGCTTCTCGATGGTCTGTTGAGCTGTCAACCGTACCGGGAGATAGTCGCGCTGCGGGGCAACGTCCAGGAGGTCATGCTGGGCTACTCGGACTCCAACAAGATCGGCGGGATCACAACCTCGCAATGGGAGATACACAAAGCACAACGATTGCTCCGCACCGCCGCTCAAAGGCACGGAGTAACACTGCGGCTGTTCCATGGGCGCGGCGGCACAATCGGGCGGGGCGGCGGCCCCACCCACCAGGCCATTCTGGCGCAGCCGTTTGGAACCATCGACGGTTTGGTCAAAGTGACCGAACAGGGCGAAGTTGTTTCCGACAAGTACGGTCTGCCGGGCCTTGCCCACCGCAACCTCGAGTTGGCATTGTCCTCCGTCCTGGAAGCTTCGCTCCTGCATCGAGAATCTCGACAAACGAAAGAGGTATTGGATTCTTGGACGGAGACGATGGGCGCCGTCTCTGAAGCGGCGTTTGGTGCCTACCGGAACCTGGTCGAGTCACCGGGACTGGTTGACTACTTCCTAGCGGCAACCCCGGTGGAAGAACTTGCCGACATGAACATCGGTTCTCGGCCCTCCCGGCGTCCCGGTGGGGGCACCGGCTTGCAAGACCTACGAGCCATCCCGTGGGTGTTCGGCTGGACCCAGTCTCGCCAGATCATCCCCGGCTGGTACGGGGTCGGTTCCGGGCTGGCAACAGTACGCGCCCAAGGAGGGTGGGACGCCCTCGAAGAGATGTTCGACAAATGGCTCTTCTTTCAGACATTCATCTCCAACGTGGAGATGACGCTTACCAAGACTGATTTGGCGGTCGCATCCCGGTACGTCCGGCAATTGGTCGACCCGGAACACCATCATCTGTTCGACCGGATCAAGAATGAACACGACCGGACGGTCGCCGAGATCCAACGGTTGACAGGATCGGGGATTCTCGACCGGCTGCCCATCCTCCAACGTACTCTGGCCGTCCGGGACTACTACCTTGATCCACTCAACTACCTCCAGGTTGCGCTCCTGGCCCGGCGCCGGGCCGGGGAAAACGACGAAGCCCTGGAGCGAGCGCTGTTGCTGACCGTCAACGGTATCGCGGCCGGAATGCGCAACACGGGGTGAAATACCAGCCGACGCCGTTGGCAGGTTAGGCATGGCGCCTCCTCCCATTGCAGGATGTTGATGGCCTGCTCCCAGCTGTCCACCTACCGGTCTGGCGAACCCTGGGGTGTCTCGCGCCGCGTGTTGCGGCCGCACGGTCCGCAATCTCGTCGGGTGGATCACCGATCACCCGGACGTCGATCAGGGCCGCGTGGCGGTGGTTGGGTTTTGCCTGGGGGGCGGGTTTGCGCTGCTGATGGGCAACGTTCCCGCGGTGAAGGCGATCGCTCCCAACTACGGATTGGTGCCCGACGACGAACTGATCGGGCAAATGTGTCCGACCGTGGCCTCCTATGGAGCCAAGGACCGGGCTTTTCGTGGTCAGGGGCAACGCTTGAAGTCCGTGCTCGACGCCGCCGTCATCCCCAATGATGTCAAGATCTACGAAGGGGTCGGCCATTCGTTCATGAACGACGGCGGGCCGGCCCTGATCCGGATGGCCGGCAAATTGGCGGCGGTCGGGTACCGGCACGATGCTGCCGAGGACGCGTGGGGCCGCATCCTCGCCTTCTTCCCCGAACACGTCTGAGCAAGGCCTGGTTGCTCAGTCGCCGGCTACGAAGAACGCCCAGGCGCCCGCATCGGTGATCCCCACCCGGTAGCCGATATAGCCACCGAACGAATCCCAGTCGGCCAGGGCTTCGGCGCCGAACAGGTCGGCGAGTTCGGACCGCTGTTCGCTCGTGGCTTCGTTCCAGTCTTCCAGCACGGCTACCGCCGGCCACGCATAGAAGAGGGTGCCTTGCCCGAGGTCCATGGTGCCGGGCGCCAGTTGCAGTACGGCGATCATGTCGGCCATGGGCGTACCCCCCGCGGACTCCAGATCACGCCAAAACGCAGCCGGATCGTCATCATCCCCGAAGGACACGTTGGTACCGTCGGCAATAGCTCTGTCTGCCAATCCCTCGTAGTCGCAGGATGCGGCTTCGGTGAGGAGAGCGGTCCTGACCTCGGACACAAGCCTCGGGAGTTCGGCCTGATTCGGGTTTTCGATCGGGGCGGTCACTCCGGAGCAATCGCCGGCGGCGTTCTGGCGGGCCAGGTCATACGGTTCGACCAGGATGGGTTGCAGGAGATCCCAGTCGGCGATGCCGCATCCATTGGCCCGGTCGATCGACGCGGCAACGGCACCCCCATTGACGGTCCCGATGATGCCGGCGACCTCACCGCCGCCGTAGATCTCGGTGCAGGCCCGGTCGGTGGCGGGGCCCTGTAACAACAAAACCTGTGCCTCTGATGACCCGCCCAGAAAATCGCAAGCCTTTGCCGCAGTGTCGGCCAGGTGGCCCGTACCGGCGATATCGGCCCCGCATTGCAGCGTCGCTTCGAACTCTTCGGGTCGGTCGTTTGTGCCGATGGTGAGGGTCAGTTCGGCCACGAAGACGCTCGGGATGGTGGTGGTCGGGGTTGTCGAGGTAGTGGTGGTTGCGTCGGTTCCGGTCCCGGTGTCGCCGGCCGGACCGCAGGCGGCCGCCAGCAAGACCAGGGTGGCTGCCGTCAGCATCAACCGCGATTGGCGACGGTAGTTCACAAATCGCTCCTTTGCGTACCAGGGTTCCTTCGCATCTTGGACGCCTAGCCGAGGGCCCGGGTTTCAGTGATCACTTTTCCAGTTTCGGCCATGATGGCGGCCGCTACCCGCTCCCAATGGCTTCGATCATGGCCCGCTCATCGGCTGAGATCAGATACCTGGAGGTCGCGGAGATAGGGCGTTGGGCGCTACGGCTTCGGAGGACAACTTGGGTGGCGGGTTTCTCGGTGGTCGTCATGTTGCTCTCACTCTACGCGGGTAGGCCGGGCAATCTGTGACGGTCGCGCTGGTGGATCGTGGCTAGATGGTGGCCGTTTCACCCCAATTGATGGTGATCACTTCGATTCCGGATTGGGCGAGCACGTTCTTGGCCATTCCGTAGATCAAGCTCCGGCCGCCCTCGTTGAGATAGAAGTCGTGGATCGGGATCACCTGCTTTGGTGCCAACCGGCGGGCGAACTCGACCGACTGGGTGGTGGACCCCCAGGGGATCAGCAGAGGCAGGGCCAGCACCGGAGCCGTGCTGGTTGGCTGGTAGCTGTCACCGGGGTGGGTGAGCACTCCGTCGATCGTATAGGCCCGGTTGGGGGGTTGCGCACCGTTCGGGATCATCTCATGGAGCACATCCTCGGAGCTGACTCCAACCGGATCGGCTGTCGTCACCTCGATCCCGTGGCCGGCCAGCAGGTCGGCAACGGCCCGGTTCGAGAACACAGTGAGATTCGATCGGCGATCCACCAGCCATCGCACGAAGTCGGGTTTCACGTGGTCGCCGTGTTCGTGAGTGATCAGCACCCGGGAGATGTCGCCGATCGAGTCGAGGTCGATCTCTCCGGAATCGAATGTGTGGAAGCCGGGGTCGAAGAGCGTGGCACCATCGTCGCTGGTGACCACGAGGCAGGAGTCAGTGAGGCGTCGTATGGTCGTCACGACCTTGACCCTAGCCTGCCGTCAGTCGGTCCTGACGAACGTGCCTGCCGCGCGGTCCTTGACGACTCCCGGGAAGGCCAACACCCGGTTGTGCATGGCCACGTACACCCCCGGGTTGAGCAACCGCACGGCGAGCAACGCCTCGGTGAGGTTCTGCAGCGCATCGGTGTCCCGAAGCTCGAACGGTCGCATGGCCCCCGTGAAGACGATGGGAGCGGCGGGTGTTCCGATTGCGGTGGTCGCTTCGCCGCTTGCGGCCAACCGATCGGTCCCGTGGACGACGATAACTCCGTTGCTTTCGTCGGCGGACTGATGGGCAGAGCGGGCAATGAGTACGTGATCCTCTCCGGTCATCTCCAAGCTGTCTTTGTTCATGAGATGCACCCGGTTGATTCGCAGATCCGGCGTCCGCAGTTGCGCCAGCATGTGATCTAGGACGGTCTCGCGGTTGGCGAGCGCCCCCGAGGAGGTCTCATAGGTCTTTTCGATCGTTCCGCCGGTCGAGACGATGATCAGGTGAAAGTCGGTCACGGGAAGAGATTAGGGGATGGGTCTGTCTCGAGTCCTTTCCCAGACGCGAACTCAGAACATGGCGAGAATATTGCCGGCGGTTCGCGCAGCGCCGGCCAAGAACGCCCCTATCAGAGACAGCAGACCAGCCTGCCGAACGACGGCCGAGCGAGAGCGGGCGCCTGTCGACCCCACCTCACTGAGCTCATGGTTCTTCTCTCCGGCGACCTCCAGGGTGGGGTTCCACGTCGAGTCAATCGAAGACGACGGTTTTATTGCCGTAGACGACGATGCGGTTCTCGAGGTGGCGGTGCACGGCGCGGGCCAGCACGATGGTCTCGAGATCACGACCCTTGCGAGCAAGGTCGGTGACGTTGTCACGGTGGCTGACCCGGGCGACGTCCTGTTCGATGATCGGTCCGGCATCGAGTTCTCCCGTGACGTAGTGGGCGGTGGCCCCAATGACCTTCACGCCACGCTCGTGGGCCTGGTGGTAGGGCTTGGCTCCTGCAAATGCCGGCAGGAAAGAGTGGTGAATGTTGATGATCCGGTTGGCGTACGACTCAACGAAGGAGGGTGAGAGGATCTGCATGTAACGGGCGAGGACGACCACTTCAATGGCTTGCCGGTTGAGCAAGGTCGACAGGGACGCTTCCTGTTCGGCTCTGGTGTCCGGGGTGACTGGAAGATAGTGGAATTCGACTCCGAAATCGGCGGCGATCGATTCGAGATCCGGGTGGTTGCTCACGACCACTCGAATCTCGGCCCGCACCTCGCCCATCCGACTCCTGGCCAAGAGGTCGTACAGGCAATGGGCCTGCTTTGAAACGAGAATGGCGATTCGGGCGCTCCGATCCGAGAAGCTCAGCCGCCACGTCATGTCGAATCGATCCGCGATCGGCCGGAAGGCCGAGGCGATTTCTTCCCTATTGAGACCGAAGCCGTCCAACTGCCACTCAACCCGCTGCAGGAAATACGACTCTTGCTGGTCGGTGTGCTGGTCGGCGTGGATGATGTTGCCGCCGTGTTCGAAGATGAAGCTCGCCACAGCGGCGACGAGGCCTCTCTGGTCGCGGCACGAGAGCAGTAGGGTGGCAGTGGCAGGTTCAGTCGGGCCCATAACCTGGAGCAGGTTAACGACCGGCGCAGGCTGCAAGCGGATACAACACTCCCAAGGCAAGATCTCTTGCTTGCCGGACCGGCGCCCCGCCGTAGGCTTGGGGGGCGATGGCAGTCATTCCTGATCCAGTACTGGTTTGGTTGGTCGGCCCTTCGGGATCCGGCCGGCACGATCTCGAAGCCCACGCCGGCGCTGCTGCACTGCACGGTCCTGCTAGTGGCCGCCGGCCGACCAGCCGGTGATCTTCGCGATCTCAATGACAATCGCGGGACCCGGCGGATGGGAAACCGCGTACTGCGGGTAGGCCCGAGATAGCAAGGTGATGCACCTCTCGAGTTCGTGACCGGTTCTGACCACTCGAGCCTGCCCGTCGGCGCGTACCCACCACAGCCGCGACCAGTCGGTTTCGTAGTGGTCGACGAGCACGCTGACTCGGGGGTTGGCAGCGATGTTCGCGAGTCTCTTGAGTGCCCGGGTACGTTTGGGTTTGTTGTCGATCACCGTGACGATGCTGCGGCCCTCCACCACGAACACAAACGGCACCAGATGGGGATGCCCGGTCGGATCAACTGTGGCCAGTCGTCCGACCTCGGCTCCGGCCAAGCTTCGCAGCGCCTCCTGCTCGTTCATATCTTTGATTCCGCGCGATGGACTGCAACTATCTCAAACCCCCCTCTGCTCTCGACCCTACCGTCGGGTAACTTCCGGGTGGCGGCTCCAGCGAGTGATGCGCCGCCCTTCATCATTGGCCTCCCACTCAAGGTTTATCCGGAGTCCGGCGGATCCAGTCGTGGTGGGAGCTGACATCCCGGTCGAAAAGCAGTCGTCGTAACACGACTCGGCGTCGATTGGGGCCGGCAGAGGGCAGGGGCCGACGGTTGGCCTCCACTCGTTTGGCCAGCGTGAGCAGCACCATGGCTCCTGCCGTGACCGGCATGATCGCCGGGCCATCGACTTGCCACGAGAACACCGGGAGGGTGGCCAGGGCGGCCAAGGTCCACACAGTCGAGTCGCCGAGCCGCCACCCAACGAGAAGAAAGCCGAGCAGCCACGCCGTTCCGAGAGGAAAGATCACCGCGAGGACGCCCAAGAATCCACTGACGCCTCTTCCCCCGGTGAAACCAAGGAAAAGTGGCCAGTTGTGGCCGACCACCGCAGTCAACCCGGCCGCCGTCGCCCCCCCGACGCCGAGTTCCAGTTGCAGGGCCAGCCAAGTTGGGAGAGCGACTTTGCCGATATCAATCAGGCCGACCGGGATGACCGCCCAGCGGGCGACATGCTCGTAAACCATCGACCCGGTCGGCGTGCCGCTCCCGTAGCGGCGCAGATCCATGTCTTTCAAAAGGCGGGCTGCCAGGTAGCCGGTTGGGATAGATCCAACGACGTAGGCGCCGACGATGAGCAGCCCGGCCTCGAGAGCCACCGCTATTCCACGTAGTACGCAAGGCCGAGCAGGCCGGGGCCGGTATGGGTTCCCATAACCGGGGTCAACTCGGTCACGTACAACTCGAGGCAGTCGAACCGGTTTTCGACACGTTTGCGAAGGTCTTCCGCATCGTCGAACCTATCGGCGTGGAGGACTGCCGCGTGCACGGATTGCTTGGCTACCTCAGACGACATGATGTCGAGCATGGCCTGGGTCGCTTTGCGACGGGTGCGAGGTCGGGCGAGCGGTGCGATCTGTCCGTCGACGACATGAATGATTGGCTTGAGCTGGATGGCGTTCCCCATCAAAGCGGCGGCACCTCCGACGCGTCCACCCCGTCGGAGGTACTCGAGCGTCTCCAGAAAGGCGAAGAACCGGACCTTGGACCGGACCTCTTCGGCGGTGGCCACTACCGCGTCGAGATCTGCCGCGGCTCGAGCGGCCCTGGCCGCGGCCAGCGCGACAAACCCCTCGGCCATCGTGGCGGACTGCGAATCGAGAACACGGACCTGTCCTCCGACCGAGTCGGCGGCCAGCAACGCGCTGCTGTACACGGAGGTGAGCTGAGAAGAGACGTGTATGGCCACCACCGCCTCAGCGCCGGTCAGAGCTTCTTCAAAGATCCGGACGAACTCGCCAACCGAAGGCGCGGCCGTCGTCGGAAGTTCGCCACTGGTGGCCAACAACCGGTAGAACTCCGAGGTCGTCAGATCTATCCCATCCCGGTAGGACCGGCCGTCGAGGTTGAGGACGATGGGCACGACCCGAATGTTCAGATCTCGAATGAGTTGCTCAGGAAGCATGGCGACAGAGTCGGTTACCACGGCGACTTTGTTCACGTATCCACCCTCCGGTTTCAGCAGCGAGAATGCTGGACTTCGGCCCGCTGACCGCAACACTACGTGTCTAGCTTCCCAAGACGGTGCATGCTCCACAGGTCGATGGCCTCTATGCACCGACCTTCAGGTAGCGCGACAGTGGGAGCTGCACCCAGGGATGCTCGCTGGACTTGCTGAAAGATAGGCAGACATCGCGCATGAAGCCAGGCCGTCTGCAGAGCTCGATACGGTCGCCGGCAGTAGCCGGGACCTTCTACCCGTCCGATCCGGAGGAATTGCGCTTGTCGGTCGATGGAATGCTTGCGGCGGCCACTGTTCCCGAAACAGCGGTCACGGCAAGGATCCTCATCGTGCCGCATGCCGGCTACGTCTACTCCGGACCGGTAGCAGCCACCGCCTACCGGCTCATGCAGACCGCGGCCTGTCCCCGAAGGCTGGTCGTGGTCGGACCTTCGCACTTCGTTGCCTTCACGGGGTTGGCGACGCCGGGTGTCGAGGGTCTCGCCACTCCACTGGGTGTTGTGCCGGTGGATGCCGAGCTGACGGCGATCGCCGAGTCCCGCGCCGCCGCTGCTCCCAATCGGGCGGCCCATGTTCGTGAACACAGCGTTGAGGTACAACTCCCGTTTCTGCAGGAAGTGCTCGGTCAGTTCGCTGTGCTGGCTCTGCTCACCGGAGCTGTCGAACCAGAGACGGTGGCAGAAGTGCTCGGGGAGTTGATGAAGGCTGAGGGGGTCGTCGCGGTCATCAGCTCGGACCTCTCTCATTACCTGGACTACAACGCAGCCCTGGCGCAAGATGCGCGTACGGCCCGGGCCATCGTGGCTCTGCATCCCGACGATCTTGGCAGGGACGATGCCTGCGGATTGGTCGGCGTTCAGGCGGTGTTGCAGCTGGCCAGGAAGGAAGGTTGGAAGTGTTCCCTGCTCGACCTGCGGTCATCCGGGGATACGGCCGGGGGCCGAGACGCCGTGGTCGGTTACGGCTCGTTCGTCATCGGGCCTGCTCGCTGAGGTCGCCAAGCCGGACCGGAAGTTGCCGTCCACCCCAAGAGCCCGGGCAGGCCGGATCAAATACTCCAGCACAGGTGGTCCCGCACCCAGAGCACCTTCCCTCGCTGTCGAGCCCCCACCGACCCAGTGTGTGCCAGTCGCGGCCGATCACGACCGTCCCACATGCGTGGCATCGGGTGGTCTGGCCATCGGGATCTACCACGTTGCCCGTGTACACGTAACGGAGCCCGTTGGCCAGCCCGATTGCGCGGGCGCGGGTAAGGGTGGCCGGGGGAGTGGGTGGCCGGTCGAGCATTCTGAAATCAGGGTGAAAGGCGGTGAAGTGCAGCGGAACGTCTGGGCCGAGCTGATCCATGATCCACGAGGTCAGCCGGTCGATCTCCTGATCCGAGTCGTTCAAGTCGGGAATCAGCAGAGTGGTGATCTCCAGCCACACGTCGGTTTCATCGTGGAGGTACTGCAGCGTGTCCAAGACGGGCTGCAGGTGGCCGGCGCACACCCGCTTGTAGAAGTCCTCGGTGAACGCTTTTAGATCCACATTGGCTGCGTCCATGTGCGTGTAGAACTCGGCCCGTGGCTCCGGACACACATACCCGGCGGTTACCACCACCGTACGCACCCCGACCGCGTGGCAGGCCCGGGCTACGTCGGTAGCGTATTCGTGGAAGATGACGGGATCGTTGTAGGTGAATGCAACGCTGCGGCAACCGAGTTGGACGGCCGCCCGGGCGATCTGCTTCGGGGTGGCCTGATCGGTGAGCCGGTCGGTTTGGCGGGCCTTGGAAATGTCCCAGTTCTGGCAGAAGCGGCAGGCAAGATTGCATCCGGCGGTTCCAAAGGACAGCACCGGGGTCCCGGGGAGAAAGTGGTTGAGTGGCTTCTTCTCGATGGGATCGACGCAGAATCCCGACGACCGACCGTAGGTGGTGAGCACGATCCCGTCCTCGAGTCTGGCCCGCACGAAGCACAATCCCCGTTGCCCCTCATGGAGCTTGCATTGCCGCGGGCATAGGTCACATTGGACCCTTCCGTCGGTGAGTGGGTGCCAGTACCGGGTAGCGACAACGGCCCCGGGCGGTCCAGGCGATCCTCGGTCTTTGGTCATGGCCGCCGGTCCAGTCGCCACAGTCCCGCCCGCCGGGCAGCCACGAATGCTGCATCGACCTCGTCTCGGGATACGCGGCGATCGATATCCACGTAACGGGGGTGGCCGGATACCCGATGATCGGGCCGGTATTGGTCCATGATGTTGACGTAGGTGTTCGGGGAGATCTCTTCCGCCAGCCATTGGAGGATGGCGGCCGTCTCCTCCCCTTGGCCCGGCATCACCAGGTGTCTTACCAGCAACCCGCGCCGGGCTACCCCATCCGGGCCGAGCTGCAGATCGCCGACCTGGCGGTGCATCTCGGCGATTGCCGCCCGAGCCACCTGTGGATATTCGCGTGCTCGCGCCAGACGGCGGGAGGTTTCCGGAGCCCAGAACTTGAAATCGGGCATGAAGATGTCGACCAAACCATCCATCAAGCGAAGCGAGGTGAGGCCGTCGTAGGCGCTGGTGTTGTACACCAGCGGGATGCGGAGTCCGTCCGGGATGGCTACCGCCAAAGCTTCGACGATATGTGGAGCGACGTGCTCGGGCGTCACCAGGTTGATGTTGTGACATCCGGCTTCCTGAAGGGCGAGCATCAGGTCTGCCAGCCCGAATGCGTCGAGCTCCCGACCGGTCGGGGCGGACGAGATGTCCCAGTTCTGACAGAACACGCAGCGCAGATTGCATGAGGAGAAGAAGATGGTTCCCGAACCGCGCGTCCCGCGGAGGCAGTCTTCCTCTCCGAAGTGGGGAAAGGCGGCCGCCACGCGGACGTACCGTCCAATCCGGCACAGGGTCGGATCCTGGCCGGATCGATCGACACCACAGTCGCGGGGGCACGCCCGGCAGTTTTGCAGTTCCGTCATCGCCCGACTGACTGTGGCATCAAGGCCGCCGCTCCGTTGCACCGTCAGATAGGCCGGCTCATGTTCGGTGAGTACCGGACTCACTTTCCCGGTCGGTCCCGACCTCATACGTCAAGCGTACCGGTGGCCCCGGTCGCCGGGTTGAGGCAATCCGAAACATCCGAGATAGTTCGGCGCTATGCTCGTGAGCCTTGGTCCTAGTCGCCTGGTGGCGGGTTCCCTCTCGAGCAGGGGATGCACCCACACAACCACGAGGGCGACGCGATGAGAGCCCCCTTTCCGGGGCTTTCATCGCGGTTGGTTACCATGGTCCCTCCGTCCGCAGGACTAGTCCGCGTGCCGGCGTTGGGTTTGTGTCTATGCGACTACTCGGAGTGGTTGTAGCGTGAATCCATTGCCCAGGCGGCAGGGTCACTCACCGCTGGACGGAGAGCCTCTTTCTGAGGAAGGTGGGGCCTTGGGGGGCGCAGCAAGACCCGGGTTCATCCCGGGTCTTGCTGACCAAGGGACCATTCGGTCAGCACGGCGAGGCTATCCGTTCTTGCGTGAGAAACCGGCCGATAGCGCAGGGAAGTCACGCCGGAACGGTATTAGGTCACCAGGTCGGGGGGAAGATCAGTTACCGACGGCACTCCACACAGGGCCATGGCATTTTCGACCTCGGCGCGCAGCATGGCCAGCACGTCGGCGGCTCCCGATTCGCCGCCGACAGCCAGGCCCCACAACAGGGGCCGGCCAACCAGCACTGCCCGGGCGCCCAACGCGAGGGCTTTGACGACATCGGTGCCGCGCCGGATACCACCATCGACGAACACTGCGGCTCGGCCGTCGACCGCCGCGGCGATGGCGGGGAGGGCATCGATACCGGCGATGGCGGTGTCGAGCTGTCGTCCCCCATGGTTGGAGACCAGGACCCCGGCGACCCCCGCTTCAACGGCGCGCACTGCATCGTCGGCTCGCAGGACGCCCTTGACCACCATCGGTAGATCCGTGATCGAGTGGAGCCACTCGACGTCGTCCCAGGTGAGGGAGCCGTCGAAGTTGTCGTGAATATAAGTGAAGAACCCGCCCTCTTGGTGGCCCTTCATGACCTCGGTGAAGTTGCTCATCGTGAGGTCGGAGGGATCGAAACCAGACCGGGTCAGGTTTTCCCGGAGCCCCGGGACGGGAAGGTCGACCGTGAGCACCAAGGCCCGGTACCCGGCGGCTTCGACCCGGCGAACGAGGTGTTCGCTGATAGCGCGGTCTTTGAAAACATACAGCTGGAACCAGGTGTTGGCGCCGGCCCCGGCGACTTCTTCGATCGAGTAGGTGGAAAGACTGCTCAGGACTTGAGTGACACCCGCCCGGGCCGCAGCCCGGGCGATTGCCAGCTCGCCATCGGGGTGGGCAAGTCGGGCCATGGCGGTCGGGGCGACCATCACCGGCATCGATTCGCGGTGACCCAGCACCTCAACCGAAGGATCAACCGCGGATACGTCGACCAGAACCCGCGGATTGAGTCGCAGCCGCTCGAAGGCGGTCCGGTTGTCCCTGAGAGTCAGGTTGTCGGCGGATCCACCGGCGTAGTACTCGAAGAGTGCCGGCTCCATCTGGCCGGCCGCGGCAGCTTCATAGTCGAAAAGATTCAGGAGTTGTACGGGGCACCTCGCCTGCTCGACCAGCCGAGTCTACGACCTGGTACGGGTCCGAAATCCGCGCAGCCAATCAGGTCTTGTTCCCGAACGGCGCCCAGGCTGCCAACCCGAGACCGAGGGCTATCCCAACAATGGGAAGCCCGATCAGGCTCAACGTCGTCAGCGGCATGATGCCGAATTGCTGGAGGGCGAGCGCCAGGAAGAGGCCAAAGAGCAAACCAGAGATGAACCCGAGGACCGGACGACCTTTCATGACTTCCTCCTCAATCCTGCGCCCAGCATGGTGACGAACGTGATTGCTGCCCCAACCACCGTTGCGATGCCGATGCTTCCGGAACCCTCCAGCTTCACCATGACGGTGCCGGTGCACCGGCCGCCGTCGGCCGAGTGCTCACCACTCAACTGGTAGACGCCTCTCGGGATGAGCGACTCCGGAACGGGGAACAAGTCCTTGAATTCCTCGATGCTGTAGGAACCGGAGTTTCCCTGCTTGTTGGCCGTATTGGCGTCGCCCCATGTGGCGATATTGATGGTGAAGGGTCCGACGACGATGCCGAGTTCTCCCTGGTTGTTCTCGTTGTCGAAGGGAACCTTGCCCTCCCATATGGCAACAACTCCGTCCTTCTCGATCGGCACCACAATCGGATTGCCTACGGTGTCGTTGTTGGGTCCGTACGTGGTGCCCTCGATGACGACGGATCCTGTGCATCCTCCGTCGATCCCGGCCATTGCGGTGGCCGGGAGCATCAGCACGGACGCCATAACACCCAGGACCAGAACAAGTCTGGTGCTTCGGCGGCGGCGTTTGGGTGACTTCATGGGTTGCCTCCTTTCGGAGGCTGATCCTACGCCCGTCTGCGGCGGTGGAGGCGGGGCAAGGGTGGCAGATGATGGACCGTCCGCAGGGGGCCCGTCGTTCCGGGCCGGCTACTCGCCGCTTTGGCCTGGTGTGGCGCCGCTTTGGCCTGGTGTGGCGCCGCTTTGGCCGGGTGTGGCGCCGCTTTGGCCGGGTGTGGCGCCGGTCTTGCCGGGGGTCATGCTGCTCTTGCCGGGGAGCGACCGGATTTCAAGACCGTGATCGGCCGGCTCCGGCGTATCGCCGCATACTTCCTTGGGGTCAAGAGCTTCGCCCGAGTGATCACGGGCCGCGGCAGAAACGCACTCGCCCCAGGTCTGCACGGCTTCGGCGTACTCGTAGGCACGCTCAACGATTGCGTCGGCCGTTTGCACCTGACCGGCCACCGGAACGCCAGTCTCCGTCGTCATCAATGGCGTTTCCGTTTGGATTGCGGGCGCAGACTCAGGAGCTTCATGGGGCATGTTCGCTGCAACACCACCGATGGCCGCCACGGCGACTGCGCCGAGCACCATCTTGGCAAGGAATCCGGAGGAGAGGAACCCGATGAGCGCGGCCCTTCGGTTCCTGCGGTTCGCCCCACTTGATGATCGATCGAGCCCGCATCGTGCACAAAGGGAAACGCCCTGCATGCGCACCACGGCAGGTGCATGACAACCCTTACATCGCTCAGGACCGGGTCGATTCATAGGCTCATTCTAATCACCACTTTTAGTAGTCGTATCACTACTTTTAGTCACTCTCAATCGTCTAGTCATTTCTTTCACTAGTTCACGATCGGCTCGAACGCTCTCATGGCCTTCTGGCTATGCAGCGCCCGGGTCCTGATGCCAGACTGCACCGGCGAGGGCATACATCCATGAATAACCGCGAATCGATGCCGAACAAGAACCGTACGTCTTTGACGGGAGCGCTCACCTTCCTTGTCTCAGCGCGGCTCGTGCTGAATACGGGCTATCGCTTCATCTACCCCTTTCTGCCGGTGATCGCTCGAGGTCTTGGTATTCCACTCACTCAGGCCGGTTTGCTTGTCTCGGCTCGATGGATCACCGGGTTGGCCACTCCGGCGGCGGTCCGAATCATCGGACGCGGCGAACGCCGGCACCGCCTGATCGTCGCCGGCCTGGCGATGTTCGCAACGGGGGCGGTCGTCACGGCCGCCACGGGTGTATTCGCGGGTGCTCTCGTCGGGTTCGTGTTGCTGGGTCTCGGTAAACCGACCTTTGACGTGGCGGCCCAGGCCTATCTCTCCGATCGCACGCCGTATCCGGTGCGCGCTCGCTACCTGGGTGTTATCGAGCTCACCTGGGCCGGTTCACTGCTGGTCGGAGCGCCGGCGGCGGGTTGGCTCATTGCCCGTTTCGGGTGGACCGCTCCCTTCTGGGCGGTGGCGGTGCTGAGTGTTCTTGCTCTCCTGGCGATGCGGTGGGTTATCGAACCGGACTCCGGGTCCGCTGAGGGCGCCCGACCGAGACTGGCGTTGGATCGCAGCGCGCTGACTCTGCTGGTTACCGTCGCGCTCTACTCGGGGGCTTCCGAGATAATGTTCGTTGTGTTCGGAGCCTGGCTCGAAGATGGCTTCGGGCTGTCTTTGCTGGCACTGGGGGCCGCGGGTGTTCTTCTCGCCGTGTCCGAGCTGGTAGGTGAGGGATCGACGCTGGTATGGACCGACCGGATCGGCAAGCGACGGTCGGTGGCGATCGGCTTAGTGATCTCGGCTTTGGCATACCTGCTGTTGGCCGCCACCAATGCCAACTTCGCGGCCGGTATGGCGACCATGGCGCTGGCTCTGGCCGGTTTCGAATTCACGATCGTCTCCACGTTTCCTCTTGCTTCAGAAGTGCGTCCGCTGGCTCGTACCCGGTTTCTGGCGCTTCTCACCGTCGGGATGGGACTGGGGCGGGCAGCCGGTGCGTCGATTGGGCCGTTCCTCTACGAGCAGTCCGGCCTGACTGCCAACACGCTGGTCGCAGCAGCAGCCAATGTCATAGCGCTGGTCTTGCTGGTCAGTTTGGTGCGCGAGGCGCAACCCCAAGAGTAGGCCGGATCGGGTTGGCTCATCAGCTCTCGGGGAGGGCTGTGGCGATCAGCACGACTACCGACCGACCTTCGACCTGGTAGTTATGGTCGTCGACCCGGGGAGCCTGGGGGGGAAGGGTGATGTCGTCAGGGGATTCCAGCGAGGTGTCGACGACCCGGCGCCACCCGCTCGTAGCCCATTCCGGGAGCTCAGGCAATTCGAAGTTCAGGCCGTCGTGGTAGGCATTGAGCGCCACGTGCATCACAACGTCACCGGGCAAGCTGGAAGCCGACAGAGCCAGGCTGTGGGAGTCATCCCGGAAGTCGGGGCTTCCCAACCTGACTCCGTGCAATTTGATGCCCGCCTGCCTGGTCAGTTCTTCCAGCGAGAGGTGGTGCTCGCGGGTGAAAGATCCCCGGACGAAACGGAGCCGAATCAACTCCTTGACGAAACGATGGATGTCGGCGTGGATCTCGACGTACGACCAGTCGAACCAGCTGATTTCATTGTCCTGGCAATAGGCGTTGTTGTTGCCGTGCTGGGTGCGCCGCACCTCGTCCCCCATCAGAATCATCGGAGCGCCGAGCGACAGGAGATCGATCGCCAGGAAGTTCTTTATCTGCCGCTTGCGAATCGCCTCGATGGAAGGGTCGTCCGTTGGTCCTTCGACGCCGTTGTTGTTGGAGAGGGGGTAATCGGAGCCGTCCCGATTGTCTTCACGGTTGGCTTCGTTGTGCTTGGTGTTGTAGGAGACGAGATCCTGAAGGGTGAAGCCGTCGTGGCTGGTGATGAAATTGATGCTTTGCTCGGCCTCGCGGCCCTCACCGCCGTAGAGGTCCGGGCTACCAAGCAGACGGTCGGCGAGCCGCGGAACCATCTTCTCGTCACCGCGGACGAATGCCCGAACGTCATCGCGGAATTGACCGTTCCATTCCTTCCAGCTGTCACCGATGAAGTGGCCCACCTGGTAGAGGCCGGCTGCATCCCAGGCCTCAGCGATGAGCTTGGTACCGGCCAAGGCCGGGTCCGATTCGATATCCCAGAGCACGGGCGGATTGGGGATGGGGTCGCCGGCCTCATCGCGGGACAGAATCGAAGCTAAGTCGAACCTGAACCCATCGACGTGCATCTCGTTCGCCCAGTAGTGGAGGCTGTCCAGGATCAAACGTCGCACGATCGATTGGTTGGCGTTGAGGGTGTTGCCGGTGCCGGCGTAGTTGGCATAGCTGGTGCCATCGGAATCCATGATGTAGTAGACGGAGTTCTCGAGCCCCCGGAAGCTCAACGTCGGCCCTCCTTCACCGCCCTCGGCGGAGTGGTTGTAGACAACGTCGAGGATCACCTCGATGCCGGCCCGGTGGAGCGCCTTGACCATGTCGCGGAACTCATCGAGCGGTGCCAGGGGATCGCGACATGAGCTGTAGCGGCAATGCGGAGCGAAGAACGAAACGGGGGAGTAGCCCCAGTAGTTGGTTAGCCCAGCGGGAGCGTCCTGCCAATCAAACTGGAAAACGGGCAGCAACTCCACTGCGGTAATGCCGAGGTCTTCGAGGTAGGGGATCTTCTCGATCAATCCGGCATAGGTCCCCCGTTTCTCGTGGTCGATACCCGAGCTGGAGTGCTTGGTGAATCCACCGACATGCATTTCATAGATAACCGTCTCTGCAAATGGCCGGCGGAGGTGTGTATCGCCTTCCCAGTCGTACGTCGAGACATCGGCAACCACGCTCTTGAGGGCGTGCCGGTCGTTCGGTCCCGGTCGGCAGGCCTCGCTCCGGCGATAGTCGGAAGGAGTCGCAATGGCCCGCCCGTATGGGTCGAGCAGCACTTTGGTTGGATCGAAGTGGAGGCCACGAGCCGGGTCGGCGGGGCCGTAGGCCCGATATGCATAGAGCTGGCCCGGGCGCAGGTCCGGGAGGAAGACATGCCAGTAGTGATAGGTCCGGTGGTGGCGGGGGTCAAGGGGGATCGCCCGGGATGGCTGGGCGGCATCGACGTCGTCGTAGAGCAACAATTCCAGCCGGTCGGCGCTGCGTGAGTAGATGCTGAAGTTGACTCCGTCAGGCTCAACCAGGGCACCGAGCGGGTAAGGACATCCAGGATGTTGTTCAGCCATGGGCACCTCTCGAGCGCTACAGGAGGGATTCTCGCGCGTTAGGCGAGCGCAGACGCCATCGCGGGGCTCGGGGTCTACTTGGGGAGAGCGTCGACCAGTGCGTTCAGGCGGGCGGCCAGCGCCTTGCCCATCTCATCAAGGAGTTTGTCGGTGATGGGTTGGTCGCGTTTCGGGAGGGGTTGGAGTGGCGCGTCCTCGAGCAGGACGTTCGATTCGGGTTCTGTCCGTTGGCGAGCCGATCCGGATGTCTCGATGGCTTGGAACACGATGGGAATCAACATGTGTGGCCTTCAAACGGGCTTCGTGGATTTGGTGTTTCTTGTGGAGCCGTCTTCCTCCGACCCCTTCCTGTCGTCGACCTGGATCACCAAATAGTGTTGGTTCTCGTCCAGCGCTTCAACGGCACATGGACCACACAGAGCCCGCCGTTCGTAAATCACCAGCGCCGGACTGCCGCAACGTTCACAGAGAAGGGCGCTCACCGTCGGGTCCGCCTCTCGCCGAAGCGCCAGCTCAAGCCCACGGGCTGAGCGGTCTCATCGATGACGATTGTGAAATCATCATTGTGGGATAGGCGGGGGTTGGCATCGGTCACAATGGACCGGAGGCTGGGCCGAGGGGCCGAACTGATGCTGACCTGCCCACAACTGCTGCACACCTGACGCTGCAGGTCGGCGCCGACGTTGTGAACGCGGTACTCGTGGGTGTGTTTTGCGGACCTACTGTTTCGAGCGCTGAGTCTGAACATGCGGCCTCCCTTGCCATTTGATCGTTGTCGACCAATGGCGCGAAAGCTCAAGGAGGATCCTTCCCGCACTTCATCGGACTAGTACCGGGGTTCTGGCGTCGCACGAGCACCGCGGCGTCCCCCCGACGCCAAAACCGGATCCGATCAGGCCGGTTCGAGGGCCTTGTCAAGTACCTCATCGATGGTGTCGACGATATGGAAGGTCATCTCTTCCCGGCAGCTCTCGGGAACGTCGTCCAGATCCTGCTCATTTCGGGCGGGGAGAATCACCTGGGAGAGGCCGGCCCGATGCGCAGCCAGCACCTTCTGTTTTACCCCGCCGATCGGCAGCACCTTGCCTTGCAGGGTGATCTCGCCGGTCATACCCAGCGTGTCCTTCACCTTGCGGCCCGACAGGAGTGACGCCAGGGCGGTGGCTATCGTGATCCCGGCCGAGGGGCCGTCCTTCGGAACCGCCCCGGCCGGAACATGGACGTGGAATTTCCGCTTCAGGTCGGCCGGGTCGATCTTCAACTGATCGGCATGTGACTCGATGTAGGACAGGGCGATGCGGGCCGACTCCTTCATCACGTCGCCCAGCTGTCCGGTCAGCGTGAGCCCGGGTTCACCGTTCATGGCGGTGGCTTCGACGAACAGCACATCCCCGCCGGCGCCGGTTACTGCGAGACCGGTCGACACGCCGGGGACGGCCGTACGGTCCTTGGCTTCGTCACGCCAGACCTTGGGCTTGCCCAGGAAGTCCTTGACGTTTGATTCGTCGACCTCGATGACCGTCGGCTTGTCGTCGCCGCGGGCGATCCTGGTTGCCACCTTGCGGGCCAGCTTGCCGAGTTCGCGCTCGAGCGAGCGGACTCCAGCCTCCCGGGTGTAACGGTCCACCACGGCGGTCAGCGCTTCCTCGCTGACCTCGATTTCTTCAGGCTCCAGTCCCGCGCCGCGGATCTGGCGGGGGAGGAGATGATCGCGGGCGATCGCCACTTTCTCGAGATCCGTGTACCCGTCGAGGCGAATGACCTCGGTGCGGTCGAGAAGCGGCGCCGGGATGGTCTCCAGCACGTTGGCGGTACCGATGAACAAGACATCGGAGAGGTCGACATCCAGCTCGAGATAATGGTCCCGGAAGGTGTGGTTCTGGGCCGGATCCAGCACTTCGAGCAAGGCGGACGACGGGTCGCCGCGCCAGTCTGATCCAACCTTGTCCATCTCGTCGAGCAGGAAGACCGGGTTCATGGTCTCGGACTCGATGAGTGCCCGGACGATCCTGCCGGGGCGAGCGCCGACGTACGTGCGGCGATGACCGCGGATCTCGGCCTCATCGCGAATGCCACCCAGGGCAACCCGCACGAATTTACGACCCAGGGCCCGGGCAACGGACTCGCCCAACGATGTCTTGCCGACCCCGGGAGGTCCGACCAGGAGCAGGATGGCGCCTTCTCTCAGGTTGCCTGCGTTCTCCAGGCCGCGATCCTTGCGGAGCTTGCGGACCGCCAGGTGCTCGACGATGCGTTCCTTCACATCTGCAAGGCCGGTGTGGTCGGCGTCGAGCACTGCCCAAGCCTCGTCGAGGTCGAGCCGGTCGTCGGACTGCTCGCCCCACGGCACGTCGAACATCGTGTCGAGCCAGGTACGGATCCAGGAGTGCTCCGGCGACTGCTCGGACATCCGTTCCAATCGGTCGATCTCCCTTTCCACCGCTTCGCGAGCCTTCTCGGGGAGGGCGGCGTTCTCGAGCTTCTGCCGGTATTCGGAAGAGGCATCACCCTCTTCGCCGAGCTCTTTCTTGATCGCTTCGAGTTGCTGGCGGAGCAAGTAATCGCGCTGGGATTTGTCGATCCGCTCGGCAGCGCTGTCGCGCACCTTTCTGCGCAAGGTGAGATCGGCCAATACCTCGCCCATCCACGACATGAGCTTGCCGAGACGCTCGCGGATGTCGAGCGTTTCCAGCAGTTCGACTTTCTGCTCGAGTGAGAGGTCTGGAGAGTAGACCGCCAGGTCGGCCAGCTGGCTTGGATTCTCGATACCGAGGATTCGCTCGGCTACGCCACCCATACCGCGCTGGGCCAGTACTTCGCCCACAACCGCCCGGTATTCGCCAACGAGGTCGTCGAGGGCTTCATCGTGCACGTCGGCTTCGGGGTACTGCTCGGCGTCGACCCAGAGTGCTCCCTGATCGTCGGTCCGTCCGGCCCCGACCCGGGCTCGAGCCAGCCCTTCGACGACAACGTTCCCTCCCTCGGCATCCTGGATTTGCGCAACCGTGCCGACGCTGGCGTATTTTCCGTTCACTTTGGGGACCAGCAGCAACAGCCCATCGGACTGCTCGGCGGCCGCCACGGCGGTGGTCCCCTCCTCGGTCTCGATCCGAAGGGTGACAACCATGTGGGGGAAAACCACCCCATTGCGGAGGGGTAGTACCGGAAGAGCGAGTTCTCGTGTATCGGCCATGTGCGCCTCTCTATTTCATGATTGAGTACGACGTCCAACCGGGAGACCACACTCGGTATTCCCGGGTCGGATGTCATATCTGATAGTAGGAGGCTCAGGTTCTTATCAAGGGAGGCACTTAGTTTAGAACCGGTCTCATGCCCCGACTCGAGAACCATCACGGACGATGGCCGGCACGATCAAAGTGGTGTCGATTGCTCCCCGTGTGCGAAGGCGAGCGTAGGTGCGGTTGTCACAACTAGCCGATCGTCGGCTGGGGAATATGCGACGCTAAACCTGCCAGAGATTCACAAGTTCACAAAAGACTCCGAATGTCGTACAGTTGCTTCCAACAACCAGAAGGAGGAGACCATGTTTCGTGGAGCAGTTGCAACGCTGCCGGCCGGCGACATCGACCGGGCCAGGAAGTTCTACCAGGAGGTAGCCGGCTTCGAGGTCGGCGCTCAGGAGGCGGATGGCTCGATCAGAGTCCAGGTGGCCGACAACTGGATCATGGTCTATCCCTCCGCGTTCGCCGGAACCAACCAGGCCACCGCGGTCGGTATCGGGGTCGAGGATACTGAGGCGGCGGTTGCACACTTTCGAAGTCGAGGCGTGCGGTTCGAGGACTACGATTTCGGCGAGATGAAGACCGTCGACGGCGTACTCACTATGCCCGATGGCACCAAGGGCGCCTGGTTCAAGGACACCGAAGGCAACATCATCGGACTCTTCGACGGAGATATGTAGCCGCGCCCTGGTCTAGCGGGCCAGGTGATGGAGAAGGAACGCGAAAATGTCGGCCGACTCGTCGATCAGCTTTGACGTCGGCTTGCCCAGTCCGTGACCGGCCCGGGTCTCGACCCGCACCAACAGTGGTTGCTCAGAGTTGCCGCCGGCGGCGTGCTGGACCGCGGCGGCAAACTTGAGCGAGTGCATGGGGACGACCCGATCGTCTGATTCGGCCGTCGTGATCAACAGCGGGGGATAGCTGATCCCGGCGGCGATGTTGTGATACGGAGAGTAGGCCAACAACCATGTGAAGGCTTCCTCATCCTTATCGGCGTCTCCGTACTCGACGGTCCAATAGCGACCGGCGGTGAAATGTTGATAGCGAAGCATGTCGGTCACCGGCACCTGAGCAATAACTGCACCGAAGAGATCGGGACGCTGCACCATGGCAGCCGCCGTGAGCAAACCGCCGTTCGAACCTCCCCGGATTCCGACCTGAGCCGGTCCGGCCACACCATCAGCGATCAAGGTTTCGGCACAAGCGAAGAGATCGTCGAAGACCTGCTGTTTGTTCCCCAGCATGCCGGCCTCATGCCATGTCTCGCCGAGTTCGGATCCTCCCCGCAAATTGGCGACGGCTACCACACCGCCCGCCTCGAGGAATGCCAGCCGGGCCGGATGGAACATGGGAGTGAGGCTGATGTTGAATCCGCCGTATCCGTACAGTTCGACCGGGGCGGGAAGGACTGAGGTAGTCAGGCGAATGATGAACATGCCGACCTCGGCACCATCGGATGATACGGCCCTTCGTCGTTCGACGATCACCCGGTTCGGGTCGAGGGGTGGAGCGGCCCCGGCGAACACCTCGAGGGTGGCACCGTCCCAGCGCAGTGCGGTCGGCGGGTAAAGAAACGACTGGAATCCAAGGTAGAGGGAATCGTCCTGAAGCCGGCCGGTCAGTTCGGCCACCGTACCCGCCCCCGGCAGATCGATCGATCCGGTTGGCGTGCCATCGAGGTCGAACGTGTGGATACGGTGGGATGCCTCGTTGAGGGTGATCGCTATCAAGCAGCCTGCGGCCGACGTCGCGAGTTCGATCGCCTGGTGGCGTTCGCCGACCAGTTCGTAGATGGCCTCGGGCCGGTCGAGCGAAAGGCGCACGATGCGTCCGTTTGGAGCCTCGAGGTCCGTGTGGAGCAGGAAGGCGCCCTGGTGGTGGGCGAGGAACGCGTACAGGGCTTCACCGGGCGAGGCAAGTCGGACCCAGTCCGCGTCGGGGTCATCGAGGGGCTTATAGAGCAGCCCGTTCTTGCGGGACGTCCCTTGCCATTCGGTCAGGATCAGAAAGCGGTGGTCGTCGCTGACGGCCGCGCCGTATCCGAGATCCGGGTCATCGGGATTGGCAAAGACCAGGGTGTCCTTGTCCTGGTCGGTGCCGAGCGTGTGGTAGTGCACGGCCATATTGCGTGACGGCTCGATCGACGCCGGGTCGTGCGCAGGAAATCGCGAATAGAAGAATCCGGAGTCGTACCACGAGATCTCGGTGAACTTCACGTGGTGGAGTTCATCGGACAGGTCATCGCCGGTCTCGGTGTCTCGGATCCGGATGGTCTGCCAGTCGCTGCCCGACTCCGCGATCGAATAGGCCAGCAAGCGCCCGTCATCCGATAGTGACGTCACGATGACGGCGATAGCTCCGTCCTCCGACATGACGTTTGGATCCAGCAAGACCCGGTCCTCGTGGTCGGGCCGCCGCACGAAGAGCACAGGCTGATCTTGCAGCCCGTCGTTGTGGGGCCAGACGGCTATCCCGTTTCGGACCGTCGGTGCTCCGGTCCGAGCTACATCCCACAAGGCCTCCATCCGTTCCCGGAGCTCTGATCGTTCTCGCAGCGACGCCAGAAAGGGGAGTGTTATCTCGTTCTGGGCCTGAACAAAAGCTTTGGTGTCTTCCGACTCGGAGTTTTCGAGCCAGCGATAAGGGTCGGCCACTGGAGTTCCGTGGTAATAGTCGACGGTGTCGGCCCGCCGGGTCGGAGGATAGGTGAACGCCATGGGCGGAAAGGCTAATCGGATCCAAGCACGCAGCCGCAGGCTCCAGCCTCTCTGCCTGGCCCGCGTCTAGCCGGCATCCCGTAGCACTTTCGCTACCTCGAACCGAACCTGGAAGTCGAGATCGTCGGTCAGCGATTCGACCAGAGAGCGGCTTTGGTCGAGGCCCAGGTCCCCGAGTGAGCGGACGGCTTTCCAGCGGATCCAGGCGTCGTCATCGGTGAGTGAGTTCTCGAACAGCGGGCGGAACCGTTCGTCTTCGGTATCAGCGGCCGCGTCGACTGCCGTTCGTCGCACCAGACGGGACGGGTCGGCCATGCCTCGTGTGACGGTACGCGTACGGATATCGGTGTCGTTTGATTCGAGCAAAACGGCCACGGCAATCCGCCGGACTCGCGGATCGTCGGCGTCGATCGCATGGAGAAGACGCTTTCGGTCTGTTTCCACGTTGGGATCCAGCAAGTGGAGTTCTTCGGGTCGGCCGGCAACGATGGCCCGGCCGGCTTCTTGCATGAGCTCTTCGCGGGTCCTTTCCGGCCGATGGCGAGCAGCACCGGGATCAGCGAAGAGCTCGGTCACCAGAGCGAGCAAAGGTTCCAATCGTTCTTCCCACGGCGACCGGGCTCCGATGCCGATGGTGACGAAGTCGCCGGCCACCATGACGTCGGTGACGTCCGGCTCCGCGAACATTCGCTCGACCCGGGGATCGGCCGGCTTGCCCGAATCGTTCCGCCGATACCAGATTCCCGGGGCCGGGAGTCCGCCGGTCGTGAACTTGACCTTGCGAGGATGTGGCGTTGCCTCCGGTACCACCGGTCCGGCGAAGACTCGATCGAAGATCGAAGGGGCTGGCGTTCCCCCCCCACCCGCCCACAACTCGAATCGCCCCTCTCGAATCCCGTAAGCCAGGGTCAGGCCTCTGCCCAGGTCGTGTTCCCACCACCCCTCGTTGATGTGCGGTGCTACGACCTCACTCAACTCCTGTTCATCAAGGTCCGTCCATGCCCCGACCGAAAAGAACTGCAGCAGGAGCTTCTTGAATGCCACGAGCGCTTCGAACGGCAATGCGAGGGCAATATCGGACGTGAGATAACCCGAGGCCGTGGCGATCAGGTCGTGGCCGGCGAGCGTTCGCCGGGTGGCATCATGGTCAGCCGGTCGAGAGGCAGAGGGCACAGCACGATCGTAGGCGTGGGCAGAATGAAACACGAAGTACAGTTCGGGCTACGGAACTTGTGAGGTAGAGGCCATCGAAGCAACGAAGAAGATCCTGATCGTCGACGACGACAAGGTCTACACGAAGATCCTGAGGCGGTTCTTCGAGGAGCGGGACTTCTCCGTGCTCACTGCTGAAGACGGCGTTCACGCCGCCTGGATCGCTGCCAACGAACAGCCGGGCCTCATCCTTCTCGACCACTACCTGCCCGGAGCGGATGGACTTACGATCCTCGATCGTCTGCGCCGGGTAGGCGTGACCAGCGACATCCCCGTGATCTATCTAACCGGTTCGGACAGTGAGTCGCTCGAAAAGAAGGCCAAGTCAGACGGCGTCGTAGCCGTCTTCCGCAAAGGCGACCTCGACGAAGAAGAATTCATGTGGGCGATCAACCGGGTCTTCGGTATCAGGACCGCTCGCGAACGTTGGAAGACCTTCGATACTCAAGACAAGCGGTCGGCCGGTCCGAGCTGGGCTGGGACCGACACACCACCGCCGGAGATTCCGGACGGTTCCGACCCGTGGGCCTAGGAGCCGTACCTAGTACCTGGTAACGGCAATAGTGCCTTACCCGCGGGTAGCGGTTTTCACTGACTAGTCAAACCTGGCCCTTTTTCTAACTATCCGCGAGGAATCGCTCGGACGGCCGATACGAACCCCGTACGACACCTTCCTGCCTGGGAGGCTTTTCGATGTTGGGACTTCGCAAGCGACCAGGACACATCCACGACGACCTGTCGTATGGGGCCGGACCCGGTCTGGTGCGGATGGTGTGTAGCCGCTGCCGCCGCGTGAGCGTCTACCCCTGCGAGGCGCCGGCGCCCCCCGATTCGGAGGACATCCTCGCCGTGGATTGTCTGGCTTGGTTGGCGATCACCTCCGCCTGATCAGATTTGCCATCGGTTGATGCGCTGACCAGCGCGGGCAGCGATGGGGTCCGATCCCACTCGGCGTCTATCCATGACCGCTTTGCGTGACCGCCTGCCCATTGGGACGGGCAGGGTCCCACAAGTGCCCAAAACAGGGGCTCTTTGGGGGTCGGCTAACTGGCCCGGTCGCGGACCATCGACATACGGCGGGCCAAGGCGACCGGTGCGCTTTTGAGGCCGAGAGCCACTGCGAACTCCGCGTCTTGGGTCAGATCGAGAATGATCTCCTCGCCCTCGGCCTTGATGTGGAAGCCATCGACCTGGGCGTTGACCCGGATGTTGTCCAGGCTCCAATCGGCAATCTCGGTCTCTCCGGAGCGAAGGCGAAGCCGTTCATCGGTCAGGTCGATCACTACTCGGATCGCGGTATCGCGTTCCGTCCGCGTGCGAAGCACTCCTGCGAAATCCACCATGCCTGCTCCTTTCCCTCTGGGGGTCTTGTTGCCTTGCTATAAAGATATCGCACCATGCAAGAGTCCGACGCTCAGATGCAGAACGAACCGGTTCGATGAATGGTTCCCGCGGCCATAACCATGTGCGAATGAAGTCGCGTGTCAGAATCGTTTCGGCGTCATGAAGTCAATCCAGCCTCGATCAGATGATGGGCCCGGGTGGCCGGCGAGCGGTCGATGGGCGACAGGCCCCGGCAGTCAATCGATCTACTTCGGCTGCATGCGGATACCGCCGTCCAGGCGGATTGTCTCGCCGTTGAGGTAGTCGTTCTGAATGATGTGATAAGCCAGGCCGGCATACTCATC
>Ga0224512_10000373_pt1 | contig 48251 bp, 44 predicted proteins | sample SF_May12_sed_USG_4_FD_169103 | JGI IMG/M metagenome (GOLD analysis project Ga0224512, IMG submission 169103) | Sediment microbial communities from San Francisco Bay, California, United States - SF_May12_sed_USGS_13 | ecosystem: Environmental > Aquatic > Marine > Sediment | place: USA... | reverse complement strand
GAAGGAGGTCGCCGCCAGCATCGTTACGATGCATTCGTGGATTCGCGTCTGGCTGGAGAGGTTGGCGCGGCTGGTGGCGATCAGGTCGCGCTGGCGCTGGCGTGAAAGCTCCAGATCGCCGCGCAGCTTCTCGATCAGCGCCTGCTGGAGATCCGAGACGCCGCCGCCGAGTTCGCGCGCCGGCGCGGGCAGACCGTCCAGCAGGTCCGGATTCTGGGTCAGAAACTCGGGGTTGTCGCGCAGCCAGTCGGCGATCTCGTCCGCCGTCAGGCCCTTTTCGCGTTCGTTCTTGCGGATCTGGGTCATCGGGGTGCGCCGCCCTCAGCGGTCCAGGATCGACTGGCCGGTCTTCTTCCAGTCGGCGAGGAAGGCGGCGAGACCCTTGTCGGTGAGCGGGTGGTTGAACATGGACCGCAGCACACCCGGCGGGACCGTTGCGACGTCGGCGCCCATCTTGGCCGCATCGACCACATGCATCGGATGGCGCACCGAGGCGACGAGGATTTCGGTGCCGAATTCCGGGTAGCTGGCGTAGATTTCAACGATATCGGCGATCAGGGCCATGCCGTCGGAGCCGACATCGTCGAGCCGTCCGACGAACGGCGACACGAAACTTGCCCCCGCCTTGGCCGCGAGAATCGCCTGCGCCGCCGAAAAGCACAGCGTCACGTTGACCATGATCCCTTCGGAGGTCAGCGCCTTGCAGGCCTTGAGCCCGTCGGGAGTGAGCGGCACCTTGACCGCAATATGGTCCGCGAGTTTCGACAACGCCCTGCCTTCCGCCAGCATGGTATCGTAATCCGTTGCCGCGACCTCGGCGCTGATCGGCCCGTCGACGATGTCGCAGATTTCGCGCAGGACCTCGAAGAAGTCGCGGCCCGTCTTGGCGACCAGCGACGGATTCGTGGTCACGCCGTCGACCAGACCGGTCGCCGCGAGTTCCTTGATTTCCGCGACGTCCGCGGTGTCGACGAAAAATTTCATGGCCGTCCGTGATCTCCCCTCGTGTCCGGCCGGCCGCTTCGCCATGGCGCAGGCGGCCCGCAGGGTGTTAGATGAAGGTCCGAGTCTAACCGATGCCGATGCGCCACGCCAGCAAGACCGAACCCGAGACCGAAGCGGCCGCCGCGAGGCGTGTCTCGGTGCTGCTGCCGCTGCCGCTCGGCACCCCCTATGATTACCGACTACCTGCTGACATGACGTTAACGCCCGGCGATTTCGTGTCGGTGCCGCTGGGCCGCCGCACGGTCGTCGGGGTGGTCTGGGGCGACGGCGATCCGGCCGGTGTCGCGGAAGGGCGCCTGAAGGACGTCGCCGCGCGGCTCGACAGCCCACCGATGCCGGACACGCTGCGCAATCTGGTCGACTGGGTTGCCCGCTATACGCTGTCGCCGCGCGGCGCCGTTCTGCGCATGGCGATGAGCATTCCCGAAGCACTCGAGCCGGCGCCGCCCCGGGTCGGATACACTGCCGCCGAGCCGCTGCCGGAGATCCGCATGACGGCAGCGCGTGCGCGGGTCCTGGAGGCGATCGCGAAAGGCCCCGCGCGCGGGGCAACGGAGCTTGCCCGCGACGCCGGGGTCAGCGTCGGCGTAATCACCGGCCTCGCAGCCGCCGGCGCGCTGCTCCGCGTCGCCCTGCCGGCGGATGGCGGCGATGTAACCGCGCCCGATCCCGGCCGGAAGGGACCCGCACTGTCGAGGGAGCAGGCGGACGCCGCGGCGGCGCTGCGGGAGTCGGCCGCGGCCGGATTCTCGGTCACCCTGCTCGACGGCGTCACCGGCGCCGGCAAGACCGAAGTCTATTTCGAAGCGGTCGCCGCAGCCCTGGAGACCGGCCGCCAGGTGCTGGTGCTGGTGCCGGAGATTGCGCTGACCGGCCAGTGGCTCGCGCGCTTCGCGGATCGCTTTGGCGCCGACCCGGATATCTGGCATTCGGACCTTGCCCGCGGTGTGCGCCGGCGCTGTTGGCGAAGGGTCGCCGAGGGCAGGGCGCGTGTCGTGATCGGCGCGCGGTCGGCCCTGTTCCTGCCGTTCCCCGACCTCGGCCTGATCGTCGTCGACGAAGAACACGACGCCTCCTACAAGCAGGAGGACGGGGTGATCTACCATGCCCGCGACATGGCCGTGGTGCGGGCGCGCATCGGCGCGATCCCGATCGTGCTGGCGTCCGCGACGCCGGCCTTGGAAACCGTCACCAATTGCGAAACGGGGCGCTATCGCCGGCTCCATCTGCCGGCGCGTCACGGCGCCGCCGAATTGCCCGATGTTGCGCTTCTCGACATGCGCCGCGACCCGCCGACGCGCGGGAGATGGCTTTCCGGCGCGCTGGTGCAGGCGCTGGGCGAGACGCTCGAAGCCGGCGAACAGGCGCTCTTGTTCCTGAACCGCCGGGGCTATGCGCCGCTGACCCTGTGCCGCGCCTGCGGCCACCGGCTGCAATGCCCGAACTGCACCTCCTGGCTGGTCGAGCACAGGCTGACCGGGCAGATGCAGTGCCACCATTGCGGCTATGCGGCGGCGCTGCCCTCGCTGTGCCCCGAATGCGGCGCCGAGGACCGGATGGCGGCCTGCGGCCCCGGGGTCGAGCGTCTCGCAGAGGAGGTCATGACCCTGTTCCCGGACAAGCGGCTCGCGGTGATGACCAGCGACACCGTGCGCGGGCCGGCCGCCGCGGCTGCGTTCGTCGAGGCGGTCGCCAACCGGGACGTTGACATCATCGTCGGCACGCAGATCGTCGCCAAGGGGCATCACTTCCCGATGCTCACCCTGGTCGGCGTGGTCGATGCCGACCTCGGCCTCGTCGGCGGCGACCTGCGCGCGGCCGAGCGCACCTTCCAGCTGCTGCACCAGGTGGCCGGCCGGGCCGGCCGCGAGGACCGGCCGGGCCGGGTGCTGCTGCAGACATACCACCCGGATCATGCGGTGATGCAGGCGCTGGCCGACGGCGCGCGCGACCGCTTCCTGGCCGCGGAATCGGAAATGCGACGGCAGGGCGGCTGGCCGCCGTTCGGGCGCCTTGCGGCGCTGATCGTCTCGGGCCGCGGCGAGGCGCAGGTCGACAAGGCCGCCGGCGCCCTCGGGCGGGCGGCGCCGCATACCGATGACATACGCGTGCTGGGCCCTGCGCCCGCGCCGCTTGCCATGCTGCGCGGCCGCCACCGCCGCCGCCTGTTGCTCAAGGCCGCACGGCGTACCGACGTGCAGGCGGTGCTCCGAAGCTGGCTGTCCCAGGTTCGCTGGCCCAACGGCGTGCGCGTGCAGGTCGACGTGGACCCATACAGCTTCCTGTGATTCAATCGCCGGGGCCGGCAAAGCAGAGGGAGGAGAGAAAACATGGCCGACGAAATACCGATCGTAAGGGGTCTGCGCGCCCGTCCGGTGAACGTGCCGATGCCCAAGCCGCTGGCGACGGCGGGCGGTTCGGTGACGACCGCGCCGCTGGTGCTGGTCGATCTGGTGACCGACCGCGGGGTGACCGGCTCGGCCTATGTCTTCTGTTACACGCCGATGGCGCTGGCGCCGGTCGCCGGCCTGATCGAGGGCCTCGGCCAGGCGCTGCAGGGCGCGCCGCTGGCCCCCGTGCGCCTGATGGAGGACATGCAGGCGCGGTTCCGCCTGCTCGGCCTGCAGGGGCTGACCATGATGGCGGCGTCCGTCATCGACATGGCGGCCTGGGATGCCCTGGCGAAATGCCACGAACTGCCCCTGTGCCGCCTGCTCGGCGCCGAACCGACTCCGGTCCCGACATACAATAGCAAGGGGCTGGGCCTGATCGGCCTGGAGCGTGCGCCGGATGAAGCCCGCGAACTGGCGAGCGAAGGTTATTCCGCCATCAAGCTGCGCCTCGGCTATCCGCATCTCGGCGACGATGTCGCCATCGCCGGGGCGGTGCGCGAAGCGGTCGGCGACAACATCCGCATCATGGCCGACTACAACCAGGCCCTCGATCCATCCGAGGCCGAAAAACGCGCCCGGGCCCTCGGGCAACTCGGGCTGGAATGGATCGAGGAGCCGGTGCGGTTCGACGATTACGCCGGCTGCGCGCGGGTCCGCGAAGCCTCGCCGGTGCCGATCCAGATCGGCGAGAACAGCTGGGGCGTGCACGATATGCAGAAGGCACTGGATGCCGGCGCCTGCGATTTGTTCATGCCGGACGCGGGCAAGGTGGGCGGCGTCACCGGCTGGCTGCGCGCCGCCGGCATGGCGGAGCCGCGCGGCCTGAAGCTGTCCTCCCATCTCTACCCCGAGATCAGCACCCATCTCCTTTCCGTCACGCCGACCCGGCACTGGCTGGAATTCGTCGACTGGGCGCAGCCGGTTCTGAAACACAAGCTGCCGGTGATCGACGGGCACGTGACGGCGCCGGACGTTCCCGGCATTGGCATCGAATGGGACGAAGACGCGGTGGCACGCTACGCGGCCTGAGTCACGCGATCGAGGGCGTTCGGCCGGCTCCGGCGACCGTTTGCCGCGTAGCCGGATATCCCCGCCAGACTCGGCTTGCCACCCAATGTGCCGTGTGTTAAAGACGGCGCGCCGCGGACGGGCGGGCCTGTTCTCGCCGCTTCGAGAGGTTTCGGGATCGCCCGCCGGCATGGCGGGATCGACAGGTATTTTTCAGGGAGTTTCGGTTGGCAGGCAAGGCAAGTGAGTCCGGACTGGCCGGCCGCTATGCTGCGGCTCTGTATGAACTGGCGGACCAGGGCAAGGCGCTCGACGACGTCGCCGCGGACCTGTCGGCGCTCCAGGCCGCGCTGGCCGCCAGCGAGGACATGCGGCGACTCGTCCGCAGCCCGATCCTCGGTCGGGACGCCCAGTGGAAGGCCATGTCCGCGCTGCTCGACAAGATGGGCGCGCATGAGTTGACCGGGAAGTTCCTCGGCGTGGTCACGGCGAACCGCCGGCTGTTTGCGCTGTCGGCCATCATCCGGGCCTACCTCGCGGAACTCGCCGCGCGGCGCGGCGAAGTGACAGCGGACGTTGTCAGCGCGCATCCGTTGAGCGAGTCCCAGTCGAAGGCCCTGGAAGCGGCCCTCAAGAAGGCGATCGGCGGCAAGGTGGCAATCGCCGCCAGGGTGGACCCGTCGATCCTCGGCGGCCTGGTCGTCAAGGTCGGCAGCCGCATGGTCGACTCCTCGCTGCGCACGCAACTGCAGCGGCTGAAAATCGCGATGAAAGGGGCAGGTTGATGGAAATCCGGGCTGCGGAAATTTCCAACATCATCAAGGAACAGATTGCCAATTTCGGCACCGAGGCCGAAGTCGCCGAGGTCGGCCAGGTGATTTCGGTCGGCGACGGCGTTGCGCGCGTCTACGGGCTCGACCAGGTCCAGGCCGGCGAAATGGTCGAGTTTCCGGGCGGCATCAAGGGCATGGCGCTGAACCTCGAGACCGACAATGTCGGTGTCGTGATATTCGGCGACGACCGGGACATCAAGGAAGGCGACATCGTAAAGCGGACCGGCGCCATCGTGGACGTTCCGGTCGGCAAGGGCCTCCTGGGCCGCGTCGTCGACGCGTTGGGCAACCCGATCGACGGCAAGGGCCCGATCGAGGGCGCCGAGCGCAAGCGCGTCGAGGTCAAAGCGCCGGGCATCATCCCACGCAAATCGGTGCACGAGCCGATGCAGAGCGGCCTGAAGGCGGTGGACAGCCTGGTGCCGATCGGCCGCGGCCAGCGCGAGCTGATCATCGGCGACCGCCAGACCGGCAAGACCGCCGTCGCGATCGACACCTTCATCAACCAGAAGCCGATCAACCAGGGCGACGACGAGTCGAAGAAACTGTATTGCATCTATGTGGCGATCGGCCAGAAGCGCTCGACCGTGGCGCAGATCGTCAAGACCCTGGAGGACGCCGGCGCGCTGGAATATTCCATCATCGTGGCGGCCACCGCGTCGGAGCCCGCGCCGCTGCAGTTCCTGGCGCCCTATACCGGCTGCACCATGGGCGAGTTCTTCCGCGACAACGGCATGCATGCGGTAATCGTCTACGACGATCTGTCCAAGCAGGCCGTCGCGTACCGCCAGATGTCACTGTTGCTGCGCCGGCCGCCGGGCCGCGAAGCCTATCCGGGCGATGTGTTCTATCTCCATTCGCGCCTGCTGGAGCGGGCTGCGAAAATGAACGACACCCATGGCGCCGGGTCGCTGACCGCCCTGCCGATCATCGAGACCCAGGCCGGCGACGTTTCCGCCTATATCCCGACCAACGTGATTTCGATCACCGACGGCCAGATCTTCCTGGAAACCGAACTGTTCTACTCGGGCATCCGCCCGGCGATCAATGTCGGCCTGTCGGTCAGCCGGGTCGGGTCGGCCGCCCAGGTCAAGGCGATGAAGCAGGTGGCCGGGAGCATCAAGCTGGAGCTTGCCCAGTATCGTGAGATGGCGGCCTTCGCGCAGTTCGCCTCGGACCTCGACGCCGCGACGCGGCGGTTGCTGAACCGCGGCGCGCGCCTGACCGAGGTCCTGAAGCAGGATCAGTACAGCCCGCTGCCGGTCGAGGAGCAGGTGATCTCGATCTTCGCCGGGGTACGCGGTTACCTCGACCCGATCGCAGTGTCCGACGTCACCCGCTTCGAACACGGGCTGCTCGACGAAATCCGGGCCAAGGGCCAGGAAATCCTGGCGGCGATCCGGACCGAGCAGGAGATTTCGGAGACGGTCGACGAAAAGCTGACCGCATTCATGGACGGTTACGCCAAGACTTTCGCCTGAGCATCAGGGCGAGAGCCGGAATCGGATAACGAAAGGCGGGATCGGACGACATGCCGAGCCTCAAGGACCTCAAGATCCGGATCAACAGCGTCACGTCGACGCGCAAGATCACGTCGGCGATGAAGATGGTCGCTGCGGCCAAACTGCGCCGCGCGCAGGAACAGGCCGAAGCCGCCCGGCCCTACGCCGAACGCATGGAACTGGTGCTGGGCTCGCTTGCGGCCGCGGCCGAGGGCCGCCCGGGCGCCCCGGCGATGCTGGCCGGGACCGGCAAGGACGATGTCCATCTCTTGATCGTCGCCACCGCCGACCGCGGCCTGTGTGGCGGTTTCAACTCGTCCATCGTGCGCGCCGCGCGGGTGCGGATCCGCAGCCTCGTCGAGGCCGGCAAGACGGTGAACATCCTGTGTGTTGGCAGGAAGGGCCGCGATCAGCTGCGCCGCGAATACGGCGAGCGGATTATCGATACGATGACCGATATTGGTAAGCCGACCCTCACATACGCACACGTGGAATCGGTTTCCGACAAGGTGACCCGGATGTTCGAGTCCGGGGAGTTCGACGTCTGCACAGTGATCTACAACCGATTTAAATCGGCGATGACCCAGATCGTCACCCAGCAGCAGCTGATCCCCTTCGCCGCGCCGAAGGCGAAGACCGGGGAACCGGCTGCGCAGGCGGCGGGCACACACTATGAATACGAGCCGGAGGAATCGGTCATCCTGGATGCCCTGCTGCCCAAGAACGTGTGCGTCCAGTTGTTCCGGGCGCTGCTCGAGAACGCGGCCAGCGAGCAGGGCGCGCGGATGACCGCGATGGACAGCGCGACCCGCAATGCCGGCGACATGATCGACAATCTGACGATCCAGTACAACCGGGCGCGTCAGGCCTCGATCACCAAGGAACTCATCGAGATCATTTCCGGCGCGGAAGCGTTGTAGCCGGACCGGACCGGTGCGCGTGCGACAGTATTGCGAATAGGAGCTTTATAAGATGGCGAAGAACCTTGTCGGCTCAGTCTCCCAGGTCATGGGTGCCGTCGTCGACGTGCATTTCGACGGCGACCTGCCGGCGATCCTGAACGCCCTGGAGCTGGAAAACCACGGCCAGAGGCTGGTCCTGGAAGTGGCGCAGCACCTCGGCGGATCGATGTGCCGCACGGTGGCGATGGACTCGACCGAAGGCCTTGTCCGCGGACAGCCGGTCACCGATACCGGCGGCCCGATCACCGTGCCGGTCGGCCCCGAGACGCTGGGGCGCATCATGAACGTGATCGGCGAGCCGGTCGACGAACGCGGCCCGGTGGAGACCAAGGCCAGGTATCCGATTCACCGGCCGGCGCCCGCATTCGTCAACCAGTCGACCGAAGCCGAGATTCTGGTCACCGGCATCAAGGTCGTCGACCTGCTGGCGCCCTATGCCAAGGGCGGCAAGATCGGCCTGTTCGGCGGCGCCGGCGTCGGCAAGACGGTCATCATCATGGAGTTGATCAACAACATCGCCAAGGCGCATGGCGGCTACTCGGTGTTCGCCGGCGTCGGTGAGCGCACCCGCGAGGGCAACGATCTCTATCACGAGATGATCGAATCGGGCGTTATCGATCTCGAGGGCGACGGCTCCAAGGCCGCCCTGGTCTATGGCCAGATGAACGAGCCGCCCGGTGCGCGCGCCCGCGTCGGCCTGTCCGGCCTGACCCTTGCCGAATACTTCCGCGACGAGGAAGGCCAGGACGTGCTGCTGTTCATCGACAATATCTTCCGTTTCACCCAGGCGGGGTCGGAAGTGTCCGCCCTCTTGGGCCGCATTCCCTCGGCGGTCGGCTATCAGCCGACCCTGGCCACCGACATGGGCACGCTGCAGGAGCGCATCACCTCCACCGACAAGGGCTCGATCACCTCGGTGCAGGCGATCTATGTGCCGGCCGACGACCTGACCGACCCGGCGCCGGCGACCTCGTTCGCGCATCTCGACGCGACCACGGTCCTGTCGCGCCAGATCGCGGAGCTCGGCATCTACCCTGCGGTCGACCCGCTCGACTCCACCTCGCGTATGCTCGACCCGCGGGTCATCGGCGAGGAGCATTACGGAGTCGCGCGCTCGGTGCAGCAGGTTCTGCAGACCTACAAGTCGCTGCAGGATATTATCGCCATCCTGGGGATGGACGAGCTTTCCGAGGACGACAAGCTGGTCGTCGCCCGCGCCCGCAAGATCCAGCGCTTCCTCTCGCAGCCATTCTTCGTGGCCGAGGTGTTCACCGGCTCCCCGGGCGTTCTGGTCAGCCTGGAGGACACCATCAAGGGCTTCAAGGGCATCGTTGCGGGCGATTACGACGACCTGCCGGAGGCGGCGTTCTACATGGTCGGCACCATCGAAGAGGCGGTCGAGAAGGCCAAGCGGATGGCGGCGGAAGCGGCCTGACGGGGAGTCGCGCGGATGTCCGACAAGATCGAATTCGAGCTGGTCGCGCCGGAACGGCTGCTGGTCTCGGAATCCGTCGAGATGGTGGTCGTGCCGGGCTCGGAGGGCGATTTCGGCGTGCTGGCGGGCCACGCGCCGACCGTCTCCGCGATCCGCGCCGGCGTGGTCGCGGTGTACGAGGATGGCGCGGTGACGGCGCGCTTTTTCGTCGCCGGCGGCTTTGCCGAGGTGACGCAGGAGCGCTGCACGGTATTGGCGGACGATGCAGTGCCGATGGGCGAAATCAACCGTGAGGCCGTGGAAAAGACGCTGCCGGACCTGCGGGACGAGGTTGCCGCAGCGCGCGACGAGGCGGAAAGGGATACCGCAGAAAAGGCGCTCGCCGTAGCCGAGGCCAAGGTCGCCGCGGTCACTGCCCCGGTCTACTGAACGACCACTCCCAACAGGCTGTGCCGTGCCCCGCGCCGGCGCGCAGACCGCGCTTCCCGCCCGAAGCGGCGCGATTGTCCCCGAAGCGTATTAATCGGGTGACAGAAAGCGCCCGTTTCGACATTATCGGGCGGCTTCTGCGCCAAGCGCACAATCACAGATGCGCAACGAAGGGAATGGGGGGAACGATGTGGAAGGTCCGGAAAATCGGGTCGTGGATCGGTCTGGCCGGCGTTCTGCTGCTGGCCGCATCGCCGGTCCTCGCCCAGCAGGTTGACACGGTGAACGGGGCCAACACGGCCTGGATCATGACCTCGACGGCGCTGGTCCTGTTCATGACCCTGCCCGGGCTGGCGCTGTTCTACGGCGGGCTGGTGCAGGCCAAGAACGTCCTGTCGGTGCTGATGCACTGCTTCGCGATCGCCTGTCTCATCTCGGTGATGTGGCTGGTCTTCCAGTACAGCTTCGCATTCGGCGACGGCGGATCCGCGAACGCCGTTTACGGCGGCTTCGGTAAGGCGTTCCTGTGGGGTGTCGGCACCGGGACGCTGTCCGGCGACATTCCGGAGACCGTGTTCTTCATGTTCCAGATGACGTTCGCGATCATCACGCCGGCGCTGATCGTCGGTGCCTTCGTCGAACGCATGAAGTTCAGCGAGGTCAAGGGCTACGGCCGCCAGAAAGGTCACAAGGAAATCTACCGTGGTTCCGAGTATACGGTGAATTTCGTGCCCAAGATCAAGATCGAGGTCGCGGTCAACGATGACGTTGCGGAGCGGGCGGTGCAGGGCATCCAGGAGTCCGCCCGGACCGATCAGATCGGTGACGGGAAGATATTTGTGCTCCCCATGCACGAGGCGGTGCGGATCAGGACCGGAGAGACCGGCGCGAACGCGCTGTAGGGCGATACTGCGGCCGGCGCCCTGAGGCCGGTCAATCGCGATTCGCTTAACTCGTAACGCGTATGCGCCGGGCGACTTCTGTATTACCGGCAGCGGTCCGTTACTGGCCCTGCTGTTGCATCATCTGCTGCATGATCGCGTTGATGTCGAGCTTCTGATAGCCGGCCGGGACCTCGAATAGAGATGCATCCTGGCGGGCGACCTTGATGTTGCGCACCTCGAAGGCGTCGCCATTATCCTTGACCTCGCGCACGGGAAAACCCAGTTCCGGGTCGAACCAGCTTGTCGAATCTGCCGGCTGTTCGCCGGGCACGGGGTCCAGTTCGCCGGTGCAGCGCCATTTCTCGGTGGCACGGCCGTTGACGGTTGCCGGGCCGACCATTTTCGCGTTCTCGTATCCGTCGCACGGCTTGCCGTCGAAATCCGCTGCTGTGGAGCCGGTCTGCTCTGCCGGCACCTCCATGTACATTTTCTGATCCAGCATCAGCGTATAAGCCGTTTCCTGGTCCCAATACGCCAGCACCGCCATGTGCTGGTCGTCCTGCCGGGTCTCCATCCGGAATCCCGCCCTGTCCACATACATGTGACCAATTTCCTGATCCGCCGCGCCGTTCTCGCCAAACCATGCGATACCGGAAAAGCCCGGGCCCGAGTATTCGCCGGCGGTGGCCGCGAAATTACCGCCGACTGCGACGATCATGGCCGTCACCGCCGCAAAAACAGTCCGATTCATAGATTCCACTCCTAAACCATTGTGTCAGCACGGCGTGTGACAGAGACGCGCATGCGACAAGGTTAGCCCGCCGAGGCCAGATGAACTGCGGCAAGCATAACCGCAAAAAACCGGCAAGTAACGCGAGTGTGTGCCGGGGCGTTGCGCAAGCGCCCGCAACGATGGTGTGCAGCGTCGTCCCGGCGCTTGTAATGGGCGTTTCAGTTGACGACACGCACGCCGGCCGGCACCTCGAACAGCCGTGGATCCGGCTGGCCGACCTTGATGTTTCGAAGCTCCCAGACGAGCCCGGCGCGGGACTTGCGAATCTCGGCCTTCAGCACGGGATCCCACCAGACGACCTGATCGGGGCCGTCAGCGGCGCCCCCGCACGTCCAGACCTCGGTCTTGCGCCCCGAAACGGTTTCGGCGCCAGTCTTCGTCTTCGTCGCGAAGTCTGGACAGAATTCGCCGCGCGCGGCCGCCAGTTCGTCCTCTTCCATCCGGCTCTTGTAGGCCCTGCGCCGGTCCAGGAAGATCTCGAATTGGACGCCGTCGGACAGCCGCGCGATGTAGAGATCTGGCCCGTCATCGGCCGGACTGAACGGCTCCAGGCGCCCTCCCTTTGACCCCAGATAGATCCGCATCATCGGATGCAGAGGGCCCTGGTAGCCCATGTAGATATCCGCCGTCAGGCCCGGCCCGTCGTAACCGGCCGCGTGCGCCCCACCGGCCATGCCACAGATCGCGACGACGGCGCTCAACCATTTGATATGTCTCATAACGTGAATACTCCGGCAGGTTTCCCCGGGGATCTCTATACTCTGTGCGGCGTCCGCCGTGCGCCTACTGCGGTGCTTCGACGTCGGCGATCCGCGACGAGTTGTTGAGCCGCGCATAGTCCGATGGGACATCGAACAGCGCCGGCGGTTGACGGCCAGCGATGATGTTGCGCAGCTCGATCTTGACCCCGTCATTATTCTCCTTGCGGATAAAATGCTTCAGGCCGATGTCGTACCAGATCGTTTCCTTGATTTCCGGCCGGAACCCCGCGTCGAGCAGGATTTGCTTGGGGTGCTCGCAACGCCAGACCTGGATTGTTCGTCCGGCCAAGGATTCCGTACCCAGTGAGATGGCACTCTTGAATCCGCCGCAGGGTTCATCGCCGAATTGCGCCGACAACGCCTCGCCGACACGTTCGCTGACGCGGACGCTGTTCTTCCGTGACACGGTGATCAGGTATTCGTTGAAGCTGTTGAAGATGATCGCGCTGAGCCGCGCCTTCTTGCCGTTAAGGTCGAAACGCGTCCCGGCGCGATCGAAATGGAACTTGCCCGTAAACCGGCCCTCGCCGAGCGACGGGTCGGTGATAACGACATCGGCGGCAAGGCCAGGCCCGGAATATGTCCCGGCCCCGGCGGGAGCCGGCCACGAAAATGCCAGGGCGGCAAACGGCAGTAGCGCAACGAATTTGAACATTCCTTTGCCTCTTCGCTGTCTGCAGGGAGGGTCCTGCCCTGCGGTCTGTGGCAGCGCAGCGCCCATGAAACATCAGGCAGGGTTAAGTTTGCCCTAACGGCGCGGCGTCCGGTGCGGTTCGTCCGGCGCCCAGAGCCGATCCGGGTGGCCTGGAATCGCCCTTGGCGATCCATCATGCCGGCGAATGTGCCCTATTATTTTGGATGTGTGGCGGATGCACGCGATTGATCGTGAATATCGTCAATCGCGATCCGCTCTACGGTTCAAATAAGGCGCATTTCTGATATTGTGGGCGCCGGACGACGGGAGGAGCCTTTCGACTTGAACAGGAAGAACCGGTTTCAACGCCCGCGCAAACTGGCGCGCATCAGCCTGCGCAGCGCGCTGCCCGCCTGGGCCGTGCTGATCCTGCTTGTTGCTGGTGGCTCGCTTGCCTTCCGGCATGCGTTGCTGGGCGGCCTGCTGGCTGCCGTGCTGGCCGTACTGGTCGCGTGGCGGCCGGCACGCCTGCGCGACGCCCTGCGCCACCGAATCGATTCCCTTGCCGCGGATGAACGGGACCCCGGCCGACCGGAACTCAGCGACGGGCTGAACTGGGCGTTCGAGCGACTGGTGTCGACCTGGCGGGCAAAGCTAGAGCGCCTCGCGGCCGAGTCGTCGGAACGGCCCCATATCATGGACGCAATGCCCGACCCGATCCTGCTCGTCAGGGCGGACCGGACGGTCACCCGCGCCAACCGTGCCGCGCGCGATGTCGCGGGTATCAATATTGCGGGTTACGACATCGCCGTCGGATTGCGCAACCCGGATCTGGTGGACGCGGTCGACCGCGTGCTTGGCGGGGCCTCGGGACAGGCGATCGAGATTACCTTTCCCGTGCCCGTAGAGCGCCGTTTTGCGGTTCGTGTGGAGCCGCTGGGTGCCCATCTGCCCGACGCTGCGGTCGTTGTGTTCCACGATCTGACGGCGCTTGAGCAGACCGAGCGCATGCGTGCCGACTTCGTGGCCAATGTCAGTCACGAGTTGAAGACCCCCCTGACCAGCCTGATCGGCTATATCGAAACGCTGCAGGGTCCGGCGCGTAACGACGCCAAGGCACAGGCGAAGTTCCTTGCGATCATGGACGACCAGGCCAAACGCATGGCCAGGCTCGTCGACGATCTCCTGTCGCTCGCCCGCATCGAGATGGACGAACACAGCAGGCCGACAGGCAGCGTGCCGGTCGAGCCGATACTGAAGGAGACCATCGGCCTCCTCGAGCCGCAGGCGAAAAAGCGCAACCTGTCGGTCGCCCTGACCGTCGAGGCGGATGCCGCGATGGCCATTGGCGACAGGGATCAGCTTGCCGAAGTATTCGAAAACCTGATCGGCAACGCCATCAAGTACGGCTCGGATGGCGGGCAGGTCACGGTCGTCGCGAAGGCCGCCAGACCGGGCGAAATCTCGATCACGGTGGCGGACGACGGTGAGGGCATCGCGCCAGAACATCTGCCGCGACTGACCGAGCGATTCTATCGGGTCGACGCGGCGCGCAGCAGAGAGCGCGGCGGCACCGGCCTTGGCCTTGCGATCGTCAAACACATCGTCAGCCGGCACCGTGGCCGGCTTTCCATCGAAAGCACGCCGGGTGCGGGCAGCAGTTTCACCGTAAATCTTCCCGCCGCCGTCGCACCGGCCGGCGGCCTGCCCGATAACGAGCCTGCGACAACCTGACGGGCAATCTGTCACGAAACTGTCATGCAACTGTTGTATAGGCTTCACGGACGAGACGTAGGGTTCCGTCGCACCGGCCGACGAAGGGAAACCGCATGGCCGGAAGAGAACGCAGACACAGCAGAGCCCGAAAGGAGTTTCGTTATGATCAGGAAGATGCTTGTTTTGGCCTCCGTGATGGCGGCGTTTGCCACCGGCGCGGCCGAGGCACGCGACCAGATCCGTATCGTCGGGTCGTCCACCGTCTTTCCGTTTTCGACCACGGTCGCGGAGCGGTTCGGCAAGTCCACCAGATTCAAGACGCCGGTCGTCGAAGCGACCGGCTCCGGCGGCGGACTGAAGCTGTTCTGCGCAGGCGTCGGCGTCGGACACCCCGACATCGCCAATTCGTCGCGGCGGATCAAGGCCTCCGAAGTCGAGATGTGCGCCGGCAACGGTGTAACCGAAATCATCGAGGTCAAGTTCGGCTATGACGGCATCGTCATCGCCAATTCGAAGAAGGCGGGGGAGTTTGAGCTGACCCTGCGCGACCTGTTCCTGGCCCTGGCCAAGGACGTGCCGGACGGCAACGGCACGCTGATCCCGAACCCCAACAAGACCTGGAAGGACGTGAACCCGATGCTTCCGGACACGAAGATCGAGGTTTTGGGGCCGCCGCCGACTTCCGGAACGAGGGACGCGTTCGTCGAACTGGGGCTCGAGGGCGGCTGCAAAACCTTCGATTTCATCGAGGCGATGAAGGCGACGAACGGGAAGATGTACAAGTCGGTCTGTCATACGATCCGCGAGGACGGGGCTTATGTCGAGGCCGGCGAGAACGACAACCTGATCGTGCAGAAGCTGGAAGCCAATCCCGACGCGCTGGGGGTGTTCGGCTTCTCGTTCCTCGACCAGAATTCGGACAAGGTTCAGGGCAGCAAGATCAACGGTGTGACGCCGGATTTCGACGAGATCGCCGACGGCAATTATCCGGTTTCGCGGCCACTGTATTTCTATGCCAAGAAGGCCCATGTCGGCGTCATCCCCGGTATGGTGGAATTCCTGGCGGAATTCACCAGCGACAAAGCCTGGGGTGAAGACGGCTACCTCGCCGACAAGGGGCTGATCCCGATGCCGGATGAGGAGCGCGAGGAGTGGCGCCAGAAAGCCAGAAGCCTGGCGCCTCTCGCGATGTAGGGTATCCGGGGGCCGGCCTGGTCCGCCCGCCGCAGGACGACGGGAATCGGCCCGGTCGCGATTGCGCGGGACTGTCCTCGTTTGACTTGTTGGCCCAAGGGAGAGCATGCAGACCCTGATCCTGACCATCGTTCTGCTGGCGTTGACCGCGGCCGGATTCCGCCTCGGCCGCGGCCGCGCGCTGGCGCTCGTCGGCGGCAGGCCAAAGGATCTGTCCGCCCTGCCCCGCTATTACGGCGTCTATGTCGCGCTGTGGGTGTTCGTCCCCGCGGCGGTCGTGTTCGCTGTCTGGTTCGCGCTGGAACCGGCGGCGCTGCATTTTCTGGTCATCGGCGGCCTGCCGCCGGAACTGCAGGCCCTGCCGCAGGCGGAACTCGGCCTGCTGTACAGCGACATCCGCAATGCGGTTGCGCTCGGCGTGACGCCCGACGATCCCGCGATCGCGTCGGCAGTAGCGCACTACCGGTCGCTGAGCGCCAGCGCGCCGCTTGGTCTCGGCGCCCTCGCCCTTGCCGCAACGCTTGCCGGGGGCGGAATCGGCCTGAAGCTCGTCAGGCCGCAACTGCGGGCCCGACGGTCAGTCGAATCGGTGGTCCGCATGCTGCTCCTGGCGAGTTCAACCATCGCCGTCTTCACAACGATCGGCATCGTGCTTTCGCTGCTCTTCGAGGCGCTCCGGTTCTTCAGGCTGGTGCCAGTCACCGAGTTCCTGTTCGGGCATGAATGGAGCCCGCAGACGGCGATTCGCGCTGACCAGGTGGGTTCATCCGGCGCTTTCGGCGCGGGGCCGGTGTTTGCGGGGACCGCGCTGATCAGCGTCATCGCCATGACGGTGGCCGCACCGGTCGGTCTGCTGTCTGCCATCTATATGGCCGAATACGCGCCGAAACCGGTGCGCGCCGTTCTGAAACCGCTGCTGGAAATCCTCGCCGGCATTCCCACGGTGGTATACGGGTTCTTCGCCGCGCTGACCGTTGCGCCCTTCGTTCGCAATCTCGGTGGCGGTCTGGGCCTGGACGTCGCCTCGGAGAGCGCCCTTGCCGCCGGCGCGGTAATGGGGATCATGATCATTCCCTTCGTCTCGTCGCTGTCGGACGACGCCATCGCGGCGGTGCCCAACAGCCTGCGCGAGGGGGCATACGGTCTCGGCGCGACCCGCTCGGAGACGATCCGGCAGGTGATCCTGCCGGCAGCGCTTCCCGGAATCGTCGGCGGCCTGCTGCTCGGCGTGTCCCGCGCCATCGGTGAAACCATGATCGTGGTTATGGCGGCCGGCCTGGCCGCTAACCTCACCGCCAATCCTTTCGAAGCCGTAACGACCGTGACGGTGCAGATCGTCACGCTGCTGACCGGCGACCAGGAGTTCGACAGCGCCAAGACACTCGCCGCATTCGCACTTGGCCTGATGCTGTTCCTGGTGACGCTGGTACTCAACGTCATCGCGCTCTACGTGGTCCGGAGGTATCGGGAACATTATGAGTGATACCGCGCCAGCGCGCCCGGCAGCTGCAGAGGCCGTCGCCCGCAGCCTGCGCCGCCGTTACGCGGCGGAACAGCGATTCCGGCTCTACGGCATGGTGGCGGTCGGTCTCGCGCTCGCCATGTTGCTGGTTCTGTTCGCCACCATCGTCGCGAACGGCTGGTCCGCGTTCCGCCAGACCTACATCCAGCTGGAACTGGCGCTCGTAGACGCGGACATCGATCCCGATGGCGCGCGCGACACCACCGTGCTGTCGCGTGCAGACTATGAGGGGCTGGTCAAGGCGACACTGCGCGGCATGTTTCCCGACGTCACCAAGCGCCGGGAAAAGAGGGAGCTCTACGACCTGGTCAGCAGCGGCGCGGCATTCGACCTGCGGGATGCGGTGCTCGCGGATCCGTCGCTGATCGGCACGACGGTCCGGCTCTGGGTGCCGGCTTCGGACGACCTGGACATGTACATGAAGGGCTATATCAGCGCCGATTCGCCGGAGGACGAGCGCCGGATATCCGACCGGCAGATCGCCCGGATCGAGGCGTTGCGCGCACAGGGCCGGATCGAGACCGGCTTCAACGTTGGTTTCTTCGTTTCCGGCGACAGTCGCGAGCCGGAGCTCGCGGGCATCGCGGGGGCGCTGCTCGGCTCGCTATGGACGATGCTGGTGGTGCTGGTCCTGTCCTTCCCGCTCGGTGTCATGGCCGCGATCTATCTCGAGGAATTCGCGCCGCGGAACCGCTGGACCGACATCATCGAGGTCAACATCAACAATCTGGCCGCGGTCCCGTCGATCGTCTTCGGCCTGCTCGGGCTCGCGGTGTTCCTCAACTTCTTTGGCCTGCCCCGTTCGGCGCCGATGGTCGGTGGCATGGTGCTCGCCCTGATGACGCTGCCGACCGTCATCATCGCCGGCCGCGCGGCGCTGCAGGCGGTGCCGCCGTCGATCCGCGAGGCGGCGCTGGGCCTTGGCGCCAGCCGCATGCAAATGGTCGGCGGCCACGTCCTGCCGCTGGCAATGCCGGGCATGCTGACCGGCGCCATCATCGGCATGGCGCGGGCGCTGGGCGAAACCGCGCCGCTCCTGATGATCGGCATGGTCGCCTTCATCGTTGATCTGCCGAAAGGCCCGCTGGATCCGGCCACCGCCTTGCCCGTGCAGATCTTCCTGTGGGCGGACAGCCCGGAGCGCGCCTTCGTCGAACGGACGTCGGCGGCGACCATCGTGCTGCTCATGTTCCTCATTTGCATGAATCTTGGCGCCGTGCTGCTGCGCCGGAAATTCGAGAAACGCTGGTAGGAGACAGCAATTATGGCCATAACGCAGAGCGCGCCATCGTCGATCCACGCCCACCGGACGTCCCGCAGGGCGCAGGCCAAGATGAGCGCCAGGGACGTCAACGTGTTCTATGGCGACAAGCAGGCGCTTTTCGATGTCGCGCTCGATATCCCGGCGCACCACGTAACGGCGCTGATCGGCCCGTCCGGCTGCGGCAAGTCCACCTTCTTGCGGTGCCTGAACCGCATGAACGACGTCGTGGAAATCGCCCGCGTTTCAGGCGATATCACCATCGATGGCGGCGACATTTATGCCCTGGACGTGGTGGAATTGCGCGCCCGGGTCGGCATGGTGTTTCAGAAGCCGAACCCGTTCCCGAAGTCGATCTTCGACAATGTCGCCTACGGCCCGCGTATCCATGGCCTGGCCCAGAACCGCGACGAGCTTGACGAGATGGTGTTCACCAGCCTCGAGAAGGCGGGCCTGCTGGACGAGGTGCGCGATCGGCTCACCGAGCCGGGGACCGGTCTGTCCGGCGGCCAGCAGCAGCGCCTGTGCATCGCCCGGGCGATTGCCGTGAACCCCGAGGTGATCCTGATGGACGAGCCCTGTTCAGCGCTCGATCCGATCGCGACTGCCCGCATCGAGGAGTTGATCGACGAGCTGCGCGAGCATTACACCATCGTCATCGTCACCCATTCGATGCAGCAGGCGGCGCGTGTTTCCCAGCGCACCGCCTTCCTGCACCTGGGGGAACTCGTCGAGGTCGGCGACACCCAGGACATCTTTACCAACCCGCGCGACGAGCGCACGCAGGGATACATCACCGGCCGATTCGGCTGACGGAGGACGCCATGACCGTCGAAAGCAAGCATATTGTCCGCGCCTACGACCAGGAGCTGAAACAGCTCAATGAACTGATTGGCCGCATGGGCGGCCTCGCCGAGGTGCAGATCGACAACGCCATCCGCGCGGTTGTCGAGCGGAACGTTGAACTCGCAAAAGAGGTCGCCGCCAGCGATGCGCGCGTCGACCGGATGGAAGCCGACATCAACAGCCTGGCGCTTCGTATGCTCGCCCTGCGGCAGCCGATGGCGATCGACTTGCGGTATATACTCTCGGCGCTGCGCATTGCTTCGGACCTGGAGCGCATCGCCGACCACGCCGAAAACATGTGCCGTCGGGCCAAGGATATCGCCGAGGATTCGGGCGGGCCGGCGGTCACCGGAATTCAGCGGCTCGGCAAGCTGGTTCTGGCGATGCTGAAAGACGTGCTGGATGCCTCGCTGGCAGGCGACATCGACAAGGCGGTGGAGGTCTGGCTGCGCGACAACGAGGTCGACGAACTGTACGGCAGCCTGTTCCGGGAATACCTCACATACATGATGGAAAATCCCAGGAATATAGGGGCCTGCACGACACTTCTGTTCGTTGCCAAGAACGTCGAGCGGATCGGCGATCACATCACCAATATCGCCGAAACCGTCTATTTCCGGGTCAAGGCGCGGCCGCTGAAGGACTCGCTGCCCGACGGGGTCGACAGTGACGACGCCGAAGAGGACGACAATCGGTGACTCCACGCGTTCTTGTCATCGAGGACGAATCCGCGCTGGCGACACTGCTGACCTACAATCTGGAACAGGCCGGATTTTCGGTGCGCGTTGCGGCGACCGGTGAGGACGCGCTGACGATTCTGGCCGAGGATCCGCCGGATATCGTCCTGATCGACTGGATGCTGCCCCATGTCAGCGGCATCGAGATCTGCCGTCGGATCCGCCGCGGCGGGCAAACGGCGGATCTCCCCGTCATCATGCTGACCGCGCGCAGCGAGGAGGCGGACCGCATTCGCGGCCTCGATACCGGCGCCGACGACTATGTAACCAAGCCTTTCTCTCCGGCGGAACTGGTGGCGCGGATCAACGCGCTGCTGCGCCGCGCCCGCCCGGCGCTGTCGGCCGATGAATTGCGCGCGGGCGACGTCGTCATGGACCTCGCTGCCCATCGCGTGCGGGTCGCCGGGCAGGAGGTCGAACTGGGCCCGACGGAGTTCCGGCTGCTGCGGTATTTTCTGGAGAATCCCGGCCGCGTCTACAGCCGCGACCAGATCCTCGACGCGGTCTGGGGCCGCGACATCCACGTCGCGGATCGCACCGTCGACGTCCATATCGGGCGCCTGCGCAAGGCCCTGCGCACCGCCGCCGGAAGCGACCCCATCCGCACCATCCGCGGCACCGGCTATGCGCTGGAGACCGACGGCGCGTAAACGGCCCGAGAACCGCTGCCGCATCGCAGTCAGGCCTTGGCGACCGCGCGACCGCGCGGCTATAGTCCGCCGCGACGAAACGGAACATCCACCGCAGGGGAATACGCCCGATGGCCGCCACCATTCGTCCGCGCCGCAGCGTGCTGTATGTGCCGGGTTCCAACCCGCGCGCGCTGGAGAAGGCACGGACCCTGTCCGCGGATGCGCTGATCCTCGACCTGGAGGATGCGATTGCGCCGGATGCCAAGCTGGCGGCGCGACAGGGCATTCTCGATGCGCTGGAAGCGGGCGGCTGGGGCCGGCGCGAAATCCTCGTACGGGTCAACGGGCTCGAGTCCGAATGGGGCCGCGACGACGTCGCCGCCATGGCCGGATCCGGCGCCGATGCGATCCTTCTGCCCAAGGTCGAAAGCGTCGAGACGATCCGCGACCTCGAAGCGCTCCTGGCCGGCTGCGAAGCGCCGGCCGGCATGGTGATCTGGTGCATGATCGAAACCCCGCTCGGCGTGCTGCATGCCGAGGAAATCGCCCGGGCATCCCCCCGCCTCGGCGGTTACGTCATGGGCACCTCCGACCTCGCCAAGGACCTGCACTGCCTGCATACGCCGGACCGCCTTCCCGTTCTGACCAGCCTGTCGCTCTGCATCCTGGCGGCGCGGGCGCACGGGCTTGCGATCCTCGACGGTGTCCACCTGGACCTGGACGACGATGAGGGCTTCGCCGCCTCCTGCCGCCAGGGGCTGGAACTGGGTTTCGACGGCAAGACCCTGATCCATCCCAGGACCATCGACACCGCGAACACGGTCTTCGCGCCGTCCGCGGACGAGCTGGACTGGAGCGAACGCATCATCGCAGCGCATTCGGAGGCGGCCAGAGAGGGCCGGGGCGTGGTCGTCGTGGACGGACGGTTGGTTGAGAACCTGCACATCGAAAACGCGCGCCGGATCCTCAGCCTCGCTGCGATGATCACCGAGCTGGAATCCGCGTCGGGGTGATGGCGATGAGCGGCGCCAGCGGTTCCGGCAACTTCTTCGAGGATTTCACGTTCGGCCAGGTCATCGAGCACGCCACCCCGCGCACCGTAACGACGGGCGATGTGGCGCTGTACCAGGCGCTCTACGGCCCCAGATTCGCCCTGCAGTCCTCCGATGAGTTCGCCCGCACCCTGGGCTTCGCGCGCGCGCCGGTCGACGATCTGATCGCCTTCCACATCGTCTTTGGCAAGACGGTGGCCGATATCTCGTTGAATGCTGTCGCCAATCTCGGCTATGCCGACGGCCGCTTTTCGGCCCGCGTCTATCCCGGCGATACACTGTCCGCGCGGTCGGAGGTCATTGGCCTGAAGGAGAACTCGAACCGCAAGGCCGGCGTCGTGTGGGTTCGCACGACCGGGCGGAATCAGCGTGACGAGACCGTGCTCTCCTATGTCCGCTGGGTGATGGTCCGCAAGCGCGACGAGGCCGTGCCGGCGCCCCCGCCGGCGGTCCCGGACCTGCCGACAACGGCGGCAGTGCTGCAGGCACCGGCCGGGGCCGATTTCGCGGGCTGGGATTTCGCGCTGTCCGGTACGCGCCGGTGCTGGGGCGATTACCAGGCCGGCGAACGCATCGACCATGTCGACGGGATCACGATCGAGGAGGCCGAGCATATGATGGCGACACGCCTGTGGCAGAACACCGCGCGGGTTCATTTCGACCAGCATGCTGCCGCAAAGGGACGGTTCGGCCGCCGCCTTGTCTATGGCGGGCACGTCATCAGCCTTGCCCGCGCGCTGAGCTATAACGGCCTGGCCAATGCCTGCCTGATTCTGGCGATCAACGGCGGCAGCCACGCCAACCCGATCTTCGCGGGCGACACCATCTACGCCTGGTCGGAGGTGCTTGAGCGAACCGAATTGGCCGGTCGCCCGGATGCGGGCGCCCTGCGCCTGCGCACGGTTGCCGCCCGGAATCATCCTTGCGCCGGGTTCCCGCTAAGGAGCGGCGACGGCGGCTACGATCCGGCGGTCGTGCTCGACCTGGACTACACGGTACTGCTGCCGCGTTGAGGCTTCATGCCCTCGCAATTAAGGGAGGCGCCGGTTGCCGGCGCCTCCCGAGCCCGGGTCGGGCTCTATGGCGTGAGTCGGGGCTCTTCTTCGGTCGATCCCCCGCGAAGGGCGGACGAAGCATGCTCCGCCGCCGAACCGGACGCCTGCCGGCCGATGGCCGCGGTGTCCCCGAAGTTCCGCCTCCCCCCATCACGACCAACTGCGCGGCAAGCCCGCAACGGGCGGCGCGGCTGGCTAACGGGATGCGGTGCGGCGACGACTTCAGCCTCCTCACGCGCACGTCATGTTCCCTCTAATTTTAGAAAAAGTCGAATCAAAAATCCGGGGATTTGCGTCTATCGCGGGAATTCAGAGGCGCGCCGCGCGGCAGGCCAGAATTATGGCTTGCGGAACCGCTGCGAAGTGCCGCTGCGCCGCCGGATTTCGCTGCGATGCCAGTCGTCGGAAACAATCGCGGATTCAAATGAATACCGCCGGACCTGGAGCGATATGTCGCATTCGCAGACGCAACATGAGACGGTAAATATTCCGGGTGTTTTGTGTGCGGGTGCGAAGATTGACTTGCCGAACGAACAGGCGTAAGTCACTGGCTGTCCGTTGCGGCGCCAGTTACCGAAGAATTCGGAGCCAACGATGAGCGAACGCTCGAGGCCACTATCGCCACACCTCCAGATCTACCGCTTCGAGTGGCCAATGCTGTTGTCGATCACCCACCGGTTCACCGGGGTGGGGCTGGCCGGAGGGGCCATCGTGCTGGTGTGGTGGCTGATCGCCCTGGCGATCGGGCCGGAATATTTCGCATTTGCACAGGCGATCCTGGGAAGCTGGGTCGGACGGCTGCTGCTGCTGGGCTGGACCTGGGCGACTTTCTACCATCTGTGCAACGGCATCCGGCATCTCTGCTGGGACGGCGGATGGGGATTCGAACTGCGCATCGCCCGGGCGACGGGAATTGTCGTGGTCATCATGTCCATCGTGCTGACTCTGGCATCCTGGCTGATCGCGTACGCTGCAAGGGGAGGCTGAGAGGATGTCGGATCGCACGCCGCTGGCCCGCGCACGCGGTCTCGGCGCGGCCCACGGTGGAACCCATCACTGGTGGACCCAGCGTGCGACTGCGGTCGTCCTGGTGCCGCTGACTCTCTGGTTCGCGTTCTCGCTGGCGGCCCTCGGGCCCGCCGACCATGCGACGGCCTCGGCGTGGCTGGCACATCCGGTCAACGCGGTGCTGGTGCTGGTTCTGGTCGCCGCCATGTTTCACCATCTGCATCTTGGTCTGGAAGTGGTCATCGAGGATTACGTGCATTCGCGCTGGGTCAAGTTCGCGACCCTGATCCTGCAGAAATTCGTCACAATCATTTTCGGCTTCGGGGCGGCCTTCGCCGTTCTCAAGATCGCTCTAAGCTGACGGGAGGCGGGGGCCGCAATGCGCAAGGCGTATCCGATCACCGAGCATGTCTACGACGTTATTGTCGTCGGAGCCGGCGGGGCCGGCCTGCGCGCTACCTTCGGGATGGCGCAGAAGGGGCTGAAGACCGCCTGCATCACCAAGGTGTTTCCGACGCGAAGCCATACCGTCGCCGCCCAGGGCGGAATTTCGGCCGCGCTGGGCAATATGGGCGAGGATGACTGGCGCTGGCACATGTACGACACCGTCAAGGGGTCGGACTGGCTGGGCGACCAGGATGCGATCGAGTACATGTGCCGCGAGGCGGTGCCGGCGATCATCGAACTGGAGCATTACGGCGTACCGTTCAGCCGCACCGCCGACGGCCGCATCTACCAGCGCGCCTTCGGCGGCATGACGACACGCTACGGCGAGGGCACTGCCCAGCGCACCTGTGCCGCGGCGGACCGCACCGGGCACGCCATCCTGCATACGCTCTATCAGCAGTCGTTGCGCCACAACGCCGAGTTCTTCGTCGAATATTTCGCGATCGACCTGATCATGGACGACGACGGCGCCTGTTGTGGCGTAATCGCCTGGAACCTGGACGACGGGTCGATCCACCGGTTCCATGGCAAGGTGACGGTGCTGGCGACGGGCGGCTACGGCCGTGCCTATTTCTCATGCACTTCGGCCCACACCTGTACCGGCGACGGCGGCGGGATGGTGCTGCGCGCGGGTCTGCCGCTGCAGGACATGGAGTTCGTGCAGTTCCATCCCACCGGCATTTACGGGGCCGGCTGTCTGATCACCGAGGGCGTCCGCGGCGAGGGCGGCTACGTTACCAATTCCGAGGGCGAGCGGTTCATGGAGCGCTATGCGCCGTCGGCCAAGGACCTGGCCAGCCGCGACGTGGTCAGCCGCTCGATGACCATCGAGATCCGCGAGGGCCGCGGTGTCGGGCCCAACAAGGACCACATCCACCTGCACCTCGAGCATCTCGATCCTGAGGTCATCAACGAACGTCTGCCCGGAATTTCCGAGACGGCACGCATCTTCGCGGGAGTCGACGTGACTCGCGAGCCGATCCCGGTGCTGCCGACCTGCCATTACAACATGGGCGGAATTCCGACCAATTATCACGGTGAAGTGGTGAACCCAAAGAACGGCGATCCGGACGCCGTCGTGCCGGGTCTGATGGCGATCGGCGAAGCGGCCTGTGTCTCGGTGCACGGCGCCAACCGGCTCGGTTCCAACTCGCTTCTCGATCTGGTCGTGTTCGGCCGGGCCGCGGCCAACCGCTGCACCGAAATCATCGATCCGGACGAGGCGCCGCGGCCGCTGCCGAACGCCTCTGAGGACGCGGCGCTCTACCGGTTCGACCAGCTGCGCCATGCCGGCGGCGGCACCGCGACGGCAGCGCTGCGCCTCGACATGCAGCGGGCGATGCAGAGCAATTGCGCGGTGTTCCGGACCGGCGAGGTGCTGGAGGAAGGCGTCGAAATGCTCGACCGGCTGTGGCAGCAGCGGGGCGATATTGGCGTGACCGACCGCTCGATGATCTGGAACTCCGACCTGGTCGAAACGCTGGAGCTCGACAACCTGCTGTTCCAGGCCAAGGTCACCATGGAATCGGCCAGGAACCGTGAAGAATCGCGCGGCGCGCACGCGCGTGAGGATTTCCCCGATCGCGACGATGAGAACTGGCTCAAGCACAGCGTTGCCAGGTGTGGCGAGGACGGGCGGGTCGCCATCGACTACCGGCCGGTCCACATGCACACCCTGACCAACGAGATCCAGCCCTTCCCGCCGAAAGCGCGGGTCTACTGAGAGTTCGGCAGAGGGAGATCAAAGCCTTATGGTGGAATTCACGCTGCCCAGGAACTCGAGGGTTCGTAAGGGCAAGACCTGGCCCGCGCCGGAAGGGGCCACACGCGTCCGGATGTTCCGGATCTACCGCTGGTCTCCCGACGAGGACGAAAACCCGCGTATGGACAGCTTCGAGATCGACCTCGATTCCTGCGGACCGATGGTCCTGGACGCGCTGATCAAGATCAAGAACGAGATCGACCCCACACTGACCTTCCGGCGGTCCTGCCGCGAGGGGGTCTGCGGGTCCTGCTCGATGAACATCGACGGCACCAACACGCTCGCCTGCACCAAGTATATCGACGAAGTGAAAGGCAAGGTTAAGATCTATCCGTTGCCCCATCTGCATGTTGTCAAGGATCTGGTGCCGGACCTGAACGACGCCTACGCGCAGCTGACGTCGATCGAGCCCTGGCTCAAGGCGGACACGCACCCGCCGGATCGCGAACGGCTGCAGTCGCCGACCGACCGCAAGAAGCTGGACGGGCTGTACGAATGCATCCTGTGTTTCTCGTGCACGACGTCGTGTCCGAGCTACTGGTGGAACAGCGACCGCTATCTCGGCCCCGCGGTGCTGCTGCAGGCCTACCGCTGGATCGTTGATTCGCGCGATGAGCGGACCGGTGAGCGGCTCGATCAGCTGGAGGACCCGTTCCGGCTGTACCGCTGCCACACCATCATGAACTGCACAAAGACCTGCCCGAAGGGCCTCAATCCCGGGCAGGCGATCGCCGAAATCAAGAAGCTGATGGTGCTGCGCCAAAGCTGACCGGGCCGCACAATGCGCAAGACACCGGCCACGGTCCTGTGCGGCGTCGATCTTCCGGTCTTTCAGGCCGGCATGGGCGGCGTTGCCGGCCCGCAACTCGCCGCCGCCGTCAGCGAGGCCGGTGGCCTTGGCCATCTCGGCGGTATCCGGCTTGCCGCCGCTGACCTTCGCGACCGCATCCGCGCAACACGCGAACTCACGGACCGTCCCTTTGGCGTCAATCTCGTGCCGCCCGGCGGCGGGCCCGACGGGTTCGAGGCGCAACTCGACGTCGTTGTCGCGGAACGGCCCGCCGTGCTGTCGCTGTTCTGGGGCGAGTTCGCCGGCGTCGTGGCGCGCGCCCGCGCGGCCGGGATCGTGACCATGATCCAGACCGGCTCGGTCGTCGAAGCGGAGCGGGCTGCCGGGGCCGGCGCCGACATCGTCATCGCCCAGGGAATCGAGGCCGGCGGCCATGTCCGCGGCGTAACCGGTCTGATGGACCTGTTGCCCGCGGTGATCCGTGCAGTGGCGCCGATCCCGGTGCTTGCGGCGGGCGGCATCGCGGATGCCGCGGCCGTCGCGGCCGCCCTGCAAATGGGTGCTGCCGGCGCGTGGGTCGGGACACGGTTCGTTGCGAGCGACGAATCGCTGGCCCACGACATCTACAAGCAGCGGCTTGTCGATGCCGGCCCGGACGATACGCGATATGAGAAATACTATTCCTTCGGCTGGGGAATCGGCGCGCCATACCGGATCGTCCCGCCGAAATCCCGGTGGAATCCGCGCGGACTCATCGCCGGCGGTCCGCGGCGTGTCGATTCCGGCGCCTGGGCCAGGGGCATCAAGGCCTATGCCGGCCAGGGGGTCGGATGTATCGAGTCCGTCCTGCCTGCAGGGAAAATTGTCGAGGCCCTTTCCGCACGACTGTGATAGGCAGATGGTGCCGGCCCGACCCGGGCCGGGCGAACCGCAACGCTTCCCCGTGGTGCGACGATGTATGTCCCGAAGCATTTTTCCGTCGAAGACCGAGATTCGCTTGACCGCGTGATTCGCGACAACCCGTTCGGCCTGCTGGTTGGTGCGGTCGACGGCGCGCCCTTCGCAACGCATCTGCCGTTCCTGCTGGACGGCGACCGGCTGCTGGCGCACGTCGCGCGCGGCAACCCGCACTGGAACGCCTTCGACGGCACGACCGGGATGCTCGCGGTTTTTTCCGGGCCGCACGCCTATGTCTCGCCCCGATGGTACGAGCCCGGCCCTGCCGTGCCGACCTGGAACTACATCGCGGTGCATGTGTACGGCGCGCCGCGGATCATCGCAGACGCGGCATCCGTGCGTACCCTGCTGGACAGGCTTGTGGGCGAATACGAGGCCGGTGCCTGGACCGTCGACGGGCAGGATGCGGACTATATCGACCGCATGATGCGCGGCATCGTCGCGTTCGAGATGCCGATCGCGCGCATCGAAGGCAAGTTCAAGCTGAGCCAGAATCGCCCGGCCGAGGACCGCCGGCGCGTTGCCGCCGAACTCGCGGAGTCGGGCCGCGCCGCGGACCGGCAATTGGGGCAGTCGATGGCGGATCGTGAAGGGGCCGAATGACCTTGCGCCGCCGTCCGGCAGCGTTTAGGTTCCGCGCGCATTTCCGAGCAGCGCCGGACGATTCATGAGCGATACCGAACGGGAGCCGGACGATCCCCGCGTCAAGACACGTATCCGCACCACGCGGGTGGCGGCGGCCGTCGTCCTGCTGGGTCTGCTGTTCGTCGCGCCGTTCTGGGGGCGTCACGGCGCAGTCGCGGAAATCCTGCGCTGGACCGGGTACCTCGCGCTGATCGTCGGGGTCATGGGGCGGGTCTGGTGCGCCGCCTATATCGGTGGGCGCAAGAGCCAGATCGTCATCGATGTCGGCCCCTATTCGATGACCCGCAATCCGCTCTATGTCTTCAGTTTCGCCGGGCTCGCGGGCATCGGGCTGGTCTCGGGAATGCTGACGGTTACCGCACTGCTGGCGCTTGCCTTCGCCCTGTATTACCGGGATGTCGTGGCCGGCGAGGAGGTCTTCCTGACCGGCCGGCATCCGGAAGAATTTGGCGATTACATGAGCCGTGTGCCGCGCTGGATTCCGCGGCCCCGCCTCTATCGCGAGGCAAGCGAGCCGATGGGCCTGCCGCGCAACGTCCTGATAACCATTCGGGAAAGCTCGACGTTCTTCCTGGCCCTGCCGCTGTTCGCGCTGGTCGGCTGGCTTCAGGAGTCCGGCATCCTGCCCGTCCTGGTCCGGCTGCCATGACCATGTTCGCACTACCGGAGGCACGAGACCGATGAATTTTCATTCCATGCTGGCCGAGCGCGCCGCTTCCGGCCGCCCGGTGCGGGCCGGGTTGATCGGCGGCGGCAAGTTCGGGTCCATGTTCCTCTCGCAGGCGCGCCGGGTCGACGGGCTGCATGTGCTGGGAATCGCCGACCTGGCGCCGGAACGGGCGCGCGCCAGTCTCGACCGCATCGGCTGGGAGGCAGAGCGGTACGATGCGGGCTCGTTCGCATCCGCGCTGAAGGACGGCAAGACCTTCATCACCGATGATGCGGAGGCGCTCGCCGCGGCGGACGGGCTGGACGTGTTGATCGACGCGACGGGCGATCCGGCCGCGGGCATCCGCCATGTCGGACTCGCCTGCAAATACAAGCGTCACATCGTGATGGTGAACGTCGAGGCCGATGCACTGGCCGGCCCCTTGCTGGCGCAGCAGGCACGCGAAGCCGGCATTGTCTATTCGCTGGCCTATGGCGACCAGCCGGCCCTGATCGCCGAACAGGTCGACTGGGCGCGGACCTGCGGTTTCGACGTCGTCGCCGCCGGCAAGGGCACGAAATACCTACCCGAATACCATGCCTCGACCGACAAGACGGTGTGGGACCATTACGGCATCACCGCCGAGCGCGCGGTGCTGGGCGGCATGAACGCCAAGATGTTCAACTCGTTCCTCGACGGCACCAAGTCCGGCATCGAGATGGCGGCCGTCGCCAACGCCTGCGGCCTCGACTGCCCGGCCGACGGCCTCTCCTTCCCGCCGGTCGGCACGCACCAGCTGGCCGCCACGCTGAAGCCGAAGGCCGATGGCGGCGTTCTGGAGCACCGCGGCATGGTCGAGGTGATCTCCTGCCTCAACCGCGACGGCACACCGGTCGAACGCGACCTGCGCTGGGGCGTCTACGTCACCTTTGCGGCGCGCGACGACTACGCGGCGCGCTGTTTCGCCGAATACGGCCTGGTCACCGACGAGTCCGGCATCTACACGGCGATGTACAAGCCCTGGCACCTGATCGGCCTGGAACTCGCGGTCTCGGTGGCCAGCGCGGCGCTGCGCGGCGAGCCGACCGGCGCCCCGCGGGGCTGGAATGGCGACGTCGTCGCCGTCGCCAAGCGGGATCTCGCCGCCGGCGAGACGCTGGACGGCGAGGGCGGCTCGACGGTCTGGGGCCGGCTGATGCCGGCCGCCGACAGCCTCGCCCTTGGCGGCCTGCCGATCGGCCTGTCGCACAATGTCCGGCTCAGGAACCCGATCGCGACCGGCCGGCCGGTGCGCTGGCAGGATGTCGAAATCGACGCCGCCGACCATGCGGTGCGGGTGCGGCGGGAGATGGAAACGGCTTTCGCGCCGAAGGCCCGGGCCGCGGAATGACCTGCGCCGCCCACGCCATCGCCCGGCGGGACTAGGGACTCCGGGCGGCGCGCATGGCCGATGGCGGTCCCCTCTTCGCGTACCGGTCCATGGTGCACAGCGGTGCGCTGGAGCCGGACCCGATGCAGGAGCTTGCGGCGGAAAAGCTGCAGGCGCTGTGCCGCGCGCTGAAGACCTACGAGCCCGGCGACGGCGTGTTCGCCTGGAAGACGGTGCTGGGCCTGGCGCGCCGCCGCGAGGACCCGCCGCAAGGGCTGTACCTGTATGGCCCGGTGGGGCGCGGCAAGTCGATGCTGATGGATCTGCTGATCGCCGACGCGCCGCTCCAGCGCAAGCGCCGGGTCCATTTCCACCGGTTCATGATCGAGGTGCACGAGGCGCTGCACCGCTGGCGCAAGGCACAGAAGGCATCGGGAGATCGCGAGGATCCGATCGAGCTGGTCGCGGAGGCGATTGCGAAAGAGGTCTGGCTGCTCTGCTTCGACGAGCTGGAGGTGCGCGACATCGCCGATGCGATGATCCTCGGGCGGCTGTTCGAGGCGCTGTTCGAGCGCGGCGTCGTTATGGTGTGCACCACCAACACACCGCCCGACGAGCTGTACAGGGACGGCCTGCAGCGCGAGCTGTTCCTGCCCTTCATCGAGGTCATCAAGCGCAAGCTCGATGTCCTGGAACTCTCCGCGCACAAGGACTACCGGCAGGCGCGGCTGGCCGGCCGCGAGGTCTGGCTGACGCCGTTGGACGGCAAGGCGGTGGCGGCGCTCGATCATATCTTCGATAACCTCGCCGACGGCACCGAAGCGGCGCCCGAGCAACTGACCATCAAGGGCCGCACCGTTGTCGTGCCGCTCGCCGCGCGCGGCGTCGCGCGCTTTCATTTCGACCAGCTCTGCCGCGCCGCGCTGGGGGCCGAGGACTACCTCGCCATCGCCGGGCGCTACCACACGCTGGTGCTGGACGGCGTGCCGGCGATGAACCAGGCGATGCGCAACGAGGCGCGCCGTTTCATCACCCTGATCGATGTGCTGTACGACAACCGGGTGCGCCTCGCGGCCTCGGCCGAGACCGCGCCCGAACACCTCGTCACCGCCGACAGCCACGCCGCCGAATACCGCCGCACCGCCAGCAGATTGGCGGAGATGCGCTCGGCAGCGTGGGTGACCGAAGAGCGGGACCGACAAGACTGAACCGATATCGGACGACGGCGGTTTCCCGCATTTCTCCTTGCCCTTGACCGCCGATTCGCGCTAGGAACCGGCTGTCTTTTCGGCAGTGCAGCATGGTCGCCGGATGCGCCGTCCGGCATGCCGCGCTGCCGCCCGCAACCACACCGCTCGCAGGACAGGGAATCCCATGGCACGCAGCAGGATCGGACTGGTCGGCGCCGGCAACATCGGCGGCACCCTCGCGCTGCTCGCGGGGCTCAAGGAGCTCGGCGACATCGCACTCATCGACATCATGGAAGGCATCCCCGAGGGCAAGGCGCTGGACATCGCCCAGGGCACGCCGGTCGAGGGCTACGACGCCGTGGTGACCGGCGGCAGCGACTACGCTGCGCTGAAAGGCGCCGACGTGATCATCGTCACCGCCGGCATCGCCCGCAAGCCGGGCATGAGCCGCGACGACCTGATCGGCATCAACAACGGGGTGATGAAGCAGGTCGGCGCCGGCATCAAGGCCAACGCCCCGGATGCCTTCGTCATCTGCATCACCAACCCCTTGGACGTGATGGTCGGGGTGCTGCGCGACGCCTGCGGCCTGCCGCACAACAAGGTGGTCGGCATGGCCGGCGTGCTGGACAGTGCCCGCTTCCGCTATTTCCTGGCCGAGGAATTCAATGTTTCGGTCGAGGACGTGACGGCCTTCGTGCTCGGCGGACACGGCGACACCATGGTGCCGCTGATCCGCTATTCCGCGGTTGCCGGCATCCCGGTACCGGACCTCATCAAGATGGGTTGGTCGACACAGGAGAAGATCGACGCCATCGTCAAGCGCACCCGCGGCGGCGGCGGCGAAATCGTCGCGCTGCTGAAGACCGGATCGGCATTCTACGCGCCGGCATCCTCTGCGATCCAGATGGCCGAGGCGTATCTCAAGGACAAGAAGCGTGTCCTGCCCTGCGCCGCCTGGTGTGACGGCCCGTACGGGCTGGACGGGCTCTATGTCGGCGTACCGGCGGTGCTCGGCGCGGGCGGCGTGGAACGCGTCGTCGAGATCGAACTGAACGACGAGGAAAAGGCAGGCTTCGACAATTCGGTGGCGGCTGTGCGAGAGCTGAACGACGTCGTCGCCAAGATGGCGGTCGAAGCCGGCTGACCCGATATCGATCACGAGTCCGGGAGTCCCGGTTGCGGGTGCGCGGGACTTCGGCAACCATACGCAATCAGGCGAGAGTATCCGGATGAACATTCACGAATACCAGGCCAAGGTCCTGCTGGCGAAATACGGTGTCGCCGTGCCCCGCGGCAGCGTCGCCTACACGGTCAAGGAAGCCGAGGAGGCCGCGCAGCAACTCGGCGGGCCGGTCTGGGTGGTCAAGAGCCAGATCCACGCCGGCGGCCGCGGCGCGGGGCGCTTCAAGGGCAACGAGAAAGGCAAGGGCGGCGTTCGTGTCGTCAAGTCGGTCGCAGAGGTCAGTGAGAATTCCGGTGAAATGCTCGGCGCCGTGCTGGTTACCAAGCAGACCGGCGCGCAGGGCAAGGAAGTCAAGCGCCTGTTCATCGAGGAAGGCTGCGACATCGCGCGCGAGCTATACCTCGGGATGCTGGTCGACCGCGCCACCAGCCGGATCACCGTCATGGCCTCGACCGAGGGCGGCATGGATATCGAGGAGGTCGCGGCGAAAACGCCGGAGAAGATCGTCACCGTCACCATCGACCCGGCCACCGGCTTCATGCCCCATCACGGCCGCAACGTCGCGTTCGCGCTGGGACTGGACGGCGGTCAGGTGAAATCCGCAGAAAAACTGCTGACCGGCCTCTACCGGGCGTTCACCGACCTCGATGCGAGCCTCGTCGAAATCAATCCGCTGGTCGTCACCGGCGCCGGCGAGGTAGTCGCCCTCGACGCCAAGATGAATTTCGACGACAACGCCCTGTTCCGCCACTCCGAAGTCGCCGACCTGCGCGACGAGGACGAAGAGGACCCGGCCGAACTCGAGGCCGCCCGGCACGAACTCAACTACATCAAACTGGACGGCAATATCGGCTGCATGGTGAACGGCGCCGGCCTCGCCATGGCGACCATGGACATCATCAAGCTGCATGGCGGCGAGCCGGCGAATTTCCTGGATGTCGGCGGCGGTGCGACGAAGGAACGGGTCACCAAGGCCTTCAAGATCATCCTCTCCGACCCCCACGTCGAAGGGATCCTGGTGAACATCTTCGGCGGCATCATGCGCTGCGACGTGATCGCCGAGGGCGTCGTCGCGGCGGCGCGCGAGGTCAGCCTGCAGGTGCCGCTGGTGGTGCGGCTCGAGGGCACGAACGTCGATCTGGGCAAGAAGATCCTGGCCGAGTCCGGCCTGCCGATCCTGTCGGCGGACGATCTCGGCGACGCGGCTGAAAAGGTCGTGCAAGCGGTGAGGGAGGCAAGCTGATATGGCGGTTCTGGTCGACAGGAACACCAGGGTCATCTGCCAGGGCTTCACCGGCTCGCAGGGCACCTTCCATTCCGAACAGGCGATCGCCTACGGCACGCAGATGGTCGGCGGCGTCACGCCGGGCAAGGGCGGGACAAAACATCTCGACCTGCCGGTCTTCGATACCGTATCGCAGGCGGTGCGCGAGACCGGGGCGAACGCATCGGTGATCTACGTGCCGCCACGGTTCGCGGCGGATGCGATCCTCGAAGCGGTCGATGCGGAAATTCCGCTGGTCGTCTGCATCACCGAGGGCATCCCGGTGCTCGACATGGTACGGGTCAAGCGCGCCCTCGGCGGCTCGGCGACCCGCCTTATCGGGCCGAACTGCCCGGGCATCATAACGCCGGACCAGTGCAAGATCGGCATCATGCCGGGGCATATTCACCGGGCCGGGCGCATTGGCATTGTTTCGCGCTCCGGCACGCTTACATATGAGGCGGTGGCGCAGACCACGGCCGCGGGCCTCGGGCAGTCCACCTGCATCGGTATCGGCGGCGACCCGGTGAACGGGACGAACTTCATCGACTGCCTTTCGCTGTTCCTGGAGGATGACGAGACGGACGGCATCATCATGATCGGCGAAATCGGCGGCACCGCGGAAGAGGAAGCCGCGGCGTTTGTGGCGGCGCATCCGGTGGAGAAGCCGGTGTGCGGTTTCATCGCCGGCGTCACGGCGCCGCCCGGGCGGCGGATGGGCCATGCCGGCGCCATCATCTCCGGCGGCAAGGGCGATGCCGGTAGCAAGATTGCGGCGATGAAGGAAGCAGGTATCCTTATCGCGGACAGCCCGGCTGCGCTTGGCAGCACGATGCTGGACGCGGTGCGTGGCTGACGCGGATCCGCCGGGGCGGAATCGCGTTCGGACCGCGAAACCAAGAGTTCTCTTTCGGCGCCGGGCGGGTGCCAAGAGACGGGGGACAGACCATGTCATCCTATACCGGTTTGAGCTCATTTCTTACCGGGGCCAATGAGACCTATATCGCCGAACTCTACGAGCGCTACCTGCGCGAACCGGGTTCGGTGGATTCGGCCTGGGCGGAACTGTTCCAGGACCTGAAGGACGGACCCGGCGAAATCACCGGTGAGCTGCGCGGCGCGAGCTGGGCGCCCCGCACCGGCCGGGTGATCGGCGCCAACGGGGAGCAACCCGCGCTGTCGGACGCGGCCGCCGGCATCGTCCCGCCGCCGCCGCCGGCATACGCCGCTGCCCCCGCGGCGTCGGCCGAGCAGATCCGCCGTGCGACACTGGATTCGATCCGCGCCCTGATGCTGATCCGCGCCTACCGCGTGCGCGGCCACCTGCATGCGACGCTTGACCCGCTGGGGCTCGAGGAACGGCCGCCCCACGCGGAGCTCGACCCGGCGACGTACGGCTTCAGCGATGCGGATCTCGACCGGCCGATTTTCATCAACTACGTGCTGGGGCTCGAATCGGCGACGCTGCGCGAGATCGTATCGGTCCTTACCGCCACCTATTGCGGCAATATCGGCGTCGAATTCATGCACATCCAGGATCCGGAAGAGAAGGCCTGGATCCAGGAGCGCATCGAGAACATCCGCAACCAGACCCAGTTCACCAAGCGCGGCAAGATCGCGATCCTGGAGCGTTTGACCGAGGCCCAGGAGTTCGAGACCTTCCTTGACAAGCGTTATACCGGAACCAAGCGCTTCGGGCTGGACGGCGGGGAATCGACGGTGCCTTCGCTGGAGCAGATCCTCAAGCGCGGCGGTCAGCTCGGGATCCAGGAAATCGTGCTTGGCATGGCGCATCGCGGCCGGCTGAACGTGCTGGCCAATATCATGCGCAAGCCCTACAGGGCGATTTTCTCGGAATTCCAGGGCGCCTCCAATGCGCCCGAGGATGTCGGCGGCTCCGGCGACGTGAAATACCATCTCGGTACGTCGGCCGACCGCGAGTTCGACGGGCGGCTGGTGCATCTGTCGCTCACCGCCAACCCGAGCCATCTGGAAGCGGTCAACACGGTCGTGCTTGGCAAGGTCCGCGCGAAGCAGCGGCAGTACGGCGATACCGAACACCACAAGGTCATGGGAATCCTGATCCACGGCGACGCCGCCTTTGCCGGCCAGGGCATGGTCGCAGAGACCTTCGACCTGTCGCAGCTCAAGGGTTACAGGACCGGCGGCACGATCCATTTCGTCATCAACAACCAGATCGGATTCACCACCAGCCCGTCATATTCGCGCTCCTCGCCCTATTGCTCGGACGTGGCCAAGATGGTGCAGGCGCCGATCTTCCACGTGAATGGCGACGACCCCGAGGCCTGCGTTCACGTCGCGCGCATCGCCACAGAGTTCCGCCAGCGTTTCAAGAAGGACGTGGTCATCGACCTGTTCTGCTATCGCCGTCACGGCCACAACGAGGCCGACGAGCCCGCCTTCACCCAGCCCCGCATGTACAACAGAATCAAGCAGCACAAGCGGGTGCGCGAGGTCTATGCGCAGCGCCTGCAGGACGAGGGTGTCATCGGCCCGGGCGCGGCTGACGCGATCACCGCCGAGCTGCGCAAGCATCTTGAGGCGGAATTCGAGGTCGCCGCATCGTACAAGCCGAACAAGGCGGACTGGTTCGAGGGGCAGTGGGCCGGTCTGTCGGTCGCCAGCGGCGATGAGCGGCGCGGGGAGACCGCGGTCGGCATCGACCTGCTGCGCGAAGTCGGCCATGCAATCAGCGAGGTGCCCAAGAACGTCGCGGTCCATCCCAAGATTGTCCGCCAGTTGCAGGCCAAGCGGAAGATGATCGAGGATGGCGAAGGGATCGACTGGGCCACAGGCGAGGCGCTGGCCCTGGGCACGCTGCTCTGCGAGGCGACGCCGGTGCGCATGTCGGGGCAGGATTCCGGGCGCGGCACCTTCAGCCAGCGCCATGCGGTGCTCGTCGACCAGAAGACCGAAAACCGTTATATCCCGCTGAACAATATCCGCTTCGGCCAGGCGCCGTTCGAGGTGATCGACAGCCCGCTGTCAGAGGTCGGCGTGCTTGGCTTCGAATATGGCTACACTCTGTCCGAGCCGCATGCGCTGGTGCTGTGGGAGGCCCAGTTCGGCGATTTCGCCAACGGCGCGCAGGTTATCATCGACCAGTTCATAAGCCCGGGCGAACACAAATGGCTGCGCATGAGCGGCCTGGTGTTGCTGTTGCCGCACGGCTACGAGGGCCAGGGACCGGAGCATTCGTCGGCGCGCCTCGAACGCTACCTTCAGCTTTCCGCGGAGGACAACTGGCAGGTCGTCAACTGCACCACGCCGGCGCAGTATTTCCACGTGTTGCGCCGTCAGATGCACCGCAACTTCCGCAAGCCGCTGGTGATCATGACCCCGAAATCGCTGTTGCGCCACAAGCGCTGCGTCTCGCGACTCGAGCATTTCACGACCGGCACCAGTTTCCACCGCGTGATGTACGACAACGAGGTGCTGTGCGAGGATTCCGAGGTGAGGCGCGTGGTGCTGTGTTCGGGCAAGGTCTATTACGACCTGTTCGAGAAGCGTGCGGAGCACGGCACAAAGGATGTCTTCTTCCTGCGCATGGAGCAGCTCTATCCCTTCCCGAGGACGGCGCTGCGGGAACAGCTGGAGCGCTTTCCCAAGGCGGAAGTGGTCTGGTGCCAGGAAGAGCCGAAGAATATGGGCGGCTGGTCTTTCGTCGAACCGCGCATCGAGGAGGTCCTGCTCGAAATCGGCGCCGATTGCCGGCGGCCGATGTATGTCGGCCGCGCGGAAGCCGCGGCGCCGGCGACGGGCCTGTTGCGCCGCCATACGCTAGAGCAGAACGAACTCGTGGACCGGGCGCTCACTGTCGACGTCGCGCCGGCCCGCAAGGCGGTGGAGAGACCGGCGCGCAAGAGCAAAGGGAAGGCCGCATAGGCCCGCGTTTCATCCGCCAACGTCGGAAACCAGCGACAAGAGAGCAAGATGAGCAAACCGATCAATGTGCCTTCCCTGGGCGAATCCGTAACCGAAGCGATCGTTGCGCGCTGGTTCAAGTCCGTTGGCGACGCGGTGGCGCTGGACGAGCCGCTGGTGGAACTGGAGACCGACAAGGTGACGGTCGAAGTCCCCTCGCCCGTGGCTGGCGTGCTGGTCGAGGTCGTGGCGGCCGACGGCGCCGAGGTCGCCGTCGGCGGTCTGCTCGGCAGTATCGATGAAGGCGCCGAAGCCGGTGTGTCTGCCGGAAAGCCGGAGTCCGCTCCCGAGGTCGCGGCGGGTGAAGCTCCGGCCAGCCCGAAACCCGCTCCCGCGGTACCCGCCGGCAACGGGGCGGACGAAATCGCCGCTGCCGTCGCCTCGCTGTCTCCCGCGGTGCGCAAGCTGGTTGAGGAAAACAGCCTAGATCCCGCGCTTATCCCGGCGACCGGCCCGAAAGGCCGGCTGACCAAGGGCGACGTGCTCGCCTTCCTGGAGACCCGAATGGCGCCGGAACCGGCCGCGGCAGCACGTCCCGCAGCGCCGACGCCGGCGGCGAAACCGGCCGCACCGGCCATCGCCCCCGCCCGCGAGGTGCCGGAACGCCCCGAGGACAGCCGCGGCGAAGAGCGGGTGCGCATGTCGCGCCTGCGCCAGGTGATCGCCTCGCGCCTGAAGGAGGCGCAGAACACGGCGGCGATGCTGACCACATTCAACGAGATCGACATGACGGCGCTGATGGCGCTGCGCGCCGCGTACCGCGATTCCTTCGAGAAGAAGCACGGGGTCAAGCTCGGCTTCATGTCGTTCTTCACCAAGGCGGCGATCGGGGCGCTGAAGGAGATTCCGGCGGTCAACGCGGAGATCCACGGCGACGAGATCGTCTACCGGAACTACTACGATATCGGCGTTGCCGTCGGCACGCCGCAAGGGCTTGTGGTGCCCGTGCTGCGCGACGCCGACAGGATGAGCTTCGCGGATATCGAATCGAGCATCGCCGATTTCGGCCGGCGTGCGCGCGACGGCAAGCTCGCGATCCAGGAAATGACCGGCGGCACCTTTACGATATCCAACGGCGGCGTCTACGGCTCGCTGTTGTCGACGCCGATCCTGAATCCGCCGCAATCGGGAATTCTCGGACTGCACAAGATTGAAAAGCGGCCGGTGGTGGTGGACGAGGAGATTGCGGCGCGCAGCATGATGTATGTGGCGTTGAGCTATGACCACCGGCTGGTCGATGGACGCGAAGCGGTGACGTTCCTGGTCCGCCTGAAGGAGATGATCGAGGATCCGCAGCGCTTGCTGATCGACGTGTAGGACGGTGGCCGCCCGGCGCGGTATCGGGCGGAGCGCCCGCCTGCTTGCCCTTGGGCCCCTGTTCTATCTGTGGCGCGCACCCGGCACCGCGATCATGCTGTGCCTGCTGGTGCTGATTCTGACAATTCTGACACAGGTCGGCGGGTTGCTGCTGTGGCTGGGGCTGCCGGTCCTTGACTTGCTGGGTCGGACCATGCCGGGATCCCGCATTCTGCGCCTGCTTGCGGCGGCAGGCGTATTCGTTCCGGCCTACCTTGCCGTCAGCATCGTCATGATACCGCCACTCGCGGCGCAGTTCGGACGCGTGCCGCTGCCCTGCGGGCCCAGGAATGAAACTGCCTACGGAGCACTCACCGTTGTAACCTGCCTGTTGAACAGGCACTACGCAACCGCCGCCGCGCGCGATGTGCTGGCCGCCACGGCGAAGCGGTGGGCGGCTGATTTTCCCGACGGGCGGCTCAGCTTTCTCGATTCCGGGTTTCCGTTCTTTGCGTGGTTTCCCATGCTGCCCCATCTGTCGCATGGCGACGGGCGCAAGGTCGATGTGGCGCTGTTGTTTCTCGATCCCGCGACCGGTGGCCCGGCTTCCGGACGCGCGCCTTCGCCGATCGGTTACTGGGGATACGTAAAGCCGGAGGTCGGCGCGACGCTGCCCTGCGGCGGGCGGTCGACGTGGCTGCGCTGGGATTTCGACTGGCTGCAGCCGCTGTTGCCCGAATTGCGACTGGACGAGGCGGCTGTGGCTGCGCTGCTGCAGGACCTGGCGGCATCTCCCCGGGTGGTACGCATCTTTGTGGAACCCCATATTAGCGCCCGGCTTGGCGTTAAGAATCGCAAGATCCGGTTTCAGGGCTGCGCCGCGGCCCGGCATGACGATCATATCCACGTCGAATTCCGTTAGTATGGGGTCGCTTGCTGCCGGCCATCCGCGACCCCAACGCGGTGCGCCGGGCAAAAGCCGATGCCGCCGCCGGCGCGGTTCGGAGCCGGCAGGAATGGCCAGCGCCGCGCGTCCGGCTCAACCCCCCACAATGTTGCGAATCTGACGTTCGCCCAGAGGCATCGTCGCGCCCGACCTGAATGCGCGCCACAGAAACGCGTGAGGCGTTCCGGCGTAGTGTTCCGGCATGGTCGCATGATTACGATCGATCAGCCACGCGCTGGCGCCATAGCGGGCCGCTAGGGCTGCAATTTCCCCGGACCGGGCACAGGGGCTCCGGCCCGCGTAGAACCGGCTCGACAGTGCCCGGAGCGCTGCATCGCGTTCGCGCATCGCCTCGGCGCGGCGCCACGGCAAGCCGCCGCGGCCATATCGCAACCCCATGATCTCCTCAAGGGAGGTCGTCTCGTGTTCGAAGAAGGTATTGAGAACCTCGCCGAGCCATTGCGCCAGAAAGGGATCGAGCGGTTCGCGCGATTCGCACAACCTGGCGATTTCGCGCAACCGAACCACTGGCGAACCCGATCGGCAGATCGTTTCCTGGGTAGCCATTGCGTTCATGGACTTCTCCTTTCCGCGGCGCCGCTCCCGGAGCGCTCCCCTGCCGCCTCCGTTATTTCGCAGGGTGGCACGCCCTCAACTCCCAGCAACTTCCCGCTTTAATATGTGAACATTCACTCATTATTACAAACATTAAATCAACATTCTAGAACACGGTACGCAGCGTCCGTCATGATTTCGGCAAGACTTGAAACGTTCTGGCTGATACGGCGCCCGATCAGCCGGGTATCGATCGGCTGCAGGATCACGCCCATCACCATGGACGTTGCGACATCGAGATCCGTGCGCGGGATCTCGCCGCGGCCCATGCCTTCGCGCACCACCGAACGGATCACCAGATACGGATTGGGCATGCGCGGCGTTAATCGCAGCATGTGCTGATGCCGGGCCAGGAACAGGTAATTGAACATCACCGCATCGCGATCGAAAACCGAGCAAAAATAGCGAATAATGGCGGCCAGTTTGTTGCGGATGCCGTCCTGGCTCTGCTGAATGTCCCTCAGCGTCCGTCCGATCGCCGTGAAGTTGTCGACGAACAGCCGCCAGGCCAGTTCCTCCTTGCTGGTGTAGTGCCGATACAGCGTCCCCTCTGCGATATTCGCCTCGGCGGCAATATCCCGGACGGTCGTCTCCTTGATGCCCTTTTCGACAAACAATCGCATCGCCGTCTGGTCGATTCGCAGTCGCGTTTTCGATCCGTCACGCATGAAAGTATTGTGAGCGATCACTCACTTTGCTGTCAAGGGCAAATTTCCGGGAATGCCGGATTGCGCCGCGCTCCGACGGAGCCCGGTGTGGCCACATAATAATGTTATATTTCAGTTAGTTGGCGACAGGACGGAGCGGCGCTAGGTCTTCATGATATGGCACAGGACGTGCGTCACGACGGTGTCGTCATCGCCCAGCGGTGCTGCCACCGCGCGATAGCGAACGTCGCCGTTATCGCTGGGAAATACGTCGGTGTCCTCCACCGGTCCGCCGGTCTGCTGCGCGGCCCGCCCGATCGACAGCATCCACTCCATGACCAGATGATTGAAGTCGATGTCGTTGCCGTCAAGGCTCAAGCCGCCGCCGCGCATGACCCCCGACATCACGGGTTCGAAACGCCAGGGCGTGCCCCTCTCGCCGACAACCATTATCAGGCAGTTCTTCCATTTGACACCGACCAGCTTGGTATCGATATCCGCCCTGGTCGGCCATCGGCGCCCCTTGCGGAGCCGCGACCAGTATTCCGAGATGTTCCGGGGTTCGGAAAGTTCGGGCCGGCCGGCGCCGGTCGACGCCATGGCCGGCTTGGCGGAGCCGCGGGCATCGCGCCGGATCGGGATGCCGGCCAGCGAGCCCATGCCCTTATGGTCGAGATCCTCTTCTTCCAGCGCGCGCTCGCCGTCCGCGACCAGCGGATCGTTCTCGGTGTCGCCGGCCGGTGCGCCAAGCCCGTATTCGGGTTTGGCGGGCGCGCGGCCAAACAGGGATTTGGGTCGAATCATGGCGACGTCCGCGGCCGCGTCAGTTCACGCTGTCCTCGTCGTCGGCGTCGTCGGCGTCGTCGGCGTCGCTCGCGCTTGTCGTCGAATTGCCCGACGCAGACCCCCCCAAATAGCGGTCCAGCGCCGCAATCACGATGTCCTGGGCCGACCAGCGGGTACGGGCCGATGCCATCTTGACCCGCAGGTAGCGGTCGGGGTCCAGCCTGACCGAGAGCCGCACGCGTCCCATTTTGTCCATAACCTGCGGGATGCTCAGGCCCTCTTCGCTTGCGCCAAGTGGCAGTGGCGCCGCGTCACCCGCCTCGGGCTCAACGCTGTGCGGCGACGAATCGGATACCAGCCGCCCGTCCTGCAGTTGCGGGTCCTGTGTCGAGGGCGCCGCCGGCTGCGGCGGCGCGCTGGCGATGACACGCGGGTCGTTGTAGGCCCGCTGGGGCTGCGTCTTGTCATCCGAATCCGCCGGGGTTGCGCTCGGCGCGGCACTTGGCGCCGAATACGCTGCGGGATACGCAGCTCCCTTGCGTGCGAGCAGGGAACCGGTAAGCGATGCTGCTGCTTTCATGTTCATGCCGGTTATCCCCCTACTCCGCGTGAACCGAAGCCCCGCTTCACGGTCTGGGCGTTACCCAGCGAGAACTTCATCGTGCTGACGGTCTTGGTCAGGCGTTCATGCAGGTAGTCCCACAGTTGTATGATTTCCTCGGCCGAATTGCTTGCGCCGTCGACTTCCATGACGGTGCGGCCGTCGATCATGCTGGCCGCGAAATCGGTGCGGTGGTGAATGGTCACCGGCGCGAGGGTTCCGTGCTGCGACAGTGCGATCGCCGCTTCCGCGGTAATCCTTGCCCGCGGTGTTGCCGCGTTGATCACGAACACCAGCTTCTTTCCGAGGCGCTCGACCAGTTCCACCGTGGCGCCGGCGGCGCGCAGGTCGTGCGGACTGGGGCGGCAAGGAATGACCACCAGATCGGCGATCTCGATGACCTGCTCGATTGTCGTGGTGATTGCCGGCGGCGTATCGACCACGCAGATCTTGATGCCAAGATCGCGCAGACGCGCGATGTCCTCGCCGATGCGCGAAACGAAGGTATGGGCGAACGCCGGAAACTCCTCCTTGCGCTCGTTCCACCAGTCCGCGAGGCTGCCCTGCGGATCGGTGTCAACGATGGCAACGGGGCCGGCGCCCGAAATCTCCGCCTGCACCGCTATATGGCCGGCCATCGTGGTCTTGCCGGACCCGCCCTTCTGTGATGCACATGCGATAACCTGCATCGATTTTTACTCCTGGTCGCAAACCCGGTTGCAGGCTTGCCTGAACGTTGGATCCGAACAAGTTCGGAGTATGGTTGCTCCGGTCCCGTTCCCTTGCCGCAGGCGCCGTGACGCTTCGGTATATCTAATGACAGTAATAATGAAACGTTAATTCACGGTTAATGGCAGAAACAACATGGATTAATTACATTAATACCCGCATATTGCGACGATTTATCTAAAATTGTCGCTATATTGCCAATATAAGCGAAGTAATAAACCTGCATACTGGAGAGTCTGCGGATTCCCGGGTTCGACGGTCCCAGAAGACCGAAGCGTCGCGTGGCGCCATGACGACTGGTCGCATCGGGCGCCGTTCGCTCGCGGATGCGCAATCGCGTGCTGCTATGATCAGCGGACCGCGCGGAACGGCCCCGCCCGCCCGGAGGTTCCCGCCCCGTCCAGAACGTCCGAAAGGTAGGCCCATAATTCGACGATTTCCTTCGCCGGGCCGCTGTCCGGCGCCACCTCCATAACGGTCAGCCCGCCGAACATGCTGTCGGCGAATTCGGGATCGTTGTGGATGTGAACCGGGGACACAGCTCCGGCCTCGGACAGCACAGCTGCGGCGTCCGCCGTCAGCTTGTCGCCGGGCGTCGCGCCATTCAGCACGAACACCTTGGACTTGCCGAGATTGTCGACCATCTCGATGGTCTTGGCCGCCGCGCGCAGGTCGTGCGGGCTGGGCCTGCACGGAATGACCACCAGATCGGCGACCGCGATGACCTGCTCGACCGCCCGACTGACGGCTGACTGCGAATCGATCAGGCACAGCGCGAATCCCAGGTCGCGCAGCCGGGCGATGTCGTCAGCGATCTGCTCGATGAAGGTATGGGCAAAAGCAGGCCGTTCCGGCTGCCGCCCGTTCCACCATTCCGCCAGTGCGCCCTGCTGATCGGTATCCAGCAGCACGACCGGCCCCGCGCCCGCGAGTTCCGCCTGGACGCCGACATGCCCAACCAGCGTGGTCTTGCCTGCGGCGCCTTTCTGGCACGCGAATGTGACAACGCGCATCGCTGTTCAGCTCCGAAGATCAAAGCACTGGCAATTTCATTGCCGAATGGCCGGCGCGTCCGGACAACGACCGGGAATCGCGCCGCGATCCCGGACGCCGGCGTGTGAATTTTAATGGGCGAGGGCGTTAAAATAGGCATAACGCCCGGCAAGAAAGCGCGATATTTTTCGTCTTTTGGCGCAAATCCGGCCGAATTCGGCAGTCAGTTGGTATTCGCCTGCTTGCCGGCGGCGGACTCTCAACCGGACGCGCGGATCGAATCGTAGGCCGCGAACGCCGCCGCAACGACGATATCGTTGACGGTTGCCCCCATGGGCACGATCTGGGCCGGTTTCGACAGGCCCAGAAGCATCGGCCCGATCACCGAGCCGCCGCCCAGTTCCTGCATGAGCTTGGCGCTGATATTGGCGCTGTGCAGCGCGGGCATCACGAGAACGTTGGCCGGGCCCGAGAGCCTGCAGAACGGGTACAGGCGTCGCATCAGCGCAAAATTAAGGGCCGTATCGGCTGCCATCTCACCATCGTACTCGAAGTCGACATCACGCGAGTCGAGGATCTTCACGGCATGGCGGATGCGGTCGGCCTGCGCCCGCATCGGATTCCCGAAATTCGAGAACGACAGCAGCGCCACCCGCGGCTCAAGCCCCATCTGCCGCGCCTTGGCGGCGCTCTGCACCGCAATGTCGGCGAGCGTTTCAGCATCGGGCACCACATGCACGTTGGTGTCGGCGATGAACACCGTGCGGTCGCGGGCAACAACGATCTGCAGCCCGAACACCTGCCGGTCGGGCTTGGGATCGATGACCCGCGTGATGTCCTCGAATGAAACCGTAAAGCTGCGCGTCGCGCCGGTCACCATCGCATCGGCATCGCCGTTGGCGACCATACAGGCCGCGAACACGTTGCGGTCCTGGTTGACCAGCCGCTGGCAGTCGCGCGGCAGATAGCCCTGCCGCTGCAGCCGGCCGTACAGGAAGTCGGTATACTTCTTGTTATCGGTGCTGAGCCGTGCGTTGTGGATTTCCAGCTGGCCCTTGTCCTCGAGCCCGATGGCCTCCATGGTCTCGTAGATGCGCTTCTCGCGGCCGATCAGAACCGGTGTGCCGTAGCCGGCCGACTGGAACGCAAGTGCGGCACGGATGTTCTGTTCCTCTTCGCCTTCCGTGAAGACCACGCGGCGGGGGTTGTCGCGCACCAGCTCGAACGTCGCCTGCAAACGGGACGCTGTCGGATCGAGCCGCCCGGAGAGCTCCTGCCGGTAGGCTTCGAGGTCGGCCCGCGGGTGGTTTGCAACACCGCTATCCATCGCGGCCTTGGCGACTGCCAGGGGCACCGACACGATCAGCCGCGGATCGAACGGCACCGGCACGATGTAGTCGGACCCGTATCGCAGGCGCCGGCCGCCATAGGCCTTGTCGACCTCGTCCGGAATGTCCTCGCGCGCGAGGTCGGCCAGCGCGTAGGCCGCGGCAATCTTCATTTCCTCGTTGATGGTCGAGGCGCGAACATCCAGGGCGCCGCGGAATATGTATGGAAACCCCAGCACATTATTGATCTGGTTGGGATAGTCGGAGCGCCCGGTGGCAATGATTGCATCATCGCGCACGGCGCGCACATCCTCGGGGGTGATTTCCGGATCCGGGTTGGCCATGGCGAAAATGATGGGTTTTTTGGCCATCGACTTGGCCATATCCTGCGTGACCGCGTCCTTGACCGACAGCCCGAGAAAGATGTCGGCGCCCTTCATCGCATCGGCGAGCGTGCGTGCTTCGGTCTTTGCCGCGTGCGCCGATTTCCATTGGTTCATGCCTTCCTTGCGGCCCTGGTAGATCACGCCTTTCGAATCGCAGAGGATGGCGTTGTCGTGCGGCAGGCCCATGGCCTTGAGCAGCTCGACGCAGGCGATCGAGGCCGCGCCCGCGCCGTTGACCACAAGCCGGCAGTCCTTGAGCTTGCGGCCGGTCAGTTTCAGCGCATTGATCAGCCCCGCGGTGGTGATGATCGCGGTGCCGTGCTGGTCGTCGTGGAAGACCGGGATCTCCATCAGTTCGCGCAGCCGCTGTTCGATGACGAAGCACTCCGGCGCCTTGATGTCTTCCAGATTGATCCCGCCGATCCCCTTGCCGAGGTACCGCACGCAGTTGACGAACTCGTCCACGTCCTGGGTGTCGACCTCGAGATCGATGCCGTCGATGTCGGCAAAGCGCTTGAACAGGACCGCCTTGCCCTCCATCACGGGTTTCGCCGCGGCGGCGCCGATATTGCCGAGGCCCAGCACCGCCGTGCCGTTCGAGATGATCGCGACGACGTTGCCGCGGTTGGTGTATTCGTAGGACTTCGTCTGATCCTCTGCGATGCGCAGGCAAGGCACCGCGACGCCGGGAGAATAGGCCAGAGTCAGGTCCCGTTGGGTGGTCAGGGGTTTTGTTGCCGCGATCTCCATCTTGCCGGGTCGCCCCTCGGAATGAAATCTGAGAGCTTCCTCGTCCGTAAAGCGCGTTTCGTCCATAATGTGTTCTTCTTCCTCGGCCGCTTGCTGTGTGGTTTCGACCAGACTAATCCCCGATTCTTTCCGATGCTAGTGTGGCGATCACCAAGCGAAACCCGGATACCGACTTAAAGGGCTTTTCCGGGACCGCCCGCGGCGTGCTATTTTCGCCGGACCATGAGCAAACCCGCCGCCAAATCCGCCATCACGCCGATGATGGCCCAGTATCTGGAGATCAAGCAGGCCCATCCGGGATGCCTGCTGTTCTACCGGATGGGCGATTTCTACGAGTTGTTCTTCGATGACGCGGTGACCGCGTCGGCGGCGCTGGATATCACGCTTACCAAACGCGGCCAACACGCCGGCGAGGATATCCCGATGTGCGGCGTGCCGGTGCATTCCGCCGACGGTTACCTGCAGCGGCTGATCCGGCACGGATACAAGGTCGCGGTCTGCGAGCAGATGGAGGATCCGGCGGCGGCGAAGAGGCGCGGCGGCCGTGCCGTGGTCGAAAGAGCGGTGGTGCGGGTCGTCACCTCCGGCACGATCACCGAGGATTCACTTCTCGATGCCCGGGCGCACAATTATCTTGCGGCACTGTCGCAGGCGGGCGGCGCCCTGGGACTCGCCTGGATGGACGTGTCCACCGGCGAATTCCTCCTCCAGCCGGTTGCCGAACAGGGGCTCGGCGCGGTGCTGGCGCGCATCGCGCCCGGCGAGCTGATCCTTCCGGAAAAGCTTCTGGAATTGCCGGCGTTGTTCGAGGTTTTGGGCGACTGGAAGGATACGCTGTCGCCGCTGCCGGGCAGCCGCTTCGATTCCGACAACGCCCGGCGCCGGCTGGAAGACCTGTATGGGGTTGCTGCGCTCGACGGATTCGGCACTTTTGGGCGCGCCGAGCTGGCGGCGGCGGGGGCGCTGGTCGATTACGTCGAGCTGACCCAGGTCGGCAAGCTGCCGCGGCTCGACCCGCCGCGGCGCCTGGCCGTCGATTCGGTGATGGAAATCGATGCCGCGACCCGCCGCAATCTCGAGCTCTGCCGGACCTTGGCCGGCGAGCGCCGGGGCAGCCTGCTCTCAATTGTGGACCGCAGCGTCACCGGCGCCGGCGCGCGGCTCCTGGCTGCCCGGATGGCGGCCCCGCTGACCGATCCCGCAGCGATCGACCGGCGGCTCGATATGATCCAGTTCTTCCTCGACGAGGCGGCGCTGCGCGAGTCGCTGCGCCAGACCCTGCGCGGCTGCCCGGACGGGGAACGCGCG
>Ga0224512_10000372_pt1 | contig 48256 bp, 41 predicted proteins | sample SF_May12_sed_USG_4_FD_169103 | JGI IMG/M metagenome (GOLD analysis project Ga0224512, IMG submission 169103) | Sediment microbial communities from San Francisco Bay, California, United States - SF_May12_sed_USGS_13 | ecosystem: Environmental > Aquatic > Marine > Sediment | place: USA... | reverse complement strand
GGTGCGATACTGCGCGCCCCGAGCGAGTTCGAGCTGGATGCCTACAGCGCGCAGGATGCCTATGCCGAGGTCCTCGTGCAAAATGGCCTCTGGGACGAATACGTGGCCCGCGTGACCGGGGTGTCGCGAGCCGTAGCGAGCGATCAGTCGGGCACCGAAACGGCCACCAGCGCGACTGACACCAGCAGTACGACTGACACCAGCGATGAAGGCACGGGTGAACTAAGCCTGTTGCTGCCCTCCGAAGGCGGTAGCGAGTCTGCTGGAACCGGCGAGACCGGCGGCGAGGTTGACGAACTGCGCACCAAGCTTGCGCTGGCCGAGGAAGAGCTGGAGGCGTCGCGAATCGAGAACCTGGAACTCGAGTCACGCATCGCCGAACTGCAGGCCCGACTGTCGAAGGTTGAAGAGCTGCAGAAGATGGTCGAGATCGAGGATGACAGTCTCGCTCAGATGCAGGCGCAGCAGGCGGAAGCAGAGGCAACCGAGGGAATCGAGGAGATGCAGGAGCCCGATGTCGCTACCGAGACGGTGTCGGAAGCGATCCAGGCCGATGAAGAGGCCCTGCTCGAAGAATTGCTTGCAGAAGAAGCAGCTGCCCAGGCCGAGGAGCAGGCCGTTATCGCCGAACCATCCAGCGATGAAATGGTTAGCGATGAGCCGGTAACCGAAGAGGCCGTCAGCAGCGAAGACGTCATGACGGATGACAGAATGTCCGATGACTTGGTTGCCGGGGAAGTGACGACCGAACCGGCGCAGGCCGATGAAGTCGCTCCGCCTCCGGCACCCGTTATCATGACCGAGCCGGTCGCTCACGAACCCTCTATCTTCGACGGAATATTACCACCCGATATCATTGAAATGATTCCGTCGATGCCCGCGATGGGAGGATTGTTTTCGGATCCGATCATCCTGGCTGCGATTGGCGGCGTGGTCATATTGTTGATCATCCTGGTATGGTTTAAACGTAGACAGGCTTCGTCCGATGACGAGTCGGGGATAACCGTTAGCGGTGACGACGATTTGTTTGCCGACGAAGAGGAAGAGTTGACCCCGATTCACCTGGCCGACGCCGCCCAGCCCGATGAGACCGATATCAAGATTCCGACCCAGGAGGATCTCGCCGAGCCGCTGGAGGAGGTCGCCGAACCGATGGACGATATGGCCGCCACGGCGATAATCTCGGCCACCGACATGCCGGAGCCCGAGGCGCCCGCGCCGGCCGCCGCGTCCTCGGAGCAGGACGACGTTCTGAACGAGGTCGACGTTTATCTGGCCTACGGCCTGTACGACAATGCCGAGGAACTTTTAAACAGCAACCTGGCTGAGCATCCGGAACGCGCGGATTATCGTTCCAAGTTACTCGATACTTATTTTGCGACTAAAAACGTAGACGCATTCGTCGGTGAAGCGGAGAAGCTGAAGTCGATGGGTGATGCCGGCAGCCGTTACTGGGACAGGGTGCAGGTCATGGGCTACGAACTGGTTCCCGACAACCCGTTGTTCTCCGCAGCCAAGGATATCGGTATTAGCGCTGCCGATCTCGAAATCACCAAGCCTCAGGAGGCCGATTTCGATCTCGGTGCATCGGAAGACGACGATACCAACTTCTCGACTACCGATTTCAATCTGGGCGAAGAGGATACCGGCAGCGATTTCAGCGACACCTCGAACCTGGGCGAGGCAGGCTCGATCGCAGCAACCCAGCAGATCCCGCAACTTGACGAATTGCCGGATATCGGGGACGAGGACGATACCGATTTACGCGCCAAGGCGGGTAGCAGGGAAGATACCAGGCTCGAGCTGCCCGAAGAAATCGGCGAAGAACTCGAATTCTCGATCGACGAGCCGGCTTCCGGTGACGCCGATCTAGAGCTGCCAGATGACCTCGATCTGGGGACCGATGAACCGACCGCTGTCGCCAATGCCGCCGCGGGCACCGACCTCGATGATCTCTCGATGGAATTCGATGCTGGTGACAGCGAAGCAGATGCAGCGGAAGACATTTCCGAAATCGATTTTGGGGCGGAATTCGAATCCGCGCTGGAAGACGGGGGCGAGCTGGACATCGACGACTCCGAAATGATTTCCTTCGAAGCCGATATGGACGAGGACGCGCTTGAACTGGGGGTGCCCGCCGATCAGGTCCAGGAAAAGACGGCCATCATCACCCCCAATTACGAGGCAACCGAAGTCGTACCGAAGATGGATGGGGGCGACTCCGGGGATGAATCGGAAATCGATCTCGGCATGGAAGATACGGCTATGCTGGATAGCGACGACACGTCGCTGGAAACCGGGGAGTTAAACCTGGATACGCGGGAGCTGAGATTGCCCACCGATGATCTGGATGACGATGAAGATATTTCGATAATCGATTTTGGTGGAGAAGATTTTGTCGAACCCACCGATGTCATCGAATCCATAGACGACGATGATTCCCTGGCGATGGATGATGACGACGGCGACGACGTCAAAACGGGTACGTTTGCACCGGGTGACTTCGAAGAGCCCACCGCGAAAACGGCGGCCGTCGGAGACATCGACGATATCGGCGACCTGATGTTGCCGGATGATGTCGATGAAGTATCGACCAAGCTCGACCTGGCGCGCGCGTTTATCGATATGGGCGACACCGAGGGCGCTCGCGGCAGTCTGGAGGAAGTCATGTCGGAAGGTAACGCGGAACAAAAAGCGGAAGCGAAGGCGCTGCTGGCCCAGATCTGATCGGCAAAGCGCGTCGGTTTTACGGCCTCTGAAAGCATCGAGCCTGCGGTGAAAGCCGCAGGCTTATTTTTTTGCGTCGCTGCCTGGCGAAATTCGCCTTCCGGCCACGGATTTTGCTACACTCGCGGCCGTCGCGCCGCGCTCGGATTTAGATTCGTAAAGTACCGCTTGAATAAGTTTGTCACGAATCCGGCTCAGCGCCACGAAGCGTAATAAAATATGCCCCGTTTAGTTCAGCCTGGATATACGATGTGAGATACGCGCTCGGTATAGAGTATGGGGGAGCCGCGTATTGTGGCTGGCAAAGGCAGCCCCATTGCGAGTCGATCCAGCAAAATCTCGAGTCCGCGCTCGGATTTGTTGCAAATCACCCGGTCGACCTGGTTTGCGCCGGGCGCACCGATGCCGGTGTACACGCCATCGAACAGGTGGCACATTTCGATTCTGACGCCGAGCGCAGCGAACGCGCCTGGGTGCTGGGTGCAAATTGCCGCTTGCCGCGAGATATCAGGTTGCTCTGGGTTGCACCCGTAGCGAAAGATTTCCATGCCCGGTTCAGCGCAACGGCGCGCAGCTATCGCTATATAATCATGAATACGGACGTGCCGAGCGCGGTGTTCCACGATCGCGTCAGCTGGGAGTTCCGCCCGCTCGATCACGAGGCAATGCACGAAAGCGCCCAGATTTTGCTCGGGGAGCACGATTTCAGCAGCTTTCGAGCGGTCGGTTGCCAGGCCAAATCATCGAGCAGGTATGTCCATGAGATTTCGGTTTCGCGGCGGGGCAGGTTGATTTTTCTGGACGTCAGGGCAAATGCCTTCCTCTATCACATGGTGCGTAACATCGCCGGTAGCCTGATCGCGGTGGGCCGGGGAGACCATGACGGCAACTGGTTTCGCGAGGTATTCGAGGCGCGGGACCGTAACCGGGCCGAGGTAACCGCGTCCGCGGCTGGGCTATACTTCCTGAAACCCTCGTACCGGGAATATAAGCTGCCCACGCGCGCCCGAAAACCCGTATTATTCTGACATGCAACGGCGAACTCGAGTCAAGATATGCGGAATAACGCGACCCCAGGACGCTACCCATGCGGCCGCGATGGGCGCTGATTCGATTGGCCTGGTGTTCCACCCGCCAAGTCCGCGCTATATTGGGATCGAGCAGGCGATATCGATCCGTCGGGAATTGCCACCCTTCGTAACCTTGACCGCATTGTTTCTCGACGAGACCGCGGGCTGGGTCGCTGAGGTGGTAGATCGATTGCGGCCCGATTGCCTGCAGTTTCACGGCAGCGAGGCTCCGGAATTCTGTGAATCCTGGTCCATGCCATACCTAAAGACAATCCCGATGGGCAGCATCGAAGATCCGGTGCATTTTGCGAGCAGGTACCATGCTGCACAGGGGTTCCTGCTCGACAGCAACGCTGCTGGACGACTGGGCGGTTCAGGTGATACATTTGACTGGTCCAGAATTCCTTCCTCGTTTGATCATCCTTTGCTGCTGGCTGGTGGAATCAACCCGTCAAACGTTGCCGAGGCGATCGTTCGGGTCAGGCCCTGGGGGGTTGATGTAAGTAGCGGCGTGGAAACTTCGAAAGGAGTGAAAAGCCACGACTTGATCGATCAATTGTTTGCAGAGGTAAAACGTGGCGACGAGAATGATTCACGAAATGAGCACGATGATTGAAGTTGCTGGGCGGGGAATTCGGTGAACTGGTTCGAGATGTTGTTGCCGTCAAAAATCAGGACCTCGGGCGGTAACGACAAGAAGAATGTCCCCGAGGGTCTGTGGGCGAAATGCGACGCCTGCGACGCCATCATTTATCGTGCCGAACTGGAACGCAATCAGGAAGTCTGTACCAAGTGCGATTACCATATGCGAATCGGTGCGCGCCGGCGGCTGGAACTTTTTTTCGATGAAGAGGGTAGCAGCGAAATTGCGGCCGACCTGAAGGCGGACGATGTCCTCAGGTTCAGGGACGACAAGAAATACCGCGACCGCCTGAGCCATGCACAGAAACAAACCGGGGAAAAGGATGCCCTGCTGGCGATGCAGGGAAAGGTGATGGGCGTGGAAATGGTTGCGACCGCATTCGAGTTCCAGTTCATGGGTGGCTCCATGGGCTCCGTGGTGGGTGAAAAATTCGTACGTGCGGTTAACACCTGCGTCGACCAGGGATTACCGCTGGTCTGTTTCACGGCGAGTGGCGGGGCGCGCATGCAGGAGGCCCTTTTTTCGTTGCTGCAGATGGCCAAGACCAGCGCGGCCCTGACGCGGCTGTCACGGCGGGGCCTGCCTTATATCTGCGTGCTCACCGACCCGACCATGGGCGGTGTATCGGCCAGTTTCGCGATGCTTGGCGATATTCATATCGCCGAACCGGGAGCACTGATCGGATTCGCGGGTCCGCGGGTAATCGAGCAAACCGTGCGCGAAACGTTACCCGAGGGATTCCAGCGTAGCGAATTTCTGCTGGAACACGGGGCGATCGACATGATTGTCGATCGGCGCGAGTTACGCGGCAAGATCAGCTCGCTGTGCACGATGATGATGGGGCAAGTTGGTCCTTAACGGTAATTCCGCTCTATTTGCAAACAACTTCAATGCGTTTTGACACGGTCGAGCGGTGGCTGCAGTGGCAGATGGGTTTACATGGTAAAGCCATCGACCTGGGGCTGGACAGGGTGCTCGAGGTCGGAAGCCGCCTCGGGATCGATGCGATCGCGGACAAGGTAATTACCGTGGCGGGCACCAACGGCAAGGGATCGACCGTCGCGGCTTATGAAAACTGGCTGCATCGGGCCGGTTTCGATGTTGCGAGCTACACCTCGCCACACCTGCTGAACTACAACGAACGCATCAAGCATAATCTGCTGCCGGTATCCGATGCGCTGCTGTGCGACGCCTTCGCGGCCGTCGAACAGGCGCGGCAGGCGACCACGCTCACCTATTTCGAGTACGGCACCCTGGCGGCGCTCTTCCTGTTCCAGCAATGGCACCCGGAATTTGTCATTCTCGAAGTCGGCCTCGGTGGTCGCCTCGATGCGGTTAATATTATCGACGCCGACCTGGTGCACCTGACGCCGATATCCCTGGACCACCAGGCCTGGCTTGGCGACGATCGGGAAAAAATCGGGTATGAGAAGGCCGGGGTATTGCGCGATGGTATTGCGGTAGTGCTGAACGATCCGGATCCTCCGCAATCGATACTGGCAGAGATCGATCGGCGTCATTGCGATTGCCTGCGGCTCGGGCGTGACTACCAGATAAGCGAGGTTGGGGATAACCTGGTCTGGAAAGGTCAGGGATTCGAACTGCAACTGGACAATGTGCTTCCCGGTGCCTACCAGTGTCTCAATCTTGCAGGCGTCGTCGCCGGCCTGTCGAGGTTGCTGCCGCTGTCCCGCTACCAGCCCGCGCAGGTACGCGAATTTTTCCATGGCACTCAGCTGGCGGGTCGGTTTCAGGCTCTTGCAAGCCCGCTTCCCTGCCGGCTCTACGTGGATGTTGGTCACAACCCCGGTGCCGCCCGCGTGCTCGCGACCAGCCTGGAGAGGATCGATCGGCCACAGGGCAGGATCATCGTGCTGCTCGGTATGCTCGAAGACAAGCAGCCCGAATTATTCGTGGAGGCATTGAAACCGATCGTAGACCTGTGGTGGCTGGTAACGCTCGACCGTGAGCGTGGCCTCAGCGCGGGCAGGCTGGAGCAGAGAACAGCGGAAGTCATCGAGCCCGATGCGTTGTTCGAGGATATGCCCGCTGCGCTGGATCATGCGCTGTCATCTTTGGGTAATCAGGATATAATGCTGGTAACCGGCTCTTTCATAACTGTCGAATTACTGTTGCGTGCTTTAGCCGATTCGGGCGAACTAAACGAGTATGGATCAAAACATTAAGAATCGCCTGGTGGGGATCATCGTAATATTCGCACTGGCGGTTATTTTCCTGCCCATGATTCTGGACGGTTCCGGGGTGCGTAAAGAAAAGCTCGAGGTCATTGTTCCGCCTCAGCCGCTGGTTGCCGCAAATCCCGAATTTGAGCAAAGAATTATCGATCTTCAGGCAAAGGTCGATTCCCTGCCGGATCTCGAGGCGCGCCATATCGACGAAAATTCCGCTGACAGCACAATCGATCCTGCTGCCGGTTCCGGCGGCGACAAGGGCTCCGGCGCTACCGCTCAATCGCAGTCCGAAACCGAACCATCAACGACCAGCGCCGATCCGGCCCCCATCGCCAGGACCGGTGGCGACAGCTGGGTCTTGCAGGTAGGCAGTTTTCAGGACCGCAACAAGGCCCTGGCGCAGCGCGACCAGCTGCGCAAGTCAAATATCGCCGCGGTTTTTATCGAGCAATTCGAAATCGACAATAAATCCAGTTATCGGGTGCGCCTGGGGCCTTTTTTAAATCGTGACCAGACCAGGGTTGCGCAGAACAAGATAAAAGCCAAGCACAACATCGATGGCATAATCATGAAGTATGAAAGATAATTGGCGAAACCGGGGCCCGATGGGCGCGGCGGATTCTGGCAGCTTGCCGGGGGCGGATATCTCGACGCGCCGGCCACAAGAGGGCGAAAATGAGCTGGTTTGACCTGGTAATCCTTGCGGTAATCGCGCTGTCTGCCTTGATCAGCCTGATTCGCGGTTTCGTCAAGGAGTCGATATCGCTGGTAACCTGGATAGTCGCTGGTGTACTCGCGTTTCGGTACTTTTCGCCGATGTCCGACCTTCTCGAGCCTTACGTGAGCGCGCCGACCATCAGGAATATCGCCGGTTTCGCGATATTGTTCGTCAGCACCCTGATAATCGGCGCTATCGTCAACTGGATCATGAGCCAGCTGGTTTCGAAGACCGGTCTCAGCGGCACCGACAAGGCGCTCGGTGTTGTCTTTGGCGGCGCGCGCGGTGTCCTGATAGTTACCATGATCGTGTTGCTGGCTAGTCTTACGCCGATGCCGGAAGCGGACTGGTGGCGGGAATCCGCGATGGTCGGTTTTTTTCAGCAGCTCGCCGAGTGGGTCAAGGGAATCATACCGGCGGACGCGGTGGATAAATTCAGTTTCTGATCAGGCTTCGATGGCCTAGGTAGCAAGGTATGTGTGGGATAGTCGGAATAGTCAGTCACGAGCCGGTGGCTCAGACGATATACGATGCATTGCTGGTGCTGCAGCACCGTGGGCAGGATTCGGCCGGCATCGTGGTATGCGACCGGAACAAGCTCAGCCTGCGCAAGGATAACGGCCAGGTCAGCGACGTTTTTCACACTCGCCACATGCGCAACCTGATCGGTAACATGGGGATAGGCCACGTGCGTTACCCGACCGCCGGCTGTTCGTCATCGGCCGAGGCGCAACCCTTTTACGTCAATTCGCCCTACGGCATATCGCTGGCGCACAATGGCAACCTGACCAATGTCGAACAACTCAAATCCGAGCTGTACAGGTCCGATTTACGCCACATCAATACCGAATCCGATTCCGAGGTATTGCTCAATGTGTTTGCTCATGAATTGCACAATTGCGGCAGTCTGGCACTCACGGCGGACGAGATTTTTACCGCGATAACCGAAACCCACAAGCGTATCGAGGGCGCATACGCGGTCGTCATGATGCTAACTGGAAAGGGTATTATCGGTTTTCGCGATCCGCATGGAATTCGCCCCGTGGTATATGGCAAGCGCGAAACCGCCGCGGGCTGCGATTACATGATCGCCTCGGAAAGCGTCGCCCTGCAGACGTCGGGATTCGAACTGGTAGGCGATCTGTTGCCCGGCGAGGCGGTTTACATCGACAGCTCGGGGACTGTCCATCGCCGACAGTGTTCCGCGTCGGCCAAGCTCAGGCCCTGTATTTTCGAATATGTGTACCTGGCGCGTCCCGACTCGATAATCGATGACATCTATGTTTACAAGGCGAGGTTGCGGATGGGCGTCAAGCTGGCGCGCAAGATCCTCAGGCAGATGCCGCAACACGATATCGATGTGGTCATCCCGATTCCCGATACCAGCCGGCCGGCGGCGATGGAGCTCGCGTTCCACCTCGGTGTCAAGTTTCGCGAGGGATTTATCAAGAATCGCTACATCGGTCGGACTTTTATTATGCCCGGACAGACGATGCGCAAGAAGTCCGTGCGCCGTAAATTGAATCCAATCGATATCGAATTCAAGGGTAAAACCGTTTTACTGGTCGACGATTCGATTGTTCGCGGAACCACCTCCCAGCAGATTATCCAGATGGCGCGAGAATCGGGTGCGAAAAAAGTCTATATGGCTTCGGCAGCACCGCCGGTTCGCTTCCCCAACGTCTATGGCATCGACATGCCGGCCGCGCATGAACTGATTGCGCACAATCGCAGCGAGCAGGAAGTCGCAGACTATATAGGCGCTGACTGGCTGATTTACCAGGATCTCGAAGATTTGATCGATGCCGTGCAGAAGGGCAATCGTAGGATCAAGAAGTTTGATTGTTCCTGTTTCGATGGCAAGTACGTCACCAATACCGTAGACGATGAATATCTCGACAAGATCAGTAATCTGCGCAACGATTCGGCCAAGGAGAGTACCGATGAGGCGATCACCGTTATCGGCATGGAATTGCATAACAACGCGTGATGCGCTGGCGGGAGATACACCGGCAGGTTGCATCGAGGCTGGACGGAAATCCCGCGCTGGCGGACCAGCGTCCGTTTATTTACGTCGACTGCGCGCGGCAGCAACTGCACTGGATCGATACCGAAGAGAATAATTGCCGCAGTTACCCGATATCGACCGCGAAAAAAGGCATCGGCAATCGCGTCGATTCCTACCAGACGCCTCACGGGATACATAGAATTCGCAAGAAAATAGGCGGCGGTCAACCTCGCGGGATGGTTTTCGAAGCGCGCGAACCCACCGGTAAAGTTGCGCGCAACCTGGATAACCGCGAACGTGACGAAATAACCTCGCGTATTCTCTGGCTGGATGGCATGGAAACGGGTGTTAACCGCGACGGGGACTGCGACACCTATTCGCGCTATATATATATCCACGGCACGTCGGACGAGCGACGCATCGGTGAGCCGGTGTCGGCGGGCTGCATACGCATGAAAAATGACGATGTCATCGAGCTGTTCGACGAAGTCCTGGTCAACGATCTCGTGCTCATAGAATAAATGACCTCGGCCGGGCCGAATTAATCCCTGAAAAAAGTAGTCGAAAATCTGCTCTGTCCCAGTCGCTGGATTCTGGCACCAATATACATCGGAATGTCGCTGGACCTGGTGCTGCTGGCGTCCAAGGTTCCCGGAGCTTGCGCGTTACCTCTCGCAGGTGCCAGGCGCCACCGAAGCGGAGCTGACAGCCGTCTTGTTATCGCCGATCGACCTGGCCCCCGATCGGGGGCTCGCTGGTGACGGTAATGTTCAGCGGCCCTGTAGATGAATAGGCATGGCCTGGCTTGACAACCCCTGATGGTCGCCTTATTGTTCGTGCTGGCGCTGATTTGTTACTCGGCTTGCAGGCGCCAGGGAACCGGGAAACGGTTCTGCATATAAATTTGCTAAAGAGGGCGGTCCAGAAATCCTTCCGTACACCCCTCCCGAGTTTTTCGATTTTGGAGAAACTCCGTGACAAACGACCATTTGGGTTTTGACACGCTCGCTATCAGAAGCGGGCACCATCGTAGCTCCGAACTAGAGCACAGCGAACCAATTTTTGCGACCTCGAGTTTCGTCTTCGAAAACGCGGCCCAGGCCGCGGCACGCTTCGCCGGCGACGAACCGGGCAATATTTACTCTCGATTTACCAATCCAACCACGCGCGCCTTCGAGCAGCGCCTGGCCGCGATGGAGGGCGGTGAAGCCTGCGTTGCAACCGCGTCGGGGATGGCCGCGATCATGAGCCTTTGTGTCGCGCTGCTGAAATCAGGGGATCATATCGTCAGCTCGCGCTCTATTTTCGGCACCACCACGACGCTGTTCGAAAAATACCTGCCCAGGTTCGGTATCGACGCCAGTTTTGTCGACATGAACGACCTGCAGGCCTGGGAACAGGCTATCCGCGAAAACACGCGCCTGTTGTTCCTCGAAACACCGTCAAACCCGCTGACCGAGATCGCCGACATCAGGGCATTGGCTGAACTCGCGCACGACAATCGCTGCCTGCTGGTGGTGGATAACTGCTTTTGTACGCCGGCGCTGCAACGACCGCTGGAACTGGGTGCAGACCTGGTCGTGCATTCGGCAACCAAGTACCTAGATGGACAGGGGCGCATAGTCGGTGGCGCTGTGGTAGGGCCCCAGCAACTCGTCGCCGAGGAGGTTTTTGGGGTAATCCGTACCACCGGCCCCACGCTTAGCCCGTTTAACGCCTGGATTGCTCTCAAGGGTCTGGAAACGCTGAGCCTGCGCATGAACATGCATTCGCAGCAGGCGGCGCGGCTGGCCGGCTACCTGTCGGATCACCCCGGGGTTGAACGGGTTTATCATCCCTCACTCGAGTCACACCCGCAGCATCAGCTGGCAAAGACCCAGCAGCAGGGTTCCGGTGGCGTGGTTTCATTCGTCGTTGCCGGAGGGCGAGAAAAGGCCTGGCGTGTGATCGATGCGACGCAAATGCTTTCGATTACCGCCAATCTTGGCGATGTCAAAACCACCATCACCCATCCCGCGACGACAACGCACGGCCGCGTTAGCGACGAACTGAGGGCGCGGGTGGGCATCACCGAGGGGTTGATTCGTGTTGCCGTTGGCCTCGAGAATATCGAGGATATCATTACCGACTTGTCGCGGGGCCTGGATGCCTGACCTGTATCTGCAGGCCGAGATCGCGATTCTGGAGCCGGATCCGATCAAAAAATGCGAATTTACGCGGCAGCTGAGCAAAGCCTGGGAGAGGGGCGAGCTGACAACACATACCCGCTCCGAGATTCTGCCAATCGATGACCCGGGAAGGCCGCGGCGGCCGACGCTGGTCGATCCGCGTCGGCTGCAGCGGCGCGGTTTTTCCAGCGAGGTCGGCAGAGTTCGATTGCTGCATGCGTTTGCGCATATCGAGTTCAACGCCATCAACATCGCGCTGGATGCGGTTTACCGTTTTCGGCAAATGCCTCGTAGCTTTGCCAGCGACTGGTTGCAGGTTGCCACCGAAGAGGCAAAGCACTTTCAACTGCTCGCAACCGAACTGAAACAGCGCGGAAGTTACTACGGCGAGTTCGAGGCGCACCGCGGCCTCTGGGACATGGTTTGTAAAACCCGGAATAACCTGCTGCATCGAATGGCGCTGGTTCCGCGGGTAATGGAAGCGCGGGGCCTGGACGTTACCCCGGCAATGATTACCCGGTTTGCGCAATTCGATGATGATTCCGCGGTCAGTATTCTGCAGACGATTTACCGGGACGAAGTAGGCCATGTCCGCATTGGCAATTACTGGTATCGCAGGATTTGCAGTGAGCAGGGACTCGATCCCGAAGCCACTTTTCGGCAGCTGATCGATTGCCACATGGACGGCAAGTTGCGTGGTCCCTTTAACTGGGCTGCCCGAATCGAGGCGGGATTCGCGGCGGGGGAACTCGAGGCGCTGGAGCGGCTCGGTTAAACCCTCGAGTCGCTCAAGCTGAATCCCTGTCGGGCATCCCAGCTCAGGTAACTGGGCCCCGGATTCCAGTCTCCGAGCACGTATCTCGTCAACGCCGAATCATAGCGATGCACCGCGGGACGATGAGTGTGACCATGGATAATAGTGTCGACTCGGTTTTGCTGGAAACATTCCCGAACCGCATCGGAGTTCACGTCCATAATGTCGAGAGATTTCTGCGTCATTGCATCGACGCTCTCGCTGCGCAGGCGCGCCGCGATACGCTGTCGTTCGGAAAATGGTTTGCCGAGAAACCCGGATTTCCAGTCGCTGCTGCGCACCATGCTACGAAATTTCTGGTAGTCGTGATCATCGGTGCACAGCGTATCTCCGTGAATCAGAAGTACCCGATGCCGTGCCAGCTCCAGTACCTGTGGCTCCTCGAGCAGGTTGACACCTGTTCTTGCCGCGAAGCCCTCTCCGAGCAGGAAATCGCGGTTGCCCGCCAGAAAGAATACCGGTATGTCACGCGCCAGGTGCTGCAGCGAATCGACGACGGGCTGAAGTCCGTCGACCGGATCGTCGTCACCAAGCCAGACCTCGAACAGGTCGCCCAGTATGTACAGCCGGCTGGCCTTGGCCGCGCGCTCGTTTAAAAAGCGCATGACGGCCGCCGAGATTTCGGGCCGGTCAGAATCCAGGTGGCAGTCGGAGATGAACAGGTATTCTTCGGTCATGCGGGCATGCCGGGATTACTGTCGACTGGCTCCAGTAATCGTTATGGTTTCGACAGGAACGTTTTGATGCCCGCCCTTGTTCCCGGTGGGCACCTTTGCAATCGCGTCAACGACGTCCATGCCTTCGACGACCTTGCCGAACACCGCGTATCCCCAGCCCTGCATGGATTTGCTGGTGAAATTGAGAAAGTCATTGTCGGCGTGATTGATGAAAAATTGCGAGGTCGCGGAATGCGGATCGCTGGTGCGCGCCATCGCCAGGGTTCCGCGATCATTCTTGAGACCATTGCTGGCCTCGTTTTCGATCGGGGGGCGTTTGCTGGGCTTGTCTCTCATGTCGGCGGTAATGCCGCCACCCTGAATCATGAAATTGGGAATGACGCGGTGAAAAGTCGTATCGACAAAATAGCCATCGTCGACATAGGCGAGAAAATTCTCGCTGGTATTGGGGGCATTTTGCATATCCAGTTCGATCGTGATGCTGCCCATTGTCGTTTCGATCAGTACCGTCGGGTTGGCTGCAGTTGTTTCGGTCATTGGTTTGTCACCTTTAAAATACGGATAAAGTACCAGGGATAGAATGGCTGCGACCACGACCGCGGCCGGAAGTAGTATTTGTTTCATCAGCATTCCAGTAATTTACAAGCGGCGGATTCTACTGATTTGTAGACGTTTATGGAAGCCGACGGCGAATTAACGGTTTCGCTTGCAGAGCGCATCTTTTAAACTCTACCGCCTGTTCGAGTAACCCTCTAGCGCTACCGATGCTGAGCATATACAACAGCCTGACAAACCAGAAAGAAGAATTTGTGCCCATAGTGCCGGGACAGGTTCGAATGTACGTATGCGGCATGACAGTTTACGATTATTGCCATATCGGGCATGCGCGAGTGCTCGTCGTGTTCGACGTCGTCTACCGGTTTTTGAAGTATCTTGGATACGATGTCACCTATGTCAGAAATATCACCGATATCGACGACAAGATTATAAATCGCGCCGTCGAGAACAACGAGGCATTCGATCAGCTCACCATGCGATTTATCGAGGCCATGCATGAAGACGCGGACGCCCTGGGAGTGCAGCGACCCGACATCGAGCCCCGCGCAACCGACACCATCGATGAGATGCTGGCTATGATCGAAAAACTTCAGCTGCAGGGCTATGCTTACCAGGCCGCCAATGGCGATGTGTATTTTTCGGTCTCGAAGTTTGCGGATTACGGCAAGTTGTCTGGTAAAAGACCGGAAGAGTTGCGTGCCGGGGAGCGGGTCGAAATCGATACCGGAAAACAGGATCCGCTAGACTTCGTGCTGTGGAAATCGGCCAAGGTGGGGGAGCCCAGCTGGCCTTCCCGATACGGCGACGGGCGCCCCGGTTGGCACATAGAATGCTCGGCGATGTCGAACAGCCTGCTCGGGAATCATTTCGACATTCACGGTGGCGGACAGGATTTACAGTTTCCCCACCATGAGAACGAGATTGCGCAGAGCGAGGCCTGCAACGGGGAAAAGTTCGTCAATTACTGGATGCACAACGGCTTCGTCAGGGTAAACGAAGAAAAAATGTCGAAGTCGCTCGGCAACTTTTTTATTTTGCGCGATGTGCTGAAAAACTACCGCGCCGAGGAAATCCGTTATTTTATCGTCAGCAGCCACTATCGCAGCCAGCTCAACTACGCCGAGGAACAGCTGGATAACGCGCGTGCGGCGCTACAGCGACTCTATGCAGCGTTGCAGGGCACGGATGAAGTCGATATACCGGAGGGAAGCGAGTACCAGCAGCGCTTCGAACAGGCGCTGTGCGACGATTTCAATACCGCCAGCGCCATCGCGGTGCTGTTCGACCTGGTACGCGAGATCAACCGCTGCAAACGCGAACACAGCGACGAGCGGCACCCGCTGGGCAGCCTGCTGCGTCACCTGGGTGGGGTTATCGGTTTATTGCAGGCCGAACCCGACGAATACCTGAAGTCCCGGGTCGGGCAGGGCGAGGCAGGGCTTGACAATGACGAGGTCGAAGATCTGGTGCAGCAGCGCCTGGGCGCCCGTGCGGCGAAGGACTGGGCCGCAGCCGACCGTATACGTGACCAGCTGAGCGCTGCCGGTATCGTAATCGAAGATGGCCCGAATGGAACTCGCTGGCGACGCGCCTAGTCCGGTCGCGGTCGCACGGGGTGGTGTTCTATGCAATTGACGCCACTTTTTGATCGGCGTATGATTCCGCGCCTTGTTCGGCGGCATATTTCGGGGTGTAGCGCAGCCTGGTAGCGCAACTGCTTTGGGAGCAGTGGGTCGGGAGTTCGAATCTCTCCACCCCGACCAATTCGAATGAAAAGCTGTTACCATGGTACTTCGGCGAGCGATTGCGGAAACTGTGGAAGGGAAATCGACCGGATGAAGGTTGCGAAGCGCCCGTAGCTCATTTGGATAGAGCATCGGCCTTCTAAGCCGAGGGTAGCAGGTTCGAATCCTGCCGGGCGTGCCATATTATGGTGGGCGTAGCTCAGTTGGTAGAGTGCAAGATTGTGATTCTTGTTGTCGTGGGTTCGATCCCCATCGTCCACCCCATATACACGGCGCCTGCAGCGCAGGCGCCGTATTATGGTCTTTGAATACTGGTGATTCCAGAGATCGATCCTATAATCGCCAGTGATCGAGCGATCTGCGAAAGTGGCGGAATTGGTAGACGCGCCAGATTTAGGTTCTGGTATCTTAACGATGTGAGAGTTCGAGTCTCTCCTTTCGCACCATTTTCTTGCAGGGTCAGGGGCTGATTTCTTGCAGGATCAGGGGCTGAGGCCGATCTTGATCTGCATTCCATATTACGATCTCCGAGTTGTGGTCGACTTTCCTGGTGTAACAAAAACTGGCTGACAACCAACATCGACGTGGGTATAATCCGCGCCACTTTGGGATATAGTCCACTCCAGGTGTCAAATCAAATCCCCCGAAACCGGCACAGATAGTCGATACCGGTCGTAATGTAACTATTTCTCCCTGCAAATTATCACGAGATTTCAAAATGCAAGTATCAATCGAAACCCTCGAAGGTCTGGAACGCCGAATGACGGTACAGATTCCGTCCGAGCGCGTCGCTCAGGCGGTGGAAAAAAAGCTCAAAGATCTGAGCAAAACGGTCCGTATCGACGGTTTTCGCCCCGGAAAGGTTCCATTAAAAGTGGTGCAGCAGAAGTTCGGCGGACACGTTCGCCAGGAAGTCATCGGTGACGTCATCGAATCCAGCTACCAGGAAGCCCTGATCCAGGAGAAGGTGCGGCCGGCCGGAATGCCGAGCATAGGCTCGGTTAGCAGCGAAGAAAAGGAGGACATGTCCTACACCGCCACTTTCGAGGTTTACCCGGAAATCGAAAAGCTGGACCTTGAATCGATTGCAGTCGAAAAGGCGTTGGTCGAGATAACCGAAAAGGATTTTGACGACATGTTGGCGAAGCTGCGGGAACAGCGCAAAACCTGGAAGGAGACCAAGTCCGCAGCCAGGCAGGGATTCCAGGTCATGGTCGATTTCGAAGGCCGTATCGATGGCGAGATATTCGAAGGGGGTGCCGGCAAGGACATGCCGGTAGAGCTGGGGGCAGGACAGATGCTTGCCGAATTCGAGGCTGGCCTGGAAGGCATCAAGGCAGGCGAGGAGAGAACCGTAGAGGTCAATTTTCCCGAGGATTATCACGGCGCGGACGTTGCCGGGAAAAAAGCGGTGTTTACCCTCAAGGCAACTCGTGTTTCCAAGCCCGAACTGCCAGAGATGGACGAGGAATTCGCCAAGGGTTTCGGCATCAAGGACGGCGATCTCGAAAAAATGCGCGCGGACATACGCGCGAACATGGAAAAAGAAAAGAATGATCGCCTGAAAACGAATCTCAAGAACAAGGTTATGTCCGGCCTGCTCGAGCACAATAGCATAATCGCGCCCAGCGCCCTGGTGGCCGAGGAAATAGGCAACCTGCGCGCCCAGGCGGCCCAGCGCATGGGCCAGGACCCGGCCAAGCTCGATGAATCCAGGTTGCCAAACGAGCTGTTCACCGAGGAAGCCACGCGTAGGGTACAGCTCGGACTGCTCGTCGCGGAGGTGATTCGACAAGAAAAAATAGAGCTGGATCAATCACTTGTAGACTCAAGCATCGAGGAAATGGCGGTCGCTTACGAACAGCCTGACCAGGTTCGGGATTACTATCGGCAGAATCGGCAGGCGCGCACCGGGATCGAAAGCATGGTGCTTGAAGACCAGGTCGTTGCCCATATCTTAGAAAAGGCAAAGGTTACCGAAAAGCAGGTGAGCTTCGAAAATTTAATGAATGGTAACCTGTGATAACATCCAGAGATCCGATACCCAATGAAACCTAAATTCCGCGATGGCGGCATGACGTCAATTTTATCCTCGCACATGGAGCCGCATGCCAACCTGGTACCGATGGTGGTTGAGCAATCTGCGCGCGGCGAGCGAGCCTATGATATTTACTCTCGCCTGCTGAAGGAGCGCGTCATATTTGTCGTTGGTCCGATAGAGGACCACATGGCAAACCTGATCGTGGCTCAGCTATTGTTTCTGGAATCCGAGAATCCTGACAAGGATATCTCGCTATACATCAACAGCCCGGGAGGCTCGGTTACCGCGGGCCTTGCGATTTATGACACCATGCAGTTCATCAAACCCGACGTCAGTACCCTTTGTACCGGCCAGGCGGCGAGCATGGGCGCAATATTGCTGGCCGGCGGCAGCGCCGGCAAGCGTTACGGGCTGCCACACTCGCGCGTCATGATCCACCAACCGCTGGGTGGATTTCAGGGACAGGCGAGCGATTTCGAGATCCATGCCAAGGAAATTCTTGCGGTTCGGGCGCGATTGAACAAGTTGCTCGCGAGTCACACCGGTAAGAAAGAAAGTGTCATCGACCGCGACACGGAGCGCGATAATTTCATGAGTGCCGAGGATTCGGTCGAATACGGGATTATCGATAAAGTTTTGTCTTCCCGTGCCGACCCTGTTGAGAACCGCGACACAGAATAGGCAGTCAATCTCGATTTATCTGTGAATCGCTGATCAAAAAGCGTTTTTTTCAGTTGTGCTAAGCGTTTCGGTCTAATATTATCGAAGCAATTGGGCACTGGAGTTCGGTAGTTTGGTATGAGTGACGAAAGATCCAAGAATAAGGACGAAAAGCTGCTTTACTGCTCGTTCTGCGGCAAAAGCCAGCACGAAGTCAGGAAGCTGATCGCGGGTCCCTCGGTATTCATCTGCGATGAGTGCGTGGATCTCTGTAATGACATTATTCGTGAAGAAATCCACGAAAGCGGGGAAGACGCCGAAAGCAAACTGCCCATTCCCCACGAAATATTCAAGGTTCTCGACGAGTACGTCATCGGGCAGAGCCGCGCCAAGAAAGTCCTGTCGGTGGCGGTTTACAACCACTACAAGCGCCTCGAAGTGGGGCACGTCAAGGACGACATCGAACTTTCCAAGAGCAATATCCTGCTGATCGGACCTACCGGCTCAGGCAAGACCCTGCTGGCCGAGACCCTCGCAAGGTTGCTAAACGTGCCGTTCGCCATAGCCGATGCAACAACCCTGACGGAAGCGGGCTATGTCGGCGAGGACGTCGAAAACATTATTCAAAAACTGTTGCAGAAGTGCGACTATGACGTCGAAAAGGCGCAGACCGGGATCGTCTACATCGACGAAATCGACAAGATTTCGCGCAAATCCGACAACCCATCGATTACCCGCGATGTATCGGGTGAAGGCGTCCAGCAGGCGCTGTTGAAGCTAATCGAAGGCACCGTTGCCTCGGTCCCGCCCCAGGGTGGCAGGAAACATCCGCAACAGGAGTTTTTGCAGGTAGATACGGGCAAGATACTTTTTATTTGCGGCGGCGCCTTCGCCGGACTGGACAAGGTTATTCTGAATCGTTCCGAAAAAGGCGGGATCGGGTTCGGCGCAGACGTCAAGAGCAAGGATAAGAAGGATCTTTTCGGTGAAGTTATTAGCAAGGTCGAACCCGAGGACCTGATCAAATACGGCCTGATCCCCGAATTTGTCGGTCGTCTGCCGGTGGTGGCCACGCTGGAGGAGCTCGACGAAAAGGCGCTGGTGCAGATTCTGACCGAGCCCAAGAACGCGATCACCAAGCAGTACCAGAAGATGTTCGAAATCGAGGGCTGCGAGATCGAGTTCCGCCCCGATTCCTTGACCGCGGTCGCGATAAAGGCCATGGCTCGCAAGACAGGTGCGCGTGGCCTGCGCACCATACTGGAAAATACCCTGCTAGAGATCATGTACGACTTACCCGCGATGGATAACGTCAGCAAGGTCGTTGTTGACGCGGCGGTAATCGAAGGTCATGCCCAGCCCTATGTCATTTACGAGGGCGGTGAAATGCAACGCGTGGCATCTGACGATTAGGCCTCGACCGCTGGTTGAGAGCCGGGTTGAAAATGAACATTCGACACCCATATAAACTCGAAATCCAGGCCTTGAGGCACTTATGTCAGATTATCCAAACAACCTGCTCACCGATTCCGAGGAAAGGCAGTTGATCCCGGTACTGCCGCTGCGTGATGTGGTGGTTTATCCGCACATGGTTATTCCGCTCTTCGTGGGACGCGAAAAATCGATTCTCGCGCTCGAGGCGGCGATGGCGGATAACAAGAAAATCCTGCTGCTGGCGCAAAAAAATGCCGAAGTGGATGATCCGGGACAGGAGGATTTGTACCAGATCGGGACCTTGTCGACGATTCTGCAAATGCTCAAGCTTCCGGATGGCACCATCAAGGTGCTGGTCGAGGGAGGGGACCGGGTTTCGGTCGAAAGCCTGCTCGAGACCAATGAATACTATTCCGCCGCGATCAAGCTGCTCGAAAAATCGAGTCTGGTCGACGACCGTGAAGCAGAAGTGTTATTGCGCTCCGTGCTTAATCTGTTCGACCAGTACGTCAAGCTCAACAAGAAGGTTCCTCCCGAAATCCTGACCTCCTTGTCCGGCATCGATGATCCCAGCAGACTGGCGGATACGATTGCAGCGCACATGTCGCTCAAGCTGGATGAAAAGCAGGGGATCCTCGAGATTCAGGATCCGCGCGAACGCATCGAGCACATCATGAGCAAGATCGAAGGCGAAATCGATCTCATGCAGATCGAGAAGCGCATTCGCGGGCGCGTCAAGCAACAAATGGAAAAGAGCCAGCGCGAGTATTACCTCAACGAACAGATGAAGGCGATCCAGAAGGAATTGGGGGACATGGATGATGCGCCCAACGAGGTCGAGGATCTGCAGAAGAAAATCGAAGAGTCCGGGATGCCCAAAGAGGCCCGCGAAAAGGCAGATTCGGAACTCAACAAGCTTAAAATGATGTCCCCCATGTCCGCCGAGGCGACCGTGGTGCGCAATTATATCGACTGGCTGGTCAGCGTTCCGTGGAAGAAGAAATCGAAAATCAGGCGCGATCTGGCCCAGGCCGAGAAGGTGCTCGAAGAGGATCATTATGGCCTCGAAAAGGTCAAGGAGCGCATACTCGAGTACCTCGCCGTGCAGCAGCGGGTACGTAAACTTAAGGGACCTATACTATGCCTCGTCGGGCCGCCGGGCGTCGGTAAGACTTCCATAGGGCGTTCGATTGCGCGGGCGACGAATCGCAAGTTTTCACGCATGTCACTCGGTGGAGTGCGCGACGAGTCGGAGATTCGCGGCCATCGACGCACCTATATTGGTTCCATGCCGGGCAAAATTATCCAGAATCTTGCCCGCGTCAAAGTCAGAAATCCGCTGTTTCTGCTCGACGAGATCGACAAGATGGCGATGGATTTTCGCGGTGATCCGGCATCGGCCCTGCTGGAAGTTCTCGATCCCGAGCAAAATAATACCTTTGCCGACCATTACCTCGAGGTCGAATTCGATCTATCGGACACGATGTTCGTGGCGACTTCGAACAGTATGAACATTCCCGGGCCCTTGCTCGATCGAATGGAGGTCATACGCATCCCCGGGTATACCGAGGACGAGAAATTGAACATTGCCATCAAGTACCTGATTCCAAAGCAGATAAAGGAAAACGGCTTGAAGGACGACGAGGTCGTATTCAAACAGAGCGCGGTGCGCGAGATTATCCAGCGTTACACACGGGAAGCGGGTGTGCGCAACCTCGAGCGTGAAATATCAAAGATTTGCCGGAAAGCGGTCAAGGCGATGCTGCTCAAACCCGCCACCAAAAAGATGACGATAACTGCCCAAAACATCGAGAAATATCTCGGCGTCAAACGCTTCCGTTTCGGATCTGCCGATGCGAAAGACCAGGTTGGCCAGGTCACCGGGTTGGCCTGGACCGAGGTCGGTGGAGAGTTGCTCACCATCGAATCTGCCGTCGTCGACGGCAAGGGCAAGTTTGTGCAAACCGGTCAACTGGGCGACGTCATGAAAGAGTCGATCCAGGCGGCGATGACGGTCGTGCGTAGCCGGGCCGAAATCCTCGGTGTCAACCCGGAATTCAACGAGAACAAGGATATCCATATCCACGTCCCGGAGGGTGCCACACCGAAAGACGGCCCCAGTGCCGGCGTCGGTATGTGTACCGCGCTCGTTTCAGCGCTAACCGGAATTCCGGTCAGGGCTGCCGTGGCTATGACCGGCGAGATTACCCTGCGCGGCGAGGTTCTGCCTATCGGCGGACTGAAGGAAAAATTGCTTGCTGCGCATCGCGGCGGAATAACCACGGTTTTGATTCCCGAGGAAAACGAAAAAGATCTGGCGGAGATCCCGGATAACATCAAGAACAAGCTCGACATAATTCCGGTGCGCTGGATCGACCAGGTTCTGGAAGTTGCGCTGGCGCATCAACCGACCCCTGTACCCAAGGGAACCGAACCCGCAGCCGAGGCGGCGAAGCCAAAGGCTAAAGACAAAAAGACCTCTGGGGTCAGGGCACACTAGCCGATACTGTAAATAATTCGACTTATTTATAGTTTTTGGCCATTTTAGGTTGACCCTCAGGGCTGCTGTTGGTTTAATTCGACGCTCTGGACGGGGGATGAAGCGGGTTACAAAAACCCGCCCGATAGCAACGATAACAAGCATAAGCTAGACTTGCGTTGCCTGTCCGCCCTTCGGGCTATAAATATATCAACTTAACCAAAATGGAAGAATCTAATGAATAAATCCGAATTGATTGATGCTGTTGCAGGCGCCGCAGATTTGAGTAAAGCCGACGCCTCGCGCGCCGTAGACGGCGTAATTGCGGCAGTAACCCAGGCTCTAAAATCAGGTGACCAGGTAACCGTAGTTGGTTTTGGCACCTTCCTCGTGCGCCAGCGTGAAGCACGCGCAGGACGCAACCCCCGCACCGGAGAAACCATTCAGATCAGGGCTTCGAAAGTACCGGCATTTAAGGCTGGCAAAGCCCTTAAAGACGCAGTAAACTAGCGCCCCTTTTTTGGCTACACCGGGTGCTTAGCTCAGCTGGGAGAGCATCGCCCTTACAAGGCGAGGGTCGGCGGTTCGATCCCGTCAGCACCCACCACTAAACGGGAGTGGTAGTTCAGTTGGTTAGAATACCGGCCTGTCACGCCGGGGGTCGCGGGTTCGAGTCCCGTCCACTCCGCCATCATTGAAAGCGCTCGTTTCGAGCGCTTTCACAAGACGGCTTCTACTGATTTTGACCGAAGATAAATGCTGCAAGCGATTCGAGAAAAAGTAACCGGATGGATTGCCTACGGCATTATCTTTCTAATCAGTATTCCGTTTGCGCTGTGGGGTATTAATTCCTATTTCGGCGGAGGGGAAGCCCAGCCCGCGGCTACGGTCAACGGGCAGGAGATAACATCGGTCGACCTCGATCGGGCTTACGCCAATTATCGGCAAAGGCTGTCGCAATTATTCGGCGGCGCTATCCCCGAATCCTTTGGCAGCGAGACGATGTTGCGGGAGCAGGTGCTGGGGCAATTAATCGAGGAAACCGCGCTGCGCCAGTACATCAACGACCAGCGCTACCGAATCGGCGATGCCGAGTTGAATCGAATAATCCGCGACATGGATGTTTTTCAGCGCGACGGTCGGTTCGATAGCGGTATTTACGAGGCCCAGTTGCGTTCGCTGGGATACTCGCCGCTCGGTTTCGAGCAGGAACTCAGGGCAAACGGAGCGATGCAGCAATTCCAGGCCGGCATCCAGCAGACCTCTTTTATCCTGCCTTATACACAGAAGCGATTTTCCAGTCTCGGCAATCAAACACGCAAGCTAAGAACACTCAGGTACAGCCTGAATGCAGCCGATATCGCGGTTGACGACAAGCAGATCGAGGAATTTTACCAGGCACAGGCAGATCGCTACCGTACCCCCGAACAGGTTAAGATAGACTATATCGAAGTTAGTCTCGAAGGTATCAAGGAAGGAATCAAGGTAAGCCGGGACGAGGCCTACGCCCGTTACCAGGATCACCTGGACAGCTATACCAGTCCGGAAATACGTGAAGCCAGTCATATATTGATCAAGGTGGAATCGGACGAACAAAGCGATCAGGTTCTGGCTAGAATTACCGATATTCGAAATCGCATCGTCAACGGCGAGGATTTTGCCGAGTTGGCGCGCGAGGAATCGGAAGATCCGGGCTCGGCTAGCGAGGGCGGAAATCTCGGCGAAGTCGAGCGCGGCGTCATGGTGCCGACATTCGAGACAGAACTGTTCGCGCTGCAGGAAGGGCAGCTCAGCGAGCCGGTAAAAACCGCGTTTGGCTGGCATCTGATAAAGCTGCATTCGATCAAAGGAGGCGATACCCGATCATTCGAATCCCTGCAGGAGGAGCTCGAGAATGAAATCAAGACCGAGAAAGCAGAGGTTCAAATATACAACCTGGTTGAAAACCTGGCGAACCTGGTTTACGAGCAACCAGACTCCTTGATGCCCGCCGCGGAGCAGCTAGGACTCAAACTGCAGACCAGCGACTGGTTCGATCGTTTTTCGGGTGAAGGAATCGCGGCCGAACAGATGGTTCGCCGAGCGGCCTTTTCTGCCGAGGTATTGCAACAGCAGCTCAATAGCGAGGCAATCGAAATGGGTAGCGATCGCGTCGTTTTCATTCGCCTTAACCAGCGCAAACCATCGGAACAGCAACCTCTCGAACAGGTGCGCGACCAGGTCAGGTCCGAGCTGATTGCGAAGAATCTGCGCGAGCAAAACCTGGCCGCTGGTAAGGAGGCTCTTGCCGAGCTGCAGGCAGGCAAATTACTGGATGAACTCGCTCAGGAATGGTCAGCCGGGATTAGCGATCACGGATTCATAACCCGGCAGCAGTCAGAGATCGACGCTTTGATTCGGAATCGCGTATTCAACATGCCGAAACCGGAGCAGGGGATAGTTTACGATGGCTTGTCGCTCGGCAACGGAGACTACGTCATTGTCGAATTGTCCGCGGTTTTATCCAGCGCCACGGAGGTCGATCAGGAAGCCCTCGACCGACTCAATGACAGCGTTGCTGGCTTCGAGTATCAGGCTGCGGTGAAAACGTTAATGGGTCGCGCAAAAATCGTCAGAACGCCGCTTGAAGAGCTTTGAGCCAAAGCGCGAGATTTATTCGAGCACTCCCATGCTGACAATGTTATACCCCGAATCGACGTAGATATTTTCCCCGGTGATTCCTGCCGCCAGGTCCGAGCACAAAAAGGCTCCGGCGTTGCCCACTTCTTCTATCGTAACATTACGCCGTAACGGTGCGTTGTGTGCCACTTCGTCCAGAATCTTCTTGAAATTGCCGATGCCTGCCGCGGCGAGGGTTTTTATCGGTCCCGCGGAAATTGAATTGACACGAATGCCCTCCGGTCCCAGCGCCGCGGCGAGGTAACGAACATTAGCCTCTAGGCTGGCTTTTGCGACACCCATGATATTATAGTTCGGCAGCGCGCGCTGGGAACCGAGGTAGGTCATCGTAATAATCGAACCGTTGGTATTCTGCATCATCGGCCTGGCCGCCCTGGCCATTGCAGCCAGGCTGTACGAGCTGATATCGTGCGCGATGCGAAATCCTTCGCGATCCAGATTTTCGAGATAATCGCCGGCCAGTGCCTCTCTCGGGGCGAATGCGACCGAGTGAACCAATGCATCCAGTCTTTCCCAATGTTCTCCCAGGCGTCTGAAAAGATTGATGATTTCGTCATCGCTGGCGACGTCGCAGGGCAGTACGATACTCGAACCGAACTCGGCGGCAAATTTTTCTACCCGCGGTTTCAGTTTTTCGTTGGCATAACTGAAAGCGAGTTCAGCGCCTTCTCGATGCATCGCCTGCGCGATACCATAGGCGATGGATCGATTGCTTGCGATGCCGACGATCAATGCTTTCTTACCGGCTAAAAATCCCATTGTTGCTCCCTAAAATAAACCCATTTTGTCAGCGTAGTCAGCTGCATGCAAATACAAACTGCGAATCTGTCGCTAGCCTCTGATCCTGGCGTTATTTAGCAGGCGGCAGAATATCGACTCGGGCGGTCGCGGCCATACCCGAAGCACTAACTTCCGCAATTCAGAGCTTTGGCGGCTAAGCCGCGAACATCGGCGTTGCGCGTATTTCGCTTGCAGAAAGTGAAATGGATTCCGCGTCAAGAACCGGATTGCGGGCCAAAGAGGGTCGCCAGCCTCTCCGGCACGAAAGGGCGCCCCCGTTCATTCAAAGAGGTGCCGGTGATTTGCGCCTCGAGTACCAGTGTTTCGTCGGGAAGCCGGTAAATATCCTGCCGAAACTCGAAACGTAGCCTGGTAAGCCGACGCAGCAGGCTGCGCACCACGAAACGATCGTTGCCGGTCAGCGATTTCCTGTAATCCAGTTCGGCTCGAATGACGACCAGGTTTATCCCGGCAGCGGTTAACTGCGCGAAATTAATACCACGGGACAGCAGGAATTCATGCCGGGCATGTTCCAGGTAATTCTGATAGACGCCATTATTGACCACGCCCTGCATGTCGCACTCGTAGTCTCGCACCTTGCATTCTAGTTCGTGGTCGTATTGCATGAGTAAGCCGGACTCGTTTAGCGGTGATGTTGACATAAATCCCCTTCGAGTCAATAACGACCTGGATCAAGCGACCGGGTAAAAACGGTTGCTTTTTTTTCAAATGCTGTCAGTAATTATGTCCTCGATAAAGACGCGAAAAATACGATGAATCTTTCGGATTTTGGAAAACGGTTCCAGGGCTATTCGGGAATAACCCATTTAATGGATGACTTGAGCGAAGGTTTGGCTCAGCCTGGGGTAGTAATGCTCGGCGGCGGCAATCCTGCGAATATCCCTGAGGTTACGACGATTTTCGAAGGCGTAATCGAAAAACTGCAGGCATCCGGCAAGCTGGTGGAAACCCTGGCGAACTACGATGGTCCGCAGGGAAAGAGCAGCTTCATCGCTGCGCTTGCCGATTTTTTTCAGCAACAGTATGGCTGGAAAATCAGTAACGGAAATATCGCGTTGACCCACGGCAGCCAGAGTTCTTTCTTCATCTTGTTCAACTCCTTTGCCGGTAAAACGGGGAGCGGACGGAAACGCGTATTGATCCCGCTGGTGCCCGAGTACATTGGTTACAGCGATGTCGGTATCGAGGATGCTCTGATCACCAGTCAGGAGGCAAGAATCGAGCGGCTGGAGGGCGGATTTTTCAAATACCAGGTCGATTTTGACAACCTGCAGGTCGACGAATCCATCGGGCTGATCTGTGTTTCTCGACCCACTAATCCCAGCGGTAATGTGCTGACCGACGACGAGTGCAGGCAGCTTGATCAGATCGCACGCAATCACGAGGTTCCGCTGATGATCGACAATGCCTACGGCACACCTTTTCCGAATATCATCTTTAGCGATGCGAATCCATTCTGGAACGAAAATTGTATCGTATGCATGAGTCTTTCCAAGCTGGGCCTGCCCGGGGCCCGCACCGGGATAGTCATCGCTAACGAGGAGTTGATCCGTTTTTTTGCGAACATGACGGCAATTACCAGCCTGGCGCCGTCGGGACTGGGCGCCGAGATTGTCCACGAGTTGATTTCCGAAGGTGTTTTGTTGGCTCTTTGCAACGACATTATTCGGCCCTTTTACAAACGACGTTCGGAGCTGGCGGTACAGCTGCTGCGGGCGGCAATAGACGACCCGCGCCTGCTGATCCACAAACCCGAGGGATCGATGTTTTTGTGGCTATGGTTCGAAGGTCTCGGCGTAACGACCAGCGAGCTTTACCAGCGCCTCAAGCGCAAGGGTTTGCTGGTGGTTCCGGGCAAATACTTTTTTCCCGGCCAGGCGGCCGCCACCGATCATGCCGAAAGCTGCGTGCGCATGAACTATGTACAAAGCGAGGCGGATCTGGAAAAGGGCATTCAAATACTGGCGCGAGAGCTGCGCGACTGCTGGTAAGGGCTTTTACTTGGTGGTATGCGTAAAAACGCCGTCCCATCCGTCACCGGGCGGCTCGTTGCGGTAAACCGTAATACGCTCCAGGTAGACCTGGTATAGCATCCTGCCGGGGCTGGTGCGGTTTAGATTGAAGAAATCGAGCTCCGCCCTGTCCCAGGACTGCGCGCGGAAATTCATCAGGGCCTGTTTGTAGGCGGTAAGCTCGGAGGTGACCGATTTGTCCAGGTCATTCTTATGCCCAACCGGTTCGAAAATTGCAACAGGCTCGTTCTTGCCCTTTACGCGCACCAGATCGAGCTCGCGGAAAACAAACTCGGGAACCGCCGCCTTGGTGGTCTCGCTGACGATAATATTAACACCATAATTCTTGGTAAGGCCTTCGAGGCGAGAGCCCAGGTTGACCGCGTCGCCGAGCACCGTGTAAGCCATGCGAAACTCCGAGCCCATGTTGCCGACGTTCATGTCGCCGGTATTCAGACCGATGCCGATATCGACCTTGGGCCAGCCGCGCCGTTCGAAATCTTCCTGCATGATTTTCAGTTCATCCATCATTTCCATTGCGGCGTAGAGGGCATGACGGGCATGTTCCGAATCGTGTAAAGGCGCTCCCCAGAACGACATAATTGCGTCACCCATGTACTTATCGATAGTTCCCCGGTTCTTGTGGATTACCCGTGTCATGGGTGTCAGCAGGGCATTCATCAACTGGGTTAGCTGCTTCGGATCCATGCCCTCCGAAATTGACGTAAAACCGCGTACGTCGGAAAAAAGAACAGTCATTTCACGGTTTTCGCCTTCGAGCGAATATTCTTCGGGCGACTCGCTCATTTCGTCTACCAGCTCTGGCGGAATATAGTGGCCGAACAGATGAGCCAGCTGCCGTTTGCCGCGGGACTCGATGAAATAACCGTAAGACATGTGCAGTATGAACAATAGTAAAATCAGCAGCAGCGGGCTTGCCAGGGGCAGAATCAGGTTGTTGTTCCAGGCAAGAAAGGTGCCGACCATGACGAGGCCGGTAAGGCCAAGGGTTCCGGCAGCGGCCAGTAGCGGTGATACCAGCGGTAACAGTAATGCCATGCTGACTGCGATAACGACCAGCAGAACGAATTCATAGCCTACCGTCCAGGCAGGCTTGTGCTTGATGCGATCGTCGAGAATTCCTGAAATGATATTGGCGTGTACCTCGACACCGGGATAAATATTCTGCACCGGCGTCGAGCGCAGATCGAGCAGACCGGGCGCAGAGGTGCCAATAAGCACGATCTTGTCCTTGAGGATCTGAGGGTTGGTCTTGCGATTCAGGACCTCGTGGGCGGGAATATACGTAAAGCTGCCCTGTCGGCCCCGATAGGGGACGAACACCGCACCGTTTGCATCAACCGGGATGCGATAATCCCTGAGGTCGATCGTTTCGAGCGCATAGTATTCCTCGCCTCCCCGGGTGCCCTCCGTTTCGACCGCGAGCTGAATTCCGTCTGCACCGAGGTGGGCCTGAGACACCGCCAACGCGAGCGAAGCAAACAAATAGCCCTGGTAGGCCTGTACCAGCGGTACGCGCCGAAAAACGCCGTCAGCATCGACGAAGGGATTGTCGAAGTAGCCTCCCGACTTGGCCGAGGCCTGCAGTATTTCGAGGTTACCCCCATAGCCGACAGCCCTATTGATAGGCAGGCGCTCGCTCCATTGCAAATCCATCCTGGTCAGTGCCGGCGGCAGCATTCCGGTAATCCCGGTTTCGTCTTCCTGCAAATTGGTTTTGAAATAATAACCAAGCACGATATTTTTTCCGATCAGGCTATCGGCAAATATTTCGTCATGCATCAGGCTGGGGCGAATTTCCTGCAGCGCCTGCAGGTATTCGGCATTGTTCCTTAGCGTGGTGCGCGCGAGCTGATCGAATTTCTCGAGCCCGGAGCTCTGGTCTTTTTCGGCGAATACGATATCGAAACCAACCGTGTCGACCTCGTACAGGTCGAATAAATTGTTGACGATAGTTGCCAGTTTGTTTCGTCCCCATGGCCAGCGCCCAACTTCGGCCAGCGAGGTTTCGTCGATATCGATGATAACAATGCGGTCGTCGATCGTGTCGGGGCGGGTAAAATTAAGCCGCGCGTCGTAAGTCCAGTTTTCCAGTTGCTTGATAAAGGGATATTTATTCAGCCCGGAAGTGTCGACCAGAAGAATCAGCAGGATGATCGCGCTAAGAGTCGGCCTGACTAGGCGCTGCAATTGCATTTATGCTCCCGGGATTAGGTCGGACGAGCAGTTTTTGAATTTTTACTTGAGATAAAATTCCATTTTAACGCCAGCGACTTCGATGATGTCGTGGCTTTTTAATTCGTGTGCGTTGGATCCGATAGGTGAGCCCCCGACCTTGGGAACATTATTGTTCGGTCCTCCGTCGACGTGTATCAAAAAGAAACCCTGTGGCCGACGGGTAATTGCGGCTACCTGCACGCCGGGTTGACCGATTGTGGTCAATGCCTTGGTCAGTATCAGTTCCTTGCCGGCATTTGCGCCGCTGAGAAGTTGCAGGCAGGCTTCCCTGTTTGCCATAGGGGAAGCGGCGGTGGTGGCGGCTTCGGATGCGATTGCGGCGGATATTTTCTGCACCGACTTGTCAATTTCCCTGCCGCCGGCCTCCTCGGGCATGCCGGCTTCTCCCGGGCGGATAATCATGGTTTGCTCGAAATCCTGCTCGCCGCCCCCGGAATTATTCTGATAAGTAATCTGATATTTACCCAGCGTGATATTGTCGCCATTCTCGAGCGCGTGCTTCTTAACCAGTTTGCCGTTGACATAAGTGCCGTTGGTGCTGCCCAGATCCTCCAGAAACGAGTCTTCGAGTATCGTAATGACCTGGGCGTGCCTGCCGCTGACCGACAGGTTATCGATTTGAATGTCGTTACCCGGCTTGCGCCCAATCGTCGTGGTTTCGTTGACCAACTCGTACTCGGTTTTTTCGCCCGTGCTTGATGTCGTGATCAGTTTTGCGACCATTTTTATATCCAGCCTCTAGAGTATGTTTCCACTGGGGGTATTTCGCTAATCGAACCAAGCAACAAACTTTTTGAACCAGCCTTGCTTGGATGAAAAATCATCGTCTATACGGCATAACATTACCGAAATATTGTCCCTTCCGCCGTTCTGGTTTGCCTTTGTAATCAATTGCTTGGCAGCTTCTTCTAGATTAGCACTAAATTGCATAATAGTTAAGTATATATCGTTATCTTCAACTAAATCGGTTAATCCATCAGAACATAGCAAATATATGTCATTTTTCAGGACTATATCTTCCTGAATGTCGGGCATTACCACCGGATCGATGCCGAGGGCGCGCGTAACGAGGTTTTTATTCATCGAATTTCGCGCTTCCTCAGGTGTGTAAAATCCGCGATCGATGAGCTCCTGCAAAAGCGAATGGTCCTTGGTAATCTGTTCCAGTTTATCGTTGCGTAACCGATAACAGCGCGAGTCACCGATATGAGCGAGCGAAAATGAATTGTTATAAAACTGCAGCACCACGATCGTGGTACCCATTCCCTTGTGTTCCGGATTGGCTTCAGCGGCTGCGTAAACCAACTCGTTGGCGGCGACGACGGCATCCTGGATGCAGATAGATTCCATCGAGAAACCGCTGGTTTCGTCCACTTCACCGGGTGGAATTTCCGGCAGTCGCTGCTGTAACTGGTCGATAATGGTATCTACCGTCATGCTGCTGGCAATCTCGCCGCCCCGGTGTCCTCCCATACCGTCGGCCAGCACGACCAGACCCAGGGCGCTATCGAATCCTATCGCATCTTCGTTTTTACTGCGCACCCTCCCGGTATCAGTCAAACCCTTTATTGTTATCTTGTTTTGTAAATTCATTTAATAGTGGGCCTATGTCTTCAGAAACACTTTCAGTGCGCTGGCAAATTCAGCTCCTGTCTGATAACGCTGATCCACATCCTTGGTAAGGGCCTTGTTGATTACCGCGGCGAGCGCCTCGGGAATTTCGGGACGAATCGACCGGACATCAGCGGCTTCTTCGTTGGTGATTTTGAACATCAGGCTGGCCATCGAATCCGCCTTGAACGGTAACGACCCCGACAGCATCTGGTAGAGCATCACGCCAAGCGAAAACAAATCCGAGCGCCCGTCAACTTTCTTGCCGGCCAGCTGCTCGGGCGACATATAGGAAGGGGTACCAAGCACCATGCCAGTTTTCGTCTTGCTGGAGTCGGTGATTCGCGCAATACCGAAGTCGGTGATCTTTATCGTGTCCGATTCAGGTTCGTACATTATGTTCGCGGGCTTGATATCTCGGTGAACCACGTTTTGTTTATGAGCGAAATCAAGTCCTTCCGCCGCACGGGCTACGATGCTGATCACTTTACGCGCATCCAGCAAATTATCCGGCTTGCAGTATCTTGCGAGATCGTGCCCCTTCAGAAACTCCATTGCGATATAGGCGAGGTCGTGCTCTTCGCCGGCGTCGTAGATGGTAACGATGCAGGGATGATTGAGCCGGCCAGCGGTCTCGGCCTCGCGAAAGAATCGCTCCTTGACCTCGTCGAGCTCATCTTCATCGAATTCCTGGGCCAGCGCCATGGTTTTAATCGCGACGACCCGGCTGATCTTTGGATCTTTGCCGAGGTAGACGATACCCATGGCGCCTTTACCCAGCTCTTTCTCAACCTCATAACGGCCCAGCATCGGTTTTTCGAACCCGGCCTGGTCCAGCATGAGGGTGCCGCCGGCATGACCGCCGCTGCCCCCGAGCATGACCGTTTCCTCCATTTTCTGCGCCCGGCTCATCCTCGTAGCGATATCGCGAAAACTCTTGTGGTGTCTGGTCATGTACTGGTAAACCGACGTCGCCTTGTTGAACTGGCGCTTGCGCTCGAAATCCAGCGCCAGGTTGTACATTGCCTCGAGCACCTGCTCGTCGACCGGGCTGCATTTACGGAACTTCTCGAAAGCCATGTCGAGTTGACCCTGGGTTTGAAAAGCGATGCCGAGCATGCGATTGCTCTCGGTGGACTCGACGTCGGAGCGCGCTTTGCCGCGCTCCGTGACCAGGAAGCGCTTGGTCGTTATCAGCAGGTAGCCAATAACCAGCAGCGCCCCGGGCGTCATCATCTGGATCCACATCGTACTGCTGGTCATCAGTATGTAATGAGCCGCCACCAGTGACAGTACGAGCACCAGCGAGATGACGAACGAGACGCCAGCCTTGAGACGCGGCATCAGTAGCATCAGGTATAGCGCGACCAGCAGGAATATCCCCATGCGGGCCCAGAAGCCCCATTCGGGTTCGATGAAAAAATCTTCGTTGAGAATACTCGATACCGAATGCGCCAGCGTCAATACCGGTGCCATGGAGGGATTGATTGGCGTTACCTGGGGCGTACCGACTCCGGTCGCGGTAGGCCCGATGAGGACGATTTTATCCTTGTATTTCTCGATCGGTATCTTGCCGGTAAACACGTCGTAATACGAATCCACCTGGAACGCCGGAAAGCCCTGCATATCCGAGTAAAAGAAGCTGTTCATCTGCAATTGCGAATCGGTCTTGATCGTCAGCGAGCCGAGTTCTACGCTTTCGGCGAGATTTACCCGTATATCGTCGGTGCCGAGATTCAGGCTAAGCGCTGCTATCTGCAGCGACATCGACGGGTAAAAGCGATCGTAGTGGAGCAAAACCAGCGGCTCGGAGCGAACCCCGCCATCGACATCGGGCAGCGAGTTCAGATGGCCAATTGCCACGGCGTGCTGGCCGATTTCGGGAATGGGCGGCAGGGCGTCGACCGTCGGTACCGGGAAAAGGCCATCCGCCTGTGCCGCGATTCGATCGTGTATCTGATTTATGGAGTTCTTGAGAACATAGGGGGGTAGTTCCTTGTCGGGTTTTCCCAGCGGCTTACCCAGGTAGAAAACCATCGCCAGCACCACGTTCTTCGCCCTGTCGAGGCTCGCCGCGAGCTTGGCGTCCGTGTTCAGAGCCTGTTCTGCTTCGAACAGGCTGGATTTAAGGGTTTCGATATCCCGACTGAGGCGGGTGTTCATGCTGGACTGGAGATAAAATTGCAGGATTTCAGCCACCGCCGTGTTTTTGCCTTCTATTTCCAGCATCGCGCCGAGCGCGTCAATGTCTGCGGGCACATCGTTGAAGCTCGCATTGGAGAAAAACTCGATCAGTTCACGGATATACAGGGCGCCCGGATCGACCTGTGGTTCCAGAAAAAAGACAGTCTGACCGATGACCCTGGCGCCGCCATCGGAAAGACGGTTGATTAGCTCGGCATGTAAATCGCGCGGCCAGGGCCAGCGTCCGATGTTATTGATGCTCTGGTCGTCGATTGCGATAACGGCGATTTTTTCTGAGGGCAGACGGTCGGTAGATCTAACGCCCCAGTCATAGAAAGTTCGTTCGAGGCTTTGAAAAGGGGCCGTACCCGAAAAAACGACAACCACGATCGTGATCAGTAGCCCTGCAAACCAGTCGCTACTCCAAAAACGGGTTTTCATACCGTCTCCATAGTTCAATTTATTATTAGCGTCCCGTGTTTTACCGTTGAATCACAGGGCTTTAACCGGACATTAATGAATTCCGATTTGAATACTATTCAATAGTTTATCCGATCACCATGAACTGGTTAACAGCTTGATTTCTCCCCGCCAGGCAAATGTATCGCAAACCTTCTAAACTATAAGGTTGTATGCCTGTTATTACCAGTGTAAAGGCTTAAATAATTGTCACGTTACGAGATTCGAAAGTCTTGTGATTATCCGAGAATAGGGTCCTCTCCAGATATTAAGAAAGCGCAGTCCGACAGAGGAAAGGTTGAAGTTTATGTCTGAATTACTCGATAGAATCGAACGACTAAACGAAATTGGAATAGCCCTGTCCGCAGAGAGCGATACACCCAGGCTGCTCGAGTTGATCATGATGGGGGCCAAGTCCCTGACACATGCGGACGCTGGTTCGCTGTACTTTTTACAGGACGGTGAACTCAGTTTCGAAATCATTTCGAATGATTCACTCGATATCCAGATGGGTGGAAGCTCGGGCAATGAAATCACTTTTCCAAACATTCCCCTGGTCGTAGACGGAAAGGAAAATCACGCCAATGTCGTCACCCATTGCGTTCTGTCTGGCGAGACCGTCAACATCGCAGACGCCTATCACGAGATTGGATTCGATTTTACCGGCACGCGAGAGTTCGACAGCACTACCGGATACCGAACCCGGTCGATGCTGACCTTCCCCCTCAAGGATCACGAACATGAAATTATCGGCGTGCTGCAGCTAATAAATGCCAGGGACTTCGCCAGCGGTGAAGTTATTGCATTTAGCGAAATCGAACAGCAGCTGGCGGAGTCGCTGGCCTCTCAGGCGGCGGTCGCGTTGACCCAGCGCCGGCTGATATCGGAGCTGCAGTACTTATTCGAGTCTTTCATACGAATGATTGCGTCGGCGATCGATGACAAGTCGCCTTACACGGGGGGGCACTGTCGCCGTATTCCCGTGTTGACGATGATGCTTGCCGAGGCAGCGCACTCTGCCGAAGAGGGACCCTTGCGGAATTTCGAGATGTCTGACAAGGATCGTTACGAACTCGAGACCGCGGCCTGGTTGCATGACTGCGGCAAGGTAGTTACCCCGGAGCATGTTATGGACAAGGCCACCAAGCTGGAAACGATTTACGATCGTATCGATGTGCTGGAGACGCGTTTCGAGGTGATGCGGCGAGATGCCGAAATCGACTACCTGCGAGCGTTGGTGAACGGCGGCGAGACTGCGCCGAACGCGGAGGTTCTAAACGCCGAATTCGAGCAAAAATGTGCGACCTACGATAATGATTTCGAGTTTTTGCGCAACGCCAACCTGGGCGGCGAATTCATGAGCGACGCTGATATCGAGCGCGTGCGAAATCTTGCAAGACTCGAATGGACCGATGCAAATGGTAAGCGCAGGCCGTTGTTGACCGATGACGAGGTCATCAATCTGAGCATCAAGCGCGGCACGCTCAATGATAATGAAAGAGAGGTGATCAATTACCATATCGTTGCGACGATCAAGATGCTGGAATCTCTGCCTTTCCCCAAAAACCTGCAGAACGTTCCCGAGTATGCGAGCGGTCATCACGAAAAAATGGATGGCAGCGGATACCCGCAGGGATTGCGCCGTGAAGAAATGTCGGTGCAGGCCCGTATTATGGCAATCGCTGATATCTTCGAGGCGCTTACCGCAAGCGATCGACCCTACAAGAGGGGCAAGAAATTATCGGAATGCCTGAAGATCATGGGACTCATGAAGAAGGAAGATCACATCGACCCGGATATATTCGATATTTTCATCAAGGAACGTGTTTATCTCGATTACGCGAAGGAATTTCTCGATCCCGAGCAGATAGATGAAATCGACGTAAGCCAGATACCCGGTTATGCCGGTTGAGTCCGGATCGGAAAACTGATCAGGCCGTTTCGAGATCTTCCGGCTCGGCGGTATCGACACCATCCCTGAGGACAAAGGTTTCGATATCTTTTTCGTTCAGCAGGAAGGAAGCGGCCGAGCTGCGTCGCCCCGTGTCACAGTAAACGACATACTTCTTTTCGGTATCCAGCGAATTGGCCTTCATGCGCAGAAATATCAACGGTATGTTGATGCTGCCCTTGATGTGTTTGGCCTTGTGCTCCGTCGGTAAGCGCACGTCGAACCAGACTGCGCCCTGTTCTACCAGCTGCTTGCCTTCGTCGTAATCGACCCAGTTGAGCAGCGGTTCGTTTAACAGCGAGTTGAAGTCTTCCTTGTTGAGGCGCATCAGATGGCCGTCGGTAAGCATCGTGATCGTCGCATTACGCTTACTATCTGAAATCAGGGCTTCTTCACCAAAGCTGTCACCAACCGAAAGGGTAGCCAGTTTTACGCCATTTGGATTGGCCGGCGTCGATCGGGTCACCAGGCAGCGCCCCTCTTTGATGATGTAGAAATAATCGCCTTCGTCATCCTGCTCGATGACTTTTTCGCCCGGCTTGAAACTGACCGATTCCATGCGCATGAACATGGCCTGTATGTTGGCAGGCGGTATGCGGTGAAAGGCTCGTGTCTGCAGGATGCGGGTCATCCAGTCGGTCTCGTCATCTTCTTCGTCGACCGCCTCAACCGAATAGCTTCCGGTTTGATCCCAGGTAAGCATGATGTCGAGCATGTCGCTATTTATTTTGGTTATGACAACGGGCGATTTCGCGCGTGCCGAGGCCGGACGAGGGAAGCCGTGCGCCAACGGCTGCAGGCCATCGGGCGAGCCGGCCTTGATAACCTTGATCACCTTTTTATCCTGTACCAGTTCCACTTCGCCTTGAAGCAGATAGACATGAAATTTTTCCATGTCGCCTTTCTTGAAAATATAATGGCCGGCCTGTAACCGCGTGGCGGTAATTTTTTTGATTAATTCTTGAGCGTTTTCAGGATTCAGAGAATTGATCGGTGAAAATGATTTTATTTGTTTGGGATCAATTTCAAGGCTCATATCTAGTTCGGGAATTCTCGGCGAGTAGCGTTATTAGAGCTATTTTGGCGCTTGGTATCGCATAAAGCAACTCTTCGGGTCAAAATATCGGCGCCGTCATGCACTCTGTTTTGCTTCAACCGGACTGGCTTGTTATATCGATATAAAGTTTGAGTTTCTGCCCTGGCTGCAGATACTTGCCGACCTGGTTCCAGCGCTTGATATCGGCAACGCTGATATTAAAGCGATCGGCAATAAGGTAGAGAGAATCGCCTTTTCTGACCGTGTACCGCAGCGCATGCAACGCATTACCCGGACGCGTATCAATGATACTGACTGACTGCGCCCGTTTATCCTTGGTCCAGACAACCAGTTTCTGCCCGACTCGCAGCGTGTCGATGGGCGCCATCGCATTCCATTTGGCAAGCGCCTGCGTGGTGACACCATAGCTTCTCGAAATGCTCCACAGGCTTTGCCCCGGCCTTACGATGTGAACATTCTTGTTGCCCGAGCGGTTGGTATTCTGAATGCGGTCGATGCGCGAGTTTGCGCTGAGTGTATAAGTCTTCAGTGACTTGGTTGCGGTGGGCACCATGAGATGCCTGCCGGCGCGTATCTGGGTGCCGCGGATATTGTTGACCTCCCGTATCAGCGCCACCGAGCTACCATATTTCCGTGAAATGTGGCTCAGGGTTTCGCCGTTCTTGATCCTGTGCCTTACCCAGTTTATGCGCTTGCCCGGCGGTACCTTTGCTACCTCAGCCTTAAAACGCTCGGCCTTACCACGGGGCAGCAGTAAACGGTGCGGCCCGCCCGGCGCGGTCGCCCATCGGTTGAATGCCGGGTTTAGCTGGTATAACTCGTTGACCGTGATGCCCGCCAGATCCGCGGCCAGTGCCAGGTCGATCTGGCCGTCGAGTTCCACGATTTCATAGCTGACCTGGTTGTTTACCGGGATCAGGTCCAGTTGATACTTGTCCGGATTTGCGAACAGCTCTCTGAGTGCAAACAGCTTGGGCACGTAGGCACGGGTTTCCTTGCGGATCCGGGTCAGGTGCCAGAAATCGGTCGGGCGCTTGCGTTGTTTGTTGTAGCGAACCGCGCTGCGGATCTTGCCGGGTCCGGCGTTGTAGGCGGCCAGGGCCAGTTCCCAGTCGCCGTCGAACTGGGCCGCCAGGCTCTCCAGGTAGGTAATCGCCGCGCGGGTCGATTCGATGATGTCACGACGGCCATCGTACCACCAGTTCTGCTTCAACCCGAGAAAACGACCGGTAGACGGAATGATTTGCCACATGCCGGAAGCGCGGCCATGGGAATAGGCGAAGGCCTGGTAGGCAGATTCCACGATTGGCAACAGCGCCAGCTCGGTTGGCAGATCCCGCTTTTCGAGTTCGTCCAGGACAAACGGCAGGATGGGTCGGGCACGCTCCATGACGCGTTGCAGATAGCTTTGATGATCGAGATACCAGTTGAGTTGTGCCGTAACCCGAGCGTTCTCTACCGGGGTCAATTGCATGCCATCGTGCAACCGGTGCCAGGCGTTGTGCTTTATGCGCGTTTCTCTTAGCGACGCTTCTATGGCCGCAACAACCTCCGCCTCGGCTCGCTGCTGCTCCTCCAGGGCCATTTCGGCCTGCTCGGCCTGGATCTCGATATCGAGATAAAGCTGAGGGTTTACGGTGGTTTCGGGAGGCGCAGAATCGATCGGCTCGTAGGGGACTGGCTGATTCGCGGCATGCCCGCCCGTAACTGCGACGCCCTGAATTGCGCCGGCAACCAGCAGATCGTGATCGTCTAGCGGTATCGCCACGGCGTCGGCGGACGCGTTCTCGTTAACGTTTGCGGGTTGCAGGCTGGCGCAGCCAGCTAGCAACAGCGGCAATAACGTCAAGGCCGGCATCTTCCTGTCCCCGCCTGGGGGCTTTGGTCTGAGAAACATTAGTATCGATCGGCCTAAATGGCTAGAATATGTTAATTGTAACTCCCCATTCGTAAGTTTCAAATGAGATTTTCCCGACAAACCACTGAAAGCAAAGGATTTGCCACCATTGAAGATTGGTATCTGGGCGATTTCGGACAATATTTGTTCAGTGATCTGGAGGAACAGATAACCCCGATTCTGGCGACGACCTTCGGCTATTACTCGCTGCAGATAGGCTGCTCGCAACTGGCGCAGCGATTACAGGAGAGTTGTCGCGTCAAGCACCAGTTCACCCTCGATGACCTGCAGTCGCCGGCGATGATACGTGCTAATCCGTCGATGCTGCCGGTTGCGTCGGATAGCGTCGATTTGGTGATTCTCATGCATCACTTGTCGAATACCTCCGAACCGCATGCGATATTGCGCGAGGCTTTCCGTATCCTGATACCGGAGGGCAAGCTGGTAATAATCGATTTCAATCCGATGTCGCTGTGGGGGCTACGGCATTTCTTTCAATCGTGGCTGGAGCATGTTCCGTTCAAGGGCCACTTATATACCGCCAGGCGCATAGACGACTGGATGCGTCTGCTCGGTTTCGATCAGGACCGGCATTACCGGGTGGGATATCTGCCGCCGATACAGAAGGCCTCGGTAACGCGCCACATGAGCTGGTTCGAAAAAGGGAGCAAGAAATGGTTGCCGATGCTGGGGGTGCTCAATTTAATGATTTATAGCAAGAACATTTCTCCGTTAACACCGGTCAGGCATCGCTGGGTCACGCGCAAGATTCTGCCCGGCAAAATCGCGCGGCCCAGCGTCGGCCGCAACATGAAATATGATCGCTAGCCGGGCATGAGCACCAAAGTCGTGATTTATACCGACGGTGCATGCCGCGGCAACCCCGGTCCTGGCGGCTGGGGCGCCGTGCTGCGCTACCAGGACCGGAATAAGACCTTGCGCGGGTATGACCCGGAGACGACCAATAACCGGATGGAACTGACCGCGGTCATCGAGGGATTGCGGGCGTTAAAGCGCTCCTGTCATGTCGAGCTTTATACCGATTCGAAATACGTCATGCAGGGTATCAACGAATGGATCTCGAACTGGAAAAGCAATGGCTGGAAAACGTCCGCCAGAAAACCAGTCAAGAATGTCGACCTGTGGCGTCAGCTGGACCAAGAGGTTGCGCGCCACGAAGTCGACTGGAACTGGGTCAGGGGTCATACCGGGGTCGAAGGCAATGAACTCGCCGATCGCCTTGCCAATGAAGCGATCGACGCCCAGGCTCCGGCATGAGACAGATCGTTCTGGACACCGAAACAACCGGGCTCGAGGTCAGCCTGGGGCATCGCATCATCGAGATCGGGTGTATCGAGCTAGTCAACCGGCGGGTGACCGGTAACCACTGGCACTATTACGTGAATCCCGGCCGGGAAATCGATGCCGGCGCCTTCGAGGTCCATGGTATCAGCAGCGATTTTCTGCAGGATAAACATCGATTCGCCGAACTGGCGCAGGATTTTATCGACTATGTTGCGGGCGCAGAGCTGATCATACATAACGCTCCCTTCGACATTGGTTTCCTCGATTACGAGCTGTCGCTGCTGGAACCGCCGGCGGCTCCGTTGCAACAATGCTGCAACGTGCTGGATACCCTGTTGATGGCGCGGCAGAAACATCCTGGTCAGAAAAATAATCTCGATGCGCTTTGCAAGCGCTACGATATCGACAATAGCCATCGCAGCCTGCACGGTGCGCTGCTCGATGCGCGTATCCTCGCGGATGTATATCTCGCCATGACCGGTGGACAGACCAGCCTGGGACTGGATGCCGGGCAGGGCGAGGAAAGCGGTCGCAGAAGTATCGAGCCGCAGCGTATCGATCCGGGACAGCCGCTACCGCTGTGGCAGGTGGACGCAGCCTCGCGGCAGGCTGACGGCGAGTACATCGAATTTCTGGCGACCCAGCACGAAGATCCTGTCTGGAAATAATGCTCAGGATGCCGTTGTCGTTGCGCCGGACCGGCGTTAAGCCTCGCCGTCAGACAGTGGATCCGGAATTTACGAGGACTTGAGGATACGGGCCTTGTCGCGTTGCCAGTCGCGATCCTTGACGCTGGCGCGCTTGTCGTGCGCTTTCTTGCCCCTGGCAATGCCGAGTTTGAGCTTGGCGCGCCCGCGGCTCCAGTAGGCTGATAGGGCCACCAGCGTATAGCCCTTGCGCTCCACCATGCCGACGATGCGATCGATTTCGCCGCGATGTGCAAGCAGTTTGCGGGTGCGGGTCGCATCGGGCTTTACATGGCTGGATGCGCTTGTCAGCGGGCTCATGTGAGCGCCGATCAGCCAGATTTCGCCATTTTTGACCATAACGTAGCTTTCCTTGAGCTGCAGGTTGCCGTTACGCAGGCTCTTGACTTCCCAGCCCTGGAGCACGATTCCGACTTCGATCTCGTCTTCGATGAAATAGTCGTGTCTCGCAATCCGGTTGACGGCGATGGTATTGGACGGGGCTTTCGATTTTTTCTTGCCCATGCTTGGCTGTAATCCGGGTGGTTGCTGGTGGCGCGCCATATTCTCGGGTTAATTTTCGGTGATGACAAGCGAATCGGGACAATGGTTTCTTGAAACCTCACCGACCTTCGCTATACACTCTCGCACTTACAATGGTGACCTGTTTCGGTCCCTTCGTGACAATCAGCTGTAAACCCCGCCAGGCCCGGAAGGGAGCAACGGTAGCAGGGACATTGGGTGCGGGGGTGTGCTGAATCAGGTCGCCTCCAGTTTTCCGGCAAAATACTCTACCTCCAGCCAGATCCGAATGAGTTACCAGGTACTAGCGCGCAAGTGGCGACCGACCAATTTCCAGCAAATGGTTGGTCAGGAGCATGTATTGCAGGCGCTGGTAAACGCCCTCGACAGCAATCGCCTGCATCACGCTTACCTCTTCAGCGGTACGCGCGGGGTTGGCAAAACCACGGTTGCGCGAATTTTTGCAAAGGCGCTCAATTGCGAGCAGGGAATAAGCTCGAAACCCTGCGGAACCTGTTCCTCCTGCGTCGAAATAGACGAAGGCCGTAGCGTCGACCTGATCGAGATCGACGCTGCGTCACGTACCGGTGTCGACGATATGCGCGAGCTGCTGGATAACGTTCAGTACGCCCCGACCCGCGGTCGATTCAAGGTTTACCTGATCGACGAGGTCCATATGCTATCCAGGCATAGCTTCAATGCCCTGCTCAAGACCCTGGAAGAACCGCCGCCGCATGTGAAATTTCTACTCGCCACCACCGATCCGCAAAAAGTTCCGGTAACCGTGCTGTCACGCTGCCTGCAATTCAACCTGAAGCGCATGTCGAGAGCCCAGATACTGTCGCAGCTGCAGTTCCTGACTGGACAGGAGGAGATTGATGCGGAGCTGGATGCCCTCGGTCAGCTTGCCAGTGCCGCCGACGGCAGCATGCGTGACGCGCTGAGCCTGCTGGATCAGGCGATCGGTTATGGCGCGGGGGAGGTGAAACAGGAGACGGTCCATTCCATGCTGGGATCGATTGCGCGCGATTATCTGTTCAGGTTGTTCGATGCCCTCGTCGATCAGCAGGCGGCGACTATATTGCGCGAGGCCCGAGCCGTGATCGAGCATAACCCCGACTACCAGCGGGTGTGTGCCGAAATGATAAGCCTGATGCAACAGATAGCGCTGTTCCAGACGCGGGCCGGTCTCGTTGACGCGGACGATTATCCGGCCGAAATCCTGCAGAAATACGGCACCGCCTGGTCGCCCGAGGAAATTCAGCTCTACTACCAGATTATGCTGCAGGGCCGTCATGACCTCCTGCTTTGCCCCGACGAGGCTTCCGGTTTCGAAATGCTGATGTTACGGCTGATCGCGTTTGCACCGCCCAACGCTGCAGAAACAACGCAGGATACGGTAAAAAAAAAGCCTGAAGCGGGACCGGAATTAACCCGGCAGCCCAGGCACACGGCACAACAGGCAGAGCCCCGGGTAAGACAACCGGATCCGCCGGCACAGCACGCACGACAGGATTCCCCGAACGAGGACAGCGATGCGCCGGGGGGACAACCCGAGACGAGACTCGACTGGTCTGGTCTTGCCTACCAACTCGGACTGACCGGCCTGGCCCAGGAAATTGTCGCGAACAGCGCAGTGGAATCCTTCCGGGACGGCCGCCTGAGGCTCGCGCTGCTGCCCGAAATCCATGAGCTTGCCACCGCGGTTATCGGCTCCGAAATTAGGCAGGCGCTAGAACAAAAACTTGAGGTATCATTGCAGCTGGAATTGATCGCGATGCAGCAACTGCATGGAATAACACCGATGCAGGCAAAATCAGAGCGACTGGAACAGGAACGACTGGCGGTTATCGAAGCGATCAGGGAAGATGCGGCCGTGCGCAAGCTGCGGCATGCGTTTGCCGTGGAGCTCGACGAAGCGAGCGTAGTCAAGATCGACAATACCGGTAATTGATGAGGTGAGGTAATGAAAGGCGCACTCGGCGACATGATGAAAAAAGCGCAGGAAATGCAAGAAAACCTGCAGAAGGCGCAGCGTGAACTCGCCAACAAGGAAGTCACCGGTGAGGCCGGTGGCGGTATGGTGTCGGTGGTGATGCGTGGTACTCACGAAGTCAACCGCGTCAACATCGATCCCAGCCTGGTCGATGAAGATGTCGAAATGCTCGAGGACCTGGTTGCGGCGGCCATAAACGATGCCGTTCACAAGGTCGAAAAATCGAACCAGGCCGCGATGCAGGAAATGACGGCGGGGCTGAACCTTCCGCCGGGTTTCAAGCTGCCGTTTTAACCGATGTCGTCAACCAGCCTGAACGAGATGATCGAGTCGCTCAAGTGCTTGCCGGGAGTGGGGCAAAAATCGGCGCAGCGCATGGCCCTGCATTTGCTCGAACGCGATCAGCAGGGCGCCAGGCGAATCGCGGACGCCATCGATAACGCGCTGCAGAAGGTCAGGCATTGCGACCGATGCCGCAATTTTTCCGATAGTGAACTGTGTACGACCTGCGACGATGCCAGCCGCGAGCAGAATGTCATTTGTGTCGTCGAAACTCCGGCAGATGTTCTCGCGGTCGAGTCATCGGGGGCTTACCGGGGGCGCTACTTTGTATTGCTGGGGCGTCTTTCCCCGCTCGATGGTTACGGGCCGGAGCAGCTGGGGCTCGATGAACTCGAGCGGCAACTCGGCAGTGGAATCGTCAAGGAAGTGATACTCGCAACCAGCGCTACGGTGGAAGGCGATATCACGGCGCAGTACATTGCCGATTTTGCTGTCAGGCATGGAGTCGTCAGCAGCAGGCTGGCGCGCGGCATACCGCTGGGTGGAGAACTAGAGTTTGTCGACGGCGGCACCCTGTCCAGAGCGCTGTCCGGTCGCCAGCAACTCGGTTAGAGAGCAACAATCCTGAGGAAAGAATTATGTCGGAAACTTTATTTACCCGCATTATAAACCGTGAACTGCCGGCCGATATCGTTTATGAAGACGAGGATATCATTGCGATTCGCGATATCAATCCGCAGGCACCGACGCATGTGCTGGTTATCCCCAAGATCGAAATCGCGACCGTCAACGATATCAAACCGGAGCAGGCCGAGCTAATCGGCAAAATGGTGCTGGCCGCGCAAAAAATAGCGCAGGCCGAGGGGATTGCCGAGGATGGCTACAGGCTGGTCGTCAACTGCAACAAACACGGTTGCCAGGAAGTTTTTCACCTGCATATGCACCTGGTCGGCGGCCGGCAGCTGCGCGGTATTTCCGCCTCCTAGCAACCCGCGCCTGACTCCAGCATTTTCAGGTAGTTCTGATAACGTGATACGGACATCTCCCCGGATTCGACCGCGGCGATGACCGCGCAGCTGGGTTCGTTGCGGTGCAGGCAATTGTGAAAGCGGCAATGTTCGCCGCGGTCCCTGATTTCCCTGAAACCCAGCGCGAGCGGGGTATCGCGATCGACAAAAGGGCTAAATCCTCTAACCCCTGGCGTATCGATAAGGTCGCCGCCGGACGGCAAGTGATAGAGCCGGCTGGCGCGTGTCGTATGACGCCCCTCCGCGTTGGCCGCGGAAATCTGTGCAATTTTAATTTTTTCGTCGGGCAGCAGCCAGCTTGTCAATGACGACTTGCCGACGCCCGAAACGCCGCTCAGTACCGATACCTGATCTATCAGCAGGGACTCGAATTCGTTCATCCCGGCTCCGCTGGTGGCGCTGGTAGCGACGATTCGATAGCCCAGCGGCCGGTAAATCTGCTGCAGCCCGAATGGATCCCGTTCATCAGCCGCCAGGTCGATCTTGTTTAGCAGAATGATTGCGTCGATGTTTTGCTGTTCGGCCGATAGCAGGTACTGGTCCAGCAGGAAAAGGTTGGGCCGGGGGCTAACGGCAAGGCAGACGAATAGCTGGCTGATATTGGCCGCAACCGCGCGTACCTGGCCGAAACCATCGACTCTCTGCAACAGGTTGTCCCGGGCCAGTATTCCCATTACGCGATGCTCTGACTGTGCGGTGGTTTCGATAGTGACGCGATCACCGCAAACGATCGTTCCGAGGTTGGATTTGATCTTGCATTCGATGGTTTCCGTTGCGTCGAGTTCGACCAGTATCCGGCCTCCCTGGTGCGAGACCACCAGCCCTGGTTTTTGATCATGACTCGCGGAGAACGCCTGCTGGGCGGCCTGTATGCGGTTTTTTTGCTGCCGGCTAAGCCTTCGCTTTGCCATTAACAAGCCTGCTCATGGGTCGGCTCCTGTAATAACAGGCTCGGCTAGCCGGAGCTGCCATTGCCCGCAATCGTTTCGAGACGATTGATGCGAATCGTGGCCGGGGGATGCGAATCGTAAAAAATCGAGTGAATGGGATCGGGGGTTAGCGTGCTTGCGTTGTCCCGGTAAAGGTTCACAAGGGCTGAAATCAGTGCCTTGTAATTGCTGTTGGAATGCGCAAACTCATCGGCCTCGAATTCATGCTTGCGCGACAGCGCCGAGAACAGCGGACCGATGAAGTAGGTAAAGACCGGCATCACCATCATGAACAGGATCAGCGCGGCATGTGTCGAGGCGGTGTCGACGCCCAGCGAGGAGTAAAACCAGTCGGAACGCATCAGCCAGGCCAGCAGCGCAAAACCGGCCAGCGACATGGCGCTTGAAAGCAATAGCGATTTTTTTATGTGGTTGCGTTTGAAGTGCCCAAGTTCATGTGCCAGTACCGCCTCGACTTCATCCTCCGACAGGGTTTCCAGCAAGGTGTCGTAAAAAACGATGCGCTTGTTTCTGCCGAACCCGGTGAAATAGGCATTACCATGCGACGAACGTTTTGATCCATCGACGACGAATACACCCTGGCTGTGGAAGCCGCAGCGCGTGAGCAGGTCCTCGATGCGTGTACGCAGGTTAGAGTCCTGCAGGGGGCTAAACTTATTGAAAAGGGGGGCGATGAAAACCGGGTAAGCCCAGATCATGACGAGGCTGAAACCCATCCACAGCAGCCATGCGTATATCCACCAGAGGTCACCGGCCCGATTCATCAACCACAGGATCGCCGCCAGCAGGGGAGCACCGAGCAGCAGCAGCAGCATCGCGGTTTTGACCAGGTCCAGCAGCCAGGTTTTCAGCGTAGTCTTGTTGAAGCCGAAGCGCTCCTCGATAACAAAGGTCTGGTATAACGAGAAAGGCAGACCGAGAATGGCCGATAGCAGAGTCAAAGACAGGATCACCGCAATCCCGGTGACCATGCCAGGGTATTCGAAACCTAGCCACCATTGATCGATTACGTTGATGCCGCCGCCCATGGTCCAGATCAGCAACCACAGCGTTTCCCACCCCAGCGTAAGACGCCCGAAACGCAGCCTGGTGCAACTGTAATCGGCTGCCCGGTGATGATCCTGCAGCGAGATCTTGTCGGCAAAGGCCTCGGGAACTGCATCATAATGTGCACTGATATGGCTGATCTGGCGCTGGCTCAGCCAGAGACGGACCAGCACCGATGCCGCGACAAAACTCAGGAATACCGTGGTGAATAAATGCATTGATCTACGGGCCTTGAAAAACTTGCTATAGTCTACCGCATATTGCGCCCGTATAAAGCCTGGAGAACCTGATGGCAATGGCAGACACCAATCTGATCTGGATCGACCTGGAAATGACCGGACTGGATCCGCAACGTGACCAGATTATCGAGATCGCGACGGTGGTCACCGACGCAAACCTGGCAGTGATCGCACAGGGGCCGGTGATCGCGATTCATCAGCCGGAATCGATTCTGCGAGCTATGGACGAATGGAATACGAGTCATCACCGCGACTCGGGGCTTACCGAGCGGGTAAACCAGAGTAATATCAGCGCCACGGATGCAGAACAGGAGACGCTCGAGTTTTTGCGACGCCATGTGCCGCCGGGTAAATCACCGATGTGCGGCAACAGCATATGCCAGGATCGCCGTTTCATGGCGCGCCTGATGCCGGAACTGGAAGCTTTTTTTCACTACCGCAACCTCGATGTCAGCACGCTCAAGGAACTCGCCAGGCTGTGGAAGTCCGAACTGGTTGACGGATTCAGCAAGAAAGGGGCGCATCTGGCGCTCGATGATGTCCTCGAATCGATCAATGAGCTCAAGTATTACCGTGAGCACTTCATTCGCTGCTAGCTGCCGCCAGGGACCGGCGTCGTCGCTTTACCTGCCTTTATCACGGGTTTCGATAAACATACGAGAGCTGCCGGAAAGGCAACCCGCGATGATCTATGTGCCGTAACGCGCCGAGAAAAGCGAGTCGCCCAGCTTCAAAAGCACCGCATCGACGTCACGTGAAATCAAAGCGGTCTGCGGGCAGGGAACCAGGTTGCAAATTCGTCCCCCGGTTTTAAAGATTCGCGATATACGGCCGATCAATAACAGCGACAGAGTTTTTCAGCTTAACGGGATTTATGGATCTTGCCTCTCTAATCGGTATCATTTCCGGGATTGGATTGATCGTGTCCGCGATTATCCTCGGCGGAGACGTACATCATTTTCTGAATTTACCCGGAATTATGATCGTCATGGGCGGCACCATGGCGGCGACCCTGCTGACGTTTCAGTTCAGGGATGTCGTGACCGCATTCAAGAGCGCCTATTTCGTTTTTTCGTCGCCCAAACAGGACTCGCAGGAATTGATCAATACCATGATCAAGCTCGGCACCATCAGTCGCCGTAAGGGCCTGCTGAGCCTGATGGACGTTAAAACCAATTCACCGTTTCTGAAGCGAGTTTGTACCTTGATCGCGGATGCCGCCGACGAGGAAACCCTGCGCTCGGCGATGCGCACCGAGATCGAATCGATGCAGATGCGCCATTACATCGTGCAGGACGTGTTTCGCAAGATGGCGATGTACGCGCCATCCTTCGGTATGCTGGGGACCCTGATTGGC
>Ga0224512_10000371_pt1 | contig 48317 bp, 44 predicted proteins | sample SF_May12_sed_USG_4_FD_169103 | JGI IMG/M metagenome (GOLD analysis project Ga0224512, IMG submission 169103) | Sediment microbial communities from San Francisco Bay, California, United States - SF_May12_sed_USGS_13 | ecosystem: Environmental > Aquatic > Marine > Sediment | place: USA... | reverse complement strand
TCGACTGGCACGCGCCATCGCGCGAGGGCTCCCGCAGTGCCCGTGCTGCGGGAAAGCGTACCGGCGGGCAGCGGCGCGTGATTAGCAAACACAGTACGAATAAGAAGTGTGTTGATTTACGCGGGTTTTCTGTCCGCGTTTATTTGCGTTTATCTGCGTTTAATAAGTTTTTTCGATTCTTGAGATACATTCTAGTCACATAGTATCCCTTTGGTGCGGCGGTGATTGCATCTGCGCGGCTGGGGTCGGGACTCGGTCAGGATCGGCGAAGAGGACAACACAGGCAACTGAGGCCGTGTCTGGGTGAGCGGTATGGTCGGCGATCCAGGGGCGGTTTCGGGAAGCACCGGCACTGGGATGCTCCCGCCGACCCATGATGCGGTATCGCACTGGGGTAGCGGCAACGCCCGATGATAAGATACCCCCGGACGCTCGATCGCAGAGTGGCGAATGCCGCACGGGTCAGTTAACGTGCCGGGGCGAAAAAACAATATTGTCCGCGCCGCCCTGGTCGATTGCGACCATCGAAGGAGGAGGATACCCATGAAACTCGTCAAATCAAGCAGCCTCGCCCGGCTTCTGGCCCTGTCGCTCCTAGTAACTGTCTACGCCGCGCCTGCACGCGCCGCAACGACGCTTGAAATGGCCTACATGCCGATCGTCCCGTGCAGCCAGCTTTTCGTGATGGAAGGCATGGGCTGGACCAAAGAGGCTGGAATCAATCTGAAGCTCACGCGTTTTCCCAACGGGCCAGCCATCGTGCAGGCAATTGCGTCCGGGAAGATGGACCTGATGTGCTTCGGGATCGGACCCGCGATGGTCTCGCGCGCCAAGGGGATCAAGATCAAGGTAATCGCCACCGGCATCGTCGAGCAGATTGCGGTCATCGCCCAGGGTGATCTGGTCAAGTACTTCAACAAATATCCCCAGAAGGAAGCGCTCGTTCGGTTCGCAAAGGACAAAGGCCGCAAGGTCAAGCTCGCGAGCTTTCCCAAGGGCTCAGTGCCCGACACGGTGACCCGCCACTGGCTGATCAAGATGCTCGGGATGAGCGTTGATGACGTGGAGCTCATTGGGATGGGTGCGTCGCGGGTGCAGCAGGCGCTGCTTTCGCGCTCGGTGGATGCCGCGGGCATCCTCGAGCCGATCCTTACGATCGTCGCATCCAAGCTGCCGGACGCGAAGGTGGTGGTGCGTGCCAACGGCATGATGCCCAGACAGCCCGGCTCCACGCTGGCGGCACGTGAGAACATCATCGAACAGCATCGCGCTGCGATCGTGAAGCTGGTGGAACTGCACACCAGGGCCACCAAGCTGTTGCTGGAGCAACCGGAGAAGGCCGCACCACACGTGACCAAGTTCATCGCCAAGGGGCTCGTTGACGAAGCGACGATCTTGAAGGCCATTTCCTCGCCGTCGTCGAACTTCAGGGCGAACCCGCGCGACATCATCGAGTCGACGAAGTACATGTCCAGCTTTCAGTACCAGTACAAGATCCAGTCGAAGAAGGTGAACACGGACAACCTCTTCGATACGACTGTTTACGACGCCGCCATAGCCGGGATGTCGAAGTAACCGACGGTATCCGCAGCGCATGAAGCCGGCGACACGGTACTTCCTCGCCTCGTCGGGACTGGTCAGCTTCCTCCTGCTCTGGGAAGGCATCGCGCGCAGCGGATGGGTTGAAACCCATCTGCTTCCGCCGCCCTTTTCATTGCCGGAAACGCTGGTCTCGGAGATCAAGAACGGATTCTGGCAAGCGATGGTGATGGCCAGCCTGCGGCACTACGCCGTGGGCTTCCTGCTGGGCTCCACGCTTGGCGTCACGTTCGGGGTCGCGGTAGCGCTGTTTCCCAGAGTCGAGGCCTCTCAGGCGTGGCTCGCGCGCATCTTTCGTCCGATACCACCGCTCGCCTGGATTCCCTTCGCCATTATCTGGTTTGGCATCAGCGAGACGGCGGCCGCGTTCATCATTTCAATCGGGATTTTCTGGATCAATTATTTCACGGCGATGGCGGCCGTACAGGCCGTCGACAAGGACCTGATCGAGGTCGCGCGTGCTTTCGGGCATCGCTCGTTCTTTGCGCTCCTGCGCAAGGTGATCCTGCCCGGTGCGGCGCCGGGAATCCTGAGCGGCCTGCGCGCTGGACTGGGCCAGGGGTGGATGACGGTAGTGGCCGCGGAGCTCTTTGGTATCGCCGGCATTGGCCAGCGCATGATCGAGGCCTCGGGCCTGCTGGCGAGCAAGGTGGTCGTGCTCTACATGTTCTCGATCGCACTCCTCTACGGGGTGAGCGACTACATCTTTGTGCGCATTCAAAGCAAGATACTCGAATGGCAGCGGTGATCCGAACGCAGGACCTGGCGGTCAGCTACGACGGCCGGACCCCGATCTTCTACGGGCTCGATCTGGCGGTCGAGGAGGGCGAACTCGTGACGGTCGTCGGGGTCTCGGGCGCGGGCAAGTCCACGCTCCTGCGCGTCATCGCGGACCTGATACCTTCGTTCCGGGGGTCGGTGAAGGTCGAGCATCCGCGCCAGGATCCGACACGCCGGCAGATCGCAATGGTCTTTCAAGCCGCGAACCTGATGCCGTGGCGCCGCGTTGGTGACAACATCACGCTTGGGCTCGAAGGCATCGAGGTCAGCGAAAACGTCAAGCGCGAGCGCATCGACTGGACGCTCAAGCTGGTAGGCCTCGAGGGCTACGGCGATCGCTGGCCCTACCAGCTCTCGGGCGGCCAGCGCCAGCGCATCGGGATCGCGCGCGCGCTCGCGGTCGATCCGGATATTCTCCTGATGGACGAGCCTTTCGGGGCGGTCGATGCGATCACACGCACCGGTTTGCAGGCGGAACTGCTGCGCATATGGGCAGAGACGGGCAAGTCCATCCTATTCGTCACGCACGATATCGAGGAGGCCGTTTACCTGGGGGACCGGGTTGTCCTGTTGGGCGACAGGCCGGGGCGCATCGTTCAGGAATATCCCGTCACGATCGATCGCGCCACGCGGCGGGAGAGCGCAGAGTTCGCGCGCAAAGTCGAGGAGGTGCGCGCCGGCTTGCAGGCCGCCATCCAGTCTGCTGCAGCCAAGAGCGGGCCAGTGGCGAGCTAGGGCGCGCAACAAAACCGCGAACTACCAAGAGTTCGTGATTCATGAGTCGACACAGCGCGTGCAACCGGTCTTGTATCGCGCTCGACGCCCTGCGTGCATGAAAATGCTCAGGGTATTCACCGGAGGTTGGTGCAATGGCTATCACGCTCGATGAACGGCCGATCTTCGTGACCGGCTCGGAGCGATCGGGTACTACGCTGGTCATGGCGATCCTGGGATGCCATTCGCGCCTCGCCGTGCCGGAGGTGTCGTGGTACTACCCGCGGTTCCGGCCGTATCTTTTCAGCTATGGCGACCTTGCCCGTCCCGAGAACTTCCAGGTGCTGTGTTACGAGATGGCTCACGGGCTGAGATCGCCCTACTGGGACATGAAAATTGATGCGGCGACCTTCGGTGACGAGATCATGGTGCTCGCCCAGACGCGCGAGCAAAGCTTCGCTGGCGTGTTCTGGGCAATGCTGGAGCGCTACGCCCGCGAGGTCGGCAAGCCCCGCTGGGGCGAGAAGACGCCCTACAACCTGTTCTATATTGAGCAGATCCTAGAGGACTTTCCAAACGCGCAGTTCGTGTTCATTTATCGAGACGGGCGCGACGCGAGCGCCGAGTTCCTCGATTCCTCTTTTGGCCCTACCAACATCTTCTGCGCGGCGGAGCTGTGGCACATGGGGCAGCAGGCGGTGAAGCCGTGGCGCGCCCGGCTCCGGGATGATCAATGGTTCGACATCAAGTACGAAGACTTCGTGCGCGCGCCAGTGCCGCACCTGAAGCGGCTTTGCGATTACCTGGGCGAGCAATACACCGACGAGCTGCTCGCATTCCATCAAACGCCCATCGCGAAGCGCCGTGGAAAAACAAAGGATAATGCGCCGCTTGCGCTGCCGATCTCGGATAACTATGTCGGCATCTACAAGCAGCTCCTCAGTGTTCGTGATCAGCGGATCATGTCCCGGGTGGCTGGTGATTCCCTCAGGGAACTGGGTTACGGCGATATTTTCGAGCCCTTAGACCTTGCCCCGGAGCAAATAGCTCTGTACGAGGAGTTGGATGGCCGTTATCGGGCCGCGACACTCGATGCGCCCGGGGGCTGGATCGTCTTCGAGAGTTACAACGATGGGCTGGTCGAGCGCCGCGAAGCGCGCCGGCGGGCCGGGATCTGGTCCACGGTTCCCGAGCCGGCGCCGTTTCCCGTTGGGCACAAACACGAAGAGATGCTGACGGGCATGCGCGCAGCGCGAAAATGGAAGGACCATTTCTCCATCAAACCCGAGTTCTCTTCAAACAAGCGGGTGTTGTAGGGACATCCGCAGGATTAGAACCTAAGAATAAGCCGCAGACAAAATCTTTACCGCAAGGACGCCAAGGATTACAAATAGAAACTGGTAGCCTTAGCAGGTCCACCCACAGTACCGATCAACATTCACCGCGTTTTGTCGGCGTGTATCGGCGGCTAATAAAGATTTTGATTTTCGTTATATCCGTGTTTATCTGCGTTTATCTGTGGCTGCTGAGTTCTTGCCGATTTCAGACCGCTATCCCTGTGGATGTTCGTTCAGAAAGTTTTCGACCACGGCGTTGTACTCGTCCGCGTGGCGCCGGTAGGAGTAGTGGCCGCCCTCCTGGATCATGTGAAGCTGCGAGCCCTTGATGGCCGCATGCAGATCTTTCGCGAAGTAGCCTGGCACGGTCGTGTCGTCCTCGGTGCCGATAACGAGAGAGGGCCGTGTGATCTTGTGTAGCTCGGCGAGCCGGTCGTGCTCGAGCGTCATACGAAGCCGACCCAACAACACGTCCACCGGCGCAATGGTTTTCTTCTGCCGCGTCTCGATCGCCTGGATTTTCTCCCAATCATAGCGAAACTGGTTGGGGCCGCACGTCCAGACCGAGCTGAACTTGATGTACTCCTCGGGCCCATAGCTCTGGGCAATATGCATGCGCGCGGTCTGCACGCGCGTGATGTACTCGTCGGCCTTTGTCCAGGTATTGGTGAAGATGCAGCAAAGCAGCCGCTCCGGATGGTCGATGGCCAGGTTCTGGAGTACGCACCCGCCGGTCGAGGTGCCTGCGACATGGGCTTTCTCGATCCCAAGCGCGTCGAGCAGGTGTACGGCGTCCTCGGCGATCAGGCGTGTCGAGTAGGCATCCCGGGGTTTGTCGCTGTCGCCTGTGCCGCGGTGGTCGAAGCGGATGCACCGGTACTGTTTCCGGAAGTATGCGACCTGAAAATCCCAGGCATCGAGTATTCCCATTAGGCCGGGAATGAACAGTAAAGGTGTCCCCTGGCCTTCCTCCTGGTAGTTGAGATGAAGCGTCCCGATTTTGATGCGCGGCATTCTCGTGCTCCTATACTGTCTAACAGCGGGCTCTCTGTACCACCGGTTTCAGGCGGCGGTGCTCAGCGCGCCTTGCTTGCCTGTCCTCAGAATCTCCGTTAGCCTGCGCACCGACTTGAGCTCTTCCAGTCGCGATATGGTGGCAATCGCTTCCTCGATGCGCGCTTCGGAAAGCCGCGACCGGGCATACGTGCGGAACTTGTCCGCAACGCGGTCGCGTGGCAGTGGATTCTCATAGGAGCCGCGCGGGTGCTCGGAGCGCATCTTGTGCGTCGAGCCGTCCGCCATCTGAGCTTCCACGACGGCTTGTACGCCCGTGAGAGAGGGATCGGCGTGCATCTCGACGTGCTCTGCAGCGAACCGCTGCAGCTGCGGGTCTTCGTAGCGCGCGGGCTCGAACTGCGCGAGCGTAAGCGCCCGATCATGCAAGATGGCCGCGACGGCGTAATGCGTGGACAGCAGCGCCTCGAACTTTCCCTTGTAGCGGGGAAAGATTCCGTGCAGGTCCACCGCGGTCTTGCTCATCGAGACGCGCACTTTGCGAACTTGCTCCGGCACAGGGCGGTGCTGCTCGACCAGGTCGAACAGTGCTGTGATCATGCCCTGGATCGTGGAAGCCGAAGGCCACGGACGCAGGGCAATCTGCTCGAGCTCCCAGCGTTCACCGAGATCGGCGGTGGCGGCCTCGGGCCGGCCGCCGTTCGTGTACGTGGAATAGAGTCCGCCGTCAGGTGCAGTGAGGAATTCGCGCGTCGCCAAAAAACCCTGCTGGGCCAGCAGCGCGGCCATCAGGCCGGAGAGCGCGCCGCGGCACTGGTGAAATTTGACGGTCGGCGTACCCCAGGCGGCAAACGTTCCAGCAGCCTGGCTTCCGGCGAGGCCAAAGGCCTTCGCCATCGTGTCCTCATCGAATCCGAGCAGGCAACCTGTGGCGGCGGCGGCGCCAAACGGCCCGATGACACCTGGTCCGTGCCAGCCGCGCCTGCGAAATTCAGGAAAATCCAGGCTGATACCGATGCGGGTCGTGATCTCGCATCCCGCGGCGAGCGCAACCAGCAGATCGCGGCCGGTGAGGGCATCGCGCTCCGCAATCGCCAGCGCCGGCGGAACTACTTCTGGAGTAATGTGCGTGAGCGTGGAGCGGTGGATGTCGCACATCGTGACCGCTGTGATGAGATAGCCGTTCAGCACCGTGGCGCCCGCGAGCGAAAGGTGATCGCTGCCAATGACGCTGCTTTCCCTGGATTGGCCGAGCGCCGCAGCGAGGGCCGCAACCTGGTGCGTCTCCTCGCCTTCATAGCCGGCCAAGGCGCAGGCAAGCGCGTCGAGGAGAAGATTCTTGCAGTGGTCCCTGACGCGCGCGGGAATCCGATCGTAGACAAGGTGGACTGCGAACCCGGCCAGCGTTCGCGTTATGTCATCGGGCATCCTGTCCTCCCCAAAGTCAAAGCGGTTCTTGTGGCGTCGAGCGGAGCAGGGGCACATGATATGCCCCTGCGTCGGAAAAAGAAAACGTGCAGGCCGCGTGCGCGGGTGTCAGATGAGCTTTTGCTCGCCGAGTGCCTTAATGATCACGTCAGCGAATTCCCGTGTGGCACGCCGCACGTCGGAGGGTGCGAAGTTTTCGGTCATGCCCGACCAGACCAGTTCACCCTTTTCCGCGCGCCACAAATTCGTTTCGAGGACGACGATCTCATAGTCCCGGCGCTGCGGCGGCGAGTACTGCACCCACATCGAGCTGTAGTAACCGTAGAAGTCGCGGTAGTGGCCGACTGCCGGAACCGCCCAGATATAGCCGGGCGAGTATTGCGTGATCCGGTCAACTCTGAGCAGCCGCGTGACAAGCACGCCTTGAGCACTCGCTTTTACGATCGCCGCGTCCAGCGTGGCGCGATCAGCCTGGCCATCCTGCGGGATAAACTTATAGCTTGGAATGGCGGTGACGCCAGCGTTCTTGAGTTTTGCGACGAACTCGTCTTCGAAGATGCGGCGGTTGCCGGTCTCCTCGCTGACGCCCATGACCAGCACGTTCCTGAAGGGAGCGCCCGTATACGAGGGGTCGCGCCAGACGTTGGTGATGGTGGTCGAGGCGCATCCGCCGGCGAGAAGGGCGCCCGCGGCGAACACCAGCGCTGTCGCGCGAATCAGTTTTTGCATCGGTGCCTCAGACAAGCAGGAAACAAAAAGAGACATTCTGGCGCGAGCGAGGTTCCGTGCGGGCTGGTGACTCCTCCACCGGCGGCTCTCGTCAGGCGGCTGTCCTGACCCACCGCATCTCTGCCAGGCCGTCGGCGTCTGTTGCCGTGATCGTTGTGCGTACCATATGGCGCGGCTTGTCGGCGGGCCAGGGCCGTCCGCGATGCAGCACGCAGCGGTTGTCCCACATGATGACATCTCCCGGTTGCCACTGATGGAGGAACGTGTGCCCCGGTGCGGTTGCATGATCGATCAACTCGGCAATCAGGGCTTGCGCCTTGTCATCGGGCATGCCGTCGATCGCGTACGTGTGCGATGCGAGGTAGAGAGAGTCCCGGCCGTTCGCGGGATTTCGCCACCGCATGCGCCACCGTACGGGCAGCAGCGACGCGCGCTCGCGTTCGGACGCCAGATGCGGCGCAATCTTTTCGCGCGAATGCCCGTAGTCGTGCCAGGCATACGCGCTGGCAAGGCGCGTGCGCATGGCTTCGGGGAGGCGCTCCCAGGCACAGCGCATGGAAGCGAATTCCGTTTCGCCGCCGATCGGAGAGATGACCCGGGCGGAGAGCACTGAGGCGAGCGACGGTGGATCCTTGAAACAGCTGTCGGTGTGCCAGAGCTGGTTGGCGTGCGCGCGGAGCGCCTCTTTGTGGTCAGGCGGCACGAGGCTGCCGTCGGGCTCGATGTTGGTGAGGATGCTGTAGGGCGTGCCTTCGCCGCGCGAAGCGGCCTTGGCGATCTCCAGCGGGCCGAAGCGCGTGGAGTACGCGATCTGCAACTCATCGGCGATTGGCTGGTTGCGGAACAGCAGCACCGAATGCGCCTCGAATGCCGTCCGTACCATGGCGTAGGCATCATCCCGTGCGGCGACCTCGGCGAGGCCCACACCACGTATCTCTGCGGCGAAGCCTGGCCCGAGCGAAATTACGTCCATGCGGTATCTCCTTGGTTGCCGGCAAGCCCAGGGGCAATAGAGGTATTTTCTCACGTCCTGGGCCCGGTGATGAGTCTCGAGAGAGCGGGGCCGGGGCATGAGCAACGGCCAGATCCGGGATACGGCACGCCGCTATACTAGGGGTCGAGCAGAGGTGGAAATGAAAATAACCAAGGTAGAAACGATCGTCGTCAACATGCCGATGGTGATTCAAGGCGCGGTGGTGCCGAAGCAGGGCGGGAGACCACGCACCAGCATGGATACGCTGCTCGTGCGCGTCGATACGGATGAGGGCGTGACCGGCTGGGGTGAGGGATTCGGGCATCGAATATTCACGGCCACGAAAGCGGCGCTGGATTCCTTCATCGGCCCCATGTGCGTCGGCCGCGATCCCACGGCGATGGGCCAGCTCGCCGATGAGTTGCAGCGCAATCTCGCGGGCGTCGGGCGCAACGGCCCGGCGATGTATGCGCTCTCCGCAATCGACATTGCGCTGTGGGACATCGCAGGCAAGCTCGCCGGACTTCCGCTCTATCGGCTGCTCGGCGGGTCGTCCCGCAAGGAACTGCCGGCGTACGCGAGCCTCCTGCGTTACGGCGAGCCGGATGCCGTCACGCATCACGTCGAGCGGGCGCTAAGGCGCGGCTACCAGCACATCAAGCTCCACGAAATTACCGTGGGGCCCATCAAGGCGGCGCGCAAGGCAGCCGGGCCCGACATTGCCATTATGGTGGACTGCAACTGCCCCTGGTCGGTTAACGAGGCGATCGACATGGCTCGCTGGCTCGCCGACTTCAATCTGACCTGGCTGGAGGAGCCGGTATGGCCGCCGGAAGATCATACCGGGCTGGCGCGAGTGCAGACGCATGGGAGAATTCCGACCGCCGCGGGGGAAAACGCGATGCTGCCGGAGTTCAAGAGCCTGTTCGAAGCGGGCGCGATTACTTACGCTCAGCCGAGCGTTACCAAGGTCGGTGGGGTCACACAAATGCAAAAAGTGATGGCGCTCGCTGAGGCCTTCGGCGTCACCGTTGTCCCGCATTCGGCTTACTTCGGCCCGGGGCTGATCGCATCGATTCATTGCATCGCCGCCATGCCGAAAGGCGGTCTGGTGGAACGCTACGACGCGGACTTCGCGGAGAACCCGCTGCACGAGGCGATCATGCCGGGCAGGGCTGGTTGCATCCCAGTGCCGCAGGGACCCGGGCTGGGCGTCGATCCCGATCCCGCGATGATCAATAAGCTGCGGGTGGGTTGATTCCGCTCAACGATTTGCTAGAGCGTGTCTCAAAAATAGAAAAGCATCATTAGCCGCAGATAAACGCCGATAAAGAGGAAGTGCATTAATTTTGAGAGGGTTTTCTGTCCGCGTTTATCTGCGGTTAATAAGTTTTTTAGATTTTAGAGACACGTTCTATTCACCCGCTATGAAGTCGTTTTGGATCAAGACCGCCGGCAGCAAGAGCATGCTCGAACTCCGCGATGTTGCGGCGCCGGAGCCCGGGCCGGGCCAGATCGGCGTGCGCGTGCGCGCGACGGCGCTCAACCGCGGTGAGCTCATCGCGGGCAGCGTAATGCATAGCGGCGCAGCGAAGCTCGGTGGCACCGAGGCGGCAGGCGAAGTCTGTACGGTGGGCGAAGGCGTGACCGGCTGGAGGGAAGGCGACCGCGTCATGGGCCGCGTCCTTGGGCCTGGCCGTGGCGCGTTTGCCGAGCACACGGTGATGCAGGTCAACGAGGCGATGCCCGTGCCGGAGCACTTGTCGTGGGAGCAGGCCGCTGCGGTCTCCGTAAGTTTCCTCACGGCTTATGACGCGGTCGTCGGCTATGGGCGGTTGCAGCGCGGCGAATGGCTGCTGGTCATCGGCGCGTCATCGGGTGCGGGCGTGGCGAGCATTCAGACGGGGAAAGTGATCGGTGCGCGCGTGATCGGCACCTCCGGCTCAGCCGCGAAGCTGGAGCAGCTCAAGGCGATCGGTCTCGACGCCGGTATCCGGACCCGGGGCGCGGATTTCGCGGCGACGGTCAGGGAAGTGACAGGTGCAGGGGCCGACGTCGCGGTCAACTGTGTCGGCGGATCGATGTTCGGGGAGTGCATGCGCTCGCTCGCGTTCGGCGGACGACTCGCGACTGTTGGCTACGTGGATGGGGTCTACAAAACGGAGCTGGATCTGCAGGAGCTGCACGCCAACCGCCATGTGGTTTTCGGAATTTCCAACAGCCGGCTCAGCGAAGCGGGACGCGCGGCAACCGTGCGCGGCTTCGTGCGAGACGTGCTGCCGGCCATCGCGGATGGCCGTGTCACGCCTGTCATCGACCGGGTGTTTCGCTTCGACGAACTGCCCGCGGCAAAGGCCTATATGGAGTCAAATACGCAGGTGGGGAAGATCGTCGTGCGCGTTGCCTGAGCAGCAACTCGAAACCCCGAGGAAAGATACCGCGCCCGGCAAGGGCGCGCTACCGAAACCGAGAAGGCAGCTGGACGGGTCTTCTGCCCCCGGTGAAGCTCGGCTCCACTGCGCGCCGGGACAGGGAGCGCGTACGCGTCGGGCCAAAGCGACGCGCATTGGCCGAGTTGCCGGGAATGTAGCCGTCGATACCTACAACCTGCCCCGCGATGGCGCCCGGCCTGAGATATATCTGAGGAATCCTCTTGTGCGGGCGACGATGGAGGCGATGCCCGACTACGGGCGCATACGGGTAGTAGCCGGTGTAGAACTCGTTGCAACCCGCTGCCCGATAGCTGACGCACGGATCGGACGCAACCGGCACCGGTACGTAGACGGGTGCGGCGTACTGATTCGCAGGGCTTGCTTTAGGTGCGCCGGCGTTGAGACCGATCTCGTTGCTTCTGATTCGGAAGGCCTCAACCGCCTGCAGCAGGTGCCGGTCCGGCGTGTAAACGGAAATATTGCTTTCGACCACCCCGACCTGCTGGGGCGCTTTCGGGTCGGCGGGCCGCTGATTCGAGTAGTTGGTTATGCCGTGCTCGTCCACCCATTTGTAGATCTGGGCAGAAGCGGCTGACACCGGAAGGATTGCGGCGACAGCAACCAGACACGAAATAAAGGCGCGCATGGACGTCCCCACCATGGCCATTCTCGAATACATGATACCAGCGTGGCGGAGTCCCACGATACAGCCGCCGATGGACGCCGATAGACGCCGATAATGAGAAGTCCGTTGATTCACGCGTGTTTTCTATCCGCGTTGATCCGCGTTTATCTGCGGTCAATGAAGTTTTTTTCGATTTTTAAGGCGGGCTCTAGTCAAGAGCCGCGAGGTTCAGGGCCGGCGGCTGTCAGTCGTGGGCCGGCGCTTTCTGAGATAATCGAGACCACATCCTATTGCCAACCGAGGGGGCACCGAATGAGTTCCAAAGTACGCAAGCTCACCACGCCATCGTCGCTCCGCGACCGCGTCAGCGCGGACGAGTGGGATGCGCGGGTGAATCTCGCGGCGTGCTACCGCCTCGCCGCCCACTTCCGCATGACGGACATGATCTACACGCACATCTCGGCGCGCGTGCCTGGCCCGGACCATCACTTCCTGATCAACGCCTTCGGTCTGCTGTGGGACGAGATCATGGCGTCCACGCTGGTTAAGGTCACGCTCGATGGCGAGACGGTCGAGGATCCGACGGGCAACGGCATCAATCGCGCCGGCTACGTGATCCACAGCGCCGTACACCGCGCGCGGCCCGACGTGAACTGCGTCATTCATACCCACACCGCCGCCGGCATCGCGGTGTCGGCGCAGGAGGAGGGGCTGCTGCCAGTGTCCCAGCACGCGATGCGATTCACGAACAAGCTTGCCTATCACGATTACGAGGGGCTCGCGCTCGACCTCGACGAGCAGCAGCGCCTCGTGCGCGACCTGGGTAACCACAAGGCGATGATCCTGCGCAATCACGGCTTGCTGACATGCGGGTCATCCATCTACGAGGCGTTCGACCTGATGTATTACCTTGAGCGCGCGTGCCAGACCCAGATCAACGCGATGTCGGGCGGCGCCAAGCTGAGAGTTCCCCCGCCGGCGGTTGCAGAAAAAGTGGCCGGCCAGTTCCAGGGGCTACCATACAAGGCCAGGCGGCCGGAGTGGAAGGCGTTGCTGCGCATGCTTGATAAGACCGATCCCTCCTACAAGGCCTAGAGTGACCGGCGGCCAGCGGCCAGTCACGAAACGTAGTGATGAATAATGGTGATGAATAATAGTGATGAAAAATGGTGATGTACAGCGCAGCCCTCATCACCAGTTCCCATCACTCATTTTTGGCAGGGGTGAGGCCTTTAGCCCTGATGATGCGGGCGGCGGCGGGGGTGGTCAGGTGCTGAATCAGTGATTTCGCCGCCCCTGAGTCGTTCGCACCGGTTAGGATGCCGGCCGCGACAACGGTTACCTGGTTGATCTCCACGGGGATCGGTCCGACGAGCTCGGCGCCGGGGACAGAGAGTAGCTCGCTTACCATCTGCACGGCCAGATCGGCTTCGCCAGCCACCACGATTTCGGCGATTAGGCCACCCGGCTTTATTCTCGCCTTGGCCTTGATCTGCTCGGCGATTCCCAGGCGCTCGATCAGTCCGGCAAAGTAGACGCCGCTCAGCCCGGACGAGGTGTAAGCCACCGCTTTCGCATCAAGCAGCGCGCGCTTGAACGCATCGACTGAGCGGATATCCGGCTTTGGGGCGCCCGCGCGCACGCCAACGCCGATAACCGAGCTCGCGAGATCGACGCGGCTGCCCGGAATGACCTTGCCCAGCTTCGTCATCTCGTCGATCCCGGCCGCAGTCGCGATCACCAAGTCCCCCGTCGCGCCGCCGTTGATAAGGTCCAAGGTCTGGGCGGTCGTGTTGTAGCTGATTGAGACCTTATGCCCGGCCTTGCGCTCGAATGGCGGCACGAGCTCGTCGAGCACCGAGCGGATGGCGTTGGTGGCGAAGACTTTGAGTTCGGCCATTGGTCTCGTAGTGGCGACTGGCGCGTGTTTCAAGAATCAAAAAAACATCATTAGCCGCAGATAAACACCGATATCACAAGAATCAAATCCATATTAGCCGCCGATGGACGCCGATGCACGCCGATAACAAAAAAACAAACCAGGCCGATCGACTTACGATTCAGGGTTGTTCAGAAGCTTCCTGATTTCGGCTCCACAGCGCTCGGGCGCGGTGAGATTGATGCGGTGCCTGAACCCGGGGAAGAGGACGAGTTTCACAGCCGGCAGCCGCTACTGCATTTCCTTCATCTGCGCTTCTTTCGCGATGGGCTGTTTTCACTGGCAAGGACGAGCGTCGGCACCCTGATTAGCGGTCGAAGGCCACTGCGGCAGGTCGAAAAAGCGGCACTGGCCGGACCTCCGGTCGGCAGTGGCTCCATTCTTATCCAGCCCGCGAAGGAAAGCAAAGGCGCGGGGTCACCTGGCGTTGATGTTATCGCGCACGGGGCGTACCGTCAAACCACGGGTGCGTCCACGAATGGCATTCGGAACGCCTCATTCGAAACGAGGAGGTTCGTCATGTCGCAACGTTCCATCAGATCCATTATCGAGCATCAGGAGCTCGTAACGTCTTCCGGCGGCTCGACCGTTGCGGAGGCGGCCCGTCTGATGAGAGAGAAGGCGGTTGGCGCTGTCATGGTGTTGGAAGAGGGTAAGCTCGCCGGGGTCTTCACCGAGCGTGACGCGTTATTCCGCGTTGTCGCGGAGTCCCGTGATGCGCAGGCGACGCGATTGTCAGAGGTCATGACGCGCGACCCCCAAACCGTCCATCCAGACAGGGCGTTCACCGACGCGCTCCACATCATGCACGAGGGCGCCTTCCGGCATGTGCCCGTGGTAGAGGACGGCCGCCCGATCGCGATGATCTCCGCGCGCGATGCGCTCGGACCGGAGCTGGAAGATTTTATCTACGAGCTGCTGCGGCAGGAACAGGCCCAGGACGTTCTTTCCGGGTAGCCGGAGAGGCAGGAATGCACAGCGCAGAAAACGAAGCGGCGGGGATTTCCCGCCGCTTAACCACTTCATTACATATCGCTTGCTACCGGAGCGCTCAGCGCGGTGAAATTCCCGCTACCTTCGCGGCCTTTTTGTAGCGAGCGATTTCCCGGACAAGAAGCCCGTTGAGCTGCGCGGTAGTAAGCGGCCAGGGTTGCGCGCCCTGGTTATCCAGGAATTTCTTCATTTCCGCGCTGGCCAGGATCTTGTTCACCTGGGTATTGAGCGCCCTTACTACGTTATCCGGCGTGCCGGCCGGCGCGAACAATCCCCACCACAGCTCATAGCTGTATCCCGGAACGCCCGACTGAGCGATCGCCGGCAGCCCGGGCAGGAGCGGCGAGGGCTTGAGGCTGCTGGCGGCAATGGCCCGCACTCTGCCGGCCTTGACCTGCGGCATAACGGCCGCTGCGCTCGAGACCACGAGATCGACTTCGCCCGACACCAGCGCCGTTACCGCGGGCGCGATGCCCTTGTACGGAATGTGCGTGATCTTGATGCCGGCGGCGGCGGCGAACAGTGCCCCGGAAAAGTGATTGTTGCCACCAACCCCTGAAGATGAATAGTTTAGCTTTCCGGGATTTTTCTTGGCGAGCGCCACGAGTTCCTTCACGGTCGTTGCCGGCACCGAAGGATGAACCGCGAGCAAGTTGGGGGCTTTCGCAATCATGGCGACGGGAATGATCGCGGTTGCCGGATCGAAGGGAAGCTTCTTCCGGGTCGCTGCGGTCGCGGGATAAGAGGATGTGGTCACAAGCAGGGTGTGGCCATCGGGCGTTGCCTTGGTCACCAGCGCGGCGCCGATCATGCCGCTCGCGCCGGCGCGGTTATCGATGATGACGTTCTTGCTCCAGGCATCCGCGAGCCTCTTGCCCATGGCGCGGGCCATGATGTCCGACGAGCCGCCAGCGGAGTAGGGCACGACGATCGTGATGTTTCTGGACGGGTACGACTGCGCCGCAGCGTCGATCGCGGCGAACCCCCATGCCGCTGCGAAAACGGCGGGCGCAATCAGGCTGAGACGAAATGAAATGGTTCTCATGAGCTTTCCTCTCTTTATTGGAAGAGACCGTCTCGAACAAGGTCTCGATAGATTATCCCGGCGTCTTGCTGCCGCCTTCTCCCAGCACTCGTCGCGCCCTGCAAGGGAAGGTCTCACGGATGGGTTTGTGTTGGAGCAGGATTGTCGCCCAAAACTGCGCCGGGTGATACCCGCGTGCGCGGAAGGCTCCCTGGAACGCGTTGGCCCCGTTAACGGATCGCTATGTTTTCGCGCGCGTCACATGGATGCTCACGCCTTGTCGAGCGCGGCGATATCTGCGGCCGAAAGCTTCACACCCGCTGCGGCCGCATTTTCCTCGAGATGGGCGATGGAGCCGGTTCCGGGTATCGGCAGCATTACCGGAGAGCGCGCAAGCAGCCAGGCGAGCGCCACCTGCGAGGGTGTTGCGCCATGTCGTGCGGCGACGCGCTTTACTTTCGCCGAGTGCAACGCGTGGCCCGCGCCAAGCGGATACCATGGAATGAAGGCGATGCCAGCCTTCTCGCAGGCCGCGAGCACGTCATCCGAGGCGCGATCTTCAATGTTGTACTTGTTCTGCACGGAGACGACTGGCGCGATCTGTCGGGCCTGTTCGAGCTGCCGCACGCTCACGCTGGAGACGCCAAGGTGCCGAATCTTGCCTGCCTTTTGCAGCTCTGCGAGGGTGCCGAAAGACTCGGCAAAGGGCACTTTCGAGTCTGGAGTGTGAAACTGGTAGAGATCGATGCGCTCGAGCCGCAGCCGTCGCAGGCTGCCGTCGAGGGCGAGGCGCAGATGCTCGGGCCGTCCGTCAGGCACCCAGCTGCGGTTGGGGCGCGCGAAACCGCCTTTGGTTCCGATCACGAGCTCGGCGGGATAGGGGTGAAGCGCCTCGGCGATCAGTTTCTCCGATACCTCGGGGCCGTAGCTGTCGGCGGTATCGAAGAAGTTGTGCCCCAGCTCGAAGGCACGAACGAGCAGCCTGCGCATCGCCGCCCGGTCCTTCGGCTCGCCCCAGATGCCAGGACCCGCGACGCGCATGGCCCCGAAACCGCTGCGGTTCACGGTCAGCTCACCCAGCCGGATCGTGCCTGCGCCGGCGGCAGGCCTTGTCGTCTCACTCATGAATATGCCGCGTGATCACTTCATCACATCGTCGCCCGGTTGGTCAGGCGAGCTGAAGGCCATCCTTGTACTTGAGCAGCCAACCGTCGAATGACAGCAGCGAGGGGTTGAGGCTGCGCGAGAGCTCGACATTGCGCGCTGCGCAGAACTCGACCTCGAAATCGTGCTGGAACTGGAACATGTTCGTGAGGTCCTGGGCCGCCGGAAAGTCGAGAGCGCGGTACTCCTCGAACGGTATGTGTTTGTAGACGACTTTCTGGCGCAGCGTCCGGGTCATGGCGGCGGCCATCTGCATGCCGGTCAGGTGCTCGCCGGCGATGCCGACGGTCTTGCCGACGAACTGCACGCCGCGCTTGAAGACGCCGAAGGCGCATTTGCCGATATCCTCGGCAGCGATGCCAGGCAGCCGCTTATCGCCCAAGGGCAGAGCGAATACAAGCGTGCCGTCTGCCTGTTTCTTCGGTCCCATCTGCATGTAGATCAGGTTTTCCCAGTAAAAGGACGCGAGGAGATAGGACGTCGGCAGCCCGATCTGCCTGAATGCATCGTTCGACGCGCCCTTGCCGTCGAAATGCGGCACCTTGTACTTTCCCATGATGGTAGGGAGGCGGGTATCCTTGAGCGGAACGAGCTTGCGCGTGTCCTCCAGGGTGGACCAGATGACGTGCGTGGCTCCTGCGTTCTTCGCGGCCTGGGCCATGGCGGCGGCCTGGGCCATTTCCCGTTCCGGCATGCAGTGCTCCCAATAGAACGTGACGCAGTACACGCCGTAGACGCCGTGGAACGCCAGCTTGAGGCTGTTCAAGTTGTCGATATCGGCTGCAACCACTTCCGCCCCCAGCTTTTTAAGCTCTTGCGCCTTTTCGGAATTAACGTCCCGCGTCAGCGCGCGCACGGTGAAGGGCCCGTACGGCTCGCTCAGGATCGCACGCACCAGGGCGCCGCCTTGCGTGCCGGTGGCGCCCACGACAGCAATGATTTTTTTGTCGGCCATGAAATTTTTTCCCGTGCAGGTTTGAGGGGCAATGAAGATCCGGATAATGCAACTTACCCCGAGCCAGTGTGGGTTACAAGAGGGATTTTCGCCTGTTCCAGGCGGAATCCTGTGTGACGAGTGACCGTAACGGGCGGTTCATGTCCACATCCAAAACTAAATAGCCGGCCGGGGCGGCGTGGAAGGCATACCCGGATCTGGTGGTCGCAACCCGGTTGATTGGGAGGGGGTGCCCGCCCTTGCCCGTCGGGACTCCCGGGCGTATCGTTCGCATCCAACAAGTATCTGATAAAGGGAGGGCGATCTGCTCCGGGCTCTTTTGCTGGGGTTGGTGTCCGCTATTCGTTACACGGTCAAGATAGTGAGGATTAGCACCGCCTGATCGAGATCACGCCTGCTCTACGGCTGGAGCCATTTCCCCGCCTCAATTTCTGAGCATTTCTGTTTAAGAATCTGCATAAGAAAGGCACGACATGTATAAAAACATCCTGCTGCCCCACGACGGCTCGGAGCTCTCCGACGAAGCAGCGGATCACGGCATTGCGTTAGCCCGGTCCGTCAAGGCAAAACTGACCGTGATGCACGTGATTGCGCACCGCAACTTGGTTCTTGACGAAGGCGTGTCGTCGAAGCTGGTCCAGAAGCTCGAGAGCGATTACGAAAATCTGGCCAAAAAGAACGCCGAGGCATTGCTGGATAAAGTAACGGCACGCGCGAAGGCGGTTGGCGTCGAGAGCAACGGCTTGGTCGTAGTCGGTGATGATCCCTACGAGGAAATCATCGACAAGGCCGGTCAGCTTGGGTGCGACCTTGTCGTCATGGCCTCGCATGGGCGCAGGGGTCTGGAAGGCCTGCTCCTTGGCAGCGAGACGGTCAAGCTTCTTACCCATAGCCGGATACCGGTCCTCGTTGTGCGCCACCGGTAGCAAAAGCCCGGCGACCCAGCCCTGGAAGAAGCGATGCGAGCCGTGCTGGCGCGAGCTGCGTGAGGGGCGTGTGCCGTTTGCAACAGGCGTCAACCTTCACCCATGGCTCGTCGCCCGCTACGAGAAGCCTGTCCAAAAACAACACGGCCACGGAAGCACACGGAATTTCCTGTTTCACTACAGAGCACTTCCCGGTTGACGGCTTCGTCGGTGTGTTTCCGTGTGATTCCGTGGTTAATGATCACTAGATTGCCGTAACGCCGCATCGTTTTCACCAAGGGTACTGAGAGATCATGATCATCGATTGCCACGGGCATTACACGACCGCACCCCGGGCGCTTGAGGACTACCGCAAGCGCCAAATCGAGGCGCTCAGGCAGCCTTCTCACCGGCAGTCGAAAGGAACGGTGGGGATCACGGATGACCAAATCCGGGAGAGTCTGGAGGGCTCGCAGCTCAAGCTTCAGCGTGAGCGCGGAACCGATGTCACTATTTTCTCGCCGCGGGCCGGCGGGATGGGACATCACATCGGCGATGCGATCACGAGCCAGTACTGGTCGGAGACCTGTAACGATCTGATCCATCGGGCCTGCACGCTTTATCCGAAGAATTTTGTCGGCGTATGCCAGTTGCCCCAGAGCCCCGGCGTGCACCCGAGCAACTGCATCGGGGAGCTCGAGCGCTGCGTGAACGAATTGGGTTCTATTGGCTGCAACCTGAACCCGGACCCGTCGGGCGGCTACTGGACCGATCCGCCGCTCACGGACCGGTGGTGGTACCCCCTGTACGAAAAAATAGTGGAGCTCGACGTGCCGGCGATGGTGCACGTCAGCGCGTCCTGCAATCCGAACTTTCACTTCACCGGGGCCCATTACATCAATGCCGACACGACGGCATTCATGCAGTTCATCACCTCCGATCTGTTCAAGGATTTCCCGACCCTGAAGTTCGTCATTCCGCACGGGGGCGGCGCTGTGCCGTATCACTGGGGCCGTTACCGCGGGATCGCGCAGGACATGGGCCGCCCGCCGTTGAAGGATCTGCTGCTCAAGAATGTCTTCTTCGACACCTGCGTCTACCACCGTCCCGGGATCGAGCTCCTGCTCGAGGTCATCCCGGCGGACAACATCCTGTTCGCATCCGAGATGGTCGGCGCGGTGCGCGGCATCGATCCGGAAACGGGTCATTACTACGATGATACGAAGCGCTACCTGGACGCCATCGACTGGCTCTCCCCCGGGGACCGGGAGAAGATCTTTCACCTCAACGTGCGGCGCGTCTACAGCCGCCTCGCGCAGCATGGCGCGTAAGGCGCCAGGAAAACGGGGAACCGGGATCGAGCAACGATATCCGATCACGATTCACGAGCGACGGCTTCGTGCAACCCGCGTCGTCGATCAGTGATCGAAGCTGCTCGGCACGTGTCATGCCCGCGGCCGCGAGGCTGACGGCGAATGCCGACGCCGGCCCCACGAGCGGCGCCGCGTCGCACTCGAGGAAGCAAAGGCGCCCGCGCCGAGGGTCGTAAATGAAGTCAATCCGCGCCGCCCAGTTGACGCCGAACAGCCGGGCAATCTGGAGCGCCGTGTCGCGGACCCGTCCGCCGAGAGCGTCATCCGTCAACACCTCACGACGGGGCCTGTACAGATACTTGCGGACGAACGAATACGGTGTCCCCTCCGGCAGGAGGATTCGCAATGGCAGTCCGGTCCGTTCGCGGATTACCCCTATCGTCAGCTCCGTTCCGCGTACCTGCTCCTGCGCAACATGCATTTCGGTCTGCAAGCGCGGTGGAATCGGTCCTTCCCGCACGACTTTCACGCCAATCGAGTCGGAGCCGCGCCGGGGCTTCAGGACCAGTGGGAATGGCATTGCGCCAGCCTCACCGGCCAGCGCGGTCGCGGGGCAGGCGACGCCGTGCGCCACAGCGAGACGGAGGGCATCGTACTTGTCATGGCAGCGTTCCATCACCGCTGCTGCGGGCCCCCAGAAAGGTCTCGCTGCGCGGGTGAGTGCCCGTGTCGCAAGCAGCATGACGGGGTCGGAAACGCGCAGCAGGAGCGGGCCTGGCGGCAGGCTCGCGATCCGGTTTTCGCGAAACGGGATCAGGTTCACCGTGTGGCCCGCGCGCTCCAGCTCGGCAACGATCGAGCGCGCCTCGACGCGATGGATCCAGGCAAGCGGACGCAACCGCCAGGGCTCGTACAGGACCGTCAGGTTCACGCGATTAGCGACTCAAGCTGCATTTACGGATTATCATCTCGAATGAGGGCATTGGAAAACCGCATCGCGCTGACCTGATGGACCGGCTCTTGCGCTTTCTGTCCGGGCGCGGTATCCCTGATCCGTCCCTGCCTTGGGACGTTTCGCATGCCTCTCGAGGAACGAGGAGAAGGATGAAGCGATGAAGAATCGAACCGTCGTCTGGATGCTCGTATTCCTGTTCGCGGTCGCCGTGGTGGTCGCGGCGCTGTTTGTACCTTTGCGCGCCGCGTTTCTCGCCAACCCGCTTTTTAACGGCATGATCATTGGCGTCCTCGGGGTCGGCATCGGCATCGTGTTCCAGCAGGTCCTGAGCCTGCAAAACGAACACGTATGGCTCGACCGGCGTCAGGCAGGCGCCCCGGCTTTCGAGGCTGGCGAGCCGCGCATGCTCGCGCCGCTCGCCCGGATGCTCTCGGCGCGCGAAGGCACGCCGCGCCTGTCGGCCACGGTGATGCGCTCGCTGCTCGACGGCATCCGGCTGCGCCTCGACCAGAACCGCGATATCTCGCGCTACTTTGTCGGGCTGCTCATCTTCCTCGGGCTGCTGGGAACCTTTTGGGGCCTGCTCGACACCGTGGTCGCGGTCAGCAAGGTAATCGCCAGCCTGCAGGTGGCGGGTGGAGACGTGGGCGAGGCGTTCGGACGGTTGAGGGACGATCTCCAGGGGCCCCTCGCCGGGATGGGCACGGCCTTCAGCTCCTCGCTGTTCGGCTTGGCGGGAGCGCTCGTTCTGGGCTTTCTCGACCTCCAGGCGGGGCACGCCGAAAACCGGTTCTTCAAAGAACTGGAAGACTGGCTCGCCGAGTTGACGCATCTGCCGAGCAGCGCGCTGCTTGCCGAGGGTGAACACTCGATCCCTGCTTATGTCGAGGCGCTGCTGGAGAAAACGGCGGACAGCCTCGAGGGCCTGGAGCGCATCCTGTCTCGCGGGGAGGAAGACCGAACCATGATGCGCGAGCAGCTGCTGCAGCTGACGGCCCGGCTCGCCGACCTAACGGACCAGATTCGCGGGGAGCAGCAGCTCATCAAGGGGCTCGCGCGTCAGCACCAGGATCTCCAGCCGATCGTCTCGCGTCTTGCGGCCGCGGCCGAGTCGGGTTGGGGCATGGACGACGCGATGCGCGCGCATTTTCGCAGCATGGACCTCAACCTGCACCGCCTCGCGGAGGACGGGGCCGCCGAGCGCAGGCAGATGGCGGAGGACCTCCGTAACGAGCTGCGCCTGCTGACGCGCACGATCGCCGGGCGCTCCGGCGGAGGCGCCTGAGGGCACACGCCCATGTTTCAGCTCGGCCGCCGCACGCGCACCATCGACATCTGGCCGGGGTTCGTCGATGCGCTCGCCTCGGTGCTACTCGTTTTCATTTTCATGCTGCTGCTGTTCGTGCTGGCGCAGTTTTACGCCTCGTGGGAGCTGGCGGGACGCGAGGCGACGATTACCCGGCTCCAGCGCAGCATCAACGAGCTTGCCGAGACGCTCTCGCTCGAGCGCGACCGCAGCACGAGCCTGGAGAGTCGGCTCGCCGACACGGAGGCGCACCTGCGCGCCACCCTGGCCGAGCGTGAAGACGTCTCGGGGCGGTTGCGTCTGGCGCTGGAGCGCGCCGCCGTGACGGAGGCCGATCTTGCCGAAGCGAGGAAAATCATTTCTGCCGACAAGGAGGCAATCAAGGCGCGGCTCGCGGAAATTGCCAGCTTGCAGCAGGACATCGCGGCCTTGCGCGAGCTGCGCCGCGAGCTCGAGCAGCAGATCGCGCAGCGCGATACCGAGCTCACGGCATTGCGCGATCGTTCGAAGCTGCTTGAAGCACGTCTTTCCAGTGAAGAGGAGCGGACGCGGCTCGCCCAGAAGGAGATCGACAAGCGCGACATCCGCGTCGCCGATTTGACCGCCCGCGTCGAGGAGCAGGACGACGCGCTCGCCGAGGAACGGCGGCTGTCGCGGCGCGCGGAGAGCCGCATCGCCGAGCTCAATCAGCAGGTGCAGGCGCTGCGCCGGCAGCTGGCGGAGTTGTCCGCCGCGCTCAAGCTCGCCGAAGCGAAGGTGAAGGATCAGAAAATCGAGATTGCGGGTCTCGGCGAGCGCCTGAACATTGCACTTGCGCGCAAGGTGCAGGAGCTCAACCGCTATCGCTCGGAGTTCTTCGGCCGGCTGCGCGAGGCGCTGGGTGAGCGCGACGATATCCGCATCGTCGGCGACCGCTTCGTGTTCCAGTCGGAGGTGTTGTTCGAGACCGGGTCGGCGGAGCTCGGTGCGCCGGGCCAGCGCCAGATGAAGCGACTGGCTGAGACTCTGAAGGAGGTGTCCGTACGCATTCCAGGCGACATCGATTGGGTGCTGCGCGTCGATGGCCATACCGACCGGAGGCCGATCAGCACGCAGAAGTTCCCGTCCAACTGGGAGCTGTCTGTGGCGCGGGCCCTTTCCATTGTGCGCTTCCTCATCGCGGAAGGCATTCCTGCGCGGCGCTTGATCGCAGCCGGTTTTGGGGAGTACCACCCGCTCGATCCAGCCAACACGCGGGGGGCGTGGCAGCGCAACCGGCGCATCGAGATCCGGCTGACGCTGCCGTAGCGCGCGTCAAAAATTTCGTTTTCTTCAGAAGCCGCTCTCCCGAATCAGGCCCGCGAGCGCTAACTCGGCCCCGATGCCCGCGCCCGCGATAGCCATTCGCTGGCGCGGATCAGACAGCTTCCAGGACTCGGCCGTGTCGGTGTAGAGCATCGGCCACAGCACCACAAATCCGCCGCTGCGCCCGTCTTCAGAGGACGAGAATAGTGCGGTAGTCATTGACGTTGGTGCGCGTGGGGCTGGTGACGATCAGATCGCCAAGCTCACTGAAAAAATCATAGGCGTCATTGTTCTCCAGCAGGCTCACGGCATCGAGCTTCTTTTTCTCGGCGCGCTTCAGCGAGTCCGGTGCAAGCACGGCCCCGGCGTTATCTTCCGAACCGTCGATCCCGTCGGTATCGCATGCCAATGCGTGGATGCCATCGGTGCCGGCGAGATCCACCGCCAGTGCGAGCAGAAACTCCGTGCAGCGCCCGCCACGGCCCTTGCCTCGGACCGTCACCGTGGTCTCGCCGCCGGAGATGAGCGCCACGGGTGGGACCCACGGCTGGCCGCGGCGCTTTACCTGTCGCGCGAGCGCGCCGTAGACCTTCGCCACCTGGCGGGCTTCACCGGTCACGGAATCGCCGAGAATGGCCGGGTGGATATCGTGCCCGGAGAAAAAGTCCGCGGCCGCCTGCAGCGACTGCTGAGCCGTCGCGATGACCCGGTTCTCGACGCGCCCGAAGAGGCGGTTCCCGGGCTTCGGCGTCTCCGGGATCTTCTTCTTCGCTCCCTGCGCGAGATGGTCAAGCACGGCCCGGGGCGCGTTGACCTTGTAACGCCTGAGGATGTCGAGCGCATCCTGGTAAGTCGTGGGATCGGCGGCGCAGGGCCCGGACGCGATGTGAGTCGGGTCGTCGCCGGTCACGTCCGAGAGGGTTAGAGCGAGCACCGGCGCACGTGTAGCGGCGGCGAGCTGCCCGCCCTGGATGGCGGAGAGATGCTTCCGCACGGTGTTCATGTCCTGGATAGGAGCGCCGCTTCTCAGCAGCTCGCGGGTCGTGGTCTTGAGCTCCTCCATGCCGATGCCTGCCACCGGCAGCGAGAGCAAGGCGGAGCCGCCGCCCGAGAGAAGCACGAGCAGGAGATCGTTCGGGGTGAGGGATCTCACCTGCTTCAGGATCTCATGCGTCGCCCTTTCGCCGTTCTCGTCGGGTACCGGGTGCGCGGCCTCGATCACGTTGATGCGGTTGGTGAGCAGCCCGTGCTGGTAGCGCGTGATGACGAGACCGTCGAGCGGGGCTTTGCCCGGCCAGTTCTGCTCGACGGCAAGGGCCATGGACGCGGCGGCCTTGCCCGCGCCCACCACGAGCGTGCGCCCCTTGGGCGGTTCGGGCAGGTGTTGCGGGACGATCTTCAGCGGGTCGGCTGCCGCAAGGGCGGCCTGGAAACTGCCGAGGAGAAGGTCGCGGGGAGACATCTCTAAACTGCGTGACGGGTGACGGGTGACGGGTGACGGGTGACGGGTGACGGGTGACGGGTGACGGGTGACGGGTGATGCGTGATGAGCGTCCAACTAAAAGTGATCCCAAAGACAATACAGCCACGGAACCACACGGAAACAAACTGAAATTGTTGTTCCGCTATGGCGCAGTTCTCGGTTCACGTCTTTGTCCGTGTAATTCCGTGTGATTCCGTGGTCAAAAGTGTTCTGCTTTTCACGGTGTTTAAGACCGGTTGCCCGCCTAGCTCAGGACGGTTTTCAAGTAGTCGCCCGTATAGCCAGCCTTGTTCCTCGCAATGTCCTCGGGGGAACCCTCCGCAATCACGCGCCCGCCGCCCTCGCCGCCCTCGAGGCCGAGATCGATAATCCAGTCGGCGGTCTTGATGACATCGAGGTTGTGCTCGATCACCACTACGGTGTTTCCATGGTCGCGCAGCCGGTGCAGCACGTGCAGAAGGAGGTCGATGTCGTGAAAGTGAAGCCCTGTGGTGGGCTCGTCCAGTATGTAGAGGGTACGGCCGGTATCGCGCTTCGAGAGCTCCAGCGACAGTTTCACGCGCTGCGCCTCGCCGCCCGAGAGCGTCGTCGCGCTCTGGCCGAGCGTGATGTAGCCGAGCCCGACGTCGAGCAGCGTTTGCAGCTTGCGCGCGATCGTGGGCACGGCCTCGAAGAACACCGCGGCCTGCTCGACCGTCATCTGCAGCACCTCATGGATGGTCCTGCCCTTGTAGTGAACATCGAGCGTCTCGCGGTTGTAGCGCTGGCCGTGGCACACGTCGCAAGGCACGTATATGTCGGGGAGGAAGTGCATCTCGACTTTCAGCACGCCGTCACCCTGGCATGCTTCGCAGCGCCCGCCCTTGACGTTAAAGGAGAAGCGGCCCGCGCCATAGCCGCGCGCGCGCGCCTCGGGTACCCCCGCGAAGAGCTCACGCATCGGCGTGAACAGCCCGGTATAGGTCGCCGGATTGGAGCGCGGCGTGCGTCCGATCGGGCTCTGGTCCACGCTCACCACCTTGTCGAACAGCTCCACGCCGTTGATCGATTCAAATGGCGCGGGCTCGAGCGCGCTGCCGTAGAGCTGCCTCGCAACCGCCTGGTAAAGCGTGTCGTTGATGAGCGTGGACTTGCCCGAGCCTGAGACGCCGGTGACGCACACAAAAAGACCGACGGGAATGTTCACCGTGACGTTTTTCAGGTTGTTCCCGCTCGCGCCGCTGATCGCGAGCTGCCGCTTTGCGTTCACGCGGTGGCGCAGCGCCGGCACCTCGATGCGGCGCCGTCCTGACAGGTACTGCCCGGTGAGCGATTCGCTGTTCGTCTCGATCTCCGAGGGCGTGCCGTGCGCCACGACGGCGCCGCCGTGCTCGCCGGCGCCAAGGCCCATGTCCACGATGTAATCGGCGGCCCTTATTGCCTCGGCGTCGTGCTCGACTACGATTACTGTGTTGCCGATGTCGCGCAGGCGTTTCAGTGTTGCCAGCAGCCGCGCATTGTCGCGTTGGTGCAGCCCGATCGAGGGCTCGTCGAGCACGTACATGACGCCGGTCAACCCCGAGCCGATCTGGCTCGCGAGCCGGATGCGCTGCGCCTCGCCGCCCGAGAGCGTATCGGCCGAGCGGTCGAGCGAGAGGTAGTCGAGCCCCACGTCGTTGAGGAACGTGATCCGGGTGACGATCTCCTTGACGATCTTCTCGGCGATCGCCTGTTTCACCCCGGTGAGCGTGAGCGTCTCGAAGAACTCGATCGCATGCGCGAGCGTCATCGCGCTGATGTCGTAGATCGGCCGCCCGGTGACGGTCACGTTGCGCGCCTCGCGCCGCAGCCGCGTGCCGTCGCACTCGGGGCAATGCTGCGTACTCAGGTGCTTGGCCAGTTCCTCGCGCACCACGTTGGAGTCAGTCTCGCGGTAGCGGCGCTGCAGGCTCGGAATCACGCCCTCGAAGGTGTGCTCGCGCGTAAAACGGTTGCCGCGCTCCCCGACGTAGATGAACTTGATTTTTTCAGCGCCGGAGCCGTTCAGCACGACATCGTGCACGCGCTCGGGCAGCGTCTCGAACGGCGCCTCGATGTCGAAGGCGTAGTGACTGGCGAGCGACTGCAGCATCTGAAAATAGAACTGGTTGCGCCGGTCCCAGCCCTTGATCGCGCCCGAGGCGAGCGAGAGGTCGGGGAAAGCGACGACGCGCCGCGGATCGAAGAAGCTGACGGTGCCGAGCCCGTCGCAGCGCGGGCATGCGCCCATCGGGTTGTTGAACGAGAACAGGCGCGGCTCGAGCTCCGGCAGTGAGTAGCTGCAGACCGGGCAAGCGAACTTCGCCGAGAAGAGGTGCTCATTCCCCGTATCCATCTCTATCGCAAGCGCGCGCCCGTCGGCGTGCCGCAACGCGGTCTCGAAGGACTCGGCGAGCCGCTGCTTGGCGTCCGGGCGCACCTTGAGGCGATCGATCACGATCTCGACGGTGTGCTTGAGATTCTTCTTGAGCTTGGGCAGTTGCTCGATTTCATGGACATCGCCGTCGATTCTCACCCGCACGAAGCCCTGCGCGCGCAGCTCCTCGAACAGATCGGCCTGCTCGCCCTTGCGCCCGACGATGAGCGGCGCGAGGATCATGAGACGCGTGTCCTCGGGGAGCTCGAGCACGTGATCGATCATTTGCGCGACGCTTTGCACCGAGAGGCGGATGTGATGCTCCGGGCAATGAGGATCGCCGATGCGCGCGAACAGCAGCCGCAGGTAGTCGTGGATCTCGGTCACCGTGCCAACGGTCGAGCGCGGATTGTGGCTCGTTGTCCTCTGCTCGATCGAGATCGCCGGGGAAAGTCCTTCGATGAGATCCACGTCGGGCTTTTCCATGCGCTGCAGGAACTGCCGCGCGTAGGCCGAGAGCGACTCCACGTAGCGGCGTTGTCCCTCCGCGTAGAGCGTGTCGTACGCGAGCGAGGACTTACCCGAGCCCGAGAGCCCGGTGATCACGATCAGCCGGTTGCGTGGCAGATCGAGGTTGATGTTCTTGAGGTTATGCGTGCGTGCGCCGCGGACGCGGATGTACTCGACACTCTTCACGGCCTCGGGTTCCGAAGGCCGAAGCGGAACGACAGTTGGACGGTTAGCTGCCAATGTCAGGGTCGGGACGGAGATAAACCTGTTAATATACCGGAGTTTTTCAGCTTTTCCCAACCGCCCGACTCGCCCGACTCTCCGACTGCCTGATGTCGTCTGCCAATCGCATGAGCCCACCGGAACTGCGGGCCGCGGTGAGCCTTGCGAGCATTTTCGGGCTGCGCATGCTCGGCATGTTTCTCATCTTGCCGGTATTCGCGATCTACGCGGAGGGCCTGCCGGGCGGCGATAACCTGACTCTGGTGGGCGTTGCCATTGGCGTCTACGGCTTGACGCAGGCGATCCTGCAAATTCCCTTTGGCTGGTGGTCCGACCGTTATGGGCGTAAGCCGGTGATTTACGTCGGTCTCGCCATTTTCGCCGGCGGCAGTTTTGTCGCAGCCCTCGGCACCCATATCTGGATTGTGATCCTGGGGCGCATGTTGCAGGGGGCCGGTGCCATCTCGGCGGCAGTCATGGCGATGACGGCGGATCTCACGCGCGAGCAGCACCGCACCAAAGCGATGGCCATAATCGGCTCGACGATCGGCGCGACGTTTGCCCTGTCGCTGGTGCTCTCCCCATGGTTCAACGGCGTGATGGGTGTGCCTGGCATATTTGTTATGACCGGGGTGCTCGTGCTGATTTCGATCTGGGTCGTCTATGCCATCGTCCCTGACGCGCCAGAGCACCCGATGCCGAACGACGCCCGCGGCGGCTTCTCCGAGTTTCTTAACGTGTTGCGCGACACGCAGCTCGCCCGCCTCAATTACGGCATCTTCACGTTGCACGCGGTGCTGATGGCGCTTTTCATCGCCGTGCCGCTCGAATTGCGCGCTGCGGGACTGCCCGTGGACCAGCACTGGCACGTCTACCTTCCGGTTATGCTCGGCTCGTTCGTGCTCATGCTGCCCGCCATTCTGCGCACCACCCGCCCCGAGCGCTTGAGGCGGGTGTTTGTCGGGGCGGTCGCCATGCTGCTCGTCAGCCAGCTCCTCATGCCATGGGTTCTGGCAGGGGTGTGGACGATCGCGGCGATGCTGCTCATTTTTTTCACCGCTTTCAACATTCTGGAAGCAGCGCTGCCTTCGCTGGTGACCAAGACCGCGCCGCCAGGGGCTAAGGGCGTCGCCATGGGCGTTTTCTCCAGCCTGCAGTTCCTGGGCACCTTTGCCGGCGCAGCGGGCGGCGGCTATCTGTATGGCCATTGGGGCGACACGGGCGTGGTCGTCTTCGGCGTCGTGCTGCTGGGGCTTTGGCTCATCATCGCGCGCGGCATCCACGTGCCCGCCGCGCGCAGCACGCGCGTCTACGCGTTGCCGCCGCTCGCTGGCGGCCAGGGTGATCGGCTGGCGGTAAGGCTGAGGGCGCTTCCGGGCGTGTACGAGGCGCGCGTGGTGTGCAGCGAGCGCCACGCGTACGTCACGGTGGACAGCGCGGGCTTTGACGAAGAGAATGTGGTCAAGCTGATCGCGGGGGACCAAAAACCCGTAATGCGTGATGGGTAATGCGTAATGCGCCTTGCGGAATGCCTTACACCGATTACCCGTTACCCATTACGTATGTGCCTGTCATCCCCGGTCGCTTATCGGACGTTAATATCTCCTGACTTCCTGACTTCATAAGGAACCCCAGATGGCATCGGTCAACAAGGTGATACTCATTGGCAATCTCGGCGCGGATCCTGAAACCCGTTACCTGCCGAGCGGGGATGCGGTCACCAATATCCGCATCGCCACCACCGAGAAATGGCGGGACAAAGGCGGGGAGCAGCAGGAGCATACCGAGTGGCATCGTATCGCGTTCTTCGGCAAGCTCGCCGAGATTTCCGGGGAGTACCTGAAGAAAGGCTCGCCCGTCTACGTCGAGGGCCGCATTCGCACCCGCAAGTGGCAGGACAAGGAGGGCCAGGACAAGTATTCCACCGAGATCGTGGCCGACCGGATGCAACTCCTTGGCTCGCGCGGTGGCGGTACCGCTACCGGTGGTGGTGGGGGCGGGGTGACCGCGTCGCGTGAGCCCGCCACGGCTGGCGCTGGCGGCGACAAACCCCAGCCCAAGAAGGGGGCCGGCGGGTTCGACCAGATGGATGACGATATTCCTTTCTAAATAGGGGTTTATCGGCGTGCGATCCCTTTGTCCCGCCCCTCTCCCTCGACGAGGAAGAGGAGCGGCTCTTGAGCTTGCCCTTCCCCCTTGGGGAGAAGGGCAAGCCATGAGGATGGGCGGCTGAATTCCGAGTGTTTTAGCTCGCTTCTGGTCAAACGCCCATCACCCATCACCCAGCACCCGTCACTCACCACGTATCACCATTGATTTTTTGGGCTTTTTTCGCTGCGCGGTCGCGTGGGAGCCCGCCTGCCTGAGGGCGGCGCGGCTGTTTTCCTCACGCCAAGGCGGTGCCATTTGCGCGCATCGCTGCATCCGTTGACCGGCGAGTCCCGTATTACCGGTGTCGGGGGTTGCCCCGATGCGTGTTTGCCTGCGCCCCGCTAGCGGAAATCCGATCGGCGACCGGGCCGAACGACTGCGGCTGGCAGGAGTCCAGGTAAACGAATTGCAAGATAATGAAATTTCATCCCCAGAGGAGATTCATCGATGAGAGTCAACCGCAAGCAGGTCCGCGCTGCGATCGGAGCCGCCGCATTTGCCATGGCAGTCCCGCTCGCGCACGCAGCCTGCGGACCGCGCAATCCCTGCGCGGGCCGCAACCCATGCGCCGCGAAGGTCAACCCCTGTAATCCCTGTAGTGCCAAGAAGAAGGCGCGTTGCGGCGCAACTAACCCGTGCGCGGCGAAAAATCCGTGCGCGGCGAAAAACCCGTGCGCAGCCAAGAATCCCTGCAGGGCCAAGTGATACTGATCCGCTTTAACCAGCGCCACCATTAACGCGGGCAAGGGGCGGGGACGCGCGTTTCCGCTCCAGCCCGCAATGGCGCTCTGCCCGGCACCGGCGCGGGGTTTTGTGCGCGAGTGCCGTGCGTGGCGGGCCATGCGCCCGGCTGCAACCGCATTCAAAGAAGAACAATGATTCCATTAGTTTCAAGGAGCGAGATATGTTTAGCAGCGGATTTTCGTTACGTTCTCATCTGGGAACCGCCTTCATCGCCGCGTTGGGGGCGGTTTTGGTTCCGGGTGTAAGCATGGCCGCCGGGCCCACGGTGATCGAGCTGACGCAGGTGCCGTGCCAATTCCTCGAAAGCGAGGATGGTAAAAACCGCGCTTACCGGTCGAGCCGGAAGGAAGACTGTGACGCGATCAATGCCAAGACCGCCGCAGAACGCCTGGCGCAGGCGAAGCCGATCGTCCTCAAGCCCGGCCGATACATCTTTCGGGTAACCAATCGCGACGTTCCGTATGAGTTGGGGTTCTGGCTACGCGGGGCCGGACTCGCGGGTCGGGTAACCTTGCCGAGCGTCTCCGGCGGCGGGCTGACAACGGGGAAAACGCAGGATTACCGTATCGAGCTCAAGGCGGGCGAGTATCTCTACTCGTGTCCGCTCAACACAACGCCCGACTACCGGCTGATCGTGGAAAGTTGATCCGGGTACGCGCAACGTCGGCCGCCGCTCATGTACGCGTGGAGTAGTGGCTGAACGCCTGCAGCGCCATCGCGCCAAGCCCGATCACGAGGGCCAGGAGAATGAGCACGCCTCCTACGTAGGGAATGTGGCGCACCAGCCACAAGACGACTAGCGCAATGGCGAGCGTGCCGACACGGGCCCAGTAGCCAGCAGCGCCGGCGCGTTGTCGCGCGAAGCGGAGCAGGCGCTCGCCGACAAAAAATGCGGCCATCAGGAAGCCGGCTAGAAGCGCCGCCGCGTAAAGGCCCGCGAACACCAGCGCAATCGGGATGCCGATGATGCTGATGACGAGCAGCAGGATCACCGGCGGCAGGCTGAAGAAAATGGCGGTCCCGAGGCCCAGACTGCCCAGCGGCGAGGCTCGCACCGTCTGCACGGTGGAGGCGCTAAAGCGCGGGAAGAGCGCCAGCAGGAGGGCACCGGCTACGAGCAGCCCGAACATGAGCAGCGGCCGGAACGGCGGCCAGCCCGGCAAGTGCAGCATGGGTAACCGGCCGGGCTCGCGTGTAACCTTCCCCGTCACGCTCGCGCCAGGGTGGATCTTGATCGGCGTATTGCTGACGTAGGTTACGTGGCCATCGATGCGGGCGCTCGGCAGCAGCTCGATCGTTGCCCCGAAGAGGTGGACGTTCCCCGTGACGTGGCCGAGCACGAGAATGTTCCGGGCATAGACCTTGACCTCGCGTTGGAACCGTCCCGCGACCGCGACGTCCCCACCCGCGAGCCAGGCACGCCCCCCGACGTCGGAGTCCGGGCCAAACGCGATGCTGCCGGCGGCAACGAGGACTTCCCCCTGCACGCGGCCTGCGAGCGTCACGAATCCCCCGGCGACCCGCAGGTCTTCCCCGATCCTGCCACGTACATCGATGGAGCCCGCCGCGAGCACGGCGTCCCCGTCGATCGGGTGCTCAACGCTGATGCGCCCGGCGGCGGCGACCAAGTCCCCCTGAATGGGACCGGTGGGCCGCACCTCGGTCCCCGTCATGTAAACGTTGGCCGAATCCTTTTCGTTGCGCGGGTCCTCTCCCAGCGCGGGTAGGGAGAGGCCGGCGAGCAGCGCCAAAGAGCAGAGGGTGAGTTGGGGGCGCATGGGTTTGTCCGACTTTTGAAGGAAACGTGCCCGGGATTGTGCCGGCTGCCTGAGCCCCACGCTATATGGGACGCGCTTCTCTTGCAATCCCGTCAACCGGTGCTATCTATATCTGGCTAGGCGGGTCCTAAGCTGTTAAGCTATAATGTTTTTTTGCGTGGGAGAGGCCGTGCCAATCTACGAATATCGCTGCGGTGCATGCGGGTTGCAGAAAGAATTTCTGCAACGGTTGAACGACGTTCCGCTCAGGGATTGCCCGGAATGTGGCAAGCCTGAATTGGCCAAGCTGATAAGCGCTGCCGGTTTCCAGTTGAAGGGCACCGGCTGGTACGCGACCGATTTCAAGAGCAGTGGTGCCAAGCCAGCGGCGAAGACGAAGCAGGACAAGCCCGCCGAGACGAAGCAGGACAAGCCCGCCGAAAGCTCCGGCAGTGACGGTCCCAAGACCGATTCGTCGAAAGCCGGGGCCGCCTCCGGCGTTGCGACTGGCCCGGCATGCAGTTAGCGCTCGTGCGACCCGAGGTTGCGCGGTTGATTTAAATGCCGCGGTTGAACCGCTCGTAGTCCTCCGCGGCCATGGACGTTATGGCCATTCTCGCCCCCTACCACGCGCCGGCGTAGCGCCAGCATACTATGATCAGGAAAAGCTTCATCAGGCGCTACTTCGTCACCGGTCTCCTTATCTGGGTGCCGCTGGTCATCACTGTGTGGGTGCTCAACCTGCTCGTGAGCACCCTGGATCAGATCCTCCACCTGCTCCCGCTCCAGTTCCGCACCGAAAACTGGCTGGGTGTTCACATCCCCGGTTTCGGGGTCGCAATGACCGTGCTGATCGTGTTTGTGACCGGCTTGTTGGCGGCCAATATCATCGGCCAGCGGCTGGTGAAGTTCTGGGAGCGCGTTCTCGCGCAAATCCCGGTCGTGAACTCTATTTATAAGGGCGTGAAACAGGTCAGCGACACGCTGTTCGCCCCTGGCGGACAGGCGTTCCGCAAGGCGCTGCTGGTGCAGTGGCCGCGCGAAGGCATGTGGACCATTGCTTTTCTCACCGGCACCGCCGGAGGCGACGTCGTCTCGCACCTCGAGGGTGACTACCTCAGCATTTACGTGCCGACAACGCCCAACCCAACCGGCGGCTACTTCATCATGGTGCGGCGGGCCGACGTTGTCGAGCTCGACATGACAGTCGACGAGGCCCTGAAGTACATCATTTCGATGGGGGTGGCACCGCCGGGTAGCACTGCACGCAGAGACGGCGTGGCACCGCCGGTCATTCCGAAGGCCGTCAATCAGTAAGACGAAGGGCGTGACCGGTGACCCGCTAGAAGCCTGGTGATGAGTACTGGTGATGGATACGGGTGACGGATACTGGTGATGCGCCACTTCAAACGCTCTAACATCACCATTAATCATCACCATCATCCATCACCATTTTTCATCACTGTTTTTGGCTGCGGCCCATCACCCATCACTTATCGCGATTCTTATGCGTAGCGAGTACTGCGGACTGGTAAACCGCAAACACCTCGGTCAGACGGTGCACGTGTGCGGATGGGTGCACCGGCGGCGCGACCATGGCGGCGTGATCTTCATCGACTTGCGTGACCGCGAAGGTCTGGTGCAGGTGGTGTGTGACCCCGACACGCCTGAGACGTTCAGGACCGCGGACCGGCTGCGCAACGAGTTCGTGATACGCGTCTCGGGGAAGGTGCGCGAGCGTCCCGCCGGCACGGTCAATCCCAACCTGCCGAGCGGCGAGATCGAGGTGCTGGCGCAGGAAATCACGATCCTCAATCCTTCGCTTACGCCAGCATTCCAGATGGACGACGAGAACCTGTCCGAGACGGTGCGCCTCGAGCATCGCGTGCTCGACTTGCGCCGGCCGTTCATGCAACACAATCTGAAGCTGCGCTATCGCGCCGCCATGGCGGTGCGTAACTTTCTTGATCGCGAGGGCTTTCTCGACATCGAAACGCCGATGCTCACGCGCTCGACGCCCGAGGGCGCGCGCGACTATCTGGTGCCCTCGCGGGTGCACGCCGGGCAGTTCTACGCGTTGCCGCAGTCGCCGCAGCTGTTCAAGCAGATGCTGATGATGGCGGGCTTCGACCGTTACTACCAGATCGTGAAGTGCTTTCGCGACGAGGACCTGCGGGCCGACCGCCAGCCAGAGTTCACGCAGATCGATATCGAGACCTCGTTTCTCGGGCAAGATGAGATCACACGCATCATGGAAGAGCTGATCCGGTGCGTGTTCAGGGAGGTGATCGGCGTCGAGCTGCCCGATCCCTTCCCGCGCCTGGGCTATGCGGAGGCAATGTTGCGTTACGGCTCCGACAAGCCGGACCTGCGCGTGCCGCTCGAGTTGACGGAGCTCACCGATGCCGTTAAGGACGTTGACTTCAAGGTCTTCGAGGCGGCGGCGCACCTTAAGGACGGGCGTGTCGCCGCGCTGCGCCTGCCACAGGGCGGGGGGCTTACGCGCAGCGAGATCGATGGCTACACGGACTACGTCAAGCAGTTTGGGGCGAAGGGTCTTGCCTACATCAAGGTGAACGCGATCGAGCGCGGCGCTGACGGCCTGCAATCACCCATCCTCAAGTTTCTATCGCCGGTCGCAATCAAGGCGATACTGGAGCGCACCGGCGCGTGCGACGGCGACCTGATCTTCTTCGGCGCGGATCGCGCGAAGATCGTCAACGAAGCACTCGGCGCGCTGCGGGCGAAACTGGGACACGAGCGCGGTCTCACGCAACCGGGGTGGCGGCCGCTATGGGTGGTCGATTTCCCGATGTTCGAGTACGCCGCCGCCGAAAATCGCTGGGCCGCGATGCACCATCCTTTTACCTCGCCGGCGGATGGGCATGAGGAGCTCCTCGACACCGACCCGGGGGCAGCACGCGCCAAGGCGCATGACATGGTGATGAACGGCTCGGAAATCGGCGGTGGCTCGGTGAGGATCCATCGCCAGGAAGTGCAGCAGAAGGTGTTCCGCGCGCTCGGCATCGGGCCCGACGAGGCGCAGGCCAAGTTCGGGTTCCTGCTGGAGGCGTTGCAGTACGGGGCGCCGCCGCACGGCGGCATCGCCTTCGGCCTCGACCGCATCGTGGCGCTCATGGCGGGGGTAGAGTCGATTCGCGACGTCATCGCATTTCCGAAGACCCAGCGCGCGCAGTGCCTGCTTACGCAGGCGCCGAGCCCGGTGGACGAGCGGCAGTTGCGCGAGCTGCACATACGGCTGCGGCAGACGGAGCAGCGGAAAGACTGAACCGCCAGGATGCGAAGGACGCCAAGAATGCCAAGAATGCGACGACTCGGACTCGCACTGCTGGCGTTCTTGATCGGATTCGCACCGCTCGCACAGGGGCGGGGCACGATGCCCGAGCCGCGACCCGAGGTTTCGGTTGCGGATCTGCCATCGGAAGCGCGCGCGACAATCAGGCTCATCAAGCAGGGAGGGCCGTTTCCGTACGAGCGCGACGGGATCGTGTTTCGCAACTTTGAGAAGCACCTGCCGTCGCGCGAGCGCGGCTATTATCGAGAGTACACAGTGCGCACGCCGGGGGTGAAGAGCCGCGGAGCGCGCCGCATTGTCGCCGGGCGCGGCGGCGAGTTCTACTATACGGCCGATCATTACCAGAGCTTCGTGCGCATCCGGGAACACCCGCGAACGGTGAACGGTGAACGGTGAACGGAATCCTGGTCCGTGTTTGATGCCCGAGCACTCCGGCGTGTATCTCGCGCCGGCAGATACTTCGGCGCTGCGCCGCACCGCCACGCGCGGCAAGCTTGCCTGGATCGAGTTCGACTCCGGAGAGGCGCGCAACAAGCCGCAGTTCCTTGCGGCGTGCGCAAGGGATCTCGAGTTCCCCGACGGTTTCGGTGGCAACTGGGACGCGCTTGCTGATTGCCTGCAGGACTTATCATGGCGACCCGCGCCGGGCCATGTCGTGCTGTGGCGCGGCGTGAGTAGGCTCGCCAGGGCAGCTCCCGACGATTTGGCGACGGCCCTTGAAATTTTTCGCGACACCGCAAGTTACTGGAAAGAGCGTGGTCGCGTCTTCATTGCGCTGCTCGACCAGCAGGTGCGTGGCGTGGCGCTGCAGCAGTTGCCTGGCTCGTGAAATACAAGATTCCCGTCTCGGTCCTCGTGCTGGTGCATACGCCGGAGCTCAAGGTGCTGCTGCTCGAGCGCGCCGATCGTCCGGGTTTCTGGCAATCCGTGACCGGCAGCCAGCACGAAGGCGAGAGCCTTGCCGAGACCGCCGTGCGCGAGTTGCGGGAAGAGACCGGCCTCGACGCCGCTTGCTATGGACTCACCGACTGGCACAAGCAGAATCGGTTCGAGATTTACCGGACTTGGCGCAGCCGTTACGCACCCGGCGTTACCCACAATCTCGAGCATGTGTTCGGGCTGTGCGTGCCGCAAGAGCTGCCGGTGACGCTCGAGCCGCGGGAACATTTGCGCTACGAGTGGATCTCATGGGAAGCGGCTGCGAAAAAGGTGTTTTCCTGGACCAATGTCGAGGCAATACAGGAATTGCCGTGGCGCACTGCAAAAAAAACCTGACCAGAATGCGGACTCTTTTTTTACGGGCACCAACTGACTGGATTTTTTGTCACAGTATGGTAAATTTCCCCACTCTTTAAGAGACGCCGTGTCGTGATGGAAGCTGCGACGACTACATTCGATCGTTTCAAGCCGCTCGCCGACGAGGCGTGCGAGCCGCGCATCCAGGCCGCCAGGGCGAGCCTCGGCAAGCGCGCGGTGATACTCGGTCATCATTACCAGCGTGCCGACGTCTACAAGCACGCCGAACTCACCGGGGATTCCCTGCAGCTTTCTCGCCTCGCAGCGCAGACCGACGCGCAGTACATCGTCTTCTGCGGCGTGCATTTCATGGCGGAGGTGGCGGACATTCTCTCCAAGCCGGAGCAGGTGGCGATTTTGCCCGACCTCGGCGCCGGATGCTCGATGGCGGACATGGCGAACCTGGCCAAGGTCGAGCGCGCTTGGCGCGAGCTTTCCGCTGTGCTCGATCCCGACGAGCACGTCACCCCGGTGACCTACATCAACTCGGCCGCGGACCTGAAGGGGTTCTGCGGAGAGCACGGCGGCGTCGTATGCACCTCGTCGAACGCGCGCGGGATTCTCGAGTGGTCGCTCAAGCGGCGCGAGAAGGTGCTGTTCTTTCCCGACCAGCACCTGGGCCGCTGGACGGGGTATCTCATGGACATCCCGCTCGCCGAAATGCTGGTATGGGATCCCGACGAGGAAATGGGCGGGCTCACGCCGCAGCAGATCAAGATGGCGAAGATCCTGCTGTGGAAGGGGCATTGCTCGGTGCACCAGATGTTCCAGCCGCAGCACGTCCTGCGCTGGCGCGATCAAAATCCGAGCGGGATGGTCATCTCGCACCCCGAGTGCAAGTTCGATGTGTGCAAGCTCTCCGATTACGTGGGCTCGACCGATTTCATCATTCGCACCATTGCGGCGAGCTCGCCGGGCACCCGCTGGCTCGTGGGCACCGAGCTCAACCTCGTGAACCGAATCGCCGAGCAATTCAGGCCGCAGGGCAAGATCGTCCAGTTCATGTCGCCCATGGTGTGCATGTGCTCCACGATGGCACGAATCGACCCGCAGCACCTGGCCTGGTCGCTCGAGAACCTGGTGGCGGGCAAGATCGTCAACCACATCAAGGTGCCGGCGCGCGAGGCGGAGCTGGCCCGTATCGCCCTCGACCGCATGCTTGCGGTCGATTAACGACTTCCCGTCGGCTCATCGGCAGCACGCGGTGTTACGCTAATGGCGTATTCGCCGGCGCGCGGGCGCTTCCGTCGGCGCCGGCCGGCATGAGGCGCGTCCTTATGCAGGGAGCAGCTTGCGTTGCGTGACATGAAAGGCTCTTCCTTGGCTGACGACAACGTCACGCGCACACTGCGGGTGGCAACCTACAACATTCACAAGGGCTTCTCTTTCTTCAAAAGGCGGCTCGTGATCCACGAGGTCCGCGAAAGATTGCGCATGCTGGGGGCGGACGTCGTGTTCCTGCAGGAGGTGCACGGCAGCCATGAGCGGCATGCCTCCCGCTACAGTGAGTGGCCGATTGCGCCGCAATACGAGTTCCTGGCTGACTCGGTATGGCGCGAGTACGCCTACGGCAAGAACACCATTTACGACCAGGGGCATCACGGCAATGCCATCCTGTCGAGATTTCCGATCGTTCGCTGGGACAACCAGGACGTGTCCACCCACCGTCTCGAACGACGCGGATTGCTCCACTGCGAGATTCAGCTGCCGCGCTGGAAGGAGCCGCTCCATTGCGTGTGCGTGCACCTCGGCCTGCTGGCCCGCTGGCGCGGCCGGCAGCTGGAGCTGCTGCGCCAGCGGATCGAGCGCTTGGTGCCGCCAACGGCTCCGTTGATCGTCGCCGGCGATTTCAATGACTGGCGCTACCGCGTTGGCCAGGAACTCGCCCATCCCCTGAATTTACACGAAGTATTCGAGCTCGTTAGCGGCGTCCCGGCGCGGAGCTTTCCGGCGGTGCTGCCGCTTATGTCACTGGACCGAATTTACCTGCGTGGTTTCCAGGTGCGGCACGCGCGCGTCCACCACGGCCGCGCCTGGGCGCGCATCTCGGACCACGCCGCGCTGGCGGCGACTTTGGTGCGTTCGTGAGTGCCAAACAATGGCTGCACTCGTCGACGGCAACCGCCTCACACTGCTGGTAAGCGGGGTCAAGTACTTCCCGGCGCTGGAAGTCGAGCTGGATGCCGCGCGCCGTGAGATTCACATCGAGACCTACATTTTCGAAAATGATGCGGCTGGCTGCGCGATCGGGGCTGCGCTCGCGCGCGCGGCGCGCCGCGGCGTCGCGACCAACGTGATGGTGGACGGGTTCGGCTCCAGCGATCTGGACGCGGAATTCATTGCAGAGCTCAGGAGCGCGGGAGTAAATTTTCTCGTGTTCCGCCCCGATATTTCGCCGTGGACTTTCCGACGTGGGCGCCTGCGGCGCCTGCACCGCAAGATCGCTGTTATCGACGCGCGCGTCGCGTTCGTTGGCGGCATCAATATCATCGACGATATGGACACGCCCGGGCACACGCCGCCGCGCTTCGATTATGCGGTGCGGGTCGAGGGGCCGCTGGTCGCCCACATCCACCCCACGGTCAAACGGCTGTGGGCGCTGGTGACCGCGACGCAGTTCAGTTCAAGCTGGCGACGGCTGCGCGAATTGGGCCCATTCAGCGTGCCGCGGGGCGGACAGCGGGCAGCGTTCCTCGTGCGGGACAACATCCGGCATCGCCGCGCCATCGAGCAGGCTTACCTTACGGCAATCGAGGGCGCGCGCAGCGAAATCATCATCGCCAGCGCCTATTTCTTTCCCGGCCTCTCGTTCCGGCGTGCGCTAATGGACGCAGCGGCGCGTGGTGTGCGCGTTGTGCTGCTGCTGCAGGGAAGGGTAGAGTACGTGCTGCTGCATTACGCGTCGCGCGCGCTCTACGGGGCTTTTTTGGACGCCGGCATCGAGATCCACGAATACCACAAAAGTTTCCTGCACGCGAAGGTGGCGGTCATCGACCGCTTTTGGTCGACGGTTGGTTCCTCCAACATCGATCCGTTCAGCCTCCTGCTCGCGCGTGAAGCGAACATCGTGATCGAGGATCAGAACTTCGCTGATCAGCTACGGGAAAGCCTCGTTAAAGCGATGACGGAGGGTGCGCAGCAGCTCGAGCGGCAGGGCTGGAATCAACAGCCGCTCGCCGTACGCGCGCTTACCTGGACGAGCTATGGGCTTGCGCGACTGCTGACGGGGTTGTTTGCTTACGGGCGGGCGGACGATTTGCCTTAACAGCCGTGAATGGTGAATGGTGAATAGTGAATGGACTCGCTGAAGTGCACCTGGCGGTGGGTTCTAAAAGGCACCCATCACTCATCACCCGTCACCGGTTCTAGTAGCGGTAGGTGCTAAGTCACACTTTCGAAAACCCCGCGGTCGCAAATCATGGATCGCGCTCGTGGAACCGCACCGGCGCAGCTGCGGGAGGCCAAAGTGTCGAGATCACCACATGAGTGTGGAAAATCCCGACACTGGCGCGGAGGCGTATATTCGTAACTCATTGATTTACGCCGACCTCGATGCTGGCATTGCTCTTGCAAGTAAATGGGCGAAGGCATGGGGCGATCCCGCTCCGTGTTTTCATCCTCCTCCTTTGGTACCTTTTTGGGCGCGGCTAATCCCCGCGCCTTTTTTTGTACTCGAGGATTTCGCGGCTGGGCGACATCAGCGGTCCGATGGCGAGGCGCGCTGCCACAAAAGATGCTCGCGCGCCCCATGTTACGATTAGGCGGTATTTCGTCACGATGCCATCCGCCACCGTCACGGGCGGCGCAGCGGCGCCGCTCGCACATTTATCACCAGGGGCGCCGTCTTTGCCGGCGCGCGCTGGCTCGACGGCGCAGAGGCGCGCGGGCCCGGCTCTGCCGTTGCCTGAAGGGTCCGCCCGCGTGCGTGCGCTGACCTGAGCTTCATGAGCACTCAAAACGCAGCCCATGCCGCAGCGCCGCCCGCGCGCAGCGCACCTTCCCGCGGCCGCGAGTGGCGCGTCGTCCCGATGCTCCTGCCTTATCTCTGGGAATACCGCTGGCGCGTCCTGCTCGCGCTTGCCTGCCTCATCGCAGCAAAGCTCGCGAACGTGGGCGTGCCGCTGGTGCTGAAGGAGGTGGTGGATGCGCTCGAGCCGGCGCGCGCGGTGATCGCGGTCCCGTTCGCCCTGCTGGTTGCCTACGGGGGTTTGCGGCTTTCGACGACGCTGTTCGCCGAGCTGCGCGATCTCGTGTTCGTGCGCGTGACGCAACGCGCGATCCGGCGAATTGGCCTCAACGTGTTCCGGCATCTGCACTCGCTCTCGCTCAGGTTCCACCTCGAGCGCCAGACCGGTGGGGTCTCGCGCGATATCGAGCGCGGCTCGCGTGGCATCTCGACGCTGCTGTCCTACATGCTGTTCTCGATTATCCCGGTGATCCTCGAGTTCGGGCTCGTCGCCGCAGTGTTGTATGCGAAGTTCGACTGGCGTTTCGTGGGTGTCACCTTTGCCGCGGTCATCGTTTACCTCGCGTTCACGTTCACGGTAAGCGAGTGGCGGATCGGCATCCGCCGCCGGGCCAACGAGCTTGACTCAAGGGCCAACACACGCGCGATCGACAGCCTGCTCAATTACGAGACTGTGAAGTACTTCAACAACGAGGAGTACGAGGCCCGGCGCTACGACGAGCACCTCGATCAGTACGAGTCAGCGGCCGTGCAAAGCGAAGCCTCGCTCGGGCTGCTCAACATCGGCCAGAGCATCATCATCGCGGTGGCGGTGACGTTGCTCATGATCCTGGCGGCGGAAGGGGTGGCGGCGCGCACCCTCACGCTGGGTGATCTGGTCCTCGTGAACGGCCTGCTGATCCAGCTTTACATTCCGCTCAACTTCCTCGGGATGGTGTACCGGGAGATTAAGCAGTCGCTGATCGATATGGACCGCATGTTCCGGCTGCTCGAGGAAAACCGTGAGATCGAGGACCGCCCGGGCGCAACCTCGCTGCCGCCGGGGGCAGCCCGTGTGCGCTTCGAGGGCGTGGACTTTTCGTACGATCCGCGGCGCCAGATCCTGTTTGGGGTGAGCTTTGAGATACCCCCGGGGCACAAGGTCGCGGTGGTGGGGGCGAGCGGCGCAGGCAAGTCAACGCTCGCGCGGCTGCTCTACCGCTTCTACGACATCTCGGCAGGCCGCATCACCGTTAACGGCGTTGACGTCCGAGACGTGGCGCAGACAAGCTTGCGCGCGGCGATCGGGATCGTGCCGCAGGACACCGTGCTGTTCAATGACACCATCTACTACAACATCCAGTACGGGCGGCCCGACGCGACGCGCGAGGAGGTCGTCGGGGCAGCAAAGACGGCACACATTCACGAATTCGTCGAAAGTCTGCCGGAGCAGTACGAGGCAACGGTTGGCGAGCGCGGTTTGAAGCTCTCTGGGGGGGAGAAGCAACGCGTCGCGATCGCCCGGGCCATCCTGAAAAATCCGCGCATCCTGATATTCGACGAGGCGACCTCGGCGCTCGATTCCGCGACGGAGCAGGGCATCCAGGAAGAACTCGCGCGGATCGCGCGCGGCCACACGACGCTCGTGATTGCGCATCGCCTCTCGACCGTGATGGACGCCGATCAGATCCTGGTGCTCGAGGGCGGGCGCATCGTCGAGCGTGGCACGCATCGCGAGCTGCTGGGGCAGGGCGGCGCTTACGCGCGTATGTGGGCGCTGCAGCAAGAAGCGGCGGCGCATGAGAAGGCCGCGGCCGAGGCGCGGCTCGCGGCAGGTTAGCGTGCCGTGTGCTAAGCGGGTGATTGTGCTGGCTTCTCTTTCACCTCCGCCGGGACCACTCACACTGTCCCCAGGAGAGGTTTTTTGAGGGGTCCCCCCCGGCCCCATCTGCCCTTTACCCCCCAACTGTTAAAAAATTGGTTGATAAGTTGGCGCTAACCCGGTATTTTTTAGCGTAATTCAGCATGTTCATACTGCGGCCTGCCGCAAGCCGCATAGGGGAGGGTAGCCTGAAGCCATTAATTGTTGCCGTTATGCTGGGTCTGGCAATCTCGTCCGCTGCGTATGCCCAGAGGCAACCGATCGTCATTCGCCCGGCGGCGCTCAACCTCAAATCGTCCACTGCGCTCGTGCTGGAGCAGGACGGCGAGCGCGTGCTCTACGCGAAGAACATCGACGCGGTGGCGCCGATCGCGTCGATCACCAAGCTGATGACGGCAATGGTGGCGCTCGACGCACAGCTTCCGCTCAGCGAGATGGTGGTGATTACCAAGGAGGACGTGGACAAGGTCAAGTACACACGCTCGCGCCTCCGCGTCGGCGCGATGCTCACGCGCGGTGACCTGCTCAGGTTGGCACTGATGGCGTCCGAGAACCGGGCCGCTGCCGCCTTGAGCCGCGCCCACCCGGGGGGCCGGAGCGCGTTCGTGGCGGCGATGAACCGCAAGGCGACCGAGCTCGGCATGTGGCACACCGAGTTCGTGGACGGCACGGGCCTCTCGAGCGCCAATGTGTCGACTGCGGAAAACCTGGCGCGCCTCGTGCGGGCGGCACATGGCTATCCCCTCATCCGCGAATTCACCACCGATTCGCAGTACACGGTCACGCTGTCTAGCGGTAGGAAGCTGCACTTCTCGAACTCCAATCGTCTGGTCAAGAACCGGCACTGGGAAATTGGCCTATCCAAGACCGGCTACATCAGTGAAGCGGGCCGCTGCCTGGTGCTTCAGGCCACGATCATGTCGAAGCCGGTTATCATTGTGCTGCTCGACTCATGGGGCAAGCTCACCCGGATCGGGGACGCGAACCGCATCAGAAGATGGATGAAAAGCCACGTCTCACGTGAGTCTGCCGGCAGCTGACCGGTAGCGCAGCGCCACGGCGTCCCGGACGCCGTCCCATAAGAATGCCGCGGTGCCCCTCGGGACCGCGCCGAGGAGGTTATCGATGGTGCGAAGCACCACTTCACGCGTTTTCTATCATGATCGGCGCCCGGATGCGGGCGACTTCCGTCAGGAAGTGATCGCCGGCCTGTCCCGGAGCCAGAAGGCCCTTCCCCCGAAATTCTTTTACGACGAACGCGGATCGGAGTTGTTCGAGGCGATTTGCGAGCTGCCGGAGTACTATCCGACTCGTACCGAAGTCGCGCTCATGCAGGACAAGGCGCATGAGATGGCGCAGCATCTCGGTCCGGGCTGCGTTCTGATCGAGTACGGCAGTGGCAGTGGCCGCAAGACCCGTATCCTGATCGGAGTGCTAACGCCGGTGGCCTACGTGCCCATCGACATTGCCTCCGCGCAGTTGACAGGTTGGTCGGCGGAGCTTGCCCGCGCGTTCCCCGCGGTCGCCGTCATCGCGGTTTGCGCCGATTATTCGCGTCCCTTCGCACTGCCCGGCCTTGACCGGTTCCGGGAACACCGGCGCGTAATCTATTTCCCGGGCTCGACCATCGGCAACTTCACTGTGCCCGAAGCGCTGGCTTTCCTCAAGAACGCATGCACGGTCGCCCGGCCGGGTGGAGCCATGCTGGTCGGGGTCGATCTCAAGAAAGACCCTGCGTTGTTACAGGCAGCCTACGACGATGCTCAGGGCGTCACCGCACAATTCAATCTGAATCTGCTCGCGCGCATCAACCGTGAGTTGGGCGCAAGCATCGACATTACCGCGTTCCGGCACCGCGCTTTCTACAACGCGGAGCTGGGCCGCATCGAGATGCACTTGGAAAGCCTGCGGGACCAGCAGGTGGCGATCGCGGATCGAACGTTTATCTTCCGCCGGGGCGAGACCATACACACCGAAAATTCCTGCAAGTACTCGATCGCAGAGTTTCAGGACCTGGCACGGAGGGCGGGATTCGTCGCGCAAACTTGCTGGACCGACGCCCAGGAGTTATTTTCCGTCCACTATCTCACTGTCCCGGGCTAGGACAGGCGAGTAAAACAAAAACCCCCTCGGCGGGGTTTTTGCGCTTGGTTAAGTTAGTCTGGTCAAGAATTGCGACTCCACCCGGTATACGGCGTCTGTGCTCGTACGGATTCAACTCGATCCAGGCGTCTTAGTAGAGCGTTCTTTGGCAGCACCGCGCGGGCGCGTTTAACTAGCAATTCCCCGCGCTCTTGCCGCGGGAATAGGCGCGGCGCGCGCGCAGCGACTTTATTGGCGGCTGGAGTTGGCGTCCATATTTTGGTCATCGAGCTCTGAAACGCACGAATGTCATAGAGAAAAAAATGGCCACAATACGGAGTCCGACGTCTTTCTTTTCTTGGGCGCGGTAAAATGTGCGCCGGATTCTCACTCCAGGTGCGCCCGCGCTGGCCGGCGGTTCGCGCCCTCTCGGATGGCGATCTACCTCGTAACGCTGCTCTGCGTGATGAACCACGCCGGCTTTTCCGGAAGCCGTGTGCTGATGCCGCTCTACGCGCTCGAATTGGGGGCCGGGCAGTTCGTAGTGGGAATCATCATCGGGCTCTATGCGCTGTGCCCGATGTTCCTGGCGATTTATGCCGGGCAGCTCGTGGACCGCGTTGGCCCGCGCTTGCCGATGCTTGCGGGAACAGTGGGCACCGGCGCCGGCCTGCTTCTGCCTTACTTCTTCCCGGGATTGACGACGCTTTACGTTTCCGCCGTCGTGCTGGGCACGTCCTTCCAGTTCTTTTTTGTTGCCGTGCACGGCACGGCGGGCGCAATCGGCGGCGCCGAGAACCGCGTGCGCAACTACACCTGGGTGAGCATCGGATTTTCCCTCGCTGCGCTGTGCGGTCCGCTCATCGCGGGATTTTCCATCGATTACCTGGGGCACATCCCGGCGTATCTGGCGCTCGCCCTGTGCACGATAGTGCCGGCGCTGCTGCTGTGGCTCAGGCCCGATTTCTTGCCGAAGGCCACCGCGGGGACGAAAGGAGGGATCGAGAAAAAGAACGCGCTCGACCTACTGCGCATCCCGAAACTGCGGACCAGCTTCATCGCGAGCGGCCTCATCTCCGCGGCATTTGATCTTTACCAGCTCTACTTCCCGATCTACGGCCACGCGATCGGGCTGTCCGCCTCGACGATCGGGATCGTGGTGGGCACTTTCGCCGGAGGCGTCCTCGCGATACGCGTCGTGTTGCCGTGGCTCGTGCGCCGGTTTGCCGAGACAGACGTGCTGATCTACGCCATCGGCGTGGGTGGTCTCACCTTTCTGCTCTTTCCCCTGCTCGAGAACCCGTTCCTGCTGGCGGGAGTTGCATTCGTGCTTGGGCTGGGCTGCGGCTGCGGCCAGCCGATTTCCGGATCCCTGATCTACAGCCTCACGCCGCCGGGTCGTCAATCGGAAGGCGCCGGCGTGCGGGTAATGTTCAACAACGTGGTGCACCTGGTGGTGCCGGTGACTTTCGGGGCCATCGGAACAGCACTCGGCTTCGTGCCCGTCTTTGCATCGATCTCGATGCTCCTGCTTTCAGGCAGCGTCTACACACACCGCACCAGCGCGCGCAACGCCTGAAGACGATGTGACTAGGTCAGCTTGGAGGCGCGTCCGAGAAAGCCCATCATCGCGTCGTTGAAGATCTGCGCCTGCTCGATGTTGGAAAGGTGTGCGGCAGAAGGGATGATCCTTAGCTCTGATCCCGCAAGATTCTGCTGAATGGCACGCGCCGCCTCCGGCGGCGTTCCGTGATCGTGCTCGCCGACCATGATGAGCGAGGGGATCTTGATCTCCTTCAGGCGGTCGAGGTAATCGACCTTCGAGATGGCCTGGCAGCAACCGGCGAAACCGGCGACGGGAGTGCTGCGAATGTCCTTTGTGATGCGCTCCATGACATCCTTGCGCGTTCTTCGGTACGGCTCGGTAAACCAGCGCGCGAGCGTGTTTTCCACAAGGGCGTCCATGCCTTTTTCCTGGGCTGCAGTAATACGGTCGCCCCACATCTTGGCAGCGTCGGGCGGACGACGGCTGGTCGTGTCCGCGAGCACCATGCTCTGAAAGACGCCGGGATACTTGAGCGCGAAGGCCTGTGCGATCATCCCGCCCATCGAAAGCCCTACCCAGTGGGTCTGCCTGATCTGGAGCGCGTCGAGCAGGGCTTTCGCATCATCGGCCAGCTGCTCCAGGGTGTACTCGCCGGCAGGGGCGTCCGACTGCCCGTGGCCGCGGGTGTCGAAGCGCAGTACCTTGTATTTCTTCGTGAGAACGGGCATCTGGTCGTCCCACATATGGAGATTGCAAGCCAGCGAGTGACTCATCGTGACCCACGGACCCTCGCCCTCGATCTCGTAATTGATGTCGATGCCGTTTGCCTTGATTTTCATGAGCTCCCCGATTTGAACGTGCGATTTTGGAATGGGAAGACGCAGTATAAGTTCTGCTATTCCGGACGCAAAGCGCCGGAATAGCTGCGCGGGTTCGAACGGACACTGGATGCCCCTCAACCCGCGCCCCCGGACGCAGAGCGCCGGAATAGCTGCGCGGGTTCGAACGGGCACTGGACGCCGCTCAACCCGCGCAGCCCGAACAAGAGCTGCTGCCGGGGCGCGTTTTACCAATCGACACGATGTGGATGTGTCGTGATCCAAGCGGCCGGCTGTCATCACGCGGGCAGCTGAAGGCTCCCCCTCGCGCGTTGAACGGTGCCAAAACGTCCGGCGCGACCGGGCGACTTGACCCGGCCCCTAGCGTCCAGGGCTGGGGGGACTTGAAAATCGGCGAGACGCCCGCATAAGGAAGACAGTTAGCTGTCCCTGCTAACAATAATCGCATTGTTTTTAAAAGACATTTCTGTTCAGGAGGTGTTCGCTATGAAGATTCGTCCGTTACACGACCGCGTCATCGTCAGGCGGTTGGAAGAGGAACGCAAAACTGCGTCCGGCATCGTCATTCCCGACACGGCGGCCGAGAAGCCCGATCAGGGTGAGGTCATTGCCGTGGGCAAAGGCAAGGTGAGCGAAGAGGGCAAAGTGCGCCCGCTCGACGTCAAGGCCGGCGACAAGATTCTGTTCGGTAAGTACTCCG
>Ga0224512_10000370_pt1 | contig 48317 bp, 41 predicted proteins | sample SF_May12_sed_USG_4_FD_169103 | JGI IMG/M metagenome (GOLD analysis project Ga0224512, IMG submission 169103) | Sediment microbial communities from San Francisco Bay, California, United States - SF_May12_sed_USGS_13 | ecosystem: Environmental > Aquatic > Marine > Sediment | place: USA... | reverse complement strand
TCAACAATACCAGGACCGCCTTGACGTTTTGGGTTCTTTTACTACGCTTACAGAGAGTGCCTTGGCACGTCTTCTGATCAAACGGCGCCGTAGCCGCAAAATGTGGGGGTGACAATATGAAGAATAAGTTCACAGACAAGACTCGGGTCAGTTATGCATTACTTGTGTCAGGAATTCTGGCTATAGGTTCGACTGCCGCTGTCGCCGGTGAAGTGGATGGGAAGGGCAACCCGATCCCAGGGGGTACAAAAGGCCAATCTGAATGCTCCTATTCGGGTCAGCAAGACGATCCGGTCGCAGACGCGGGGTTTTTCAAGGGTGATAGAGTGCAGTCCTGGGGGCAGATCCCCAAACTATTCAGGGATTTCCTGACATCGATAGGAAGTAGTCCCGGCGTCGCATGTAATCCCAAAAAAAGCGGCGGCTAGACGAAATACGGACTGAGAAATCTGCTCGCAGGATGTTCGCCCCGGGGTAGGCCAGGGGCGATCTCACTTCGTCAGATGCGACAAAGCCACTCGGAAGAGTGGCCGTGTCGTCATAGTCCGCAGCGCTCGCTGCTTGGACAAATACCCTATGGGGTATTCACTACGTCGATCCAATGATCCATGACACCGATACTGCAGCCGTACATCATATGTCCGGCGTTGAATCCCTGAATCTCGATGATTTGCTCGCATGAGCAGCCCGCAGTGTCCTCGACGGTGTAGCTGCGATTTGGCCCCTTGCCGACAATTACCGTGTCGAAGTCGAAGGGATCGTCATCGTCGGTCAGCGCCCAGTGGTTGGGCAGAAGCGTCACGGATGGCACGGCTTCGGGAATGGACGTGTCGGCGCAGAAATCGTCGTCGTCCGCAACGCCGTCAGCATCACTGTCCAGGATCAATTGGATATCGTCAAAATAAACGGCCGCAAGTAACCATGCCGGCACCCCGGGACCGGTGAAGTTTGGATCATGGCGCAACCCGAACTGGGCTACGCCGGATAGTATTTCCTCTACGGTCGGTGGCGTGCCAACAAATGCCCCGGATTCCATATCGGATACACGCAAGGAAATTTCGTAGGTCTGCCAGGTAGTGCCTGTGCCTGTATTCGCAATCGTGGCCGAGCCATCCGAGATTGCCCAATCGACGCTGTCGGCACCGACGCCGTCATCGAACGTGTCGAACAAGAAGGCGCGAAGCACGATAGAGTCTCCAATTCCCGAATGGCGGGCGCGAAAACGAACTGCCACAACCCCCGCCTCAAGCAAATTGCCCAGGAAGTTGGCGTCGAATATCTCGTAGCCCGCATATGTAAAGAAATGAAACCCGATACCACCACTATTATGCACTAGCGCGTGGTCGCCGGTTCCCTCTTCTCCAGCGTCGAACGCTACGCCAGCTAATTCACCGAAGCCAAAGTACCAGCCGTTGGCCAGGCAAGGCTCCGGGCAGTCGAAGGCCTGGCCAATCACCGGCATGCCACCATCGCTAAAAGTCTGGGTATCGCCAATAGCGGCCACAACCGGGCCGCCCGTAAGAAATGCCAGTAGTGTCACGGACACCAACAACCCTGTTTTCACACGCATCGTTTTCCCCTCCCATTGTCACTGTATAGAAGCGGCAGCCCGGCCGTCACCAGCAGGGGTGACCCGTGGCTTTGCGCCCCTGGCTTTGGCCAGGTTTGCTTTTTCGGATGTAGCCACGATTCGAATGGAAAGACGAAAACTACGTCAATTCGGAGAAGTACGTAGACTGGGGTCAGTCTAAGGCGATATGTCGACCGTCCGGTATGCGTTTGTGACCGCAATCGGCCGATGCAATACATTCACTGGATTTCTCTGCCTGCACTCCGAATGTGTCCAAGATAGCTGTCAGGCAGACCCAGCTTCGTAGCCAGCGTTAGCAAGGCCGCCGCGTACTCCGGGTTTGTCCCGGCGAGCCTCGAGGCTGGCAAGTTGTAGCAAACAGCCGACACTTGCGTATTGCCGGGCAAATTCACAACAACAGGTTCGGCGATATAGTCAGCAACACTTTGTTCCGAGTACAACGCCGCAACTTCCTCCGAGGTAATCTTCATCAGCACGCCATATGCGCGACTATTCGCCTCAGGAAGCAGCGTTGCGCGTTTCCCGATATGCAGGCCGAACCCATCGACGTAGCCAATAGTTGATTCCGTTGGGCGAACGCCCTTTGAAGCCAGCAACGACTCATCCATGAAAAGCCCATAGAAGAAAACCATTATCGCATTCGTGTTCATGCTCTCATTCTTTCGACGCCTTTTCCTCAGAAATCTATTGGCTCCTGATCACGCAGCAATCATAGGACTGTCCGCATGCGCAGCGTGACTTTGCCGCGTGCGCGCCGCTCGGTGATCGCCTTGAATGCGTCAACGTATTCGTCGAGAGCATAGGACTCGGTAACCCGAGGTGTTAGCGTGCCGGCCTTGATCAGCTCCGCCATTTCGAGCATGTTCCGGGTCTGTAATTTCGGATTTTTTGTCGCCCAGGTTCCCCACCACACACCGATGATGCTGGCTTCTTTGAGCAGCGCAATGTTTGCGGCGAACTTCGGAATCTCTCCGCAGGCGAAACCGATGACGAGGTAGCGGCCGTGCCAGGCTGTGGCGCGGAACGCCTGGTCAGCAAGTTCGCCACCAACCGGGTCGTACACGACATCGGCACCATGGTTACCCGTCAGTTTCTTGACCGTTTGCTTGAGTGGAACTTTTGAGTAGTTGATGGTCTCGTCAGCGCCGGCGGAGACAGCGAACTCCAGTTTTTCGTCGCTGCTGGCGGCGGCAATCACACGTGCACCCATGGCTTTTGCAATTTCGACGGCTGTTATACCCACACCACCGGCGGCGCCGAGTACCAGTACCGTCTCGCCCGGCTGGAGATTCGCGCTCTGTTTGAGCGCGTGGTAGCTCGTGCCATAGGTAACCGTGAATCCGGCGCCTTGCTCGAAGCTGAGGTCGTCGGGTAGCGCTGCGGTCGCGTGCACATCGGCGACGCATTTCTCAGCGAACGCGCCGCCCGTCGTGTTGATGATGACCTTGTCACCGACGGCGAACTGCGTCACGCCAGCGCCAATCGCGGAAACGACGCCAGCCGCTTCATTACCCGGAACAAAGGGTGTTGGCGTCTTGACCTGGTACTTGCCGGCAATTGCCAATACATCGGGGAAATTGATGCCCGCTGCAGCGATATCGACGCCGATCTGGCCTTCGCCGGGAACAGGGTCGTCACGCTCTTCAATCACGAGTGATTCGGGTGGACCGTATTCGTTGCAGACGAGCGCGCGCATTACACAATCTCAAACAGTGATGCTGCTCCCTGGCCACCACCGATGCACATCGTGCAGACGACATACTTCGAGCCGCGGCGTTTGCCTTCGATGAGTGCATGTCCGACCAGGCGGGCGCCTGACATACCGTAAGGATGACCGATCGAAATAGCACCGCCATTCACATTCAGAAGGTCATTCGGGATACCAAGTCTGTCGCGGCAATAGATGACCTGCACGGCGAAAGCCTCGTTGAGCTCCCAGAGGTCGATATCGTCCATCGTCAGTCCATTGCGTTGCAGCAGCTTCGGTACCGCAAAGACAGGTCCAATACCCATCTCGTCAGGTTCACAACCGGCAACTGCGGTGCCGCGATAGATGCCCATCGGCTCGAGCCCTCGCTTCGCGGCGACGCTGGCCTCCATGACAACAGAAGCTGAAGCGCCGTCGGACAACTGGCTTGCATTTCCTGCCGTGATGAAACCGTTGTCCCGCACCGGCTTCAAACCGGTGAGTCCTTCCATCGTTGTCGACGGTCGGTTGCCTTCGTCTTTTTCCAGGACGACGTCCTCGAACGTGATTTCTTTAGTTTCCTTGTTCATCACGCCCTTGTTCGACGGTAGCGGCACGATTTCATCATCGAATTTTCCGGCCTCTTGTCCCTCAGCCGTGCGCTGCTGGCTTTGCAATGCATACTCATCCTGCGCTTCGCGACTGATGTCGTAGCGTTTGGCGACGACCTCGGCCGTGTCGATCATCGGCATGAGGACATGTTGATGAACCTCGAGTAATCGCGGATCAGCCGCCCGGTACAAGTTCTGATGCTCGTTCTGCACGAGGCTAACCGACTCGAGACCACCGCCCACCATGATGTCGACCTTGTCACAAATGATCGTTTTTGCGGCCAGTGCGATTGCCATCATGCCCGATGAACACTGTCGGTCGACGGTCATGCCCGCCGTCGTAACCGGAAGTCCGGCCGCAAGTGCAATTTGCCTGCCGATGTTCTGTCCTTGTGTGCCCTGCGGCAACGCGCAACCCATCATGACGTCTTCGACTTCGGCCGGATCGAGGCCGGCACGCTCGACCGCGTGTTTGACCGCATGCCCGCCAAGCGTGGGCGCTTCGGTGTTGTTGAATGCGCCGCGGTAGGCCTTGCCAATAGGCGTGCGTGCTGTCGATACGATTACTGCTTCTCTCATCATTGTTTCCTTTGCCGCCTAACCGGCGAGTTTGAGCCCGAGCTTCCTGGCTGCCTGTTCCGCAAATTTGCCAGGCTGCTCGAACCCGGCTGAAAGTTCCTGCATGTCCGTCTCGTCGTTCAGTTCGTCCCACACGGCGGCGATGCCTTCGGCAGACATATCGTCCGGTAGCAGGTTCATGCCCCGTGTCTCGAAGCCCTTGAAGATGGCGACACTGCCGCCGCCGGCGCACAATACCTTGCGGCTCGGAGCATCCGGGCCGGCGAGAAATACTACGGCAGGGCTGACCACCTCGGGTGACATCAACTTGAAGACAGGCTCGGGGAACAGGCCTTCGGTCATCGCTGTGCCGGCTGTCGGCGCCAGGCAATTGACACGAATATTGTTCTTCGCGCCCTCGAGATGCAGCGTGTTCATCAGTCCCACCATCGCCATCTTCGCGGCGCCGTAGTTGGACTGACCGAAGTTGCCGTACAGGCCCGAACTCGAGGTCGTGAAGACGATGCGCCCGTACTCCTGTTCGCGCATGATTTCCCACACGGCTTTGGTGCAGTTGGCGGTGCCCATCAGGTGAACCTCGATGACAAGCCGGAAATCTTCGATCGGCATTTTGAGGAACGTCTTGTCACGCAGGATGCCCGCGTTGTTAATCAGAATATCCACACGTCCCCATGCGTCCATCGTTTTCGCGACCATGTCGTTGACCTGCTCGACATTCGCAACGTTGGCGCCATGGCTCATTGCTTCGCCGCCCGCGGCTTTGATTTCCGCTACGACGGCGTCTGCGTTTACAGAGGTGCCGCCTTCATCGCCGAGATCGTTGACGACAACTTTGGCGCCCCGTTCGGCCAATGCCAGTGCGTGACAGCGACCAAGCCCCTGGCCTGCCCCAGTAACAATGGCTACCTGGCCATCAAGTTTGATACTCATTTGTTCGCCTCTTCGTTTTATGTGTTTCGTGTTAAGCAACAACCATCATTGACAAGATCTCTGCCACCAACGCTGGCGTCTCCTCGCCTTCAATTTCGACGGTAACGGCATTTTTTATGAGCCATTGCCCGGGATTTTTTTCACTGACCTCGAGCACCTTCTGTTTCGACCGGATTCTCTTGCCGACACGCACCGGCATCAGGTAGCGCACCTTGTCGGAGCCATAGTTGATTCCCATAACAAGGTTTTCCGGAACGATCGCGCTCTGCGCATTGAGATAAGACAACAATGACAAGGACAGAAAGCCATGAGCGATCGGTCCGCCGAATGGCGTCTGCGCCGCTTTCTCCGGGTCGACGTGGATGAACTGAAAATCGTTGGTTGCCTCAGCGAACTGATTGACGCGCTCCTGCGTTATTTCGAGCCAGGGCGATGGCTCCAGTTCCCTGCCGACCAGTCCCGGGAGGTCCTCGGCCTTGATCGTTTCCGTCATGATTGATTCCTGTTGCGGTTTCGTGGTTGTGTATCCGTCAGGACTTGACAGCCCCGATGTACGGGCGCAATTCATTGCGCGCGACGACCATGCGATGCACTTCGTCGGGACCGTCGGCAAAACGTAACGTGCGTGCATGCGTGTACATCGTCGCCAGCGGAAAGTCCTGCGAGATGCCGGCTGCGCCGTGCATTTGTATTGCATCATCGATCACGTTCAGTGCGATGTTGGGGACTGCTGCCTTGATCTTCGAGATCCAGACCTGAGCTTCCTGGACACCCTGTGTGTCGATGACATGCGCGGTCTGCAACGTTAGCAGACGGGCCATGTCGATGTTCATACGCGCATTCGCGATTTTGTCGTAGTTACCGCCGAGCTTGGCCAGCGGCCTGCCGAAAGCGGTTCGCGACACCGAACGTGCGCACATCAGGCGCAAGGCTCGTTCCGCCATGCCGATGGCGCGCATGCAGTGGTGTATACGACCGGGCCCGAGCCGGCCCTGGGCAATCTCGAAGCCGCGCCCCGCGCCGAGAATCACATTCGCTTCGGGCACCCGAACATTGTTCAAACGGAGGTGCATGTGCCCATGCGGTGCGCTGTCTTCGGCGAATACCTGCATAGGCCGGACGACTTCGACCCCGGGTGTGTCCATCGGCACCAGGATCTGCGAGTGTTGCTGGTGGCGGCCGTTCTCCGGATTCGATTTCACCATGCAAATCATGATCTTGCAGCGCGCATCACCGGCCCCCGAGATATACGTCTTTTCGCCGTTGATGACCCACTCACCGTTCTCGAGTACTGCGGATGTCGAAATATTGGTCGCGTCGGACGATGCGACGTCGGGCTCCGTCATTGCGTAGGCGGAGCGTATTTCGCCGGCAAGCAGCGGCTCGAGCCAGGCCTGTTTCTGCTCGGGCGTCCCGTAGCGTTCGAGAACCTCCATATTGCCGGTATCGGGCGCGCTGCAATTGAATGCTTCTGCCGCGAGGTGTGCGCGGCCGGTTTCTTCAGCAAGGTAGGCGTACTCCACAGTGCTCAGGCCGTAGCCCTGTTTGCTGTCGGTCAGCCAGAAATTCCACAGGCCCTGTTCGCGGGCGGCGCTTTTCAGGCCATCCAGTATTTCCGCCTGTCTTTCGTTCAGAGACCAACGATCGCCGTTGGCCACTTCGGTGAGGAATTCTTCGTCGACAGGCAGTACCCGTTCGTCGATAAATGCTTTCACTGCGTCGAGCAGTGGGCGTAGACGATCAGTTACCCCGAGATTCATGAGTTTTTTCCCCTGATAATCCGACTATTGCTGTAAAGAAGATTGCAGCGTCATGCTGTCATAGTTATCTTCGTGATGCCTGTCACCTGCGTGACGCGCGTCTGCTGGCGTCGCTAGTTGACCCCTGCAGACAGCCCGAAGTAGCGGCCGACATGAAAGGGCCTCCATTCGTTTCTGCGCTGTGCCAGGCGATCGGCGATCACGAACAACGACTGCGCATTCACCCCCATGCCCGTATGGCTGCCGAGTACCTCGACATTCTCTACCTGGTCGTGGCCGCTATGCTGCAGACATGCCCGCCAATGACAGATGCCGTCAAATTTGCTGTAAATGGACGTTGTCGGTACCGGCGGCGCAGTGTGCAGTTCCCAGTGTTCATTCAGGAATTGCTCGGACTTGGATTTGTGCTCCGGATTGAACATCTTGTACAGATTGGTCACTTTGGACGCATCGCCGTTCGGGTCATTGAACGGGCTGCCGAGCGTTATGACCTGGCGCACTGCATCGGGAAGGCGTTTTGCCAGTTCGCGGCCATAGATGCCACCGAGGCTCTGGCCGACGATACTGACCCGACAATTGTATTCTTCGTGCAATCCTATCAACAATTTGCCGGCACCTTCGAATAAATCGTGCCGGGCACCGAAATTGACACCTTGCTTCCAGCCGCTGGGCAGGTACCCCAATGTCGAAAGAAAGTTCCTGAGTACGACTGTGGAACGATCACCGGCCGTGAATCCCGGGATGACAAGGACCGGGTGGCCGTCGCCGCCACGCAGTGAGTTCAGCCAGGGCTCGGACAGATGCAGCGTGCCAAGTTCGAAAATTGCACGAAAAGGCTCCGTCAGATAAAGGGCCTCGCTGGGCGGCCTGAATTTCTCCCTCAATGCATAGCTCATGACATTCCCTATTTCAATTGCGCGCTCTCACTCCCTGCGGCAGAGGCTGATTTGGTGACAGGCTTTGCGCTGGATGCTTTCCTGGCAGTTTTCTTCTTGCGCGCCGTCTTCCTGCCGCCAGTTTTTCCTTTTCGCTTTTTCCTGGCAGCGACCGGCCCGACCTCCAGTTCGGCGAACGATTCTCTGAGCAACTCTGCATAGTGCGACGGGTCCGGCATCATGACGCGGCAGCAGGTAACGCCGATATTCAACTCACCACAATAGCTGCCAACTGCGTGAAACAGACCATTACCGTCGACGCACGGACCCAGGCCCCACCCGCGCACGTGCCTGGCGCCGTTACTGTAAAACGGCACCGGAGATCCGGGTACATTTGTAATCACGGTATTAAAGGCCGGTGTCGCGAAATTGGCCAGACCCTGTTCGGCGGCGACACGTGCGCCCAGCACGCCCAGTTCCATTGGCACGAAATTCGCCATTTCCATCATCGATTTCGCGCCTATCGCATTCGTATATTCCTTGGCGTCTCGAGTCGATGCACATATTGCGCGCAGACGTTCCGCTGCATTGTCGATGTCGGTATGCAATGGCACCGACATTGACACGACCTGGTTGCCGCCGGTAGCGGTGGCACTGGGGTCGCGAACATTAATCGGACACATGCTGACGAGGCTCTTGTCCGGCAACTCGTCGTTTTCCAGCAAATACTTGCGTAACGCGCCGGCACAGATGCCAAGCACCACGTCATTGACGGTGCCGCCGACGTCATTCTTGATCCGTTTGATTTTCTCAAGAGAAAAGTCGACTCCCTCGAATACCCGGTGAGGCGACACGACCCGGTTGAATCGGGTCCGCGGAACGCTGGGCGGTGGAGTAAGCGTGCCGCTCATCGCTGCTTCGAGCGCTTTGCTCCACGCAGGCACCGATTTCTGCAGGAATTCGAGATAACGCATCGGCTTGGTGACATTGCGCTCGACCGCCATCGCCATCAGCTCAAAGGGAGTCGGCGGCTCATCCGCGTGCCATTGTTCGGCGCCCTCGACTTTCCTGATTTCCGGGGTAGGGTCAGCCAATGCGCTGGCGACAGCCTGACTGCTCACGCCATCGATAGCGGCATGGTGCAGTTTCGTAACGAGCGCGAAGCAGCCAGGCGGGATCCCCGCGACATTGTCCAGGCCCTCGATGACATACAGCTCCCAGAGCGGTCGTGAACGATCAAGTGCGCGTGCATGCAGGCGCGCGACCTGAATGCACAATTGCCGCCAATCGCCGGGTTTGGGCAACGCGATATGGCGTATGTGAAATTCCGGGTCAAAAGAACTGTCGCGTACCCAATACGGAAAATCGGCGTTGAACGGAACTTCGACAAGACGTTGTCTGAGATACGGCGCGAAGTGAGCTCGCTCCATCACGGTCTGGATAATCTGCTTGAAACGCACGATGCCACCGGGTGCGGTGGACGGGTCAAATATGCCGAGCGAGCCAATGTGCATGGGCGCATTGGCTGTTTCCATGAACAGGAATGCCGCATCTAGTCCGCTGGTTTGCTGCATACTTTGCCTGGTTCCATTAGTCAGACTACGAAGAAAGCGCAGATCAGACTTATCGTCAAGTCTGATACGCAGTGTTGACAGGTCGCCGTAACAGCAGACCTGTCAACGTGCTCCGCAGATTATGCGGCCTGCCTGGTTGCTGCAGCTTTTCTGGCTGAGGCTTTGGCGGCCGGGCCCTTTGCCTTGCCCGCCTTTTTGGCCGCAGGCTTCGGTTTCGCGGCTTCCCTGGGCGGAGTGTAAATAGCCTTCAACTCGTCAACCAGGGTCTCCCATGACCTGGTGTTTGCCTCTTGCAGGGCAACGAGTTCTTCACGAACCTTCTCTTCAAACGCCAGGTTGGCTTCGAATGCCTGATTGAACGTGCTCGATTCGCGCATTTCCCTGAAGCTTGCGATTCGCGCATCGGCCAGCTCGGTCATCGCTTTCGTATTGCGCCGCACCAGGCCGTCGTAGTATTCAGCCTGTGCTTTCCAGGCGTCGCCATAGGCTTTCGCTGCCTGATCGAAGAATTGTCTGATGCTTTCGGGTGTTACTTGTGTCATGGCTGCGCTCCTGTTTTTTTGCGTTGCAAAAGAATTGCATTTAATATATCACTCTCGATTAACTTGTCAAGCAAAGATTTTGCAAAAGCAAATATTCAAATAGCTATTAAAACAATGAGTTATCACAAATGACGAAAATATATTCCGCGTTGCATATCATTCCTGGAGGCTTGTTATGAGACTCCTCAAGAAATACCCCAACCGCCGAATCTACGATACCGAGACCAGTTCATTCGTGGCTCTGGCAGATATTCGCCAGATGATCATCGACCGGCAGTCCATACGGGTCGTGCATTCAAAAAGCGGTGAGGATCTGACGCGCAACGTGTTGATGCAGATCATCACGGAAATGGAGGCGGAAGGTCATGCGTCCCTGCTGACGAATCGCGTCCTCGAGGAGCTGATCCGGTTTTATGGCGACAAAGTCGTCGCGATGATGGGGCCGTACCTCGAACAACAGATTCTGCAGTCGCTGGCGTCGCAGGATCGGGTGCGGGAGTACTTGTCAAAAGCTTTCACACAGCCATATCCGACACCGGAACAGGCCATCAAGCAGATGATAGAGCAGTACCAGAAGATCACCGGCCAGGTGCCGCAAGCCAGTAAGCCAGAAGATGACGAACCGGAAGCAGACCAATGACCATTAGAAACGACGAACAGATGGAAACAGCACTCGCGATCCAAAAAGCAGCAGCAATTCGTGACGGCATGCCCCCGCCAGAGAAACGTACAGAGTGGCTCGACAAATCGATCGACCTGCTGTGCACTCACGGTGAAGCGCTGTGCGATGCCATGAGTGCCGATTTCGGACATCGCTCGAAAGATCAGTCGACCTTTTCCGACATAAGCGGATCGATCGAGGCGCTGAAATACGCGAAGAAGCACTTGCGTGCGTGGATGCGGCCTGAAAAGCGATCGACGCAGTTTCCACTTGGGCTGTTCGGAGCCAGGGCGTCAGTTCACTATCAGCCCAAAGGTGTCGTTGGCATTATCAGTCCGTGGAATTTCCCGGTGAATCTGACGTTCGGACCGCTTGCGGGTGTCTTTGCAGCAGGTAACCGCGCGATGATCAAGCCGTCCGAGTTTACCGAACGAACGTCGCAGCTCATGGCAGAACTCTTTTCTGAATACTACTCAGAAGAAGAAGTAGTGGTTGTGACGGGTGGACCTGAAGTTGGTGCCACATTTTCCAGGCTCCCTTTCGATCACATGGTATTCACGGGCGCAACGTCGATCGCTCATCATGTCATGCGGGCCGCAGCCGACAACCTCGTTCCGGTGACCCTTGAGCTTGGCGGAAAGTCGCCGGTAGTCATCGGCAGGTCGGCGGATCTGCAAAAAGCGGCGCTGCGTATCATGGTCGGCAAAACCCTGAATGCAGGACAAATCTGTCTGGCGCCCGACTACGCGTTCTTGCCGGAAGGTAAGACCGAGGAATTCATCGACGCGGCACGTGCAGCGATATCGAGTATGTTCCCGAGTGGCCTCAGAGATAATGACGACTACACCTCCATTGTAAACCAACGTCATTTCGATCGACTGCAGTCCTGTATCGACGATGCCCGGTCAAAAGGTGCCGAGGTCATCGAGATAAATCCCAACGAGGAAGACTTCGAAGAGCAACCGCATTACAAAGTGCCGCCGACCATCATCGTCAATGCGACGGACGAGATGAAAGTCATGCAGGACGAGATATTCGGGCCAATACTGCCGATTCGCTCTTATACCGACACAAAGGACGTGGTTGCTCATATTAATGCGCGGCCGCGACCTCTGGGCCTGTACTACTTCGGCTCGGACACTACAGAGCGTGACTACGTGTTGCATAACACGACGTCCGGAGGCGTGACGGTGAACGACGTATTTTTCCACGTGGCGCAGGAGGATCTTCCCTTTGGTGGCATAGGACCGTCCGGAATGGGGGCGTATCACGGCAAGGACGGCTTTGACGAATTCAGCCACAGGAAAGCCGTGTATACGCAAGCCGGCGCCGATATCTTTGCCGTCATCCGGCCGCCATACGGCGAGAAATTTCGCAAGTTCATCGGAAGCCGGATTAAGCCCTGATATTGTCACGCGAGTGACAGTCAAGCTCTTGTCGTTGGCGCATAGTTAGGGATTACGAAACAGAGATTTTCCCTAACACACGCTGTGGAGGGCTCCAACGTGTCCGACTCGGATGAATTCCGTCAACAGACTCGCGCCTGGCTTGAAGAGAACTGCCCGGCATCGATGCGCCGCCCCATCAGGTCAGACAAGGATCAGTGCTGGGGTGGCAGGAACTGGGTGTTCGAGAGCGAAGACCAGCGATTGTGGCTCGAACGAATGGCCGAACGTGGCTGGACTGCGCCACAGTGGCCTGCCGAATACGGTGGCGGCGGCCTCACAAGAGAGCAGGCCAAGATTCTGCAACAGGAGATGGCGCGCATTCTTGCACGCCGGCCGTTGGAGAGTTTCGGTATCGATATGCTCGGCCCGGCGTTATTTAAATTCGCCAGCGAAGAACAGAAGAAGCGTTTCATACCCGAGATTATTCGCGGCGAGATACGCTGGTGCCAGGGATACAGTGAACCGAATGCCGGTTCCGACCTTGCAAGCCTGCAAACCCGGGCGGACGACAAGGGCGATCACTACCTGGTCAATGGCTCGAAGGTTTGGACCTCCTACGCAGACAAATCCGACTGGATTTTCTGTCTCGTACGAACCAATTTTGAAGCACCCAAACATCAGGGCATCAGCTTCCTGTTATTCGACATGGCCTCTCCAGGAGTATCTACGAACCCGGTCAGATTGATCAGCGGCAACTCGCCGTTTTGTGAGACGGTCTTCGAAAACGTCAAAGTCCCGAAAGAGAACCTGGTCGGTGAACTTAACAAGGGCTGGGATATCGCCAAGTATCTGCTGACGCATGAACGCGAAATGATCGGCGGATTTGGCCTGTCCAGGGCTGGCTCCGAGACACTCGGGCAGACCGCACTTGCGGCCCTGGGCGAAGCGCAGGGGCAACTGGCGGCCAATGGGCTGCGCTCCGACATCAGCGACTTCGAAATCGACGAAATGGCGTTTGCGCTGACGATTGAACGCGTCGTCGATGAAGCGAAAGCCGGTCATGGGACCGGCGCGGCGTCCTCCGTGCTCAAGCTCTACGGTACGGAACTGAATAAAGCCCGAAATGAACTTCTGATGTCGATCGGTGGCAGCGGCGCATTGGCATGGGGCAGTGAAGGCAAGATGTCCATGGCACAAAACTGGCTGCGCAGCAAAGGTAACTCGATCGAGGGAGGCAGCTCCGAAATACAGCTGAACATTATCGCCAAACGAATACTCGGCTTGCCCGGTTGAGCGAGGGGACGAGAATGGGAGCAGAAAAGATGGCCTTGGTACTGAACGACGAACAGCAGATGCTGCGCGATTCGGCAAAGTCTTTCATCCAGCAAAGCTCGCCGGTCAGTGCGCTGCGTGAACTTCGCGACCGCGGAGAGGAATGGTCAGCCGATTTATGGGCCGGCATGGCCGAGATGGGCTGGACCGGCATCACAATTCCCGAAGAGTACGATGGACTCGAATTTGGTCATGTCGGCGCGGGCCTTATTTTCGAGGAATGCGGCCGGACGCTCGCCTCCTCACCACTGTTGTCTACGTCGCTGGTGTGCGCATCGTTGATCAATGCATTGGGCAGCGACGAGCAGAAACGCTCACTTCTGCCGCGCATTGCCGGCGGCGAGCTGATTCTGACCCTGGCGCTGAGTGAATCCGATCACCTCGATCCGGCGGCGACCGCGATGACGGCGGACGCAGACGCAGATGGCTTTGTGCTCGCCGGGGAAAAGAGGCATGTCATCGATGGCAACATAGCCAACCGGCTTCTGGTTCTGGCGAGAACAGGCGGTGTACCCGGGGATCGGGATGGCTTGAGCCTGTTCATTGTGGATCGTGACAGCGCGCCACTCGGCATCGATACAACGCTGAACGCCGATAACCGACTGACTGCCACGATCAGCTTCGAGTCGTTGCGCGTCGGCCGTGATGCATTGCTCGGCGACGCTGGCGCGGCATGGCAGCAGCTCGAGAGAGCGTTGGATATCGGTGCGGTTTTTTCTGCGGCAGAACTACTTGGCCTTGCTCAAGAAGCGTTTGAACGCACTCTTGGTTACCTGAAGGAACGCAAGCAGTTTGGTGTTCTGATTGGCTCGTTCCAGGGGCTGCAACATCGAGCGGCGCAACTGTTCTGCGAACTCGAGTTGTGCAAGTCTGCCGTGCTGAAAGCGCTGCAGGTCATTGACAAAGACGGACCGGAGCGTTCGCTGCTGGCGAGTCTGGCTAAAGCCAAGATGGCGAAGACCGCGAAGTTGGCAGTCAACGAAGCTGTGCAAATGCACGGCGGCATCGGCATGACCGATGAATTCGATATTGGTTTTTACATGAAACGTGCCGCAGCGGCGTGCCAGGAATATGGCGACTATTACTACCATGCAGACCGCTTCGCGAAACTCAGAGGGTACTGAAGCATGCGCTATCCGGAGGTTTCGGCAGCGATTGATGGCATTACCGGCGCGGACGGCCCATTTCCGATTATCGAGCAGGCTATCAACGGCATCCCGCGTCGTGTATTCGGGGGGTTGCCGGGTAATCTGCGCGACTATTACGCCTTCGCGGCGACATTCGGCGACAAGGAACTGTTCATTGATCAGGAGCGCCGTTTTTCCTTCAATGACGTAATGCAGCAGGTTGCTGGGCTTGGCCTGGGGCTTATCGAGCGCTACGGCGTGCAAAAGGGCGACCGTATTGCAATTGCCATGCGCAATTGTCCGGAGTGGTGCATCAGCTTCATGGCGATCACGTCTATCGGCGCAGTGGCGGTACCGATGAACTCCTGGTGGCAGGGCGAGGAACTGGCTTATGCCTTACAGGACAGCGGCGCCAGCCTAGTGATACTCGACGCACCGCGCTACGAGCGTGTGGCGCCACGGCTGCCGGAGACGGGCCTTACCGCGATTGCCATGGAGAGCGAAGGCAAACGCCTGCCAGGCGATGTCAATCGGTTCGAAGAGCTGCTCGCGGAAGTCGCGAACGCCGAGTTGCCGGGTGTCGACACCGAGCCTGAAGATCCGGCGATGATCCTGTACACGTCTGGCAGCACCGGGCGGCCGAGAGGCGTTCTCTCGACACAACGGAATGTGCTATCGGCAATTGGCACGTGGTTGGTCATCGGCACTGCACTGACCATCGTTGACGGAACAGCCGGCCAGGAAGCGGAAAGTCAGCCCGCGATCCTTCTCACTGTTCCGTTGTTCCATGTCACCGGACTCAACAGCATGTTCTTGTTGTCACTTGGCATCGGACGAAAGATCGTGATGATGCACAAGTGGGATATCGACGCTGCGCTGGAGTTGATCCAGGCCGAACGGATTACGCATTTCAACGGCGTGCCGACGATGTCGATGGAGTTGATGAACCATCCACGGCTTAATGACTATGACCTGTCGTGCCTGGTGGACATCAGCTCCGGCGGCGCCGCGCGGCCGGCCGAGCAGGTAACAACAATCGTAGAGCGTTTTCCCGGCGCTTTACCGTCGGCCGGCTACGGGCTGACAGAAACCAACGCCGTGGGCTGCATCATCGGCCAGCAAGACTACATTGACCGGCCCGGTTCGGTTGGCCAGCCATCGCCGCCCCTGGTCGAAATCCGGATCGTCGACGACGAGGGTGTGCCGGTGCCACAGGGTGAAAAAGGAGAAATCTGCATTCGCTCGCCCGCCGTTGTTGCGGGTTATCTGAATCAGCCCGCGGCAAGCGCAGCCTCCTTCAGGGACGGCTGGTTCCATACCGGCGACGTTGGCTACCTGGACGAAGAGGGATTTGTCTACATCGTCGACCGAATCAAGGACATCATTATTCGCGGCGGCGAAAACGTCAGCTGCCTCGAAGTCGAGGAAGCGTTATACGCACATCCGGAAATTACGGAGGCCGCCGTCTTCTCATTGCCGCACGAGCGCCTTGGCGAAATTGTCGGGGCGGCAGTGTCGACCCAGGCGGGCAGCGATCTCGACGAGGGGCGCTTAAGGGTCTTTCTCAGCGACCGGCTTGCCGCTTTCAAGGTGCCTCAACATATCTGGTTTCACAGCAGCAGCCTGCCGCGTATTGCTTCCGGAAAGATATTCAAGAAGCAGATACGGCGTGAGCTAATCGAGCGCCTGGGCTTGTAGGCCAGGCGCAACAGAAGGAGAAGTTACCGTGTTCGAATTTGATCCGGCCGGCCGCTACATGATGCCGGCGCATTTTGGCGCGCCGAAAACAGATGCGACGCCGTCTGGCTGGTACCACGACGTTACGACGATGAACGTGTCGTATCTGACAGACCCGGACAGACTGGCGGCATACCTGCCGGCGCCGTTCGAGGTTGCGGATGAAGCGCTGCTGACCGTTACCTATGCACGCAGCAGGAAAGTCGACTGGCTCGCGGGGCGAGGCTACAACCTGATCAGCGTCAATGCCGCAGTGGACTTCAACGGCGAGAAAGACAAGCTGACAGGATCGTTCGCCCTCGTCATCTGGGAAAACCTGGCTGATCCGATTCTTTCAGGCAGGGAAATGACCGGCATTCCCAAGGTGTTCGCGGATATCCCCGACCACACCGTCACTGACGGACAATGGCGCTGCAGTGCGAGCCATTTCGGCAGCAGGATTCTGGATATGTCGATCGGCAGTCTCGTTGCGCCGACGCCCGAAGAGATCGCGGCCGCACAGGAAGCCGCGGCAGGCAAGGACAATCCGATGGGATGGCGCTACATACCCGCCGTTGGTGGTTTCGGTGCGGCGCTCAGCGAGCCGACCACATTTCCGTCGGAGAACGTCATCACCGAAGCCTATGTCGGTGAGGGTGAGATCGACTGGAATCACCTGACCTGGGAGCAGAACCCGACACAGTTCCATATAGTCAATGCCCTGGCCGATCTTCCGATCCTCGAGTATCGCCCGGCAATCGTGACGAAAGGCAGTACCAATCTGTTCCTTCCGGAGCGCTGGTCTCGAGCCTTGCGATGACCATCAGGGAAATTGACACGATCTGCTATGTCGGTGCAGGCACCATGGGTCGCGCCAATTCATTGGTAGCGGCTATTTCGGGCTACAACGCAGTCATCTATGACATCGCAGAGGAGAATCTCGCCGGCGTCGTTGCATATCAATCCGAGTTCGGCGCTTACCTGGTGGAAAATGGCTATTGTTCCGCCCAGGAGCTCGCGGCAGCGCCTGCACGCGTCACTTGCGTCAGCGATCTCGCCGAAGCCGTTGCGAATGCGGACCTCGTCAGCGAATCGGTCATCGAAGAGCTGGCGATCAAACGCGAGGTTCACAGGAAGCTCGACCAAATCTGTCCTGAACGGACTATCCTCACGACCAACACTTCCGGGTTGCTGGTTTCAAATATCGAAAGCGCCGTCGTGCGCGGGGACCGCTTCGCCGCACTGCATTCGCATTTGCGCTCACCACTGGTCGATATCGTCGGAGGACCGCGAACCAGTGCGGCGACGATCGATATCCTGACCCGGTACGTGCTGAGTACGAAGCTCGTTCCGCTGGTATTGCACAGAGAGAATCCCGGTTACGTGCTCAATGCGCTGCTCGGACCCGTGGTAACGACGGCGATGCTGTTGGTGATCGAGGGTGTCGCGAGCAAAGAGGATGTCGATCGCGCCTGGATGCGGCATCGCAGGACGAGCGTGGGGCCGTTCGGTCTGATGGATCAGTTCGGGCTCAACGTCGTTTACGACGGCTGGCAGCACAGGTCCCGCGATACGGTCACCGATGTCGTCAAACCGCAGATCCTCGCCTTCCTCGAACCCTATCTCGGCAAAGGTGAGCTTGGCTTGAAGAGCGGTAAAGGGTTCTACGACTACCCGAACCCGGCCTATGAGCAGCCAGAGTTTCTGAGCGACGATAACGACAACTCCATCCCACATTTCGCGCTGACCCTGGCTCTTGTCGGCAACGCCATATTGCTGGCAGCGAAAGACATCGCCGATCAGGACAAAATCGATATGGCCTGGACGGTGGGCATGAGCCAGGATACCGGGCCATTCGCCGTGCTCAAGGAAATCGGCATGGATGTGTTCCTCCAATTGCTTGGCAATTCGGCAAACATGTTCGCGCCCGACGATGTCGCATCGATAAGGATTTATCTGACGCAAATGGAGAAACGTGAACATGTCGGCGGATAGCCTCGATCTTCACAAGTTGTTCAATCTCGAAGACAAGGTTGCCCTGGTGACTGGAGGCTCCCGCGGCATCGGCCGCATGATGTCCCAGGGCTTGTTGCAGGCGGGCGCCAGGGTCTACATCACAGCACGCACGGCGAGGATGTGTCAGCAAACGGCAAGGGAGCTCAGCGAATTTGGCGAGTGCGAAGCCGTGCCGGCGGACATTAACGATGCCGATGCGCGTCGGCGACTGATTGCACACATCGGTGATCGCGACGGCAAGCTTGATATTCTGATCAACAATGCCGGTACGGCATGGGGCGACAGTTACGAAAACTACGCAGTAGAAGCTTTCGATAAGGTGCTGCAACTCAATGTCGCAACCGTGTTTGCAATGACGCGTGACTGCACGCCGTTATTGGAAGCTGCAGCCAGTGATGCGCAGCCTGCGCGCGTTATCAACATCGGATCGATTGACGGCCTGCACATTCCTGCTGTGCACGGCATAGGCACCTATGCTTACACCTCGAGCAAAGCCGCAGTGCACCATTTGACCCGGCATCTGGCGGTGGAGCTGGGGCCAAAACAAGTAACCGTCAATGCAATTGCGCCAGGTTTCTTCCACAGCAAATTGACCGACAAGATCTTCGAGTACTGCGGCGACAAACTGGCAAGCAACAGTCTGCTCGGTCGCGTTGGTGAGCCGGAAGATATTGCAGGTCTCGCGATCTACCTGAGCTCGCGCGCCGGCGCCTATGTGCACGGGACCGTGATTCCGGTCGATGGCGGCACGATAATCAACCAGAAGCACGTCTAGGATTTTTCCCCTCGGTGCGCCCGGCGTGACCGGCAATCAGCGTTGTCAGCCGGTCGATCAGCTGCGGTGGGATATCGTGGCCCATGCCGTCTATTATTTCGAGCCTGGCACCCGCAATGTGCCTCGCCGTGTCGATGCCGGCTTCCACCGGAATCAGTGGGTCGTCGCTGCCGTGAATGACCAATGTTGGTCTGTCGATCATATTGAGCCGTCGCACACGGCTGCCGTCTGCAACGATCGCTGCCCCCTGGCGCACAAAACCCATCGGATAGAAGCTGCGGTTCAATGACTCCGTGATAAGGTCGCGCCAATCATCGTCGGACCGTGGATAGCCCGGGCTGCTTATCAGCTTTGCCGACTTGATCAGATGTTGGAGCATGGCGTTCGCATCGCTGGTGTTCGGCCTGCTCGTGAACACCTGCTTGACGACGTCCGGGCGTGCTCTTGGCAACCCCGGGGCACCGCTGCTGGACATTAAAGATGTCAGTGTTTTCACGCGTCGTGGATGACGCACAGTCAATATTTGCGCAATCATACCGCCCATCGATGCACCGACCACGTGTGCAGAATCGATCTCAAGCGCCTCGAGCACGCCGGCGGCGTCGGCTGCCATGTCTTCGAGGGAGTAGGGCTCGTGCAACGGTATATGCAGAAAATGATGCAGGAAGTAACGCAGACGACCGGGCGCCCTGGCGCCTTCAAGTTTCGTTGACAGTCCAATGTCCCGGTTGTCGAATCGAATGACGTAATGACCGTGCTTTACAAGCGCATTGCAGAAGTCGGGCGACCATGCAGTCATTTGTGTGCCCAGGCCCATGATCAGCAATATGGGATCATCGCTTGGGTCGCCGAACGTGTCGTATTCGATCTGCAGGCCGTTTACTTGTAGTTGTGCCATAGGATTACTCCCGGTCTTATTGATGGTAAAGAAACGCGTTAACGCGGGCGACGGCATTCTCTCGGACATTCATATAAAAGAGGGTGTAGTCGTGGTTGTGAAACCATTCACCCGGCATCATGCCAATGTAATACACGGGAGATGTCGGTGCCGAAATATAGAGGTAGCCATCCTTATCACAGCGAGCCGAAATGTCATTCCTGATCAACGGCGCGAGGATGGGTTTCAGGGAAGCATTGCCGACTCCCGGAAGAACGACGTAGGTTGCGCCTTTGTGCTGCTTCTTGCTGGCCACCTCGAAGTTCGGCAACCAGGACAGAGGATTTACGCAGGTTGCGGTCTTGCTGCCGCGACGCTCCCAATGTCCGTCGTCTGCGTCGGCGTAATAATGCTCGCCCTGATCCGTCCGATGTTTCGGTCCGCCGGATTCGGCGTAGGTGTCCCAGGCAATCAGGCAGCGGATGCTGTTCCCGGTTGCGCACACGGGCAGCCACTTTAAAGTCGTTTCGCGTTTGTCCTCAGGCAGCGAAAAGCCGGGAAGATAGGCACCGATCATGCGCGCGCGATAATCAGCCTCGGCGATGACCTCCTCGAGTAGTCGAATCGCATGCACCGTTCCCTGACTGTGGCTTGCGAGGATAAACGGCCGACCTTCATTTCTTACGACCATATAGTGCTCGAACGCCTGACGCACATCGCTGTAGGCGGCTTCCAGGGCCTGCCGTCCGTTGTCACCAGCGCCCATAAAGGCGAACAAGGTTGCCTGGCGATATCGAGGAGCGAATATTCGGCAGCACGCATTGAACACGGTCATTTGCGACGGCACCACCAGGTTCTCGAGAACCTGATTCGCCGCGAAATCTTCGAGGTCGGCGTTCCAGTTGGTCGTGCCGAAGTACGTCGTTGGGTGGACAAAGAAAACATCGGCCTTGGCCTGTGCGACAGGCGGCACGGGTAATGCGCCGGGACTGATCTGCGACAGACCCGGCGCCTCGGGTGTTACGACCCATGCTGACTCGTGAGCATAATCCGGCGGGGCTGGCAGTTGCCCCGGGTCGAATTCAACGGAGGGCTGAATCGAGCCCAGATAAGCACGCCAGGCGTACCAGGCGACAAAGACATTTGCCGCCGCAATGGCGACGACGATGATCGCGGAAGCGATTAGCACTTTCTTCAGAAGAGTATTCAATACTGCCTAGCCGGCACTCTGTGATAACAACGATTCGCGGATCTGATCGATTTGCGGCCGGAGCTTCGGCATCGCCTTGCCCAGGCAGTGCTTTTCACGCGGGCAACTCGAACTGCGTGGGCAGATTATCGTCGCGTCCTTTTTCGCGCCCTCTGCTATCCAGCCGATATTCAGAATCTTGCCGATGCTTTCGAGTTGTTTGCGCGCCTCGGCCGGTATGGATCCCGAACCTCCGCTCGCATTACAACTCAACTCGATTGCATCTATGGTATCGAGCGGGTCGATGTTTTGCGCCCGAAGCGCGGGGGCAAGATCAACGCCCGCACACAATACGTGCGGATTCCCGGCTGCGTCCTTGCTGCGAACCGATTGGCAGCAATACAGGCGTTTATCGTCGCCTGTCCGCAATACGGAAATCTGTGACGACGGCTTGGTCGAGCGCGTGTTCAGCATCCGGAACACGGCCCAGTGCTGGCACGGGTCCGAGATCATCGACATGTTGCCCCACGGTAATGGAATACCATTGCCGCGATAGACTGCGCGCAGGTTGCCGGGCGGGTAGGCGTCGAAGTAGTGCCAGTGTGGATACGGGCTCACGCTTGGCATGCGGCGCATCGCCAGTGTCGTCGTAAGCTCGACCTTGTCACCGGCCTCGAGTGCGTAAGCGTGCTTTGCGAGGAACTGCCGGAAAGGCGTCTTTGGGGCGAGCAGTGCGGCGGCAAAATAGCTGCACTCAAAGTCGCGCCAGGCATACAGAATGTCTTTCGCATCGACATTGGGTGAATCGGAGTCATGTCGACGGCCCGACACTCTGCCGCCCGAAATCTGCGGTGCTCGCGCGCCATCGCCGTCGTGCAGGATCATGTGCGCTATGTGATTGGCGACATCGTATTTTAATCGCGCGGGGTTGCGCTTTAGTGCGTTGTTCAGATAGATCCTGTTAGGTGCATCGAAAAACGATCGCACAATCGTGTTGAGCGGCATATCGGTGTCGCCACGATCCTTGAACGACGACTTGTCGAACCACTGAATCGACAGGCCGACTGCCGCTGCAAGATCGAGCACATCCTCGACGCCCAGCGGAAAGCGTTTCTTGCCGACGCTTTCAGCGGCTCGTTCGAGGTCGGGAAAACGATTCTGGCTCGACTCCTGATGCGCACGTATTAACAAGTGCGCAAATTGCCGGCCCGTGGTGCCGGTCTGAGCGAGTAACTCGGGAATGGCAATTTGCAGCAGATTCTCAGAGAACAGGAAGCCGGGCTCGAGCGGCAGGCCGCTGACGGCCGACTGTGCCGGTGCCGGATCAAGAGCCTGATCTTCCAGCGATTCGTCATAAAACCAGTTCACATCCTTCTGGAAGATGTCCGCGACGATCTGTAGCAGGCGTTCCGATGGAACGCGTTTGCCATTCTCGATCATCGATAAATAGGACACTGACGGGCCGGCCTCGGCATCGATCTGCACGCACCGAACCGACAAATCTTCGAGTGTCAGGTTATTGCGCTTCCTGAGTGACTTGATTTTGGTGCCCAGGAAATGCGCCCTGCGACGCAAACCTTGTGGTGTGCTCATCTCGAATCCGGTTGTGAAATTAACAGTGTAAAATTTTTTCTGTAAAATTTTATACCTAGTCGCCGTACTATACCTGTCGAGAACCCAAATTTCACCCGCCCCGGCGTACGGGGCACCGGAGGCCGGGAGAACGAAATGGACCGACGCGAACAGATTGAAAGACTGGAATCCGACTGGGCCAACAGCCCGCGCTGGAAAGGCGTTGAGCGCAGTTATAGCGCCGAAGATGTTGTGAAACTGCGGGGGACCGTGTTGATCGAGCACACCCTGGCAAAGTTGGGCGCCGAGAAATTCTGGCGACTGCTCAATCAGGAAGATCCTGTTTGCGGGCTCGGTGCGTTAACCGGTAACCAGGCCATTCAGGAAGTTCAGGCCGGCCTCAAGGCGATTTACTGCTCCGGCTGGCAGGTTGCCGGCGACGGCAATAGTGCCGGTGAGATGTACCCGGACCAGAGCCTGTATCCGGTGGACTCAGTGCCGAAAATGGTCGAACGCATCAACAATGCGTTGCAGCGCACCGATGAGATTCATGCACTCAACGGCGACAGGAGCCATGACTGGTTCCCGCCGATCATCGCCGATGCCGAAGCCGGCTTCGGCGGCAATCTCAACGCATTCGAATTGATGAAGAGCATGATTCGTGCCGGCGCCGCTGGCGTTCACTTCGAAGATCAACTGTCCTCCGCGAAAAAATGCGGGCACATGGGCGGCAAAGTACTCGTACCAACGGCCGAGGCGGTTGCGAAGCTAACGGCTGCTCGCCTGGCTGCTGACGTTTGCGGCGTGCCGACCGTACTACTGGCGCGTACCGATGCAGATGCAGCAAACCTGATCACATCCGATTCCGACGAGCTGGATCATCCGTTCATCACGGGCGAGCGCACACCGGAAGGTTTCTATCGCACCAATGCCGGCCTCGAACAGGCGATCGCACGCGGACTGGCCTATGCGCCGTACGCGGATTTGATCTGGTGCGAAACCTCGAAGCCCGATCTCGCGCAGGCGCAGCGCTTTGCCGATGCGATCCACGCCGAGTATCCGAATCAGTTGCTGGCCTATAACTGCTCGCCATCATTCAACTGGAAAGCCAATCTCGACGACGCCACGATGAAAACATTCCGCGAGGACCTGGGCAGGATGGGCTACAAGTTCCAGTTCATTACCCTGGCCGGCTGGCACGCATTGAATTCCAGCATGTTCAACCTCAGTCGGGCGTACAAGGCCGACGGCATGTATGCCTACTCGCAGCTGCAAGAGCGCGAGTTTGCGGATGAGCAATACGGCTTTCGTGCCGCGAAGCACCAGTCATTTGTTGGCGCGGGCTACTTCGACGCCGTGCAAAACACGATTATGCACGGGCTGTCATCCACGACGGCACTGACCGGCAGCACCGAGGAAGAGCAATTCACTGAACACAGCGAGTCAGCCGCATAAGCGGAGGGGAGACGCGTATGAGTGCTTCATTATTCCTGGACAAAATTGTCCCGTTAAAAGGCGCCAGTCATGCGGAAGTTGTTGCCTATGCCATTGACGTTCCAATGCGCTACGCGGAGTGCTACGCGACCCTCGCTAACGGCCGCAAGGCGCGGTTCGTGAACGCAGCTCAATTCATCGGTTGGTCCGATGAGGACGGCAAGCGCGCTTACCTGTTTCGCAAGGGCCGTCGGCGAATCGAAATTCGCACGCAGCTCGAAGAGTCGCCGGCGCAGACGAAGGCGGGCCTGGTGCGCCAGGTCATCAGTTGGCCAAGCCTGATGATCGGCGGAAATGACCTGTCGTTTATCAAGCACGATAACCCGTCTGCCGGCCGCCTGAAGCGCATGCGCAAAGTCACAATGCGGGATGGAAGTCTGATGGTCGTGCGTCGCTGGCGACGGGTGCTTGCTCGCTGTGTCGGCTATTGCGGAACGACGCATGCTGTTGCGGCAAATGCGCCGGACGGCTTGTTGGGCGGAGCACCGGTCTAAACGGGAAGACAAATATGCAACCTGCAAAACAGACAGCACCGATCGCTTCAATCGGCTCAATGCCGACTGCGGATTTCTGTGACACCTATCCAGGCGCCGAGGTGCTGCACAACAGGTTCCTGAGTTTCGGCGGTAAGAGCGCCTGCGTTGGACCCGTCGAAATCATTGCGACCCGGGACGACAACTCGCTGGTCAAGAGCACGCTGAGCGAGCCCGGCGACGGTCGCGTGTTGCTGGTCGACAATAACGAGTCCATCAACTGCGCAATGCTCGGCGGAAATCTCGCCAAGCTGGCGGCCGACAACGGCTGGGCAGGCATTGTGATCAATGGCGCTGTCAGAGACGTCGACGAACTCAAGGTAGCGCCCATTGCTGTGTTCGCGCTCGCAACGTGTCCCCGCAGGAGTCAAAAATGTGGTCATGGCCGGCGCGGCCAACCCGTGCGGGTTGCCGGGACTTTGCTTCGCAGCGACGACATCATCGCGGCTGACTCGGATGGTGTCGTGACGCTCGCATCCTGGGCCGTCTCACGGCCAAATAGCTGACGACGTAAAAGTCGGCTATCGTGGGGCAATATGCTCCACGGTCGAACACTCTTATTACTGCTTTTGCTGGCCGAGGTGGGTCACGCCGACTCGCTTACCGTTGCCGTCGCCAGCAACTTCGCGCGGCCCGCTCATGAGCTGGCGGAGCGTTTCGAAAAAACGTCAGGGCACGAGCTGAGAATCACGACAGCGTCTACCGGCAAACTGTACGCGCAGATTGAAAACGGTGCACCGTTCGACATACTGCTGGCTGCGGACAAAGAGCGACCGCTGCTGCTCGAAGAATCGGGCCTCGGCGTCGCGGGCAGCCGATTTACGTACGCGGTTGGCAGTCTCGTGCTCTGGTCGCGGGATCCGGCGTTATCGAATGCCGACTGCCGGGCTCAGCTCGACAAGCTCGGCAAAAAGCGGCTGGCTATCGCAAATCCGGCAACTGCTCCGTACGGAGTTGCGGCGCTGCAATTTCTGCAGGCAGCGGGCGCCTGGGAAGCGGTGCAACCTCGTCTCGTGTTTGGCGAAAATATTGCGCAGACTTTGCACTTCGTCGCGTCCGGTAACGCGAGCCTCGGCCTGATCGCAACCGCACAGGCAAGGGATGCACGCTTGCCGGAATCGACGTGCCACTGGCCAGTGCCGCGGTCCATGCACGAGGCACTCGAACACCAGGTGATCCTCCTGGAAAGAGCGTCCGGTAAGAAGGCAGCGACGGATTTTCTCGCCTATCTGCGCACTGGCGATGCCAGGGACGTTATCACCGCGAACGGTTACGAGATGGACAATTGAGCACGAACAATCTATTGGGACCGCTGTGGTTATCGGTGCAACTGGCGGGCATTACGACCATAGTCCTCATGATCGTAGCCACTCCGATCGCCTGGTGGCTGGCGCGAACCGTTTCGCGATGGAAGCCTGTGGTGCAAGCGACCGTTGCGTTGCCGATCGTGCTACCGCCAACCGTGATGGGCTTTTATCTGCTGATTATCCTCGGGCCGAGCGGTGCGATTGGCCACTGGTGGGTTGAGCTGACCGGTAATGCCCTGACGTTTTCGTTTGCCGGTCTGGTGATTGCGTCCTGTCTTTACAGCCTGCCGTTCGCCGTGCAGCCATTGGCCGCCGCGTTCGAGTCTCTCGGCAATGCAAGCCTCGAGGCGGCCTGGACGCTTGGAGCCAGCCGACTCGATGCATTCTTCGCGGTCGCTCTGCCGCTGTCGGTACGCGGCTACCTGAGTGCCATTGTCCTGAGCTTTGCGCATACCTTGGGCGAATTCGGCGTGGTATTGATGGTCGGCGGCAATATCCCGGGTGAGACGCGGGTTATTTCGATCGCTATTTACGATCAGGTCGAATCGCTCAATTATTCCGCTGCGCATCAACTGTCGGCACTGTTGCTGGTTGTCGCCTTCATTGCTTTGTTCGGCATGTTCTTCATCAATCGCAGGTGGCGTCAGAGATGAGCGCTGACAGCCGCATACGCATCCGCTATGAACTGAAACGCGACGATTTTGCGCTCGATGTCGATCTCAGGCTGCCAATGCGGGGTATTACGGGTGTCTATGGGCCTTCAGGTTCGGGCAAAACATCGCTGCTACGCTGCATCGCCGGGCTGGAGAAGCCGACAAGCGGCAAACTCATCGTCGCCGGTGATGTCTGGCAGGACAGCTCGGCGAGTATCTGGCGTGCTGTGCATGAGCGCGACATTGGCTACGTGTTTCAGGAGCCGCGCCTGTTTGGACATCTCGACGTGCGCAGCAATATCGAGTTCGGGCTGCGGCGACGTGAGCATGAGCGTGCTCCTGACATGCAACACATCGTCAGTTTGCTCGGGCTCGAACGATTGCTGCAGCGCCGGACTGATGAGTTGTCGGGTGGTGAGGCGCAGCGCATCGCGATCGCCAGGGCACTGCTCTGTGCACCACGGTTCGTATTAATGGACGAGCCTCTCGCATCGCTCGATCAGGCGCGCAAGGACGAAATACTGCCCTTTCTCGATCGCCTGCATGCCGAGGCGGAGGTGCCAATCATCTACGTCAGTCACAACATTGATGAGGTGGGCCGCCTGTGTGATTACCTGGTCGTCATGGATCACGGCCGCGTTGTGGCAGATGGCGACTTGCAATCCGTTCTCGTGCGCATGGATGTGCCATCGCTGGCCGGTGCACATGCAGGATCGGTGATTCAGGGCCAAGCTCAGGCCTACGACGAACGTGACGACCTGACGCGGCTGAGGTTTTCGGGCGGCGACATCTGGGTACCGGGCAGGGCGGCCGGCAACGCAGACACTCTGCGGCTGCGCATTCGGGCAAGTGATGTCAGTCTGTGCCGCAGCATGCCGGAGCAAAGTACGATCCTGAACATTATCCCGGCGACAGTCGAGACGATTCAGGCCGAACACGGCCCTTCGATGCTCGTGCGTCTCGTCCTGGGCACGGATCGAATCGTCGCGCGCGTTACACGACGATCCGTGCGCGAGTTGGATCTTAAGGCCGGCGACAAGGTCTACGCACAGATCAAGTCCGTTGCCGTGCGACGGCAATAAGAAAACTGGCTAATCGGTCAGATACAGATCTGCCAGCAGATTTGCGAGCTGAGCGGATAATTCTGCGGGAGTCGCGTTCAACACCCCGTGCTGTTGCAGAGTATCGATAAGCTTGGTCGGAGTTGATTTTCCGTCACCGACGATCTCCACGTGACCCGCCTTGATCTGCACGGAGGCGAGCCCGGTATCATTCTCCAGCGCCAGCTGGGTCTGCTCGTCGATGCTGAAAACGAAATCGTCATCGACACACGATCCGCGTTCATTGTATCGACGGCACGCACCGACTTCGTCTGTTGATATTTTCAGATGCCCGGTCAGCACGGGCAATAATTCGCCAGGCTGCTCGATGAATTCCGAGCCCGGTGGAATGTCGCGGTATTTTCCGCCAGTTACCAGCCAGCATACCGGCTTGGAGAGGCCCAGGGTCAGCCATGCAAACCCGGTTGAACCGCAGTGTGCCGCGGATTTGATACCACCGAACGGTGACGATATCGTCGTCAGGCTGATGGTCGCGTCCTCGACATCGAACCGATCGTCCCGATCGTGGATAAAGGCACGCCGGGCGACGAGGCCGCCCTGGCTGTGGCCGATCACGGCGATATCGGGGTTCTGCATCACCTCGGACAGCCGTTCGACCGCAGTAATCAACTGCGCCGAACTATCGATGAGGCTGGCGCGATCGTCGTAGTTGAAACAAATCGCTTGTTGTCCATGGAATGCAAACACATCGGCAAGCGATCGAAACCGGCCGGCAGACGAGAAACATCCGTGCACGATGACTGTGACCGGTCGCGTGGAGTCGAGCTTGAGTTCGGTTTGTTCCGGGTGGGTGCAATTGCTCAGCGACGGGATCTCCACGGTGACGTCCGCCTCGGGCAGGTTCGCAGCATTGCTCAGCGGCAGGAACGACTCCTCGTAGCGGGTCTGTGCGCAGGCAGCCAGGAGCCAGCAACAGGCGAGCGCTGTCCCCAGGGCCCTTGCAGCCACTGGCGCGGTTCCGAAATGAGGCGTTTTGGTCTGCATGGCGCTATGCATCTTACTACGGCTATGGTCATCCGGTGCTAAAGAAATCGAATGGGGCGGCCGATAGCAGTCTTAATCGACTGTGGAGAACAAATATGCTCAAGCCACCGCTGCCACTCGACGAAACGGCACGCCTGCTGAGCTTGCATTCGCTGCGGATTCTGGACACGCCGGCCGAAGACCGGTTTGACAGGATTACCCGCATGGCAAAGCGATTTTTTGACGTCGAGATCTGTCTGATCAGCCTGGTCGACGCGCAACGCCAGTGGTTCAAGTCGAAACAGGGACTTGATGCCTGTGAGACTGACCGCGAAATCTCTTTCTGCGGGCACGCGATACTCAGTGAAGATGTATTTGTTGTGAACGATGCCAGCAAGGACGTTCGCTTTGCAGACAATCCGCTGGTGACTGCGGCGCCGTCAATCCGTTTCTATGCGGGATGTCCGATCCACGGTGCTGATGGATATCGGATCGGCACTTTGTGCCTGATCGACAGCAGGCCACGCGATTTTTCTGCCAGCGACAATGAGACGCTGCGAGACCTGACATCGCTGGTCGAAGACGAGTTAAAGGTCGCCTCGCAGGTAACGGTGGACGATCTGACCCAGATCGCCAATCGTCGCGGTTTTCATCAGATCGCGAATCATATGATGTCGCTTTGTCGCCGCACCGGGACCGACATTGAACTGGCATTCTTCGATCTGGACGGATTCAAAGAGGTCAATGATTCCTATGGTCATGCGGCGGGAGATGAGTTGCTCAGGCATTTCGCAAAGCTGTTGATCAAGTGCTTTCGCACCGCAGATGTTATCGGCCGCCTTGGCGGCGACGAGTTCGTCGTTCTGATGGCCGGGTCGAGTGGTTCCTCCGACCTGGGTATCGCCCGGCTCGAAGAAATGGCTGCCGCCGCCACTTGCGATATAAAGCAAAAACTCGCCTGGAGTGTTGGCCGCATTCAGTTCGATCCGACTCGCCACTCGACCATCGAAAGCCTGGTTGCCGAGGCCGATAGTCACATGTATGACGACAAGGCACGCAAAAGGAAATCGGGTACCTGATGTTATCGAGCCGGAGTGCGGTATTTCCTGGCTGAACGCTGGTAGACTTTTCGCCCCCGAAAACGGCCACGCGAGTCAGTGGCCCGACGAGATCCAGCGTGCTGAGCCTCACCAACATTAGCCTTCGCCGTGGCCGCAAACTCCTTGTCGAGAATGTCGACCTGCAGCTGCATGCAGGCCAGCGGATGGGTGTGATCGGGGCAAACGGCAGCGGCAAATCATCACTGTTCGCCATGCTGCTCGGTGAGCTGGAGCCGGACAGTGGTGAAGTAGGGCTGCATCCAGACGACGAGATCGCTCACGTCGCTCAGGAAAGTCCGCACGGCAGCGGCACCGCTATCGACTACGTCATGGACGGTGACACCGAACTGCGTAGTGTCCAGGTCGCCATTGCGCACAGCGAAGCCGAAGAAGGCGGCGCTGCGCCGCACGCTTTGTATGAGCGCCTTGAAGTCATCGATGGATTCAGTGCCGAGGCACGCGCAGCCCGGCTTCTGCACGGGCTGGGCTTCGCAGATAACGAAACTCTGCAGCCGGTCGACGCATTCTCAGGCGGCTGGCGCATGCGTCTTAACCTGGCGCGTGCGCTGATGTGTCGTTCCGACATTCTGTTGCTCGACGAGCCCACCAATCATCTGGATCTGCCCGCTATTCTGTGGCTTGAACGCTGGCTGATGCGGTACGACGGTATTTTGCTGGTCATCTCACATGACCGCGATTTTCTCGACCAGGTCTGTACACGTATTGCGCATATTGAGAGCCAGACAGTTCGCCTCTTCACCGGGAATTACAGTCAGTTTGAAGCGCAGCGGGCCGAGCAGCTGGCGCAACAACAGGCTATGTACACCCGGCAACAGAAAGACATCAAGCACATTCAAGGTTACGTGGACCGTTTTCGTTACAAAGCATCAAAAGCCCGCCAGGCACAGAGCCGCCTGAAGATGCTCGAACGAATGCAGAAGATCGCGCCTGCACACGTCGATTCGCCGTTTCGATTTCATTTCTTTGAACCCAGGAAACAACCACAGCATCTACTTGGCCTGATCGACGCCGAACTCGGCTATGAAGACAGTGCCGGGAAACCCGTCCTGAGTAACGTCACCTTGAATTTGTCAGCCGGCGATCGCTTCGGGTTGCTGGGCGTCAATGGCGCCGGCAAGTCGACGCTGGTCAAGGCATTGGCCAGCGGCAGTACATTACTCAGCGGAGAACGGTTGCTCAGCAAAGACACGAAGATCGGCTATTTCGCCCAACATCAACTGGACTTACTGAAACCGGAACAGAGTCCGATCGATCATCTGCGCGTGCACGCGCCCGACGATCGTGAGCAGGACCATCGCAATTACCTGGGTCGGTTCGGCTTCGGCGGCGAACGCATCTTCGAACCGGTCGAACCATTTTCAGGTGGAGAAAAGGCCAGGCTGGTGCTGGCGCTCATGATCCGTCAACAACCCAACCTGTTGCTGCTCGATGAGCCGACCAATCACCTGGACCTCGAAATGCGCCAGGCATTGAGCGTTGCGCTTATCGAATACACCGGCGCGCTGGTGGTGATATCGCACGATCGGCACTTGCTCAGGAGCGTCTGCGATGATTTGCTGATCGTCCACGACGGCATCGTTGACCGATTCAATCGCAGTCTCGACGAATATTCGGCATGGCTGAAAGACCATGAACCGGCACAGAACAGGGCCGTGAATGCTGAGCCGGATCCGGCGACAAAACCGGTCAGCAAGAAGCAGCAACGCCAGGAGCAGGCACAACGCCGACAACGCCTGAAACCAATGTACGACAAGGTGCGCAGCATCGAAGAACAGCTTGCTGAAAGTCGCGCCCAACTCAGGCGGCTGGAAGAACGCCTTGCCGACGATGCGATCTATACGGATCAGAATCGCAAAGCGGAGCTAAGCCAGCTGATGCAGGACCAAGCCACGACCAGGACCGAAATCGAGGCGCTGGAATGGAGCTGGCTGGACGCCAGCGAGGAACTGGAGAACGCAGACTAGTGAATATCGTGTGGATGCCGTGGCTCATCACATTTCATTGCATTGCACGTGGTAACGACGCCTGGAATACATCCGTATACGACGATCAGTGCGTAACCGTCCTGTTTAGCTCTTCCCTGAATAGTCTCACCAGTGCCTCTACGTTCGCCATGCCGGGATAGTTGGGGCGAATGGCAACGGCCAGTTTCCGGTGCGGACCGGTTTCTTCCAGGGGGATGCTTGCGAGTTCGGCGTTGCCATCCACCAATTGCTCCAGGGCAATTTCGGGCACCAGGGTAGATCCGATTTTTCCGATCACGAGTTGAATCAGGGTAGAGAGGCTCGTCGCGCTGAAGCTGTGGGTGGATGCATTCTCCAGCTTGCAGGCAGACAGAGCATGCTCCGTCAGGCAGTGTCCATCTTTAAGTAGCATCAAGTGCGTTCGCGCGAGGTCGTCGACCCTGGCACGTTCGACGCCAGCGCTTTCGTCATCAGCGCGAACAATCCAGAGCAGGTCTTCCTGCCAGAATGTGAATGTCAGCAACCCGTCGCAGTCGTAAGGCAGAGCGATAATGGCGGCATCGAGGGCACCACGGCGCAGCTGCTCCAGAACGTCAGCAGTTTGATCCTCGACGATGTTCAGTTTCAATTCCGGATACTGTCTCTGCAGCGCGGGTAGCACGCACGGCAGCAGATATGGGCCAATGGTCGGTATGACGCCAACCGACAGTGGTGTGCTGAGCGGTTCACGCTGCGAGTCCGCGAGTTTGTTCAGGTCCTCCATCTGCAACTCGATGGACCGCGCTCTCTCTAATACCTGCTCTCCGAGCGGGGTCACCAGCACCTTGCGGTTATCGCGCTCAAATATCTGAAATCCCAACTGTTTCTCCATTTCCGCAAGCGCCGTACTCAACGTTGACTGGGAAATGTTGCATTCCTCGGCCGCGCGCCTGAAATGCAGATGCCGTTCCACGGCGAGCGCGTAGTGAACCTGCTTGAGGGAGATCATGTGTACAGAATAATCGATAGAAAACCGCAAATCGATCAATTCTGCAGAACATGCGCTTCCGCGGATTGTATTCAATTTCTTCGAACGCGAGGTTCAACTTAATCAAATTAACTAATAACCGCGCCGCGTTTAGGCTAATGCGCCTGGCGTTTCACATTCGACAAAGGAGGGAACATTCGATGCCCTGTAAAACAAAACGTATTGCTGCGCTGGTCGCAGCGTTCATGACATCATTGCTGATCGCCGGCCCGGCCAATGCCGACGCCATGGCGAAATCCAACCAGTTCTGGTGGCCTGGAACCCTGAATCTGGAACAGCTTCGGTCGCACGATGCGAGGTCGAATCCCTACGGTGACGACTTCGACTATGCCGAGGCCTTCGGCAATGTCGATCTCGACGCCCTGAAGGAAGACATCGAAAAGACGCTGAAAACATCGCAGGACTGGTGGCCCGCGGATTGGGGTCATTACGGTGGGCTGATGATCAGGATGGCGTGGCACAGCGCCGGAACCTACCGTGTGCACGATGGCCGCGGTGGTGCCGACGGTGGGCAACAACGCTTTGAGCCACTTAACAGCTGGCCCGATAACGCCAATCTGGATAAGGCGCGCCGCTTACTGTGGCCGGTCAAGCAAAAATACGGACGCAACGTCTCCTGGGCCGATCTGATGATACTGGCCGGCAATGTCGCGCTGGAATCGATGGGTTTTGAAACCCTCGGATTTGCCGGTGGACGCGTGGATGACTGGGAGGCCGACCTGGTTTACTGGGGCCCTGAGATCGAAATGCTTGCCAACGACAAACGGTATGACGAGGAGGGCAATCTCGAAAAGCCGCTCGCGGCCGTGCAAATGGGATTGATCTATGTAAATCCGGAAGGCCCTAATGGCAATAACGACCCGCTTTCTGCCGCGGCAGACATGCGTGAATCTTTTGGCCGTATGGCGATGAACGACGAAGAGATCGTTGCGCTCGTGGCGGGTGGACATACGTTGGGCAAAGCTCACGGCGCCAAGCCCGCGGATTGCGTGGGTCCGGAACCTGCCGCTGCTGCCATCGAAGAGCAAGGCTTCGGCTGGACCAACAAGTGCGGCAGTGGGAAAGGCGCCGACGCCATGACCAGCGGACTGGAAGGTGCCTGGACATCGACGCCGACCGCGTGGTCAATTCTCTATCTGAGTAATCTGTTCAACTTTGAATGGCAGCAGACGAAGAGCCCCGCAGGCGCAACGCAGTGGATTCCAACAGACGAATCGGCAGCCAACCTGGTACCGGATGCTCATGACCCTGCGAAGCGGCATGCGCCGGTCATGTTCACCACGGATCTGGCGCTCAAATTGGACCCCGGCTTTCGGGCGATCTCGGAGCGATTCCTGAAGAATCCGAAAGAATTCGACCAGGCGTTTGCCAGGGCGTGGTTCAAACTGACGCATCGGGACCTCGGACCGCGTTTCCGCTACGTGGGCAGCGAAGTTCCCGAGGAAGTGTTCGTCTGGCAGGATCCGGTTCCGGCTGTTGATCACGCGTTGATTAACGCCAAAGATGCGGACAAGCTGAAAGCGAGGATTCTGAAGTCTGGCCTGACCGTGCCGCAACTCGTGAGAACGGCCTGGGCGTCAGCCTCGACCTTCCGCGGGTCCGATATGCGTGGCGGTGCCAATGGTGCGCGTATTCGCCTTGCTCCCCAGAAAGACTGGGCAGTTAACGATCCTGAAGAACTCGGGAGCGTGCTGGCTACCCTGACGAAGGTTCAGCAGGACTTCAACAAGTCACTGTCGGGCGGCAAGCAGATCTCGCTTGCGGATGTCATTGTTCTCGGTGGCGCTGCAGCGATCGAACAGGCCGCAAAGAAAGCGGGACACAGCATTGAAGTTCCGTTTGCACCCGGGCGCAGTGATGCGTCACAGGAGATGACGAGCGTGTCATCGTTTGCCGTGCTGGAACCGACCGCAGACGCCTTCCGCAATTACTACAGCGACGCAAGTTACGCCTCTCCAGCAAGGATGATGGTAGAAAAGGCCGACCTGCTCACTCTGACCGTGCCGGAAATGACTGCCCTGGTCGGTGGCATGCGCGCCATGAATGCCAATAGCGGACAAAGCTCGCATGGCGTGCTTACGGATGAACCTGGAGCATTGAACAATCATTTCTTCGTCAATCTGCTCGACATGGGTACCAAGTGGTCGAAGTCTGCGGATGCCGAAGGGACCTATGAGGGCAGAGACCGCGCGACCAACGAGTTGAAGTGGACTGCGACTCCCGTGGACCTCGTTTTCGGGTCAAACTCTGAGCTGCGCGCAGTTGCAGAAGCCTACGCATCTGCTGACGGCGAACAGCAGTTCGTAGCTGACTTTGTCGAGGCGTGGACCAAAGTGATGTCTCTCGATCGCTTCGATCTGAAGTGACACGATAGCCTGAACGACAGGTAGCAAAAGCGCCCCCGATGACGGGGGCGCTTTCTCATCGATCGAAACCGCTACGGCGGCCGGTCGAGACGTGCGAGTAGCCTGGAATCGAATTACTCTCACCTTTATGGTCACTCCTGTCCAGCCCCTTATCTGTAACGACCCTCTGAGCCAGAATCACACTTATTGTGTAGCCATGTCGTTCAGCCGCGCACAGGGGGAAAAGGTGCTTGCCGCAGGACAGATTGACGTCTGTTTCGGTGACCGCGCCTCAGGTGCTGCCATGGCGGGCCGCGCAGCCCGGCTCGCCGCAGCGCCGTGAACAGTTTCTCGTCGAAGTTGATGCCGAGTGCCGGAATACTCCAGTTCAGGAATTCATGCCGGCGCTCGCCGAGCAATGCTTCAATGTCGGCACGCAGTTGCCGGCGTTCGTCGGCCAGCCTGGGGGCAAGTGCCTCGTAGTCGTCGAACCAGATGTTGATGATCGCGCTGTGCGGGTCGAGGTCCGCGATAAATTCGACGGTCTGGCGCACGTCGTCAATCGTTTCGCCGGTCGTGCCAACGACGAAGGCGTGGCAGTCGGGAATGCCCGCAGCAGCGCAGATGTCACGTAACCGGTAGACGTGATCGACCGTGAAGCCTTTCTTCAATTTGTCGAGCAGGGCATTGCTACCGGCGTCGGAACCGATCTCCATGCCGGCACAGCCGGCGCGGGCGGCAAGCTCCGCAAATTCCTCGTCGAAGACGATCGGGTTTGCGTAGCAGGTCCACGGCAGACGCCAGTCTCGAGCGATGAGTTCACGGCACACAGCCTTCGCGTGCGTCATCGGCAGATTGAACACGGAGTCGACGATAAACATATGGCTCAGCGATGGATGTGCCGCGAGCGCGGCGAACATTTCGTCGACGACGGATTCGGGGTCGCGCAGGCGAATTTTCCGACCCTCGATAATCGGGTAACTGCAATAGGCACAGTGCAGCGAACAGCCGCGCTTGGTTTGCACGGTGTCGATGCCGAACTCATCGTAGTAGCCGGCGTGCAACAGGGTGCGGTCAGGTGATGGTAACTGCGACAGATCAAGGAAACCGTCCTGCCTGGGATTGACGACGAGCCTATCGCCGTCCCAATAGTGCAGGGCACTAATCGCGCCCAGCCCCGAGGCGCCGCCCTCGATTACGCCGACGAGTTGCCGGAACGCGCGCTCACCTTCGCCGGCGATGCCATAGTCCGGTTGCAGGCGCCGCATCAGTTCAACCGGCATGACACTGAAGCCGGCGCCACCTAATACGATCGGCGCTGTCGATGAGGAGCGGGACTGCCTGATCAGGCCTGCGTAATAGTCGAGATTGTCGGATACGCCGGCGTAGTCGTTGTTCTGGATATTGCGCATGCTGATCGCGACAAGGTCCGGCCTGAATGCCGCCAGCCTGTCACTCAGGACCGCACCGGGATCGGACTCGAAGCAGAGATCGATAAACTCCTTTTCGTGGTGGTCAGGCGTACTCGCGATGACGTAGAGCAGGCCGAGTGGTGCTACCGCATTCGGCATCTTTTCCTGGTTGCCAGAGACGAAAGCGATTTTCATGACACTGCAATCCTGCCCTGCTGCGATGACGTGCGATGGCCGTCATTATATTCGTAGAAGACGCCCCGGATTGCTAATTCGAAGCTGACCTCCTGATTAGCGGGTGTCGTTCAATGGCAGGACATCAGCTTCCCAATCGGAGTCGCTGAGTTGGCCACTCGTATAACCGCTTGATTTCCGTGGTGCTGTGACCACCGGTTTCAACGCGTTAGATCGCCCAACAATAACCGGCTGAGTCCACTGAGCTTTTCGAGTATGCTCAGTATTGATCTCACTTTTCGATCTGATTCCACCCGGGATCATGGACGAAAAGACGAGGGAAAACCTGTCCCGGCTTGTTTGTGAAAGGCAATTTCGCAAAGGCTGATCTCGACAGACGTTATTGTAGCGACCGCGCCGAATGGATTCCGTAACCACACTCATCTGGATTAGCTTTCTGTTCCTCGTCGGTTTGGTCGTGGCACTCGACCTCGGTGTGTTTCACCGCAAAGCGCATGTCGTTAGCCTACCGGAGGCGGTGGGGTGGACAACAGTATGGATTTCCCTCGCACTCGCATTCAACGTCGCCATCTTCTATCTGTACGAGCTGAATCCGGGTGGATGGGACATGGATACCGAGCAACTGTCCGGGCGCGAGGCAGCTCTACAATTCTTCACCGGATACCTCGTTGAGAAATCACTTTCGGTCGATAACATTTTTGTTATCGCGATGATCTTCGCGTACTTCCGCGTACCTCTTGCAGAGCAGCACCGTGTCCTGTTCTGGGGAATTCTCAGCGCCTGCGTGATGCGCGGCGTCATGATATTCGGCGGGTTGGCTCTACTGGATCGCTTCGAATGGCTGACCTATGTGCTCGGCGCAGTTCTTGTTTATTCGGCGGCGAAAGTGCTTGTTATGCGTCACGACACGGTCGATGTGGCCAACAGTACGACTATGCGCCTCGTCCACAGACTGTTCAGGGTAACCGACGAGTATCACGGCAGTCGATTCTTCGTTCGTCGCAACGGAGTTCTATTCGCGACCCCGTTGTTCGTTGCTCTCATCCTCGTTGAGACCGCCGACGTGATGTTCGCGGTCGATTCCATCCCGGCCATCTTCGCGATCACTCGCGATCCCTTCATCGTATTTACGTCGAATATTTTTGCGCTTCTCGGACTACGTTCGCTGTACTTCGTGCTTGCGGGACTCATGGAGAAGTTCCGCTACATTAAGATGAGTCTGGTCTTCTTGCTGGCCTACGTTGGCATCAAGATGCTGCTCGTTCACCACTATCCGATTCCGAACCATGTTTCGTTGATGATCATTGGCGGAATACTCGCTGTCGGTATTCTCGCTTCGACAAAGGCAGGACGCGACACGATCGCCTTGCTCTCTCCACTTGCAGACGAAATCGGAGAATTGGCGGTTGCGTCTTACCGACAAGCCCGCCGCGCCGTAATCCTGGTCCTCGGCTCTTCCATTCTCCTTGTCGGTCTTGCGATGGTCGTATTACCAGGGCCAGCAATCCTGGTCGTGCCATTGGGTTTATCGATCCTGGGTATTGAATTCGCCTGGGCACGGCGGTGGCTGGTGCGCATGCGCGCGACCCTGGCCGGTGCCAACGGCCGAATAGGCGCCCAACTGACTCGCCAGAAAAAAGAATGACAGCGGAATGCCGTGACCAAGCCCTATCCATCGCGCGGAAGGGGCGGACGGGTTGACGGCGAGCGAGCTGATTGGGGCGGAAATTTAGCCCGGCTTGGCCGGCGTGTGCCAGATACTGTGTTTGCAATTTCCCTTCTCCAGCTGCCCTTGAATCGCTTAGAATCACCGTACTCTCACTTTTATGCTCAGCCAGACCTGAGTGAGGCGTAACTCCCTGATTTGCGGGTGTCGTTCAATGGCAGGACATCAGCTTCCCAATTGCCGTCGCACAGTCACCGGCTGAGGAAAATCGCGTAGATCAGTGGTCTCGAGACCACCCGCATCAAGCAGTTACATCAGCCCAAAGTAAGCAACTGAGAAGGCAGAGGTCACAGGTTCGACTAGCGTCGATTGGGCCTCGCCTAAGTCAGTACAACGATCTTGCCTCCAGCGCTGTTGTTTTCCATGGTTCGATGAGCCTCGACGATGTCTGTCAGGTTGAACACTTTTCCTATTTTCGGTTTCAGCGCGCCCAGCTCGATATCTCGAACAAGATCCTGCAGCGGCGTCCGCATAAAGTCCTCTATTCCTCCCGAATACGTCGTCAGGCTTACAGCAGTCGGAATGACTGCCATTGGACTGAATTCATCAAACGACCATGAATTGCCGACCATGCCCGTCATTGACACGATTCCCCCTGTGCGGGTGGCTTTCAGGGAATCTTTCAAAGTTGTCGTGCCGACCAGTTCGAGGACTTTGCCTACGCCAGACGGAAAAACTGTTCGTACATCGTCTGCAATTTCGCCGTCATCTATGAACACCTGGTCTGCTCCGTTCTCGCGCAGCAGGGTTTCGCTTTCCGGCTTGCGGGTCGTTGCGGCAACGGTGGCGCCATGGCGCTTTGCGATGGCGGCTGCCGCCAGCCCGACTGAAGTCGTACCTCCACGGATAAGGAGCGTGTCACCATGCTCCAGCCTCAGCGATTTGAACAAGGCGCCCCAGGCCGTTTGCAGCATTTCCGGGATCGCTCCCAGAACCTGCCAGTCGAGCGTCGTGTCGATCTTTTGGACGTGGTGGGCAGGCACCATAGTGAACTCCGCGTAGCCGCCGTCAAATTGTCGCCCCATGCCGCCCATCGCCGTAGCGACGATGTCGCCTTGCGCAAATTCTCCCCCCGGCGCCGCGGCGACTTCTCCTACCGCTTCGATCCCCAGGATCCGGGGAAAAGCGACGTTCGGCGAATGGCCCTGGCGGGTGAAGAGTTCGGATCGATTCAATCCAAATGCACGTACGCGGATCAACACTTCGCCGTCGGTCGGCTCGGGAACCGGGCGATGCTCGAGTTGAAGCACCTCCGGTCCACCGGCTTCGTAAGTGACTGCGGCCGTCATTTCGCGGGTCATTGAACTGTCTCCTGTGCTCACGACCTTAGCCGCGCGGCGGTTTGTAGCTGAAAAGATATATCGAGCGCAATGGCCATGAACACGCCATTAATCGCCAGGCCCTTGATATCCGTGGTTCCCTTCTGAGTATTTCGGCCGTGTAAGGGCCTGCCTCCTAATTCGTGATTAAGCTCAGTGGTACGTCGTTCGGCACGATCAGCGGGCCAAGCTCATTAAAGTCCCAGTAAGCCAGCAGCTTCGCATCGTCACCGAGTGTCGTCGGCGCATCACCGGCGGTGAGTTTGACGATATCCGCCGCGCCCAGGGCAGTTCCGAATATGGAGTAATCATCGAGCATACCGCGGAACTGGCGATTTGAGTCCGGGATTTTACTGTGTCCCTCGAGGTTGCCCAACCAGATCTGCACAAAATCGCTCGGTAACGGATTGCTGTTTTCGCCTTCAACAAACAGCTGCCCGTCGATCCAGATTTCTTTATGAGTGCCTTCTTTCGAAAAGACGAAATGGTGCCATTCGTTCCACCACTGTGTACCACCCGAGTAACCGGGAAAGGTTTCCACGCTGGCCTGGATGCGCGAGTCACTCTCGTTGCAGCACCCCGTCGTATCGAAGTAGATGACGTTGTCCCCCCAGGGGACATGGAACTGTACGCCGCGATGTATGCCCCCGCTCGATGGTGAATCGGCCCACATAACGGAACTGTTGGCGACGTCATGCCGTTTGATCCAGATTGAAAACGTTACCTCATCTGCGTCGGCGGTTGCCGCGTTCAGGAAATTGGCATCCCCGATCAGTACTGACTCCCTCTTTCCACCCATGCCGAGATCGACGGCACGATCACCCGCTTGACCCGAAAAGCCTCCCGCGTCATCTGTCAGCTTCGCGGCACCGTAGAGCAGCGCCGCAACCTGGTTCACTTTGTCCGGGACCTGCAGTCGCAAACACGAACGGAGATCGGCTCGTTTCGATCCCGCTCGGTAACAGCTGCCTGTCTCCTTGCCGTCCGGATCCCAGTCACGCCAGTACCCGTGACGGGTCGGCGTGAATGGGCGCCCTTGCGCATCTCGCATGTAGGGTGGGTGGTAGCTCACGTAAAAGCCTTCGGATTTTTGCTGCCCGTTTTCATACCACTCAGACCAGTAGACACGGCCCCAATCGTTCAGTGCCTCCAGCTCAGCGCGATCATCCAGCAAACGAGTTTCCTCGGATTTTTTCTGGCCGTTTTCGTAGTACTCGGTCCATAGTCCCTGACGATAGCCTCCTTTGTCAGTACCCTCCGATTTCTTGTTGCCGTTTTCATACCAGCTGGCGACAGCCTTGATCCCATTCGCTGCGTCAAGTGTTTTGGACTCACTCGACTTGTTACCGTTGCGGTAATACCTGATATTGTGAACGGCGGTGAATTCTCGTGACTTCTCTCCCGTGTCGTACCATTCGAATCCTGTACCCACCTCCTTTCCATCGAGCAGGTCAACCTCAGCTGCCTTCTGCCCGTTTTCATGCCACCGCCTGGATGTGCCTTGTTTTACTCCGTGGACATAATTGGTCTCTGATGCTTTCTCCCCATTAGCGTGCCAAGCGATTTCCAGGCCCTCCTGTTTCCCGTTGACATAGTTGACCTCGCTCTTTGTCTGACCACCTCTATGCCAGCTTGTGTATACGCCCTCTTTCTGCCCATTGACGAAATCAACTTCGAAGGACTTTTGTCCGTTTGCATACCAATAGGTCAGAAGTCCGTGCGCCTGGCCATCCACGTAAGTTGACTTGCTTTGCACGGCGCCGTTTGCGCCCCAGCCTATGGACGGGCCATGGCGCTTGCCGTTGACATAGTGTTCTTCCTTCGCGCCGTTGTCGTATCGATCCTGAACCATGCCCGTATATGGCTTTTTCGACGTGCCCTTGTATAACAGGCCGCCCCTGGTTTTTGCCTGATCGCTACTAATAGATGGGCCGCTACTCATTTTCGGGCCGGGGGATTCTTGCTGCGTCGTTACTTGTTGTGGCGCGTCCTGCTGTGGCGCGTCCTGCTGTGGCGCTTCCTGCTGGTGTACGTAGCCCTTTTCGGCGGCAAGTCGATACCACTTTTCCGCTTTCTCGGGATCTTTCTCGACGCCGATGCCCTTATCGAAAAACAAGCCCAGATAGTACTGGGCGGCCGGGTTACCTTTCTTGCTGGCCTGGCGAAACCATTTCAAGGCCTTTTCATGGTCCTTCGGTACTCCCCTGCCTTCGTAAAAAATAAGGCCCACATTGAACTGGGCCACCGGGTCTCCAAGCTTGGCAGCGTCTCTGTACGTATCGAGTGTTCCCGTTCCGCCTTGCGCCATTAGGGCCGTCGACGCAAGAATCAAAATAAAAAGAATGAAGCCTTTCAATGCGCTCTCCATCGATCAATGCTGACAAGACTGTGTTTCATGGTTTCCGCTTACAGTGGCCGGGCGGCCGGGCGCGGATGCACTATGGATTGATTCTAACAGGAATCAACTATCGCAACGCTCGACGATTGCGCGCAGTGCTCCTCGCCATGCGCTTTTCGCGCTGTCTCATTCGACATCCGTGAGCTGCACGGGGTTCGGCTCGACCCGCCAGATGTCGCGGCAGTAGTCGCGGATCGTGCGATCCGAGGAGAAGTTGCCAATGCGCACTGCGTTCAGGATCGACATCCGGGTCCAGCGCGCCTGGTCGGCCCACGCGCGGCCGACTTCCCGCTGACAATCGATGTAAGACTGAAAATCCGCCAGCACGCAATACTCGTCGTGGTAGATCAGGCTGTCGACCAATGGCCGGAAAAGCGAAGCGTCGCCGCGTGAGAAAAGCCCCGATGCGATCATGTCGAGATTGGCTCGGAGCGCCGGGTTTTGCTCGTAATACTCGTGGGGTCGATAACCTGTCTCCTTGAGCCTCTGGACTTCGGAGGTCGTCATCCCGAACAGGAAAAAGTTCTCGGGTCCCACGGCTTCCCGAATCTCGACATTGGCGCCGTCAAGGGTCCCGATCGTCAGCGCGCCGTTCATCGAGAACTTCATGTTGCCAGTGCCAGAAGCCTCTTTCCCGGCCATCGAGATCTGCTCCGAGAGATCCGCACAGGGATAGGCGAGCTGTGCCGTCTTGATGTTGAAGTTCGGTATGAATACGACCTGGAGCCGGCCGCGCGTGTCGGGGTCGGCGTTCACGACTTCGCCCACGGAGTTGATCAGCTTGATGATGAGTTTCGCCATCGCGTATCCTGGCGCCGCCTTGCCGCCGAAGATAAAGGTTCGGCGTGCGACTTCGAGGCGGGGGTTCTCCTTGAGGCGGCGATAAAGATCGACGATCTGCAGGACTGCCAGCAGCTGCCGCTTGTACTCGTGGATGCGCTTGACCTGCACATCGAACATTGAATTGACGTCGGCTTCGACGCCTGTCAGCTGCGCCGCCAGCTCGGCGGCCAGGCGTTTGCGAGCCAGTTTGACGGCGCGCCACTTCCTCTGGAACTCCGCGTCGTCGGCAAGTCCTTCGAGCCGCCGGAGCTGATCGAGGTCGGTAAGCCAGGCCTCGCCCAGGTGCGCTGTGTAGAGCGCTGCCAGCTCCGGATTTGCGAGCGCAATGAATCGCCTGGGTGTCACACCATTGGTCTTGTTGTTGAATTTCCCGGGATAGAATTCGTCGAAGTCCCGCATCACCTGTGCCTTCAAGAGATCCGTGTGGAGCGCGGAGACACCATTCACGGAGAAACTGCCGATGGTCGCGAGATTGGCCATACGCACGGCGCCGTCGCCCCGATCATCGATGATCGACATGCGCTCCTGACGGGCCCAGTCGTCCGGATAGTGTTCGCGCACGTCGTTCATGAAGCGCGCGTTGATCTCGTAGATGAGCTCGAGGTGGCGTGGCAGTAGCCGGCCGAACATGCGCAGCGGCCAGGTCTCGAGCGCCTCTGGAAGCAGGGTGTGGTTCGTGTAGGCGAAGGTGTTCGACGTGATCCGCCAGGCCTCGTCCCAGCCTATGCCGTGCTCGTCCAGAAGCAGCCGCATCAGCTCGGGCACAGCCAGCGCCGGGTGGGTATCGTTGAGCTGGATCACGAAGTACTCGTCGAGATTTTCCGCGCGGCCGCCGCGGAGTTCGTGCAGCCGCAGCAGGTCCTGGAGTGAGCACGAGACCAGAAGGTATTGCTGTTGCAGCCGAAGCTGCTTCCCCTGGGTTGGCTCGTCGTTCGGGTAGAGCACCTTCGTGAGCGTCTCTGATGCCACCTTGCGCTCGACTGCGCCATAGTAGTCGCCTGTATTGAAGCTGGCGAAATCGAAGCTCTTCGCCGCTTCCGCGCCCCAGAGGCGCAGCAGATTCATGTTATTGACCTTGTAGCCGGGGATGGGCGTCGCGTAGGCGACACCTCGTACCATCGAGTCGGGATGCCAGCGGACGCGGTAGCGGTCCTGCTCGTCCTGGTAGGCGGCGGTATGGCCGCCGAAGCCGACGGAATAGGTGTACTCTGGCCGGACGATTTCCCACGGGTTGCCATGGTGCAGCCACTTGTCGGTGCGTTCGACCTGCCAGCCGTCCACGATTCGTTGCTCGAAGATGCCGAACTCGTATCGGAGGCCGTAGCCGACCGCGGGAATTTGCAGCGTCGATAAAGAGTCCATGAAACAGGCAGCCAATCTGCCCAGACCGCCGTTCCCGAGGCCCGGCTCGGCTTCTTCCTCCAGCAGGTCGTCGAGGTCGTAGCCGAGCGAAGATACCGCCTCTGCGATCTGGTCGCGTATGCCGAGATTCAAAAGCGCGTTGCCCAGTGATGGCCCAAGCAGATACTCCGCGGAGAGATAACAGACGACGCGTGTCGGCTTCGCCAGGAGCGACTTCGCGGTGCTTAGCCAGCGTTGCATCAGTCGGTCTCGCACCGTGTAGGCGACGGCGAGGTAGTAGTCGGCGCGGGTGGCAATCTGTGGGACGTTGCCACAGCGGTAGAAGAGATTGTCGCGGATGGCATGGCGCAGCGTATCCACGCTCACGCCCGTCCGCTCGTGTTCTGCGTGCGCCTTATGCGATGGACTATTCTTCGCGTCCATTGCGCTGCCTCGCCAGCTCTTTCAGGAGTCGGATCAGTGTCGGCGCTTTCGTCGGCAATGGCAAGCGGCCCCGAGCGTCTTTTCGATAAGGGCTGCCCGGGCCGGCCGCAGGGCGCCCCATCCTGTCGGCTCCGACTACCGTCTGCAGATACCGAAAGTTTCAACGCAAACGACGATGAGATCGGGAATGACGAGGCGAGCGTTCCGGAAAAGAAGACCCCGCCACTGGGGCGGGGTCAGGAGTACATCCAGGAGGGCGATCTGTAACTAGCGCACGGTGACCTGCCCCTGCGGAAATTCCAGTAGCGCCACGTCAGGTTTTTCGTGGCAAGATTGATCTCGGCGATAGCTACGGCTGATGAAGTCGGGATCCGGGCTCGCCGCATTGTCGATCATTGTCGTGATTACCGGTTGACCGATGACATAGCGATCCGAATTAGATGTGACGACATGACCACTCACCCATGCCTGGTTGCCTTCAACCGCGAGGCAATCGATAGCTGCAGTGAACCCGGTCCCATTGCCAAACCGGTCCGTCCAGCGACCGTTAACCTGGCCGTTTTCGAACTCGTTGGCCGTAAGTGAAAAATTCGCATCACATCCAGGTGGCCTCCCGAATGCCGCGCAGGCGTCGGGACCGCCGACGTGCACCGAGTGTACGACGCCCGGGGTGGCTTCTATTTCAAAGGTTACCGCGATGAGGAACGGGGCGCCCAAAATGAAAAACTCGCCATAATTCTCAAATGTGAACTCATTGATCGGCCCGGGCAGCCCGGACAAATCGAATTCGTAAACATCGAATCGCGCCCGGCCCGGCGGTATATCACCACTGCCGAGGAAATCGAAATCAGCGGTATAGACCGCGTCCGTTTGAGTATTACAGAAGGGCCCCTCAAGCCAGTTGCGAATATTCTTGCCTTCGATCAATTCGAATTCTACTCCGGTCACCCCGATCGAGCCGACAGGAACATCACAGATGCCGAACGCCGAGTTTATGACGGCGTACATTTTCGTCGCACCTCGGATACTCAACCCGGATATCGAGAAGATGGCATAAGGATTCGAGATTATTCCATCAGGACTGACCTGAAGTCCCTCAACAGCCCACGCATTCCCGTTGCCACCGTTGGTCAAATGGAAGGGAATGTCACCTAAGCTGATTGCGCCGGTTCGTGCGAAAAAGTCGCCCAGCGGAGTATCGGCCAAGTCCGAATTGACGATGCTGGACAGGTCGAGAGTCTTGAAGTGCCTCGGTCTTGCGACAGTGTCTTCGATTGTGCGTGGCCCGGAAAAGCTGCCTTGTCCTTGCACGCAACAGCTGTATTCACCCGTCGAGGCATTCCATACGAGCCCGTCAAATTCGAAACCAAAAAGCGGGTGTCTTGTCGGACCCGCGTCGTTTTCCAGAGCCACTCCATCTACAGCGAGTTGATCGTCAACGATGAAGTAGAATTCACCTACGCCATCAGGCGCTAAATTGCTTACCTCCGAGGAAGTCGAATAGGTATCGGTCCCGTTCGTCCAGCTGAACTCCCAGCTTACGATTTTCGATACGAGATTGGTGCCGGGAACGACATCAGCCTCGTCCAGAACGAACGAGCCGTTGATACTCCAGGGTGAATTTGGTGAATTTTCATATCCCTCGCCGACATAGTCGTAGGCCACCTGGCCGGCATTCGCAGCGATTGGCAGCAGCAAGCAGGCCGCGATCGCCAAACACACATTTCGCGATCTGATTCTTGTGAAAATCGTTAAACACGCTTTGATCAAATTCTTCATTTATGCAATTCCTTATGCTTTGTGACCGCAAGATGCCGCGAACCAACATGAGGGATGGAACTGGCGATGGGGTTGCAGCCGGACCTGTCCAAAGTTAGTTGTTACTATTGCGGACAACGAACACGGTTCATTCACGTTGCGCGATTCTAGTAGAAATGGCAATTGATTGTCATTCCGATTTTCCGGCTTATGTAAGATGCGCCAAGAGACGGCCGCTCGGGTTGCCGAACGGGACTTTGCCGATCACCCGACGACTCAAATGATTGTCAGACGCCGCCGCAAATTCACGGCTGCATTTCCGGGCAGGGCGTGCCTAGAACGCGACCACTCTCACTTTTATACTCAGCCAGACCTGAGTGAGGCGTAACTCCCTGAAAAGCGAGTGTCGTTCAACGGCAGAACATCAGCTTCCCAATTAGCGTCGCTGAGTTGGCCACCCGAATCGCGGGTTCAACGATGAGCCCCTTCGGGGCGAATGGAAGGGTCACCGTTCGTCGCGTTTGGGGGAACAATGCAGGGTCATTTACAAGGTCGAGAACGAACGATTGCTTGTTATGGTCATTGACCTGATGGCACACGATTATCGGAGGAAGTAGACATGAAGGAGTTCAGCCCGGCGAAACGCCACATCGAAGTTTCCGTTGGCGAGTCAGTCCGAATCCTCCGCGAGTTCCAGGAGTTGAGCCAGAATGATCTGGCCGACACTTGTGGAATTTCGCAATCCACGATTTCGGTGATCGACAACGACCGTGTCAGTTTGGGCGTGGAAAGGGCCAAGACATTGGCGAGGGCATTGAAGTGTCATCCTGCTGTTCTGCTGTTTCCCGGCTGGGACGTCGAGGTTGAATCCGCTGCCTGACAGTCGGTGAAATCCGCTTCCCAATCAGAGTCGCAGGTTGAAATCACGCCCCGGATGTGGGCCTTCGATCAGAGTGTGGAAATCAGTATCGTCATCTCATTTACGCAGGCAGATGTCAGCCCGGGCCAACTAGGCCTGGGAGCCTAGGAATTCTGAGGTTACTAAGGATGCATTGCCCATTTTGGCTTGAACGTGTCTTCGGAACTTGGGGGAATCAAAAACGTAGCATGCTTACATTCCAAGGAGATCGGCCGCTACCATGCAGCCCGTTAAAACTTTGATACAGTCTGCCCATGAACATTCTGATCGTCGAATCCAAAGCCAAGTGCAAGACCCTCCTCAAACATCTGGGGCAGAATGAATGGCGTGTGTTTCCAACTGGCGGCCACGTGGAGCGCCTACCCGTAGACCGTAACCTCCATCCGCCAAAGGAAGTTAAGAAGGCCTACTGGTCAAACCGACCCGGTGAGCTGCCAACCCCGCCGTGGTTCTGGACCGAACGTGGCGAGGCTGCCGTTCAAGTAATTAAGGATGAGGCCGCCAAGCACGATTCGGTCGCGTTTTATCTGGCTGCCGACCCTGATCGGGAAGGGGAGCTCATTGCCTGGCACCTGAAGAAGTTGCTCTCGGAATTCGGACCCTGTCACCGAGTAACCTTTCAGGAAATCACG
>Ga0224512_10000369_pt1 | contig 48378 bp, 53 predicted proteins | sample SF_May12_sed_USG_4_FD_169103 | JGI IMG/M metagenome (GOLD analysis project Ga0224512, IMG submission 169103) | Sediment microbial communities from San Francisco Bay, California, United States - SF_May12_sed_USGS_13 | ecosystem: Environmental > Aquatic > Marine > Sediment | place: USA... | reverse complement strand
TTTCAACTAAAATAGAGAGAATTGCCCACATCATGAATCACTAAGATGGTAAGATCATATCCGCAAGTGAAGTTCCAGGAGCTACAAATGGCAACACATCTTCTTCAGGATCAATTGGAATATCAATAACGGTTGCAACGTCACTGCTTATTGCGGTTTTAATTGCCTTGTCAAGTTCATCCATTGATTGTGCTCGGATTCCCTGAGCACCATAAGACTCTGCTAGTTTAACATAATCAGGACAGCTTTGTTGATCTACGCCAATCATCCTTCTATCATAGAAGGTTCTCTGCCACTGAGCTACCATTCCCAATGTAGAGTTGTTTAAGATAAACACGATTACAGGAATATCTTCCAACACTGCAGTTGCAAGGGAATTTTCGGTCATGGCAAAACTTCCATCACCTGCAATATCTACAACTGGGACATCAGGTCTTGCAACTTTAGCACCAATTGCTGCTGGAAATCCCCAACCCATGGTGCCAAGTCCAGTTGAACTAAAGAAAGTACCAGGTTGAATCACATCATAAAATAATGATGCCCACATCTGATGCTGTCCTACTTCTGTAGTTACAACAGATTCTTTTGGCAATAATTCACGAAGTTTACGTAAAATTTTAGCAGCACCCATTTCACCTGGATGAAGTTTCAAGTGTTCTTTCCAGTAATCTTTGGTTTCCTTTACATGTTTAACCCAAGGAGATTCTTCAGATTTTTTGATAGCTCGTTGTAAAAGTAACTTCACCATCACTCTAAGATTTACACGTACATCTCCAATTACAGCAATTTGTGCAGTTTGATTCTTACCAATTTCTGCCGGATCTACATCCATATGAATAATTTTTAGTCTCTTCTCAAATGCCTCAAAAGTTCCCACTGATCTATCAGAGAAACGAGTTCCAATTGCTAATACACAATCAGCTTCTGTCATCATTTTGTTTGCTTCTGCATGCCCATGCATTCCTATTGGACCTAATGACAAAGGATGATTTTCAGGAAATGCACCCTTGCCTTTGAAAGTAGTAACTACTGGAAGCATGAGAGTTTCAGCAATAGATTGTAATTCAGCAAATGCTGATGAGATAATAGTCCCACCTCCAGCTAAAATAATTGGTTTTTCAGCATGAAGTAACATATCAATTGCTTTTTCAACATTGACGATATCAGGATCTCCCCAAGGATGATAACCTTGAATTTTAAATTCATCTGGAAAATTCATAGGTTCTTCGTTTTGTTGCACATCTTTTGGAATGTCAATCAATACAGGTCCAGGTCTTCCAGATTTTGCAATAAAAAATCCTTTTTTTACAGCCTCTGGAATTTCGCTAGCTTTTCTGGGTTGAAAAGCATATTTTACAACTGGATTTGCCATTCCGATAATATCACTTTCTTGAAATGCATCTTTACCAATCATTGCAACAGGCACTTGTCCTGTTACTGCAACCATTGGTGAAGAATCTGCTTGGGCGGTTGCAATTCCAGTCAAAATGTTAGTAGCACCAGGACCGGATGTAGCAAAACAAACCCCAGGCTTCCTACTAACCCTGCCAAAGCCATCAGCCATATGAGCAGCTGACTGCTCATGTCTTGCCAAAATATGCCTAATATCACATCGAGCAAACTCATCATACATTGGAAGATTTGCACCTCCAGGTAAACCAAATACTTGTTTAACGCCTTCTTTTTCCATAGCCACCATCAAAGCCTTTGCACCTGTCATACTTTCCATTTTATTCATCAAATTTCTTTCCATAATTTTAATCTAGTAAATTTTTGACACATTAAAGTAGAATAACAACTAGCAAATCTTTGTTAAATGCTCCAATTAATTTTGTATTCATCGAAATCAAAAAAAATAGTAATTGCCAACTAATAAAGATTCTCTGAAAAATAATCAGGATTTTGCATATAATGGTACAGAAGACTTAAACTGATATTTTTCATATTTGAAATTGATTATTTTGAGCGATAATGAAGAAATTATCAAAGTTATAGAAACATTATTTCAAGCAGGAGTAACAAAAGAACTATCTGCACTTAAAGATATCCACCTCAATGATTCTAAATTTTCTAGTTTTAGTGACTTGCCACCATATGATCTGAAAGATTATCAAACCACAATAGAGCTTGAAGAATTAAGATTCATAAGCATCTCAGATTATACATATGAAATAAAAAATCCGAAAATTAGTTTATTCGGAAATACAGCTGTTGTTGCTTTAGAACTAATTCAAAAAGGAATGCTAGTAGATAACAAATCATACACCGGAGAACATATGGTAATTACTGGACGTGCAACGTTTGTACTAGTGAAACAACCAACATGGAAAATTGCACATATTCACCTATCAAAAATTGATGGATGATTTTATTTTTTAGGGTTGTCTGGAATGTTTGATTTGTTTTGATTAGGATTGTTCGGTTTCTTTGATTTGTTTTGATTAGGATTGTTCGGTTTCTTTGATTTGTTTTGATTAGGATTGTTCGGTTTCTTTGATTTGTTTTGATTAGGATTGTTCGGTTTCTTTGATTTGTTTTGATTAGGATTGTTCGGTTTCTTCTTTGAATCTTTAGCAGATAGTTTTTTGTAGAGGCTATAGGCTTGATCAACGTTTGAATTACCATGAATTATAGATCTTGCTGCTTGAATCATGGCAACAGGATGCTCAGATTGCCAAATATTTCTGCCCATATCAACACCAACGGCTCCTGCTCTGATCGAATTGTATGTTAATTGCAATGCGTCACGTTCTGGGATCTTTTTTCCACCTGCAACAATAATTGGTACGGGGCAGGATTCGACAACTTTTTCAAAATTATCACAATAGTAAGTTTTGACTATATGTGCACCTTGCTCAGCAGCAACTCTACATGCCAATGAAAGATATCTTGCATCTTTACCCAACTCTTTACCAACTGCAGTAACTGCTAAGACAGGCATTCCATATTTTTCAGCCTCACCAACCAATTTTCCCAAATTTACTATAGTTTGATACTCATATTTTGAACCAACAAAAATAGACATTGCAACTGCACTAGCATTCAGTCGAATAGATTCTTCAATAGAAACTGTAATGTCTTCTTGAGATAAATCATCGCCAATAATACTTGAACCGCCAGACACGCGCAACACCATTGGAGTATCAGAAGTTGCAGAAACAGATGTTCTCTGAACACCTCTGGTCACCATTAAAGAGTCACAGTATTTCAAAAGCGGAGCGATTACTTTTTTTGGATTCTCTAATTTTTCAGTGGGCCCAAGAAAATATCCATGATCAACTGCCAACATTAATGCACGATTATCTTGAGGTTTAATTATTCTAGAAATTCTATTTTTTAATCCCCAATCCATATTTCTTCGATTTTGAAAGAATGAAAATCCCTTCTTAAGCCTTTCTTATTTTGTAATTATAATTTTCATGGCATTGTCTCCGCTGCGTGCATGATCAAATGCTTTTTGAGAATCAGTGATAGGGTAAGTATGAGTGATTAATTGCTTAACATCAATTTTCGAGGATTCTAAAATGTCAAGAGCTTCTTTTGTGTCTTTATCAGATGCAGCATAACTTGTAACCATAGTAATCTCTTTAGAGTAGATTTTACTCATATCCAAATTTAGTGTTGCACCTTTTGAAGGAACACCAAACATCATTACAACACCACCTTTTCGCACCATATCTATTGCATCATCTAGTGCTTTGAGACTACTTGTTGCAACGATTGCCACATCTACACCCCTATCATCGGTGTGATCCAGAATTTTTTGTTTTCTATTCTCATCTACAGAGTTAATAGATTCAGTAATGTTGAATTTCATTGCAAAATTTAATCTAAAATCATTAATATCAAAACAAAAGATTTTTGAAAATTTCTTTGCCTGTGCCAACATCACATGCATCATTCCGGTTGGACCAACACCAAAAATTGCAACAGAGTCACCTTCACGGTAAGTGTATTTTTTCCAAGCTCTGACACAACATGCCAACGGTTCAATCATTGCAGCTTCTTCATAACTAAGTGAGTCAGAAATTTTTAAAACCCCTCCATGAGAAACGTTCCATGAAGGAACAACATACTCTTCAGACAGACCACATGGAGACAAATTAGTTTCAGAATATGTTTTACACATAGTCTCATTTCCGTGATTGCACAAATGACAGTCATAGCAGGGAACATGATGATGAGTAAAAACTCTGTCACCTTTTTTGAATTCAGTTACATCGGAACCAACATCCAAAACAATTCCAGAAGGTTCATGACCCAAACGCATTGAGGGTTGACCGTATTGACCAAAAACTTTTTCCAAATCAGAACCACAAATCCCACAAGCTTGCATCTGCACCAAAATATCACCAGATCCCAACTGAGGTTTTTGTGTTTCATCTACAGAGATTACAGATGGTTCTTTAACTGATGCAGTTTTCATGGCAAAACATTAAAAATTTGATCATTAGAAAATTAAACTCCGAGAATCTTCTTTAGCATAACTCTATAATCAACTTCAGTTTTTTCACTTCCAGCTGCAGGTAATGCAAAAACCAGCGTAGATTTTTCAGCTCTAAGTGCAGTTAATTCATCGTTAATGGATTCTGTAATATCATCACTGACTAAGACCAAACCAACATCAGAATCATCAGTCAATGTCTTAATTTCCTGAAAAGCCTTTTGAGGATTTTCAGAGATCTTACCTGGAATTCCAGCCAGTTGGAAACTAGTTACAAATGATTTGCTGCCAACAGTAAAGATTTTCACAGCTAAGAATTTTCTTCATTCTAATTTAACCCTTTTTGGGGACATTAGATCAGGAAAGGTTGATTTAGTTTAAAAAACCAGTGAATTCATGGCAGAAATTGATATTCAAAAAGATGTCTATTTGTTCCTACACGGAAGAATGGATCTTAAAGAAAAAGCAACTAATGCATTGACCGCTAAAGGATTTGCAGCAGATAAAGTCACCATGGCTTTACCAACCAAAGTTGGAAACGTGGGAGATTACATGGCAATGTTATGGATGCCTCCAAACCCAGATCACGTAAAGATTCAACAAATTATAAAAGTTGAAGAAGTAGAACCAGAAGGGATGACCGGTCTTTGGAAAGGTGTTTCAAAAGACGATATTGACACTATTCCGCTAGAATAGTCTAACTGAATCCGGCACCAAAATCAGTACCTTTTTCTAAAACATCACTTGAATCAGAATTTTTTAATTTTCTATAAAGTAATGTTTCATAAACAATCTTCATGGCATTTTCATCATCAAGATTACAATCGTCTTTGATCAAATTTTTGTATTTTTCTAATTTAATAACATCTTGCTCATCAAATGAAATACCATCATGTAGCATCAAATTTGCAATTTTTTCTATTTCAGAATTTTGTTGGTTTTCATCCATGATGTAGTACAGAATTTCTAGTTATTAACATATTCGAATAACTGGCAATCACAAATTAGAAATTAATGCTGAAAGAAAACCCGAAAATTCATCATCAGAAAAAATAATTGTTTCAACTTGATTTTCAGTCCTAGCAAGTTGTGCAGATTCTAAATGGTAGCACATAGTTTTTCCATTTAGTTTGCCAAAGTAAAATCCCGGACAAGAACAATAACCGCAGTCAGGATCAATCCAGTGTTCATTGCTTTTTCCAACCACAGTCCAAATTTTTCTTTGAGTGGGTTCAAAAACATGCAGTTTTACACGTTTTTCAGAAACTAGAGATTGAACTCGTCCCGAATCTTTGTTCATAAAGATTTAATCGGATATCTGCAGTATAACTTTGGTGTTACAAATTAGAATAGTTCCATCAAAACCAGCTTTAATTTTAGAGGGTGAAAAAAAGAATCTAATAGTTGCAGATATCCACATTGGATTTGAAAATACCATGACATCAAACAAAATATTCATAGGTAAAAATTCAACGATAAACGAATTAATTCAAGAATTAACAGAATTAATTGATTTTGAAAAACCAGATTCAATAATTTTGCTTGGAGATATAAAATCAAGCATCAAAAACATATCAAGGAATGAATGGGATGAAATTCCATTATTTTTTAAAAAAATTAGAGAAAAGTGCGACGTAATACTAATTCCAGGAAACCACGATGCAAATATTCAAAGATTGATTCCAGATAACATTTCAATGATTAGCTCTACAGGAATGGTTGATGAAAATATTCTATTAACGCATGGACATGTGATGCCATCAGAGAATTTCTCACACGTCGATAAAATTATCATGGGTCATCTTCATCCAGTATTTTTTCAAGAAGACTCCATAATCAATGGTCAAAGGGTTTGGGTTTCAATAAAAACAGAAAAAGACAACATATTTCCAAATAAAACAGGAGAAATTGAAATCATAATAGTTCCTTCATTTAACAAGTATTTTTATGCAACACACCGAAAACAATACAAAAAATCAATTTCCCCCATCATCAATAAAATAAAAACAATATCCAAAGCAAAAATCATAACATTAGATGGAACAATCATAGGAAACGAATCAAACATTGATCAAGTAATTTAATCAATCAAATTTTGGCATCAAAGAATCTTCCACATATTATTTGATGGAGCATTTGTCTTTTCCATAATTATTCATATTTGTCATAAGGCTCAATTGGTTCTTTTGTGGTTTTATTGTCTCTAAGCCACTCTAGTGTATTTACAAATGAATCTGCCAATTCAATAGTAGTGAGCACTGGGATTCCCAACTCGAGAGCTTTTCGTCTAATTTGAAATTCGTCATCAAGCATTCCAACATATTTTTCCAATGTGGATGTGCTTGGAATGTTTATGATAAAATCAATCTTTCTCTCATACAGAAGATCAGAAATGTTTGGCGTTCTTTCAGGCTCTGAAATTTTGTGTACAATTTCAACTTCACCTGTTCTTTCTTTAAAGAATTCTGCAGTATGTTCAGTTGCTAAAATCTTAAATCCCAAATCTCTGAGTTTTGCAATTGCAGGTACTAGTTTTTCCTTATTTTGAGCACCCCCTACAGTTACAAGTGCAGACCCTTTGTCAGGAAGATTATACCCTGCTGATATCAATCCTTTTGACAATGCATCATAGAAGCTATTTCCAAAACATGCCACTTCGCCAGTTGATTGCATTTCAACACCCAATGCAATGTCTGCACCCTCTAATTGCATAAATGAAAACTGTGGGACTTTGATCCCATAATTGTGAATCTTTTGCCATTTGTTTTCAGGAATTTTAGGCAGGGGTTTGTCCAATATTGCCCTGGATGCAAGAGAAATCAGGTTTGTTTTGACTAATTTTGATACAAAAGGCATAGAACGAGAAGCCCGAATGTTTAGTTCAATTACATATACGTGATCATCGTGAATCAAGAATTGCAAATTAAACGGTCCTTTAACATTGAAAGTCAATGCAATTTTTTTCGAATATTCGTTGATAGTTTCAATAATTTTATTATTTAGACGCCAGGGTGGAATGACCATCATGGCATCTCCAGAATGAACGCCAGCACTGTCAATGTGTTCAACAATAGCACCAATAATAACCTCCTTTCCATTACTGACACCATCCACATCTACTTCTAACGAGTTTAACATGAATTTAGAAATTACAACTGGATGATCAGGAGATACATCCGTTGCTTCTTTGACATATGTTTTTAATTCTTCTTGAGACCAAACAACTTTCATGGCTGCACCAGATAAAACATATGAAGGTCTGACAATTACAGGAAATTCAACTTCTTGTGCAAAAGATTTTGCTTCATTAATATTCGTAAACGCTTGCCAACGTGGTTGTTGTATATGCAGCTTATCTAATTCAGCACTAAATTTAGAACGGTCTTCTGCTCTATCAACATCATGTGCGCTTGTTCCCAGAATATTTACTCCGTGCTGTGCAAGACCAGGTGTCAAATTATTTGCAGTTTGCCCACCAACACAAGTGATTATACCTTGTGGGTGTTCAAATTCAGTAATATCTAAAATTCTTTCTTGAGTTAATTCCTCAAAGTACAATCTTGTACAAATATCATAATCAGTAGAGACTGTTTCAGGATTGCAATTAACTACTGAAACACTTTTTATTCCGTTTTCTTGCAGACCCCAAACCATGTTGACAGTACCCCAATCAAATTCCACACTGCTTCCGATTCTATACGGTCCTGCACCAAGTACAATAACCCCATTTTCATCTTTAGGGATTTCCACATCATTTGAATTGCCACCATATGTCAAATAGAGGTAGTTGGTCACTGCAGGCCATTCAGCTGCCAGAGTATCAATTTGTTTTACGGATGGAATTACGCCTAATTTCTTCCGTAAATCACGAATTTCATCAGGAGATTTATCTTTGGCTCGAGCAATTTGCCTATCTGCAAAGCCCATTTTTTTAGCCTTCCAAAGAAGAGATTCGTCAAGTTCTGAGTTCTTTAGTTTTTCTTCAAGATTCACGATATTTTTTATTTTTTCAATAAACCAAGGATCAACAGAAGATAGTTTGTAAATTCGTGCAACCGATATCCCCATCTTTAATGCAATAGCAACATGATATAGAATGTGATCATCATGATGAGACAGTTTGTATTCAATTTCTTCCTCAGTGTATTTCTTCCCATTTGTACGATTCAAAACCAAACCATCGTTTCCAATATCCAACATTCGAATTGCTTTTTGGAAAGACTCTTCAAATGTTCTACCAACTGCCATTACTTCTCCAACGGATTTCATGGTAGGTCCAAGTCTTCTATTTGCCAGTTCAAACTTTTCAAAATCCCATCTAGGATGTTTACATACAATGTAATCAAGCGAGGGCTCAAAGCAAGCAGTGGTATTTTTTGTAATTCTGTTTACAAGTTCTGATAAATTATAACCCAACCCAATTTTTGCAGACATGTACGCCAACGGATATCCAGTTGCTTTACTTGCTAGTGCAGAAGAACGTGAAAGTCTAGGGTTGATTTCAATTGCAACATACCTATCAGAATCTGGGGCAAGAGCATATTGAATATTACATTCACCTACAATTCCAACATGTTTTGTTGCACGTAATGCAGCAGAACGTAACATGTGATATTCATGGTTATCAATAGTTTGAGATGGAGCAACCACAATGTTATCACCGGTATGAACTTTCATTGAAAGAACATTTTCCATATTGCAAACAATTACATTATTTCCATCAAAATCTTGCATTACCTCATATTCAATTTGTTTCCAGTCTCCAATGTATTCTTCAATGAGCACCTGACCAACAAGACTTGCTTTAAAACCGCGCTCAACAATTTCATGGAGTTCAATTTCATTATAAGCAACACCGCCACCTCTACCGCCCAGAGTATATGCGACCCGAATAATTACTGGATAAACTAATTCCTCAGCTGCCTTTTTTGCATCCTCAAAATTAGTAACTGTTTTACTTTTTAGAACAGGCATACCACATTCTTTCATGGAATCTTTGAAGAGCTGCCTATCCTCAGTTTTTTTAATTCCCGGAATTTGTGTTCCAAGTACATTAACACCGTATTTTTGAAGAATTCCAGACTCATCTAGATTAACCCCACAGTTCAGTGCAGTTTGTCCTCCATATGCAAGCATGACTCCATCAGGTCTTTCTTTTTCAATAATGGATTCTACGTACTCCGTATTTACTGGAAGCAGATACACTTGATCTGCAAATCTAGTATCAGTTTGGATAGTAGCAATGTTTGGATTGATTAAGACACTGTTTATTCCATCCTCATGTATGGCTTTGAGACATTGGCTTCCGGAGTAGTCAAATTAGCGGTCGTTTTTAGCGACTCTCGCCGGCTTCTCCGATTTTAATTGCCCCACTTCCAAGTACAAGAATTTTTTTTAATGATTCATTCTTTGGCAGATGTTCCTCCCTCCATAAGGTTCTTGAGATCTTCAAAGACGAATTTGCAATCAAAAGGACCGGGTGCAGCTTCTGGATGAAACTGAACCGCGACACAATTTTGTTTTTTGTGTTTTATTCCTTCAACTGTTTTGTCGTCTGCATTTGTAAACCATAAATTAAAGTCAGATTTTTCAAGAGATTCAGGAGTAATACCATACCCATGATTCTGACTAGTAACATACACTTGATTATTTTCCAAATTGACACAAGGTTTGTTTTGTCCTCGATGCCCATATTTCAGTTTGTAAGTTTCAGTGTTTCCAGCAATTCCAATAATTTGTGCTCCTAAACAAATCCCTAGTGTGGGTATATTATTTTCAATTAATTTTTTAGCAGTCTCAATTGTGTCAGGGCATTTTTGTGGATCACCAGGACCACTACTTAGTACCACTCCTTTAGGATTGTAAGACATAATTTTCTCATATGGCGTATTCCATGGAACTAATATTACCTTGTATCCAATTTCACGAATGTTTCTTAAAATTGCATTTTTTGCACCTGTGTCAATTACTACGACGGATTTGTCACCTTTACCAAAGACCTGTTCATGTTTTGTGGATACAACATTCATGAACTGTTCTGAATCATAATGAGTAGCAGATGTAAGCTGTGTTTTGATTTTATCAACATCTATTTCAGAGTCTGAAACAACAAGTGCAGCCATCATCACACCACTTGTTCGAAGTTTCTTTGTTAGCTCACGAGTGTCAATTCCAGAGATTCCAGGTACTTTTTCGTTGTAAAGCCACTCATCAAGAGTCATTGAAAGATTCCAATGACTTGCAGTTAATGACAGTTCATGAACCACTAGTCCGCGAATTTGTATTTTGTCAGATTCGAAGAATTTTGGAATTCCATCATCGTCCTTAATCGATGGATCAGGAACACCATAATTTCCAACCAGAGGATAAGTCAATGTAAGAATTTGGCCATTATAAGACGGATCAGTAAGGGCTTCAGTATAGCCAACCATACCAGTATTGAAGACAATTTCTCCGAAAACAGCAGTAGAATAACCAAAACCTTCACCATTAAGAACAGACCCATCATCAAAAATTAGCTTTCCAAACTTTTTTGCGTGATTTGATTTCTTTGTAGTAATTGTGACCCTCGTAAAGTCCAAATTATTATGAATTTAAGTTTTGTGTGTATTATAAATTCAAAAAAACAGATCGCAGAAAAAAATCATACAGTTAGAGGGCTTGGAATTCTTCACTCCACTTGTGATAAGCGCGAATCATTTCAGTGGAAACGCTTGGTTTTCTTCTTGCCATTATATCTTTGAAATCAGATGTTGTAAGTTCTCGGGGTTGTACTGGAACCTCACCTTCAACTGGCTCATGATAGTCAGGTGCATTGAAAATTTCATGAACTGTCTTAATTTGTGCAGCTTGACATACATCCTTGATGTCACTTGCACTGTAACCATCAAATAATTTTGCTAGTTCAGTATTATTTACATTGAGATTTTTACTTAAAGGAGCAGTATATTGATTAAACAAGTTTTCTCTAGCTGCTTGTGTGGGTAATGACACATAGATTCTTTTTTGAAATCTTCTAAGAAAAGGCCAATCAAGACTCCAAGGTTTGTTTGTTGCTCCAATCACATACAGCATCAATTGTTTTCCTTTACTGTTAACACCATCCATCTCAGTTAGAAACTGATTTTTAGTTCTAACTTCTCCACCCACTTCGCTGTTTCTAGAGCCCAATAAGGAATCAACCTCATCTACAAACAAAATAACTGGTTTGCCTTCTTTCTCAGCATATTTCCTTGCCATTGCAAATAATTTTGAAACATTCTTTTCTGCCTCACCTAACCATTTACTCATCATAGATGATGCATCGACATTTATGAAATAACCATCCATCTCATTTGCAGTGGCTGCTGCAAGCATGGTTTTTCCTGTACCTGGTGGTCCGTACAGTAACATTCCTTTTGGCCATCCAAGAGGAAACAAGTCGGGTCTTTTAGTAGGATAAACAATTGATTCACGTAAAGCACTTTTGGCATCATCCAAACCTATTACTTGATCCCAAGTAACATCAGGTTTCTCTTTCATCACTAATTCTTCAAAATCATTTTCATTTTCTTGTCTTTTCACAGATGCCTTTTGATCTTCTTCAGAAGCTTTAGGATCAACTGCAGGTTCTACACCGTGAGCCTGTTGTAATGCACCGATTCTACCATGATAAGAATTACATCTATCTTTGTAAATTTGGTTTAGCTTGCTATTTGGATATAACTGTAATAATTTTACAAGGGCATCAATTGCTTGTTGATAGTGAGTTATTGCCATTCCACGAGCACCTTGAGAATCAAATTTGATAGCTTCAGAAGCGTATTTGCTTGCTGTGTTTTCTAATTCTTGGGGGGCTAAACTCATCTTAATTACCTACGCAGTATCTCCTGGAGAATTTTGTTGGTATTCTACGGTGTTAATCTCTGTCGCAAAATTGGTCAAATTAATTGCACTTGTTTCTTGTTCATCAAAATCAGGTCCGTCACGGTATCTCTTTTTAAAATCAGATTTCTCAGAGATATTGGTATGCATCTCTTTGACTTTATTTATAGAGTCTTCAGCAGAGATTATCAATAAAGATACTTCATCATCCAAGTCTCCTAAAGAATTTGCAGTCTCAGAAATAATTGAAGTGAAATCCTGCAGTATTGAACGTATTTCTTTTTTATCAGCATATTTACACATCATAAAATCAGCAATTCCAACAATTTTATCTAAATCTTGTAGTTCCTCCAAAGTGAGTTTATCAATTTTGGAATCATCAGAAGGTTTAATCTCAGATAATTTTTTATCAATTTTTGAAGAGATTGCTCTAATACGGCCCATATCTTTTAGAAAATCTCGTTTTTGATTTAACATTGCTAGGTATTGCATAATTTTAGAAAATCAAGATTAGGATACTGCTTACTTAATTTAGAGTCCACCATCAATTTTACTTCATCAAGTAAAGTTGATGATTCAGTGTTGGATTGACTAAAATCAAATCTTGCAGTAGTAAGAACAGCAGAATCAAGTACGATGCTTCCCAAGTGGACAGATATTTCAGATAATTTTTGACTACATTTTGGAAATACATCAAACAATTTAGCGCTAACAGTTCTAATCATTGGAATAGATGAAGGAAGAACTTCAGGTATGCTACCCATATTAGAAATTTGCATCATGTTCTTTTTTACCTGTAAGAGAATTTCCAGAGAAAGTTTCACTAGATGTTCTAGTTTCATGGCACTTACATGGATTTTGTCAGATTCATCAAAATCAAGAATCAGATCTTTATTTGATTTTTTTAGTTCGTTTTGTTTGCCATCAAGAATCTTAATGACATCATCTAATAGATTTACAGAGTATCCCAATCTTGGAACAACGGTCACTGAATGAGAAATGTTTTCAGATTCCAATGAATTAACATTGCAATTTACCAACATACCGATTGCTACTTTGAGATTTAGTATATCTGGACAGTGTAACAATTGATTTAGTAACCACAGTTACACTAAACTACAGATACAATTTTGATTTTTTTTGAGTATTTGTGTAAAGGAATTTAGCTCTCAATTTTACCTAATAACAAATAAAGAAAAAACATGGTAAATGAGCATGTTTTAACAGTCAGTTTAGAAGAATTTGGGTTAAGCAAGTATGAATCACAGGCATATGTAGCCCTAATTTCAAGGGGAACAATTTCTGCAAGTGAATTAGCATATTACTCAGAAATCCCACGGACAAAAATTTATCCAACTTTACTAAAATTAGAGAATAAGAAATTAGCAATAATTTCAAAGAGCAAACCAATAATGTGTACCGCAATTGCACCTGAAGATGCTTTTGATGGAATAATTCATGAGCAAATCAATAAAGTAAATGCAATGAATACGTTAATTTCCAATTTAAAGAAGGCAAGCGAGGAATCTAGGAAGACGAGAGGGTCAGAGGAAAAAAGATACTTTCATTTGAGCGCAAATAACGTTTTATCTCAACTCCAAACAATGATCGAGGGTTCAAAATCATCAATCAAAATAATGGCAGACCAGTGGGGTTTTGGATTATTAGCAGAATGCAAGGAGCAATTATTATCAGTATCACGTCGCAATTTAGATGTCAAAGTACTTGTCTCACCATCACAAATATGTTCTGAATCATACAGAGTAATTCCAGATGGAATTGAAATTAGAGCATCAGACATCACACAAAATTGTTTTATTTTTGATGAAACAGAATTACTAATAATAAATAATGACAATGGAAAAGGAGCAATTTTTTCATCAACGGATATTTTAGGAATCAATCAAGAAAAAATGTTTTCAAGCATTTGGAGAAATGCTATAAAAACCAAAGCTCTTGCGGATATGACTAAAACAGAAGCATATGAAATTTATAAAATTATCAAAACCGTGAATGAAACAGGTTTGATATATCTTCTCAACTCTGCAATGATATCAAAAAAACCAGAGGCAGACATGTTGAAACTATTAGAAAAAAATGGAATAGATCTAAAATCAAAAACACTAGACGACATAATTGAGATAATAGATGCCATAATGCAGATTACATGCTCAGGACATGTTAATTTTGAGGCAAACACCAAAAACATCACAGTGGAGTCAAAACTAAACAGTGGACATTCACTTCCATGGGTATCTATTTTGGATGGATGTCTTCAAAAACAAGGATACAAAACTAAGACAGTGTATCAAAATAATTCAAGTAAGGGCGAAAAAGTCCACATAAAAATAAGTAAAAACTGAGGTCAGACATAGAATAATCATTTTAAAGAATCAATAATAGCTGTTTTCACATCATTTTCCGATTCTTTACAAGTTACATACTCAAGCTGAAATTAAGACACTTGGAAATAAAATTACCTGTAAAATTTTCTTCAATGAGATTGAAAGTCTTTTTGCATATTATTTTTTGTCAAACGGCATCATATTCCAGTTCAATTAATTCAAGGGTTTTAGGATCTAACTTCTCAAAACATTTGTGAAGTTCTTCTGCATCTAATTCCTCATCATGAAATAACATATACTAATCTAAAATTAGAATTTGCACATTCATTACATTTGCATATAACAAACATACACTAAACGCTCAAAATTTTATAGTTTAAAAAAGTGAAAAAAATTAGGTAAAAATTACATTGTCATGTAGAATCATCGGACTAATCTTAATACAATACATCACCAATAAATAATTCAAATAAGCATAAAAAATATGCAAATGATTTCAATCAATTATATTTTAGAATGCATGCCTAAAGAAAAAAACTATTTTGACGATATGTGGAAAGTGTGCTTAAATGAAAACAAAAAAAGATTCACCAGGACCAAATTAAAAGACATATTAAAAAAAATGGAGACGTTCGGATACATCAAAAAATACGGTCACAGAAGTGACACATTTTATGAAAAAAATTATCATTATTCATTTGAAGAGAACATAGGATTTATCAATAATCTCATGTTTACTTTTGAATCTCAAATAAACACAGCAATAAAAAACATAGAAAATAAGAAAATATTTCTAGACATATCAAAAGATCTTAATTCATACAAATTTAGCAAACATACAAAAATAAATTATGAGTCACTACTAGAAGGAATGTCAAGTATGTTTGAACTGGCATCTTCAATCCTATTAACTAAAGAAGAAAGTGAGAATAGTGAATTAAAAAAAGAATTAAAGAAATGTTTTGCTCAAATCAATAAATTCATGGATGATACAAACCAGAAACTACTCAACGAGAGAAAAACAAGTGAGAGAATATTATTACAGAAGGATTTCAGCAGCAGAATCCCCAAAGTAGGACACCTTAGAGCTTAGAAGAAAAACCAAGATTACAGCACCAACCATGTCACTTCAGCCAATTAGTAAAAATTAAAATCAGACAAAAATTTAGCATGAGTCTTGATTGAGGAAAAACTTGAAACAATGGGAATTAAACTTCCAAATCCCCCTACCCCTGCAGGATCATATGTTCCTGCAGTAAAAACAGGAAATTTGCTGTTTATTTCAGGGCAAATACCAATGGAAAATGGTAAAGTCATATTCACCGGAAAAGTTTCAGACGACAACTTGGAAATTGCTCAAAAATCAGCAAGAATGTGTGCAATTAACATTTTAGCTCAGATAAAAAGAGAATTGGGTAATTTGGATAAAGTTACCAAAATAGTAAGACTGTCAGGATTTGTAAACTCCATGCCAGAATTTTCGCAGCACCCAAAAGTCATTAATCCAGCTTCGGATTTGTTTTTTGAGGTATTTGGTGAAAATGGAAAACATGCCAGAATTGCACTTGGGGTAGCTTGTTTGCCATTAGACTCAATGACTGAAATTGATGCAATAGTTGAATTTTCATAATAATGAATTTGGAAATTTTCTTAAATAGATTTTTTTAGCAATCTCATTTATGGCTCAAATGTGTCGTGGATTGTGTGAACGTCTAAGACCAACATCACCTACAAATAATTTACGCTATAAAGTTGGCCAAAAATGGTGTTCATTGTGTTCATTGTTTTTCTTTACTGAAGAAAATTCATGTCCCTGCTGTAAAACCAGATTAAGAACAAGTCCAAGGAGTAAAAAGTATGACTTGTCAAGAATGTAATCATGAAAAAGGAAAATGTGAATGCCTTTGTTGCTGCTCAATTTCACAAATAGGGTGCGTCTACTGTATTCTACCGGTTTTAGGATACAGACAAATCAAGAGAATTTTAAGAAAAAGGAAAAACAAAGACGATTAAGTTTAAGAATAAGTACATCGCCATACATTTAAAGAAACAATTCATATACAGTTGTGATTGAGTAAAAAAATGTTTAAGATTTCATTGCTTATGTTAATTGCAATATCAATGGTTTCAACCTCAGCTTTTGCAGAAACCGCAATAGAATTGAAAGTGTCATCTGAAGAAATCAAAGCATTAGATTCAATATTGATTTCAGGAAAAGTTACAGACGTATCGCAATTTAAACCAGTAAAACTCAGAGTGATTGGCCCTGATGGAACACTAGTTTTTGCCCCTCAATTGGCAATTGAAGACAATGGAAATTTTAAAAAACTACTGCATGCACCAATTCCAAGTTTTAGTGAAGGAGTGTATATCGTAACTGCAAATCATGAAGACATCAAAATAACGGCTAAGACTCAATTTACAGTTACAACCCAAGAAATCCCAAGAAACCCAATGGCTCCTATAATTCAAGAAAAAATAGGTGAAAAAGGAGAAATACAGAAGCCAGCAGTTCAAAGTGGAATAACAATATCAGCTGATGCAATAAACGGCTCAGATTTAATCACAATTACAGGTAATAGCAGTTTCAAAGATTCAGACATTACATTAATTGTAAAATCTCCAACGGGCAATGTGGTTACAATTGCACAAGTGTCACCAAGTGTGTACGGCGATTTTGAAGTAGAAATTAAGACAGGTGGTCAAATATGGAAAGAGGATGGAATGTATACAATTACTGCAAACCAAGGAACTTCATCAGAGCATAAAGAATCAATTCAAGTTGAAATCAAAGATGGAGTGGTAATTCCAGAATTTGGAGTCATAGCATCACTGGTTTTAGCAATATCAATTATTTCAATCATAATAGTTTCAACAAAAACAAAGCTTGCCATATCGCCTAGATATTAATTCTAGAGTAAAAGAAGCATGACGATGTTTAATCTAGATGAAATAAAATCAGAAAAATACATTTCACTTGAGACGTATAGAAAAAACAATCAGGCAGTGAAAACTCCAGTGTGGTTTGTCATAAAAAATGATTCAATCATCATTGTTACAAGGGATCAAACAGGAAAGATAAAACGCCTTAGAAATAATCAAAAAGTAAAAATTGCAACATGTTCGATTAAAGGAAAAAACTCAATGGAGCCGATTCCAGGTACTGCGCAAATTTTAACAGAGAAAGAAACCAAAGAGGCCGTAAAGCTAAGAGACAAAAAATATGGATTTTTCTCAAAAATTTCTAAATTTCTAACTAGAAACAAAGGAAATCTTTTAGCAATATCAGTTAAAATAGATTAACGGATTTTTGTAACTGTTGTTCTCGTTTTAGTTTGTAAGCTGTCAGTCCTGCAAATCCAAAAATTATTCCCAAACCAACATATGCTAAAACCTGACTGTATTCTATCAATACTCCAGACACACCAGTTCCAACGATTCCAGGAAGTAAAGATAATGCATACAGCCACCAACCACAACAACCAAGTGGAACCAAAGAGAAAAAGGAGAAAAAAGATGTTGCAGCGGTACTTCCAGTATTTGCCCCAAATGCTTTTTTCTTTACATATAACTTACAGCCCAACAATTTACTTTTCTCAGACAAGAAAATTTGCAAGCCAATTCCAACCCCCATTCCAATAATAACTATGGAGTTTAGCTGAAATGCAGCACTAACTGCTGCAAGGGGTTCTAATGCAGGGGTAGTAACCACAACTACTGAGAGATAAATGACAATTGTCATGATTCCAACCAGAATTGCTTTTTTAATTGGATTTACCTTAGACCATTTTCTCATAATCCTACTATTGATCAATATGGATTTCATAGTTTGATTCAATCTTTCACATCTCCAAATAGTTCTGTGTTGGGATGAAACGCCACCCATTCAAACCAAAATCCAGGTTCAATGGGCATTCGCTTTAATTGATTTTCCTCATGTTCACCAGAAATTGACAAGCCATCATAGTTCCATTCAGAATTTGTTTGCGTATCAAAAATTTTACCATCTGTATATACAAAGTCTAAGATTTGATCACCAATAGTTCGCTCAAATGCACGAGAATTTTCAGAAAATAGAGAGACAAGCATTACAGGAGTTTCACCGATGAAATCATTTACGATGATTTTTGATTCAATGTCTTTTTGTTTGTATGCCTTGTAGATATCATCCTGACTAAATCCAATGATGATTTCTTTAGGGTGTAATCTATCATCATTGTGTTCTACTGGAAAAATAATTCTAGGTTCTGTGTAATAATTTCCATAAGGATCAGTGGCATACGAACGAATATGTCCAGTGTCTGTTGTCAATACCATGGTCTCTGGATGTAGTGATTTCCAATCACCCCAAGTTATTACATCAAAAGGAATTAGATTTAGTTGGTATCCACTTAATTCACCTTTTATTGCCATCCCAAGTGCTTGACTCCAATATGATTCAGTTAATCTGTCATACATCAACAGATTACTATTATACAATTTTCCAGAGGTTCCAAACTCTACTTCTTGATCATTGATAATTCTCTCAAAGACTTGATTGGTATAACATAAGGGACAATAAGTTACGGATACTGGAATTCCCCCTACATTGTCATTTACAATTTCATGCCAGACTAAAATAAAAATTGGATAAGCCTTTGATTCGCCATTAATTTCTAGGCCAATTACAGTGTCCGAATCTGACATAAACTGTGAATCTTCTACTTTGGAAAACTTTGGATTATCAATTGAAGGAATTCCGTCTTTTGGAGGCCCTCCACTTTTTATTTTGTCAAGTGGAATCAGATGCTTAACACCATTAGTTTCCATAAATGCAAGTTCAGAAGAAACAGCATCACCAGATTTGCCAGAATTTGCAAAAGTAGTTTGAGGAACAAATTCATCTTGAAGTGAGACAGATAATGCTGCAAGTGTAATGCATATAGCCATAATTGGAATAATTATTTTTAGATTCAATATCAAGTAATCTTTGTTTATAAAATATTAAAAAATTATTCCAATTTTATTTTTGATTTGGATAAATCCTTTTAATGAATTTCAAAAGTTTTCATCCATGAACACGGAGGCAAGTCTAAAAGAGAATGTATTACACGACATTACTCATTGGGGGATTAGAGCCTCAGTTGGAGTCATATTCATAATTCATAGCTTGAAAAAATTTGATCCTAGTTGGCAAGAGTGGTTAATGAGCATCGGAATGCCACCTGAAATGCAGCTACCAATTGCATTAGCGGAATTCATCGGAGGGATTTTGCTGATCATAGGCGCACTAACCAGAGTCACAGGTTCAGTATTTGCAGTGATATTACTTGGGGCCATATTTCACATTAGGTGGGAAAATGGATTTTTTGTTTCTCAAGGAGGATGGGAATGGGATCTAGTAATGCTAGCAGCAGTTCTTGCAATAATTGCTGCAGGTCCAGGAAGAATATCAATATCACACCTAGTAAAAAAAATACCCAGATTCTTACAGTGATTATTTTATTTTTTTATTTAATTCTGTAATGAATTTTTTTATCTTTGGTTTTGGAATCACTGCACCGCACGCTTTATCATGCCCCCCACCAGAACCGCCAAGATCGGTTGCCAATAGATTTACAATTTTTCCCAGGTGGACCTTGCAGTTCTTAGATCCTCTAACTGAGACGGCATAAATGCCATGATCAATTCGTTCCTTGTAAGCAACACCAACATCTTTTCCAGACAACCCCATTACAAAATTAACTGCTCCGCTTGCGCCAGCATCTAAAATTTCCATATGACCAAGGTTAGCCATTGTTTTCATACCTTTCTTTACTTTGGCAATCATTTGAGATAATTTTTCTACCTGAATTTGTGCAAACTCAAAAGTGTTTGGTATATCATGAGGAAATTTAGAATCTGCCAGCTCTTCAACCAAATATTGTAAATAATCAGGCTCTCTTTGATGCCCAACAATGTTGTAAGTCATTACTGTTGCACTAATCAAAGCAAACTGTCTATCGTAAATTTGGAGTAGCTTTGAACCAATTGGTCTATCTTCCATATAATCAGTGATTGCAGCGCACGTTGCAACAAATGAAGCATGATCATTAAGTTTAGATGCATATGCGTTGTAAACTTGAACAGTAGTGCATTCATTGATGTCATGAATGACTTTGACTTTAATTTTTTCCAAAGATTGTACAACGTTAGGATCAATATCATGGTGGTCAATGTAAGTAACTGAAACTTTATTTTTTCTAAGTCGAGTCATAATATCTATAAATTCATCTTGAGTCTTTTTGCTTAGCCCCAAATCACAAATGAATAATGATTTTAGTTTTTCATCTAAAACAACTTGGTTTAACGCTTCCATTTGACCAGGATAATCTACAAGAATTGCATCACCGCCAAAGGCTTGCCGTATTAGTGCTGCAGAGCTAATTCCATCACAGTCTTCTTTATGAGAAATACAAATGACTTTTGTTCGTTGTTGCTTGGTTACTTTTTTAGCTGGTGTTTTTTTGGTTACTTTTTTAGCTGGTGTTTTTTTGGTTACTTTTTTAGCTGGTGTTTTTTTGGTTACTTTTTTAGCTGGTGTTTTTTTGGTTACTTTTTTAGCTGAACTAGATTTGAGAGTTTTTTTCTCAACAGGCTTTTTGGATTTAGATAATGCCAATACAGATTAAAAAATCACAAACCCTCATTTAAATGAAGAATATAAAATTAAGATTTTCTAAAAGGTTTTTTGATGTTTTGGTGCACCAAAGAACTAGAATCAAGATAGACGTCATAAAATGACAATCCTTCCATTTGGGTCTGATGATCAATTTCTTGGATTTTTTTTAATTCATCAGACGATGCATTTAGTACCAAATCATCTAATTTTTTAAGATGTTCACGTTCTTTAGGAGTCATTTAATTTATGATTAAAAATTCTCATTTATGATCGAAAGTTGGCATATTAGACTAATTACTAAATTCTACAGACATGATTTTGGCGAAAATATAATAAAAGATATCAACTAGACTCAATATGGAGACTAAAAACATAGGTCTGCGGGGAATCGAGGTTGCAGATACAAAAATTTCAAACATCGACGGGGAAAAAGGCAAGCTCATTTATCGCGGATTTGATATTTTAGATCTCACAAAAAATTCAACATTTGAAGAAACTGCATACCTATTACTTTATGATAATCTACCAACTAAACAACAATTAGAAGAATTTAATTCAAAATTGGTTGACGCAAGATACATTCCAAAGCAAATGCAAAAAAACATGGGAAATTGGAGAAAAGATGCAGATCCCATGGATATGCTTCAGGCATTCGTATCCGCACTTGCAGGTTATTATGATGAAGAATTTTCAAATAAAGAAGCCAGTTACGAAAAGGCCATAAATCTCATAGCAAAAGTTCCCACCATTATTTCCAGTTGGCAAAGAATTAGAAATGGATTAGAAACTGTAGATCCAGATTCATCATTAAGTCACGCTGCAAATTTTCTATATATGATGACAGGAGAAAAACCAGATTCTGAAATTGAAAAAATCTTCGACGTGTGTTTAATTCTTCATGCTGATCATACATTTAACGCATCAACTTTTACAGCCAGACAGGTTGCATCTACAAGGGCACATATGTATTCAGCAGCTAGTGCTGCAATTGGAGCATTAAGTGGAGAACTGCACGGAGGGGCTAACACTGAAGTAATGAAAATGCTCTTAGAGATTGCAAAATTAGACAAAGTTGAAAGTTGGATTAAAGAAAAGATTACTGCAGGAGAGAAAATCATGGGAATGGGTCATGCAGTTTACAAAACGTATGATCCAAGGGCACAAGTGTTAAAAGAGCTATCAAGAAAACTTGCAGAAAAAAATAAAGAGCCATGGTTTGAGATGACAGAAAAAGTAGAAAAAGCAACTATTTCTGAAATGAAATTACAAAAAGACAGAGACATTTATCCAAATGTAGATTTGTACAGTGCTTCAATTTACTATATGCTAAAAATTCCAGTAGATCTTAATACTCCAATTTTTGCAATTTCAAGGGTTGTAGGATGGGCTGCTCACATTATTGAGGAAAAATTTGCAGAGGCAGCACCAAAAACAGCATTATACAGACCAAAAGCAGTCTATGTTGGAAAGTATTGCGGACCACAAGGTTGTGAATACAAAACACTAGACTTGAGAAAGTAAATTTTAATTCCTTGTACTAATCCAATCTTTAGCTTTAGAATTTACGTCATGTTTGTACAACACTTCAAAAACCATATCATAAAATGTAATACCTTTTTTCTGTGCTTGATGATCTAGCCATTTTATTCCATCAGCCAATTCTGGATCATATTCTGAAAATTCAACCAATTCATCCACCATTTTTGAGAAAAATGTATTAGATTCCATCATACGTAGACATTTCAATCTATGATCATAAATGGGGTATTCAAAATATATAGACAAAAGACCCCTTTTTGGTTGACAATTGCACCATGTTTTTTATTTAGATGGAAATGCAGGAAAAATTTCATGGGTTATTCAAACAGAGGATTCAAAAGTTGAACAAAGTAGAATGCATGCAGAAATATACAAAAACAAAGTAACAAATCTACAATCAAAGTATATTGCACTACATGTGGGATTATTTTGGGGAATTGGAGTATTTTTAATAAAAAATGAAGATCGTATCAAAATTAAATTAGATGAAAAAATAATGCATGAACAGTTTACATCCAATTCAAAAGTTGAAGATAGTATAATTGTTAAAAAAATACATTTTATCAAACAACTGATAACACAGAGAAAATTAGAAATTAAATTTGAGTTGATTAGTACGGATGATAATTTGGCTAGAAAAAATATCTAAACAAAATAATCTCAAAATCAGAAATGATTAGTTACTAGATAAAAGATCATTTGTCGTGTGCAAATACTTTGTAACTTTGATTGATAAGAAAATGGTTTTGCATTATCAGCATCTGGCCAGTACTAAACATAACGATAGCACAGAATTTACAAATAGTTTTAAAATATTTATAAAATTTTGAATAATTCAAAATAAGGATTTTAGAATAAGAAATGTGCAAAAAAAGAGAATGATTTTGAAGTATTTGTAAATCATAATCTTGGAAATATCGATGACGATTAGGTTTATTTAGTATCTAACAAGTCATGGATCAATTATGGCAGGTATAGATAAAGCTGCAATTGCACTTACATTGGCAATCGTAGTAATAGGTGTTGGATTTACATTCTACATGAGTGGAGTTCAAGATACCGCTCCTGTTGTCCGTGCTCCAAGTGTTTCGACTGAAACTTCAGAGCCAGAAGCATCATCAAGCTTTGGTGCAGATTTGGCAGAAAAAGTAAAGTCCGAAACAACAAAGCAGGCCGAAAAAACTGTAGAAATCAAAGAGAAGGCAGTAATGGAAAAACCAGTAATGGAAAAACCAGTAATGGAAAAACCAGTAATGGAAAAACCAGTAATGGAAAAACCAGTAGGACCAAAAACACACAGTGTTGAAATTCCAGTAGGAACTTCAGTTCCAGGATGTGAAGATACTGACTCTTGTTATTTACCAGCAAACATCACAATTAATGCTGGAGATACAGTAGAATGGCCAAACATAGACACAGCAGCACACACTGTAACTAGTGGAAGTCCAGCTGAAGGTCCATCAGGCGTATTTGATAGTAGTTTACTAATGGCAGATGCAACATTTGCATTTACATTTGAAGATGCTGGAGAATATGATTATTTCTGTATGGTTCATCCATGGATGGTTGGCAATGTTTCAGTGAACTGACCAAAACTTTTTCCTTTTTTTATTTGATCTGATTTTTACGTATTGTTCTATTGTATGCCACACCAAATCTATGAGTTTCATCCCTTGCATGCTGTAAAATTTTGAGGGATGGTTTGTATTTTGGAATTAAAATAGGATTTTTATTTTTTGGAACATATACTTCTTCATTTTCTTTGGCCAAAGAAATGCAGGGTAATTTCAAACCAAGTGATGTCAATGATTTCATAGCAGCACTTAGTTGACCTTTACCACCATCAATCACTATCAAATCAGGTAGTTCAGAATTCTCTTCTAATAGTCGATAATATCGCCTCTTAATTATTTCACTAATCATTGCAAAGTCATCCCTTCCTGACACTGTTTTAATTTTGAATTTTCGATATCCAGACTTGTTTGGAACTCCTCCAACGAATCTGGACATAGAACCAACAGCAAAATCATCACCATGATTGGAGATATCAAAACATTCAATGATATTTGGAACTACAGGAAGATGAAGAATATCTTTTAATTCAATTAATCCAGGATCGCCACCTTTTGAATGAATTAATCGGATATTTTTTAAAATTAGATTAATGATGTCTTTTTTCTTTCCCTTGTCAGGTACCAAAATTTGTACTGTAAATCCAGATTGTTCGGAAAATAAAGATTCCAATAATTTATTTTTCTCAGGAAGTTTGCTAACCAAAATAAATTTAGGAATTTTATGTGTTGAATAGTACTGATATAAAAAATTGGAAAATGAATTATCACCTACCAAATCAAAAAAGAATTTATCACTATCTCTTATCACGCCATTAATCATTCTAAAATTCATAACTGTTGCAGAATGTTCTTGAATACCAATACCAAAATATTCCTCATCTGAATTTTCAACATATTCCATTTTTTGTTTAGTCTGAAGACTTCCAAGCCTAACCAAAGTGTCACGAATATCTTTTGCACGCTCAAATTGCTGTAATTTTGCAGCTTCATGCATTTCATCTTCCAATTTTCTTGTAAAAATTTTAGTTTGATTTTTGCCTTTAAGGACATCTTTTAATGCTGCAACATGTTTAGAGTATTGCTCTTGTGCATCTTTAAATTCACAAGGCCCCTCACAATTTCCCAGATGATATTCTAAACAGACTTTTTTTGGAAGAGTTTTACAGATTCGGATTTGAAATGTTTTTCTTAATGTGCCAATTGTAAGTAATTTTGAACTTCCCTGTGTAAAAGGTCCAAAAGTTTTCCCCTTACCTAAAAATTTTCCATCTCTAGTCCTTCTTGAAACTAAAAGACGAGGATATTTCTCATCAGAGATTCTAAGGTATGTGTATCTTTGTTGATCTTTTAATTCAATATTAAACCGCGGTCTATATTTTTTGATCATATTTGATTCTAAAAGAAAAGCTTCACTTTCATTATCAGTTAAAACAAATTCAATATCCGAAATATTTTCTACCAATTTTTGAGTCTTGTAATTTTGGTTTTTGTTGAAATATGACCTTACACGATTTTTTAAATTCTTGGCTTTTCCAATGTAGATAATTGTCCCATCAAGATCTTTCATCAAATAAATTCCAGGATCAGTAGGAATGATAATTTCAGAGATATCAAAAGTCATTTTTTTAATAATTTTTTCAAGTACTTTCCAGTATAACTTCCAGGAGCTTTTGCAATCTCAGCAGGCGTTCCAGTAGCAACAATCTGACCACCCTCATCGCCACCTTCAGGTCCAAGATCAATTAACCAATCAGAATTTTTAATCACGTCCATGTTATGTTCAATTACCACCACAGTATTTCCCAAGTTTACCAAGCGGTTAAGAACTTCAAGTAATTTTTGAACATCTGCAAAATGCAAGCCAGTCGTAGGCTCATCTAGAATGTAAAGAGTCTTCCCAGTACCACGTTTGGATAGTTCAGACGCAAGTTTTACCCTTTGAGCTTCACCACCAGACAATGTAGTGGAAGATTGTCCCAATTTGATATAACCCAATCCAACATCATAAACTGTTTGTAATTTTCGTTTAATCGAAGGAACATTTTCAAAGAAATTTAATGCCTCATAAACAGTCATACCCAAGATATCTGAAATGTTTTTTCCCTTGTATAACACGGATAAAGTTTCAGTGTTGTATCTCTTTCCCTTACATTCATCACACTTTACATAAACGTCAGATAGAAACTGCATTTCAATTTGTTTAACTCCATCGCCATCACATGCAAAACATCTTCCATCAGCTACATTAAATGAAAATTGTCCTGGAGCATATCCGCGCTCTTTGGATAATGCAGTATTAGCATATAATTCTCGAATAGGAGTAAAGGCACCAATGTAAGTTGCAGGATTTGAACGGGGAGTCCTACCAATTGGGGATTGATCAATTGCAATGACTTTATCAATATTTTCTAAACCAATAACATTCTTGTGACTTCCAGGTCTAACATTTGATTTGTAAAAATGATTTTCCAAGGTTTGAAGTAAAATATCATTAATCAGTGTAGATTTTCCAGACCCAGAGACTCCAGTTATAGATACAAAAAGGCCTAATGGAATTTCAACATCTATATCTTTTAGGTTATTTTCGGATGCTTTTGTTATAATTAATGAACCAGAACGATTACGAATTTTATCTTTTAATGTGATCAAAGAACGATTCTTTAGATAATTTCCAGTAACAGATTTGTCATCCTTAAGGATCTGCTTTACAGTTCCTTCAAAAACTACATTTCCGCCATGTATTCCAGCACCAGGGCCCAAGTCTATTATCCAGTCTGAATTTCGTATAACTTCTTCGTCATGCTCTACAACTATGACTGTATTTCCTAAATTTCGTAGCTTATTTAGCGTTTTAATGAGTCTAATATTATCACGTTGATGTAACCCAATGGTAGGTTCATCTAGCACATACAAAACACCAGTTAAATTAGAACCGATTTGAGTTGCCAATCTAATTCTTTGTGATTCACCACCAGACAATGTAGAACTTAATCGGTTTAATGTGAGATAATTTAGTCCAACATTCATTAAAAATTCAAGGCGTTCTTTGATTTCTTTTAAAACATCTCTTGCAATGTGTTGTTCATTTTCAGTTAATTTCAAAGTGGAGAAAAAATCATAGCAATGGTCAATGGATAAATCACATACGTCCATTATTCCTTTTTCATTAATTTTTACTGCGAGAGACTCAGGTTTTAATTTTTTACCATCACAGGTATTACAAGGAGTGTCCCTCATGAATTGTTTTAACCAATCTCGTTTTGATTCCGAATCAGTTTCCATAAAGGTGCGTTGTAGATTTACTAGGACACCTTCAAATACATTAGTGGATTTCCAGGATGAATCTCCAGATTTTGAACGATATTCAAAATCAATTAAATCATCGGTTCCGTATAAAATAATTTGAAGATGTTTTGAATTTATTTTATCAAAAGGTGTCATTAAATCAAACCCAAATTTTTTTCCAACTGCTCTTAATGCTTGACGTCTAAATGCAGAAAATCGTCCACTCCAGGGAACAATTGCCCCATCCAAAATGGATTTTGTTTTATCAGGTACTACTAAATCAGCATCAAATTCCATCTTTACACCCAAACCATTACATGTTTTACACATACCAAATGGGGAGTTAAATGAAAAAGATCTAGGTTCCAATTCACCCACAGTCAATCCACAATAGGGACATGCATTGTTTTGTGAAAAAATTTTTTCTGTATTGCCAGTTGCAATCATTACATCACCTTTTGATGCTTTAATTGCAGTTTGAATGGCTTCAAAGAGGCGAGATCTTTCTGATTTTTCAGTTGCGATTCTATCCACTACAATCTCAATATTATGCCATTTTTGCCGGTCTAGTGGAGGAATTTCTTCATCTAGGCTTAAAATTTCACCATTTAAACGTATTCTAGAGTAGCCATCTTTTTTGATTTGCTCAAATAATTTTTCATATGTGCCCTTTTTTCTCTGAATAATTGGAGCTAAAATGAGAATTTTCTTTCCTGAAAAATCTTTGAGCACAGAGTCACATATTCTCTCTATAGACTGTGTTGAAACTTTACGTCCGCAATTTGTACAGTATGGAATTCCAATTCTCGCAAATAGCAATCTCATATAATCATAAATTTCAGTGGTAGTTCCAACAGTTGAACGTGGATTTTTACTGGTAGTTTTTTGTTGAATAGAAATTGCAGGTGAAAGACCTTCGATAGAATCTACATCAGGTTTATCCATCATTTCTAAAAATTGACGAGCATAAGATGAAAGAGATTCAACATATCTTCGCTGGCCTTCAGCATAGATTGTATCAAAAGCCAATGTTGATTTTCCAGATCCAGACAACCCACTAATAATAACTAGTTTATTTTTTGGAATATCAATATCCAAATTTTTTAGATTGTGATGTCTCGCACCACGAATTTTTAATTTATTTTCTACCATTTTTAAATTCAATCTCCTTTTCTATCCGTTTTATTCTATCTCTACATTCTATTGCACGCTCAAAATCTAATTCTTCAGAATACTTTTTCATTTGTGCATCTAAATCAATTATATCGGTTGTGAGATCATGTATTGATTTTAATTTTGAATCATCTAAAACAGTTTCTTGTTCTGGAACCGATTTAATAATAGTTCTAGGGATAATTCCATGTTCTTTATTATATTGAATTTGTTTTTCTCTACGACGTTTAGTTTCATTCATAGTATTTTTCATCGACTGAGTAGTTTTATCAGCATACATAATTACAGTTCCATTCACATTTCTTGCAGCACGACCACATGTTTGAATCAAGCTAGTAAAATTTCTCAAAAATCCTTCCTTATCAGCATCCAAAATTGCAACTAGTGAAACTTCAGGGATATCCAGACCCTCTCTGAGAAGATTTATGCCAACTAAAACATCAAATTCACCAAGACGTAATTGCCTAATTATTTCAGTTCTTTGCAATCCTTCAATTTCTGAATGCATGTATCTAACTCTAACTTGCTTTTTTGAGAGATATTCTGCTAAATCTTCAGCCATACGTTTAGTCAACGTAGTGACTAAAACGCGCTCAGAATTAGCAGATCTTTTGTGAATTTCATCAATCAGATCATCCATCTGGTCTTTAGTGGGTCTAATCTCAATTTGAGGATCAAGTAACCCAGTTGGTCTAACTAGCTGTTCAACAATTTTTGAGGAAATTCTTTTCTCATATTCAGAAGGGGTTGCAGAAACAAAGACAGTGTTTTGAATATACTCTTCAAATTCTTCAAATTTTAATGGCCTATTATCATATGCGCTAGGTAGTCTAAATCCATATGTAACAAGTTTATCTTTTCTAGAATAATCTCCTTTGTACATCCCATGTAATTGAGGTAAAGTAACATGAGATTCATCAATCACCAAAAGATAATCATCACCAAAAAAATCCATTAAACAAAATGCTTTATCCCCTGCCTTTCTGCCATCAAAATGCCTAGAATAATTTTCAATCCCAGAACAATATCCCAGCTCTTCAATCATCTCCAAATCATATTTTGTCCTCATCTCAAGTCGTTGTTTTTCAAGTTCATTTAGTTTTGGCAAATGATTTTTCAATTCAGCTCGAATTGATTTTACAGCTTTTTTACTAACATCTTTTGCAATAAGATAGTGCTTCGCAGGAAAAATTATCATTTGAGACATTCTTTTCTTTTCTTTTAATGACACGTGATCAAGCAAAGTGATTTTTTCAATCTCATCTCCAAACATAGAGATTCTAACGATGTCTTCAGAATATGCAGGAGTAACATCAATTGTATCCCCCTTTACTCTAAAATTTCCAGGTGCAACTTCAATATCATTTCGCTCATATCTTGCATCAATTAATTTTCTAATTAGTTCAGTTCGTTTAATCTCTTCACCAGATCTTACAGGTATTGCGGAATCTTTCCAATCTTGAGGATTTCCAAGAGAATAGATACAAGATACTGTAGATACAATAATCGTAGGCTCATCAGAAAGCAGCATTGCGGTTGCCTCCAACCTTAATTTTTCAATTTTTTCATTAATTTGAGTATCTTTTTCGATATAAGTATCCGTTTGAGGAAGATAACTTTCAGGTTGATAATAATCGTAGTAGGATACAAAATACCCCACATTATTTTTTGGGAAGAATTGTTTTAATTCAGAATAAAGCTGAGCTGCAAGAGTTTTGTTATGTGAAATTACAAGGGTATTCTTACCCGTTCTTGCAATAACATTTGCTACAGAGAATGTCTTACCACTTCCAGTTACTCCAAGTAATGTTTGCACTGTACCTTTCTTTACACCATCAACCAAAGCATCAATGGCTTGAGGCTGATCACCCGTAGGAGAATAATCAGAAGTCAACTCAAATTGAGATATTTGTTCCAACATACACAATTCTTAAAAACTGAACTTATAGCTAACGTTTCCAGTATAGAAACTAGGAGTCAAGAGAATTTCAAAATTAGAAAATTTACCAGGGGATTAAACCCCATACAAAAATTTAGGCGATAGATCGAAGAAAGAAACTAGTCACAGTTCAAATATTCAGGCAATTGAAAAGCAACCTAAATTTAATAAAAAATGACCCATCAAACCAAAATTACCATACAGGTTCATCTATCATCTTTAGCCCTTCATCAGTTAATTCAAAACCCATGATTTTCAAAGTTTTAAGTGCAGAAGAGGAATTTTTCTTTAGAATTTTTTGTGCCAAGTTAAGTCTATTTTCAGGTTTCATATGTTGTCCAATTTTGTATTTTCCATGAAGTGTTTGAGAAGTTATTTTAATAATACTAACGGCATCTAAAACTCGCATATCAGATTTGATTGGATCATATTGTCCTTCAGGCTGATATTTTTTCATCAATCCGTTTAGTGCAAGTGTTTTTTCTTCTCTATCAGACACAAAAGATGCCATTCCTTTGATTACAACACTGATGTACAATGTATCAGCAAGAGATGCATTGCATGGATCTTCAAAATACGATGGTAAAAATTCCAATTCCCTGTCAGCTTCAAAACCCACTTTATTGTTTCGAAAAATATTATCTAGTTTCTCACCTTTAACGTGAGAATGCATGTAAACAGCATCATTAAGAAATACAAAGTTCATAGGGATTATTTGAGGAAACCCATTTTCATCAATACTAGATATACGTCCAACATGTTCTTCATTGAGAAATTCTTTTATTTTTTCATGTGATCTAATCTGAAGAATTCCAGTTAATTGCATAAATTAATTCAATAAAATAATATTATAAATCCAGATCATAGAAACCCCTAAAATACCAGGTAGATAAAAAAGATCATGAACGATCCCTACCTTAATGAATTAAAAGACGATTTTGATGGGCATTCTAATCAATTGAAAAAATTAAAAACAAAATTACTAAAGACAAATTCTGTCGAATTACAAGCAAAAATAATCAAACAGATTGATTCAATAGCAAACAAGATGGAGAATAATCAAAAACAAGCAGTCAAAGTAACAAAATCTAGAATTAAAGAAAGAAAAACAAAATCAAAGAGACATTATTAATCGTCTTCATCTAGTTCTCTGATCATTTCTTTGATTTCTAAAATTTTGCATTCCAATTCCGTGCATTCAGTTTTGATTCGGTTTCCATAGGAAAATATCACAAAAATTATCAAAAAGAAAGAACATTCTAAAATTTGACTTTGATCATCCATATTATTCATTAATGTAAATTCCTAAATTTAGGAGAGTTGTAAAACTTACAAATGGTTGAAATTGACGAGGAAAAAGAAGGAGCAACACAAACAACATTAGATCTTTTAGAAGAATGGGGATCAGAATCACGATTCATTTGGTTTAGAGAATTGCACAGGATTACAGATATCGACAAGGGGATGCTACGAAATATTCTCAATGAATTAAAAAAGTCAAAAGAAGTCAAAGAAATGCACGGTACAAACAATAGAATATTTTTTTGTCTCAAAAAATATTACATAAAATGTAGAGATGTGGAATTTAGATTTAAAGGAAAAGAAATCATGCTAAAAGATGGAAGTAAAACAAAAATTATTCAAGGCTCAACAAATGCAACAGAACGCACCAGAAAAAGATTGGAAAAACAAAAAAATAAACGTAAAGCCAAATCATTTACAAAAAATAAAAGACCACATAAATCATAAAGAATCTTCAGACTGACGTCTTGTAAAATTTGATTCTGCACGTTTCAGTTTTGTTGATTCATATACATCTTCAGTCATATCATATAGATTATGAAGTTCCATGTTAGGGGTTAGTTCATCTTCTTTTTCATCATTCAAATCATATTCAAGATTTGCCAACATGTCGACATTTTCTTCTAAAATGTCAAGGCATTTTTTTACTTCTTCAGGAAGGTCTTCATCCATCATATAGTCTAAGAACCAGTAAAGTAAATGATTTTCTATATGCTATTGGAAAGATAGCATTGTTCTACTGTTTAGCTTTTTCTCGAAGTGCAGGCATTACATGGCTTGCAAATTTATCAATAGAACCAAAGTAATTCTTACCCCAGAATCTAATTACAAAGTGATTTACACCAGCATCCATGAATTTTTCAAATGTTGGAATCATGTCTTCAGGAGTGCCAATTGCAGTTGAAGAACGAGCAACACCATCAGGTATTTTTGTTGCAGCTTCTCTCATCTTTATAATCCAACTTTGATCAGACATCGAATATTCTGTGAAGTACTTTACAAAATCAAATCCCTCAATTTCTTTCAATCCGTGAACTCTCAAAATTTCAGGCTTGAACAGACTAACTTTTACTGCTTCTTTCATTTTTGCCCAAGATTGCTCTGCATCTTCAGAAAAGTACACATCAATATCCAAAGCCATTTGAAAATTATCTTTTTCTTCCTGTGTTCTGTTATGCTTATCCATTGCTCCTTCGATTTGTTTTCTGTGATCCGCAAAGAGTTCTGGAGTGTAACCGATTGGTAGCCATCCATCACCAAGTTTACCTGTTAATTCAAGTGTACGCTTACCACCTGCGGCCATATAGGTTGGAGGACGTGGTTTTCTAATTGGCGGTGCCTGCAAACATGCACCTTCAAGTTGATAGTATTTTCCTGCATAATCTACAGTGTTATCAGGTGATGAGTCGTATAATTTATGAATAGTTTCAATTTGTTCTGCCCATTTTGTAACTGGTTTTTCAAACGGAATACAAAATTCTTTTAGATTTTGGGCCTCACCTGCACCAATACCAAGAATCGCTCTACCTTTTGAAATTCTATCAAGAGTAATTGCAGCTAATGCGATATTGGACGGATGTCTTCTGATTGCATCAGTAACACATGTTCCAAGTTCTACATTGCTTGTAACTGCAGCAATAGCAGACAACATGACCCATGGATCCAACACAGTTGCATTTTTCCATTGTGGGACATTAGTATGGTCCATATAGAAAATTGAATCATATCCAGTTTTATCGGCAAGTATACAGGCTGTCAAAATTTGATCTTCAGTATAACCAGCCCTTGCAACATTTAATCCATTTTGAATACCGAATTTTATTTTTTTATCTGTCAAGTACTTATGCTCAGAGTATTAGAATAAAAGGTTTTAACTAATCTACGGATTTCGCAGTTTATCAAGAAAATAGAAAAAAAAGTAAAAAATATTAAATTTTTTACAAATTACCTGATTTGATATCTTCAAGACATTTAACGACGTCGTCTTTTGATATTGGAATTGGATTTGGATCCAAATGTCCTTTATCAGTCATTACTGTGTCTGCAGCTTCTGAAACATCAGCTTTGAGTTCTAGTTTGTCAAAACCAAGTTTTTCCATAGCTTCTTTGAATCTATCATAGAAGATTGACTTGTTATGCTTGTGTGCAACTGTAGTACAAGATGACAAGGAGTAACCGTGTGGAATTCCTTCATTTGAGAATACATAGGACAAAGCATGTCCAAGTGTTGTAGAGCAATTTCCAAATCCCATTCCAGATAACATTGAACCGTATGGATAGTTCTCCGGTTTGTCATTCATAATTGCATCATACAGAATCTCAAATGCTTGTTTACACAGAGTTCTAGTCAAGTCATTACCGAGTTTGCTATCATAACCCTCAGTAGCTTGAGCACATGCATCACAGACAGAACTATTGATGACTTGCTGGGGGGTACCATCCATAAAATATGAATCTACCACAGCCATGTCAGCTAAAAATCTGTCTTCACGTAACAATTTCTTTTTTCCATCAAATTTCAGAACACAATAAGTTGTCATTTCAGCTCCAGTTCCAAAGGTTGTAGGAATTAAGATTTTTTCTTTTTTCATCTCAGGTGCAGCATATTTTACTACATCCATTGAACTTCCACCACCCAATCCAATTAGAACGGATGGGTTTTTGTCTTTGAATTGTGAAATAACTTTATTGACATCATCCATCGATGGCTCAGGTTTTACTTGATCATACAGCATATAATCCTGAATTCCCATTCTTGCAATCCATTTGTCAGAAAGTGCCGGAGGAACTGTTGTGACAATGAGTGCATTTTTTGGATATTCTGTTTCACCAAGTGCGTTTTCTCCAAATTTGATAACTTTTGGAATGCGTACTGTGTGCATGATCATTGGCATTATTGATTATTATTATATCTTGCATTATTGATGGACAACATGATTATCAAAAATTTCAACGAGTTGGCAACTACAGATAAGAAAAAAGATTGCTTAGAAATTTTAGAATCAGGTCTTCAAGCAGCAAATCCAGAAAACATCATTCCAAAATTTGTCACACCCAATGAAATCAAAATTAACAACAAAGTATTCAATATTGAGAAGTATTCCAGCATATACTCAGTTGCATTTGGAAAGGCAGGAGACTCCATGACCCGGGCGCTTAATGCAATAATTCCAATAAAAAGCGGAATCATAGTAATTCCCAAAGGGTCCAAAGCAAAAATCAAAGGGAAGAAATTTCAGATTTTCAATTCAAGGCATCCAAAACCAGATCAAACAAGTGTAAAGGCTGCAAAGGAGGTCATGAAATTTGTGCAAAACAAACGAAGTGATGAGTTGATAATTTTTCTAGTTTCTGGGGGCGGATCGTCACTTTTAGCAATACCAGATGAGATTACTCTTGAGGACAAAATTCACGTTACAAATGTACTATTGAAATCAGGAGCTACAATCCAAGAATTCAATTGCATTAGAAAACACTTGTCAAAAATTAAGGGAGGAAAGTTGGTTGAAAACATGAAATGCCAGGGAGTAAGTTTGGTAATGTCCGACGTTGAAGGAGATGATCTTTCATCCATTGCATCAGGTACAACATACATGGATAACACAACTTATGCTGATGCATTGGAAATCATAGACAAATACAAAATAAGATGGAAAATGCCCTCAGAAGTTTTGAAACTTTTAGAAGATAGAGTTAACATTGAAAAAAGTTTAGACATACCTAAAAAAACTAAAATTGAAAATTATGTCATTGCAAACAATAATGATTGTTTGAAAGCTATGAAAGAAGCAGCTGAAAAAATAGGATATACAGTTTGTATAATGCAGATTTTTGGAGACATTAAAGAAGCAGTAATAAAAATTCTTGAAAAAATTTCAGAGAATGAAAAAACATGTATTATTTTTGGAGGAGAGACAACAGTCAAAGTCCTTGGAAATGGAATGGGTGGAAGAAATCAGGAATTGGTTTTAAGAATGTTGAAAAATACTCAGAAATTAAAAAAAATGATCATCGCATCAATAGGTACAGATGGAATTGATGGAAATTCTAATTTTGCAGGAGCAATTACAGAAAACATCAAGATAGATTTGGATACAATGAAAGAGTTTCTTAGAAATAGTGATTCGGGGCGATTCTTTCAAAAACAAAAAGGGAACATTGTAACTAATGCCACCCATACAAATTTGATGGATATAGGCGTAATTTTAAGATAAATTTTGAAAATTTATCAAATTCAAAATTATTATTTATGACAATCACAATTACAACTACTTGGAATACATCTGTGATTTTTGCAATCCTTACACCCCTTACTTCGTCCGTTTTTTACTCTCAGCCATTCCTTATCCAATACAACACCTAAAAGATTCTGAAATTTGTGTAAACTTAAGCTTTATCGATTCATGAGTTTGTTATGAGATTATGCTGAATTAAAAAAAGAGTAAGAGATCAATACGAGATCTCAACGGGGCATTGTGTTGAACAAGTCCTAACGTTAAGCACATCCCGGTATTCTCGATCACAGTTGGCGCATTTCCTAAAATCCATAAACGGTGTTATGAAATAGTGAGATTTGAACAGAGCACTAAAAAATCATTAACCTTAAATCATTTTTATTTTCTCAAGATTGAATAATAGAAAAATTCTAAAAAACTTGTAAAATAAACAAAAATCTCGAATTTTTGTATTTAGTATCATGCCAGAGACTGGACACCACAATCAATTCCAATAGAATCATCAAATTAGTTTTTGATCGTTACTCAGGACATAAGGACTAAATCAAGATAGAAAGAGACTATTCATAGTTAATCTAATATCATCTCAATAAATTTTGAAAATAATGCATCTACAACAACAACAAAAAATAATAATTGTGATTTTATTTTCAATAAGTGTAATTGGCATAATTGGCATTCAGATAGGAAATCCAAAATTTGTAACAAATGCCATAGTGCTAGAATCAGCATTTGTGGTCTTGACTGTATTGTCATTTTGGAGATTACGATATGTGCTTATTCCAAATATGATAATTTCAATAATCGTAATAATTGGAAACACTGCATCTCCAAAGCACCTGGAAATCATGAGCTCATTTGAGCCTATTGGAAATGCGATTGTGTTAATTGTGGGCGGCTATATTCTGCAAGGGTTACTTTTAGCTACAACTCTGAATATTTTCAAAAACAGAAACAATCTCAAGATATCGTAGTCTTTTGTTTCCTAAATTGAGAAATTCCAAATAACATGAAAAATAGTGAATCTCAACAAGATTCAAAAATAAAGAAGATTTAGACTTTAATCATCAAGGTTTTACATGTAGGACATATCGTAAATGAAACATTGGAATCCAGAAACAGGGTAAAGTCACATCCAAGACACTTCCAAATAGTCATCGCCATCATTGAATCATAATTAGGCGAAACTGAAATAAGAATATAATCATGCAAAAATTGAACATTTGTTTAATGAAAGAGGTTTAGTGAGATGACCTGAACGTAAACATGTTCTTATCACATTTGGGACATAGTGCAGACTGAATACTATCGTTAAGCATAAGTGTCACAGAGCACTCCACACATTTCCATATTTGCATCATATGCAGGATTGGTTAACATGATACATTAGATTATCTGCTGTATAATTAAAAAAATATTCAGAAATTCTTGATTAACTGAACGGTTTCACTATGCGTTCTTTCTTCGTGTTACCCAGCCTTTCTTTGCAGCATCAGATTTGGACAATGGTTTCTTTTTTGCAGCGGTTTTCTTTGCTGCGGATTTCTTGCTAACAGTTGTTTTCTTTGCTGTGCTTTTCTTTGCTGTGCTTTTCTTTTTTGTAACTTTTTTAGCTGTAGCCATTTTCATTCCAAATAAAAGAGCAGGTAATAACAGATAGTAACTAAATTAATTGTCAATTACAATAAAACAAAGACACCTTGAGAGAGACTTATCATAGGCGGTGATCGAGATTTCAAAATAAAATAGAGCATCCATGCATCTAGTCAAAAATCCCATTCGAATTCTACTACAATATGTACACTGGTAGGATCATCAGTTAGTGTGTTACTTTACATCACAATGGAATTTTAGTATATTGAAACGGATGATCTACATTCACATAATTTACTAAAAGTCGTCCACATCTAGTGCATCTTTTTTCATGAACATCATTCTTTGTTGTTCGTAACGTGTAGTCCAGTCCCCATAGAGGATTAAATTTATTTGGAGGTTTGTATTCTGAACAATGACATTTCATGCATTCTCCTGCACCCTCTTGTAGAGTTGCAACCCCGTTATGAAATAATATAACATCCAACACTGATGTATTTTTTGAATCAACATATGCTCATTTTTGGAATGACCACAATCACATTTCTTATTTTTTACCATGTCAGAAATTCACATCCACAATTCTCATAATAGTAGAGTAAAATATCAAAATTACACATCTATTAAACATGAGAAATATGTCCACAAGTTTAGGATTTTGGACTCCCGTGAGAGAAATACTAAAGAAATTAATATTATTGAGATTTTAATACATTATTAATAATTTTTGAATTGATATTTGTATCACTTTTTTATGGAATCAGGTTGGAGTAAGTTTTCAAAAATTATAATGTTTTGTTGTTGCACGATCTTTTAATACAATTATGACGTATTAAAGTCTGATAATCCATGTTAGAAAAACAATTTAATCCAGATTTGCTATACAACAGAGTTGTTCATTTCTATATGGATAAAAAAGGATATTCGAAAGAAAAAGCAAATTTAATTGCCCAATCAGTATTACAAAAAGAATCACAAAGAAGAATATGTAAAAATGAAAAGTGTAAACATTTCTTACATGATCACATTAGAAATGCAGAAACGTGTCTAGTGAATGATTGTAAATGTAATGAATTCACTAAATAAAATTATCCAAAGAATTTTCAAGTAAAGGTTGTGCACTAATACCCCTTCTCCTCAAATCTTCTGCAAATTCATCTACAAAACCATGTATGGTGTAAACCTGTTCAGCTCCAGATTGTATCACCATATCCACCAATTCATCATAATCACAATGGTCACTCATTGGAATTGAATAATCAGTGCGCCGTCCAAAAGAAAATCTAGTTGATTGTGCCCACCCACTAAATCCAACAGTTACAGCACCATATTTTGACTTCATATCTTGAACAAATTGATTTTTACTAGACATTAGAGGGGCAATCATAATCCAAGGTTTTTTTTCCAATAAACCATTTTTTTCAGCCTCAGTATGACCAATCCCATTTTTAAGATCTACTCCAAATTTTTGATGAAGTGAATTCATGTCATTTACCGAATCATGAAAATAAAGTGGCCCCCAATGACTAAAAAATTGAGTGATGGTTTGGGCCTTACCCAATTGATATCCCATTAAAATTACAGGTACACCTCTTCCATAAAGTTCAGAAACCAATGTGTTAACTTGTTTTAGAGTATCTTCAAGTCTAGGGAAAACAAACTCAGGCAATCCAAATGTGCATTCGGTAATCAGAGTTTTACATTGAGGGATTTTTGCCCCCTTAAGAAATCCACGATCTCTAGTACAAATATCCCCAGTATAGAAAATATCATCAAATAGCAATCCTTTGGCACCAAGTATGTGACCGCTATCAATTAGAGAAAAATCATCCAGTGACTCCACATGATTTTCCATCTTAAATCCACGTAGATTTGCTATTTCATTTGTCTCAATAGAAGACAGTATGGTACCACCGTTTTTTGAAGGAAGATGATCAGAATGAGCGTGAGAAACAAAATTAATTCCCATAGCATCACCATTTTTTGGATCTAAACAAACACGTTTTTCATTTACTTCGCATATAATTCCATTTTTTGTCATTCTGACTTTTCTAGGCAATGAAAATCAAAATGGAAGAATTTGATATAAATTGCAGTATTGATCTAGTATTGACTAGTTGCTAAATCTAGGAATCTTAATCTCAGGCCGTGGAAGCAATATGGAATCCATATTAAAAGCAATTAAGAAAAAAAGAATTCCAATTAATGCAGCAGTAGTTATTTCAAACAAACAAGATGCAAAGGGCTTAAAAATTGCAGAGAAGTTAGGGGTCAACATAGAGACAGTAGAAAGTGAAGGATTCAAAGGAAATAGAGCACAATATGATAAAAAAATAATTTCAATTCTATCAAAACATGGCGTTACTCCAAAAAATGGCCTTGTGTGTCTTGCAGGATTTATGAGAATTATTAGTCCAGAATTTGTAAAAACATACAAAAATAGAATTATCAATATCCATCCATCACTATTACCGGCATTTCCAGGATTAAACTCACAAAAACAAGCATTAGAATACGGAGCAAAGTATTCAGGATGCTCAGTACATTTTGTCGATGTAGGAATGGATACAGGTCCCGTAATAATTCAAGCAGTTGTTAAAGTAAATGAAAAAGATACAGAAAAATCCCTATCTGCAAAAATTTTAAAAGAGGAACATAGAATTTATCCTGAAGCAGTAAATCTTTTTGCCAGAAAAAAAATCAAAGTTTTTGGACGAAGAACTACAATAATCTAGGAATCAGGTCCGCCAAAAAAATACAAAACTTTGAGTTCATTTGTATTTCCATGGAAAAAATGCTCCACATTTTTTGCTACAAAAAATAATTTATCTTTTGAAACTTTGTAATCCTTATCCTTGATTTTCAAAAATCCAGTACCTGAAATGACATAGTACACCTCATCGCTATCGTGAGGTGTTTGAGTGTCTTTCTCACCAGGTTGAAGTACTAAAACGCCAGCAGCTAAACTATCTTTATTAATAAAAGTAGAAAAATAAGAACTGCCGTTTTTGACTTTTTCAAGGTATGTAGTTAAATCATACTCTAGTTTCAATTTTATTCAGCAGCTACAGTGTATGTTTTTCTTTGTGGGTCTGCACTCATGAAAGAATGTCCAGTTGGATGAATTTTTTCATGTTCAGGACTTTGATGCATTTTGATAAAAGTTTCTTTGCTTTCATGCTCTACAACAATCCTATAGCTTCCATCAGAAGATTTTAAAAATCGTCTCGATACAAATCCAGGGAAATTGGATAGTACTTTGTTTGATTCAGAAAACCAGCTTTTGAAATCATCTTCAGCACCTTCTTTGAGTTGCACATCTGCTATCATTACAAACATGTCATGACTAGAAAAACAACCACTTAATTTCTTTTCTAATATTTTCATCAAAGAATTCCAAGAATTAAATATCTATAAATCAAAAACAGATTATGGCAGGTATCAAAATTGATGGAAAAATTATTGCCCAATCAGTCAAAGACAGAGTGAAAAAAGCAGCAGAAGAGCTGAGAACTCAAGGCATAGATCCTTGTTTGGCCACGGTGTTAATAGGAGATAATCCAGCTTCTGCAACATATGTCAAAAATAAGCACAAAGCATGTCAAGAAGTAGGAATTTTAACCAAAGACCACAAACTAGATGCAAACATTACCCAGTTAGAATTAACCAATATTATCGACAAACTAAATACAGATAATTCTGTTCATGGAATTTTAGTACAACTTCCTTTACCTGAACAACTAGATGAGTTTGTAACCACATCAAGAATATCACCAGTAAAGGATGTAGATGGTTTAACCCCATATAATGTAGGATTACTTGCAATGAAAAAAGCCGCATTAGTTGCATGTACTCCTTCAGGAATAATGGAGATGTTTGATTATCATAAGATTAGTCTAGAGGGGAAAAATGTGGTATTAATCAACAGAAGTAATTTAGTAGGAAAGCCACTTTACCATTTATTGCTAGAAAAGAATGCAACTGTCATAACATGTCACTCTAAAACCAAGAATTTAACAGAACTATGTCAATCAGCAGACATCATCATTACAGCAGTAGGAGACAGAAACAAATTCACTTTAACACCAGAGATGATTAAAAAAGGTGGGATTATAATTGATGTTGCAATATCAAGATTCCAAGAAAAATTGGTGGGAGATTCAGACTATGATCAGATTATCCAAAAAGCATCATTTGCAACACCAGTTCCAGGAGGAGTTGGTCCAATGACAGTTGCCATGCTATTAAAAAATACAATTACCGCAGCATCATTGAGTGGTCAAATTGGAAGATAAATCTAAAAAGATACCACTTCGGAATAGTCTTTTGGAAAAAAGAGACAATACATCTTTTGATTTGTTAAAGATTGCAAGTAAGAAAATACAAAAAAGATTAAAGAAAATTTATGCATTTAAAAATGCTCAAAAGATCGGAGTATATTATCCAATAGGAAGTGAAATTTTGACACAAGACATCATTCAAGAATTACTCAGTAATTCAAAAGAAGTTTTTTTGCCAAAAGTGATAGGAGATAAAATGGAATTTAGAAAAATTGTAGATTTTTCAAGCCTAGAAAAGGGAAGTTTTGACATCATGGAGCCCAAAGATAACTGTAAAGTAGATAACAAACTAGATGTGATTTTAATTCCTACTGTAGGCATAACTCCAAATGGAATTAGATTAGGATATGGTCATGGATTCTATGACAGATTTTTAGTAGAAAATAAAGTAACGACAATATCTTTAACTTTGGAAAAACAAGTTGTAAAAAAGATCCCAAAATCAGAACACGATGTAATTATCGACTGGATTGTAACAGAAGATAAAATACTTCAAACTCAGATATAAGAAAGGCCTTTTTGACCAATATCTTTTCGGAGATATTTGTTTGACCAAACAATTTGTTCAGCAGCATTATAAGCATGAGCAATTGCAGAATCTAAAGTATCACCTAATGCAGTAACACCCAAAACGCGTCCACCGTTTGAGAGAATCTTATCATTATGTTTTTTTGTTCCAGCATGAAAAACAATTGCACCGTTAGGAATAGAATCAAACCCTGTTATTTCATCATTTTTTGGATATGATGCAGGATAACCTTTTGATGCCAATACAACGCATACAGCAAATTGAGATTTCCAAGAGGCTGGAGGTAATGAAGATAGTTTACCTTCAACACATGCGACAAAATAATCATACAAATCAAAATCCATCCTCATTGTAATTGGTTGGCATTCAGGATCACCCATTCGAACGTTGTATTCTAAAACATATGGTTTGCCCTCTTTAAGCATGATACCAGCATACAAAAATCCCTTAAAGGAAATTCCTTCATTTTTCATGGCATTAATTGTTTTTTCAATTATTTCTTCTTGAATTACTTTTGCTAATTTATCATCGATGATGGGAGTTGGAGAATAAGCTCCCATTCCACCAGTGTTTGGACCCTTGTCATCATCAAAGATTCTCTTATGATCTTGGCTTGAAGCCATAGGAATTGCAACATCTCCGTCTGAAAGTGCAATATATGATGCCTCAATGCCATCAATTCGCTCCTCGATAATTATTCGGTTCCCAGCATCACCAAACGTCTTTTTTACAAGAATGGTTTGAATTGCAGATATTGCCTCATCATTACCATTACAAACAATGACACCTTTTCCAGCAGCTAGACCATCAGCCTTGACAACCACATTGTAGTCAATGGATTTTACATATTCTTGAGCCTTTTGAGCATCATCAAAAATTTCAAATCGTGCGGTTGGAATATCATTTCGTTTCATGAAGTCTTTTGCCCAAATCTTACTTGATTCAAGCTGAGCAGCTTTTTGGGAAGGTCCAAAAACTTTTAGATTCAATTTATTAAATTTATCAACAATTCCGGCGGCAAGCGGATCCTCGGGCCCAACCACAGTAAAACAATTATTTTTTTGGGCAAAATCAGCCAAGCCATCTAAATCAGATACATCGATTGAAACATTATTTTGAGTTCCTCCATTTCCAGGTGCAGTAAAAACAGTCTCAACTTTACTGCTTTGAGATAATTTCCAAGACAATGCATGCTCTCGTCCTCCAGAACCTATCACCAGGATATTTACCAACAAAAATTATTTTTTACCCAATTATATAATCCAAGTCTCATCACATCAATTTAGCTTTATAATGCCATATAGATATCAAAATCCAGATGGAGCTTTCCACAAAATTCGATGCAAAAGCAATAGAATCCCAAGTAAAAGAATACATCAAATCATTCGATTTAGAAAAAGAGATTTTTGCATCAGATAAACCTGAGAAAATTCGATTTATTGAAGGTCCTCCAACAATGAACGGGAAACCACACGCAGGACATCTTAGAGGCAGAGTAATCAAGGATTTGTGGTATAGATTTAACACACTACAAGGGAAAAAAATTGAATTTAACGGTGGATGGGATACTCAAGGACTTCCAGTAGAATTACAAGTTGAAAAGGAGCTAGGAGTCTCAGGAGGAAAGACTGAAGCTATCAAGGAGTTTGGAATTGAAAGGATTGTTGCAGAATGTAAAAAAGTTGTGGAAAAATTCAACAAGATATGGGTAGAAGTTGATAACTTGCTGGGCATGTCGTTTAATCATGAAAAAGCATATTGGACTTATAGAGACGAATTCATCGAAAGAGAATGGCAAGTGCTAAAAAAAGCATATGATAATGGGATTTTAGAAGAAGATTTTACTGTAATTGCATATTGTCCAAGTTGCCAAACATCACTTAGTCATGCAGAAGTAAATCAGGGATATGCGGAAGTCAAAGATCCGTCATTGTACTACAAAGTAAAGCTAGATGATGAAGACGCATTTTTGATAGTATGGACTACCATGCCTTTCACTCTAGTTACAGATGCAATGGTTGGATTACAGCCTAAAGAAGATTATGCATTTGTAAAAGTAGAGAATGAGACATGGGTAGTTGGAAAAACAAGATTAAAGGAATTCATGGTAGAAGTAAAGATTGAAGATTATAAGATCGAGAAAATGGTAAAGGGTTCGGAATTCGAAGGAAAAAAATACATCCATCCACTGTTGAGATTAATTCCAGAGTTAAACGAATATTCCAAATTAGACAATTATCATGTTGCAGTCTCAGAATCTTTTGTTGATGCAAGTACAGGAAGTGGACTTGTCCACTTGTCTCCGGCAAACGGAGAGGAAGATATCAAAATTGCAAATAAACGTAAAGTCAAAATTTTTAGCCCTATAAATGATGAAGTGAAATTCACAGACAAGGCAGGAAAATATCAAGGCATGTTTGTCAGAGATGCAGACAGATCAATAGTTGAGGATCTAAAAGAATGCAATGCGCTAGTAAAAATTGGTAAAATAAAACACAAGTATCCCCTATGCTGGAGATCACACCATCCAATTGTATGGCTTGCCAGAAGGGGATGGTTTTACAAATTAGATAGATTAGGCAGCAAAGCAATTGATGCAGCAGAAAACGTAGAATACTTTTTTGAGCAGCCAAAAAACAGATTTCTTGGAATTATCAAGGAAAGACATCCATGGTGTATTTCACGAGAAAGGATTTGGGGCTGTCCATTACCTGTCTGGAATTGCGAAGACTGTGGGGAGAAAAATTGGTTCTTTACAAGAAAAGAAATTGTTGAATCTGCAGATAAATTACCAGATGGCCCAGATTTTGAATTACACAGACCATGGATTGATCACATTACAATAAAATGTAAAAAATGTGACAGTGTCAATACAAAGAGAGAAGAGTATGTGTTAGATACATGGCACAACAGTGGCTCTGCACCATATTCGTCATTAACAGATGAAGAATATTCAAATGAGATTCCTGCACCATTTTTCACTGAAGGAATTGATCAGACCAGAGGATGGGCATACACATTACTAATTGAAAATGTAATCCTAAACAATTCTGCAGTATCACCTTACAAGGCATTCTTGTTTCAAGGTCACGTACTTGATGAAAAAGGTGGTAAAATGAGTAAGAGTAAAGGAAATGTTTTAGACGGAGCAGAACTACTTCAAAAATATCCAGCAGATTTGATAAGATTTTATTTCATGTGGAAAGCAAGTCCAATTGAACCATTAAGCTTCAGCACTAACGAGTTAATGTCAAGACCATATCAAGTAATTAACACACTGTTCAATCTGCACCTATACTTTAAACAAAATAGCCAATATGATAATTTTGGCCAAACAAACACAGTGAAATGGGCAAAGAAAAATAATTTGTTGACATCGCCAGACATTTGGCTTTTATCAAAGCTCCAAAAATTAATTCAAAAAATGACGGAAAAAAATCAAGCATGTAAATTCCACGAATGTGCAAAGGCAATAGATGACTTCATAATAAATAATCTAAGTCAAATATACATTCCAATTACAAGAGGAGAGTTATGGGATGAGGGTGAGGAAAAGAAGGACAGAAGATTGTCAATTTATGCAGTACTAAATGAGATACTCAAGACATTAGATATTTTGATTCACCCCTTTTGTCCATTTACTAGTGAGTATCTTTATCAAACTGTATTTCATGAAAAACAAAGTATTCTGCTTGACAGATGGCCTTCATATCAAGAATCACTAGTCAATGAAAAAATTGAAGAGTCATTTGACATTATGAAAGACATTGTATCAATATCATCTGCAGCAAGAATGAAAGGAAAGCTAAAGAGAAGGTGGCCACTAAATGAGGCACAAATTTGTGTAAAAAAAGACCAGAAAATTAAACTCGAATCACTAGCAGAATTATTGCAATCCCAGTTAAACGTAGAAAAATTTAGCATTGTTGAGACAGAAAAAGAATCAGGACTAGAACAATTATTAGAATTAAAACGATTGGGATTGCCTGTAAAAGCAGTCATAGAATTAGAAAGAAAAAGAATAGGACCAAAAGCAAAACAACACATGGGAAAACTGGTTGCAGCATTTAACGAAATAAACCCTGAAGAAATCACATCATCATTGCAAAAGGATGGAAAATATAATTTTGATATCGATGGCGAAGTAATATCCTTAGATGAAGATGATTTCATAATAGATTTTGATGCAAGTGAAAATTTTGCAGCAGCAAAAAGAGACACATACACTGTACTAATTTCAACATCTAGAAACAAAGAGATGATGGCAAAAGGATTGGTGAAAGATATTGCAAGAAGGCTTCAAACTCTTAGAAAAGAAAGAGGATATACGCCAACTGATGTTTTAGGTGTTGCGTCAATTCTAGAATTAGATGAAGAATCACTTGAAATGATAAAAGAACGAACTGAAGAATTGGCATTTTTAGTCAGAGTAAAGCAGGTAAACTTTGTAAAATCTTGTAAGGAATACAAGGATGATGATATTGACGGTCAAAAAATCAAAATATCAGTAGAATAGATTTTGATAATGAATGTAATATTTTTATTACAATCAAAAATTGCAAAGAGAAATGTCCGAATCAAAACCAAATGTTGTTGGAATTAACATTCTAAAACAAAATGGCCTCGATGTCGATGAATTGGTAAAAGAGTTAATCAAAAATGCAGCTGTTGAATTTACTGCATACTACTACTTTACCAACCTCAGAGCACATTGTACAGGCATGGAAGGAGAAGGACTCAAAGGAATTATCGAAGATGCAAGAATGGAAGATCTTAGCCACTTTGAATCATGTCTTGAGAGAATCTATCAGCTAGGAGGTTCTCTTCCAAATGATGCAACCGAATTTATTAAAATTTCAGGTTGTGAATTTCTACAACTTCCAGCAAATCCAACAGATCACAAAGCAATTCTAGAAAAATGTCTCAAAGCAGAACAAGGTGCAATTGTCAACTGGGATAAAATTTGCAAGATGACTTTAGGCAAAGATCCTGCCACATATGATATTGCAAAAGATATTCTTGCTGAAGAGATTGAACACGAGTCTTGGTTCCTAGAGCTAATCTATGGAAGACCATCAGGACATATGAGACGAAAATATCCTGGTGAAAGACCACATACAAGAAAACATTCTAGAGCACTCGATATGGCATAAGTGCCAGATCATTTTCTTTATTTTAAATTTGTAATTAACGTAATTATATTGACGACAAGTTGTGAAGATGCGTTGTTTTATCAGGGTTAAATATAAAAGTCACATACCAATTACATGGTAAAACAGATCAGTCTGGATACGTGGCAGATACAACAATTGTCAGATCTGTTAAAAAAAGGTTCAGAGATTGTTGCAAAAACAAACAGACCCATTGTCCTTTACAGACAAACTCTAGAAGAGGAAGAAGAATCCTATGAAGAAATTGTATGTACGCTTACCAAAGGATACGTGATTGAACAAATGGTTACATCTGGTGGAATTTTAGTTCCAAGCTTTCATCAACAATTTGTATTTACTATTGAAGAGTATCCCCAGGAATTATTGAGAAAAAGCAAAGATCGCTTTTTAGAAATGATCGACTTTC